>Ga0157378_10002624_pt1 | contig 16010 bp, 18 predicted proteins | sample M65metaG_FD_115309 | JGI IMG/M metagenome (GOLD analysis project Ga0157378, IMG submission 115309) | Miscanthus rhizosphere microbial communities from Kellogg Biological Station, Michigan, USA - M6-5 metaG | ecosystem: Host-associated > Plants > Roots > Rhizosphere > Soil | place: USA: Michigan...
CGGCGGCTGGCGGTCGCGCGACACCTCGAAGGCGTTTGCGGATTACGCAGCCTACGTCGCCGGTCGCCTCGGCGACCGGGTCAAACACTTCTTCACGATCAACGAATGCTCGAGAACGGTTTCACTGGGTCACGAATTCGGCTCCGACGCACCCGGCCTGAAATTGCCGCGCGCCGAAGTGAACCAGGTGCGGCATCACATCGCGCTCGCCCACGGTCTCGCCGTGCAGGCGATCCGTGCCCGCGCACGCGCCGGGACCAAGGTGGGTCCGGCGGAAAACGCCGTAAGCTGCATCCCCGCGATCGACACGCCGGCCAACATCCGCGCCGCCGAAATCGCGATGCGCGAACGCAATGCCGGCTATCTGACCGTGATGCTGGAAGGCAAATACACCGATGGCTACCTGGCGCGGGAAGCGGCCGACGCGCCGAAATTCACGCCGGCAGACCTGCGCATCATCTCATCGCCGGTCGATTTCGTCGGACTGAACGTCTACATGCCAGACCACTATGTCGTGGCCGCCGACAATCCCGCCGGTTTTGCGCTGGCGCCCTTCCCGGCCTCGTTCCCGCACATGGACGCGCCCTGGCTGCGGTTTGGCCCCGAGACGATGTACTGGACGCCGCGCCATGTCGCCAGACTGTGGAACGTGAAGTCGATCTACATCACCGAGAACGGCACCTCGGCTGCCGACAAGCCGGCGGCCGACGGCAGCATTCCGGACCTCGACCGCGTGATGTATCTGCGCAATTATCTCGCGCAGTTACAGCGCGCGACCGCCGAAGGCGTGCCGGTGCACGGCTACTTCCTCTGGAGCCTGCTGGATAATTTCGAATGGTCGGACGGCTTTGAAAAGCGTTTCGGTCTCTACCGGGTCGACTTCGATACGCAAGCCCGCACGCCAAAACTCAGCGCCTCGTTCTATCGCGAGACGATCGCGCGCAACGCGGTGGTCTAACGACGAACCGATCAGTCTTTTCGCCGTCCCTTGCCCAGCGCTTCGTACATGATGGTCTTTAGCGCCAGTTGAATCCGCCCGCCCTGCGTCGGCGAATGCACCATGAAGATCGCGAAGAAATCATCGACCGGGTCGACGAAATAGAACGCGCCGCCGGCGCCGTCCCAGCGATATTCGCCGAGCGGCCACGCCGTGCCCTCCGGAGGCGAGGTGCGGATGGCAAAGCCGAGACCAAAACCGCTGTTTGGGCTCGGGAAATAAAAGGGATCGTGGATGATTCCGGTCTCCGGACCGATCTGGTCTTTCGTCATCTGCGCGACCGTTTCCGGCTTGAGATAACGCCGGCCGTTCAGCTCGCCCTTGTTCAGCAGCATCTGCAGGAAGTGCGAATAGTCGCCGATCGTGGTGTTGAGCCCGGCGCCGCCGGACTCAAAGCGTCGCGGCAGGGTCGGATCGATGATGCCCGCCAGCGGGCGCTTGAAGATATCGGCGGGCAAGGGCCGCGCAAGCCGCGGCCAGTCCTTCGCGTCGGCGAGGAAGTAGCTGGTATCGGGCATGACTAGCGGATCGAACAGACGCTGCTTCTCGAACTGAAACAGCGACCGTCCCGATACCACCTCGATGACGCGGCCGAGCACGTCGGTCGAATGGCCGTAGTCCCAGCGCACCGCGGGCTGGTCGGCGAGCGGCAGGTGAGCGATACGGTCGGCGAATTCGGCGTTATCAGGATCGCCCTCGAACAATTTGGGATCGCCATAGGCCTTGCGCACCCGGCCTTCGCCGTAGAAGCCGTAGGTGATGCCCGAGGTGTGCCGCAACAGATCCTTGATGGTGATCGGCCGCATCAGGGGGACGAGGTGCAGCGGCGGCTGGCCGGCTTCGTCGGAATCGTCGACACCCACTTTGGCATCGGCAAACGACGGAATGTATTTTGCGACGTCATCGTCGAGCGACAGCTTGCCTTCGTCCACCAGCATCATCGCGGCCACCGAAGTCACCGCCTTCGTCATCGAATAGACCTGGAAGATCGTGTCCGGCGTCATCGGCTGCGGGCTAGCGGGATCACGCAGGCCGAAACTCTGAAGATAAACCTGCTTGCCGTGCTGCTGGATCAGGAGGACGCCGCCGGGAATCTTGCCGTTGGCGATCTCTTCGCGGACGCGGTCACCGAGCCGGTCGAGCGCTTCGCGCGAAAACGTCGGCGCTTGAGAGGCCGCCGGCTCCGCTCGGGCCGGGCCCGCCAACAGCGCGGCGACCAGCGCGATCATGGTCGCGACACGGCCACGCAAAATTCCGGCATCAGACATCAGCGACTTCCTCGATGGCGCGACTGGTTTGTAATCCTGTATCCTGTCGCCTTTACGATGGGCTGCCGGCCAAAAAATCACGACGCTTCATGCCGTCCTCCCGAACTTTTTTCCACGACACCAGCCGGCGGTAGAGGCGGCACTCCGGCAATAGCCAAGTCCTAGATCAACGCCATTTCGACGATGGTCCTGATGCCGATCGCAATCGTAACCGTTCCGACCGCAGCTTGCAGGCCGTGATTGGCAAAGGTGAGCCGGCGCGCCGTGACCGCCAGCGGCACCGCAATCAACGTCGACAACGCGCCCATGCCGATCATCGAGCCTACGCCGAACAGGGCGACATAGCCGAGGCCGACCGCGGGACTGGAGGCCTGCGATACCGTCAGCACCAATAGCGCGGCGGAGCCGGCCATGCCGTGCATCAGGCCGATCAGCAGCGTGCGCCAGCGAAAGCCATGTTCGTGGGCGTGCGCGTTGCGGGCGTGCGGGGCGATTTCGCCGGCATGGCTGTGGGCATGGAAATGCACGGTGCCGTCGTCGTGGCCGTGGCGGTGAAAATGCACCCGGTCGCGCCACAGCCGCCACAGCACATGCGCGCCGAGGCCGACCAGCATGACGCCGACGGCGGTCTCGATCGGCCGGGACAGGCTCTCGGGGATGGCGCGGCCGAGCAGCAGGGCGGCGCCGGCAAAGACGAACAGGGTCAGGGTGTGCCCAAGCCCCCAGGTCAGACCGTGCCTGACGATATCCCCGACCTGGCTGCGGCGCGCGGCGATGCTGGAAACGGCAGCGATATGATCGGCCTCGAGCGCGTGCTGCATGCCGAGCAGGAAGCCCAGCCCCAAAATTCCGAACATCTGTCCCCTGCTCTATACCGGCGCAGCAACTATCCGGTCGAAGCCCTTGTCAGGTCAACACTTCATCGCATGCGTCGGCAGCAAGGATGCGGCGACGGACTTCACACCGGTTTGAAGGTCGTCCGGTTCGAACAGGGGAACATCGAGGTTCGCTGCCGGTTGGCTTCGCTCATACTCGGGAGATCAGACATGACAAAATCAGCAATTTTGGCCGCTGCCGCACTGGCCGCGGCCGCGCTCGCTAGCCCCGCGACGGCGCAGGAAGTCGTCACCAATCCCGGCTATTGCGCGCAGTTCTACCCAAACGCCAATTGCCAGAACAAGGGATACGGCAATCCCTACCGCAGCGGTACCTACCGTCAGGCCTACCAGACCCAGTGGCAGGACGATGGTTACCGGCGGGACCGCCGCTGGCGCGACAGCTACAACCGCTACGACAATGACTTCTGGCCGGGCGACGTCGCGGCCGGCGTGGTCGGTGGTGCGGTCGGCACCGCAGCTGCCATCGCCACGGCTCCGTTTGCCCCCACTCCGATCGGCGGCGACAACTATGCGCGCCTGAATGGATTCGTCTGCACCCCCGGCACCCTGTTCCGCGGCGAGGACGGCCGGACGCATCTCTGCCAGTGAGGCAGCTAAACGCAACGCATGGAACAGGCGGCCGGACGGCCGCCTTTTTCATGGCCGCCCGCCGTGCAAGACGGTTCCGGGGTTCTGGCCCTTTGCGGACAAGTCTGGTATTCGACCCGCCGAAGACGCGTTGGCAACAGCCCGAGGTCGGTCGCCTGCCATCCGCGTCATTTCGCCGGTTTAGCTCAGCGGTAGAGCAGCGGTTTTGTAAACCGAAGGTCGGGAGTTCAATCCTCTCAACCGGCACCAGCGCCTTGCTTGATCTCGTTCATCACTTCCCGTTCGGAACCAACACCAGCCTGCCGTGTTTTCTCCGCATGAAAATTCGCGAAGAAAACTGCAACATGTTCCTGCTCGCGGTCGTCACGGTCTTCACCGTGATCGTGGCGGCGAGTTCCAGCCTGGTGGGCGCGACCGACAAGGCGCCTCTTGTTCTGGCCAACCGAACCGAACCGGCGCCGGCGGCTGGCAAGCCGGTCGTCTATGTCACCGACCTGTCAGCGGTTCGCGTGGTCGGCACGCCGTTCGTCCCCAACACCCGTCCGCGCGACCGATAGTCTGCGGTAGCGGGATCATCCTCCACCCCCGCCATGTGCCCGCTGGCGTGCGCCAGGTGTCACCCTTTTGTCACCTCGCCGGCAAAACCGACGTTGTCCCCTTTCAAATCGCGCACCGCCCTTGATTCCAGAAAAGCCATTTGCTGGTGTTAGATGGGCTGAGGTGTCTCATGAAATGGATGAGGGAACGCGATCTCTTGATCGCGCAGACGATGGCGTTCGTTCAATCGGTGACCGGCAAGAAGCCGGATGCCGAGAAAACGGTTGCGACGTCGGTCACGATCACCTCGATCGAGACGACCGATCCGGTCATGCCTGACATCGAGGCGATGGTCGCCGACGCGCTCTCGGCCGATTTGCCGAAACAGGCCTCCCGGGAAGCATCGCGCGTCGTGCAGACGATCGCTCGCGCCGATCTGCGCAGCGGCTTCCAGTCCGAGATTTCCGAGATCAAGGCACGCGTTGCCAATTTCCGCGCGCACCAGCAGCGGTTCAACCAGGAGCGCGAGGCCTATTGCAGCGCCACCATGGACAAAGTCCACGCCGCGCTGCGCGACATGCCGTCGGGGCCGCGGCTCGGCAAGTAGCGCTGACGCTTCTGCAAGTAGCGCTCGACGATTGCCGCCCGCGGGCGTTCGTGGTCGAACGGCGCAGCAACCGTCACTTCTTCCCGATCTTCTCCAGCACCGGGAGCAGATGCGCCAGGAATGCCTGTGGGTCCTCGCTCATCGGAAAATGACCGAGTCCTTTCATGATGGTGACCTCGCTGCCGGGGATGCTGTTGGCCACCGCCAGCGTTTCCTCCGGCGTACAGGAATAGTCGTACTCGCCTGACAGCAGGAACAGCGGACAGCGCTTGGTGTCGATCTCTGCCACCCGGCCGCGGATATCGCCGTCGAGCTTGTAGAAATACAGATCGCCCTTGAAGACGCCGGGGCCGCCCTGCATGTAGTGCCACAGCGTTTCCCAGCGCTCATTGTCCGGCGCGTCGGGGCCGACCAGCCCGGAGACGATGGCGCCGCAGACCTCGCCGCCATGCACGTCCGCGCGGTGCAGGAAGTTGAGATCGTAATAGGGATCGACATGGGCGCCGGCCTGCAGCCCGATGATGGCGCGAAAACGTTCGGGATGTTCGAGCGCCAGATGCAACGCGATGCGGCCGCCGATCGAGCAGCCCATCACGATCGGCCTGTCGAGTTCGAGCGCTGCTGAAATCTCCAGGATCATGGTCGTGTATTGCGCCGAGGTGAGTTGGTACTCCTCCTCGTGCCAGCCTGACGGCGGCGACGACTTGCCGTGCCAGGGCATGTCGAAGGCGATGACGCGATGCCTTGCGGTGATGCGGACGTCGTTCATCAGGCCGCGATACTGCCGCCCGTCGCTGCCCGCGGTGTGCAGGCACAGTAGCGGCGTGCCCTCGCCCGCCTCCTCGACATAGACGCGGTGTGGACGGCCGAACAGTTCGAGATGCATGTAGCGGCCGGTGATCGGCTCGAACCGCGCCTTCATGCCGAAGCTCCCGTCGCGCGCAACTTGGCCAGCGCCTCCTTGAAGTAGCGCAGATGCGCCATGAAGATCTGCAGATTGCCTTCGGCCCTGAGCACCCGCCGCTTGATCAGGGCGAGCAGATCGTTGGAGCCGGGCGGCGGCCGCACGCTCCAGAATTTCTGCCATTCCTCTTCCGGCGCGCGTAGCGCAAACGACGACGACGGCATCACGAACGGCCCCCGCGTCACCGACACGATGCGGCCTTCGAAGATCTGGATCAGCCAGGCGGTCTGCCCGATCTCGAGCAGAAAATTCGTCGTCAGATACCGGCCACGACGGACCAGCGCCTCATCGCCATTGACCCGCTCGCGCAGTGTTTCGATCATCTCCACCCCGCCGTTCGGTTGGACCGCTCGGTCCTTTGTTCTCTTCACGCAATGATCAGGGGAACGGGCCCGGCGTCAATCCGCACGAATTACAGCCAGGCGCATACGAGCGCCACGTTGGCGGCGCAGGCGGCGAGTAGCGCAAGGGTCAGCGTGACGTGCACACGCTCGCAGGGGGTCTGGCGGATCGCTCTCATGGCGGGAAACATCCGGCGATTCTGGCCGGGGAGTCTCGGGGATTCTTTTTTTCCGGGTTTACCTCTCGTTAGGGACTCACGGACAGGCCCGCCCCCGTAAAAAATGGACCAAAACGGGCGGATTTGGCCGATTTTTGTCGCGAAACAAGCCTGCATGGCAGTCCAGCCTGAAACCCGGATGGAGCTGCGGCGTTGACCGATATTACCGGAGCCCACCATGCCCTACGCGCTGTTCTCTAACGACGCCAAGCTGAGCAAGACCTACCCGACCGAGGCAGATGTCTGGAAGATCGCCCGCAACAGCGGCCTCGTGGTCGACGCCATCTCCGAGGAGGAAAAAGCCGCGCCGCGCCCGGTGCTCGACAACGACTACGAAATCCGGCCGTGCCAACCCGATCCGCATGAAGACCCGGCCAGAAACAAGGCCGACGCCGAACGCGACGCCAGGCTCGAGCCGCTGCTGGGCTCGTGAACGACCCGCGATCGTCCGAGGAGACCGGACATCGCGCTGAAGTCATTCCTGGAAAAAGTGACGACCTTGGAAAAAGTGACGACCGTTCGGCGTCCCGATCTCGCGGGACCAGACGGGAAAACCTTGACTTGATGGGCTTAAGGCGTCGCTGACACCAGCGAGGCCTGCTCCGCAGCCAGCGAAACGCACGCCTTGCGCCGGTGCAGTCCCCTGATCGCGCCGGTGACCTTCAGCACCTTGCCCGCGGGACACGAGATGTCCTGCACAAAGGCGACTTCATAGGGTGCCATGATCAACGGTTCGGATTTCAGGACTGTCTGGGCAAGACAGGGCAACGCTGCCGAAGAAAAAATCAGCCCTAACGCAAAAACACGCATGTGAGATGTCCAACCACCAGCCGGCCGAACCATAATAACTCAACATGACGGAAAAGTTTCGTGCGCTGCAAAATTTATTTTTCGGCACAAGAAAACGGCCGCGCTCACCGGCGCGGCGGTCTTCCTACTACCACCGCCCACAAAAAAGGCCGGCGTGAAGCCGGCCTTTCGTTTCGCTTGTCTGGCAGCGCTCAGTACTTGGCAGCGACCGGGCCGCCCCAGCCGAACCGGTAGTTCACGCCGACCTTGACGGTGTGCTCGTCGTTCCGGAACGACCGGCCGACGACGTCGACCGGACCGGTCGCGAAGGTGGTGTTGCCGAAATTGTAATACTGGTACTCGGCCTTGGCCGACCAGTTCGGGGCGAACATGTATTCGAGGCCGCCGCCGACGGTGTAGCCGTCCTTGCGGTTGCCGTTGGTGGTGAAGCCCTGCGGCACGCCGGCATTGGTGACGGCGATATTGTTGCCGTCCCGCCAGGCGTAACCGCCCTTGGCGTAGAGCAGTGCCGGACCCCAGGTGTAGCCGAGGCGGCCGGTCACCGAGCCGAGCTGGTCGGTGTTGGCGGTCACGAGCGTACCGGCGGGGAAAAGCACCCCGTTATTGTTGTTGGTCGGCAGCCAACTGTACTGGGCTTCGATACCCATCACCCAATTGGGCGCGAACTGGTAGTCGAAGCCGCCTTGCACGCCGCCCAGGAAGCGGGCGCTGCTGCCCTGCAGGGAATTGTCGCCGGCGAAGGCGCCCCCGACATGGCCGCCGATATAGAAGCCGGTCCAGTTATAGACCAGCGCCGGCGCGGTATAGACCGGCGCCTTGGTATAGGTGCGAGCCGGCATGTCAGCCGCAAAAGCCGGCGCCGCCATCACCATGGCGACCAAGGCGGCAGTGCCAACAAGAAACTTTTTCATCTTCGATCCCCGTGACTTACGTTGCGACATCAATCCAAACAACGTGACCTCAATTAGGTTGCTTTGCGGCAATGCCGGGGACACCTAATGTGCCCAACTGTGACGACCCGGCAACAAAGCGCTTTGGTTCCTTCGCATGTAAGGTTTTTTCCTGCGTTAATCCGCAGGGTTCTCGATTTGTTGATGTCGCGGACGATTAAGGCAAGGTTCAAGGGTCGCCGAAAAGTGATCGGATTTTGGTCATGTTTTCAGCCCTGAAGGACGCCCGCAGACAGCCCTTTGGAGCATCCCGGCCCGCTTGAGGGGCGCCCTACCGCGTCATCTTTTCCATGTCCGGAAACGGCGCATAGACCGCGCCGGCGCAGGGTTCGCTGGCGTTTTCGAGCAGCCGGTCGAGCCGGCCGTCGACAAAGAGAATCCCGCGTTCGCGCGGTTCGCGGTAGCTCCCGTCGGCTTCCCGCGGGATGAAGCGGATGCAGGCGATATAGCGCAACCGCCCACCGATGACGCGCTGGGTCGGCTCGGCCAGCGCCGCCTCATGCATGCCAGCCGGATTGTTGAGGTAGCTGCGCATGAACGCCAGGATCTCGGTGCGGTAATTGGCCGGAAACGGCTGGTTGGAGACCCCCCGATCATCGGTGTAGGTGACCGACCGGCTGTCGTCGCCGCCCGCACACGCCGACAGCAGGACCGGCAGCGTCAGGATGACCGCAAATTTTGCTGATGTCCCCAAGCGAAACTCGTCTTTTCCGGGCTTGGCAATAGGCCTTGGCCCGGTCGTCGGCACTCTTAGACCGCCCGGGACCGAATTGGAATTCGCATCTCAGTCATCCGAAAAGCTCCAGCCCACGGGCCATGGGGGTGGCGCGTGGGCTGGGCCGGAAACCGCGGGCGCGGCGGGGCAATGGGGGCGAACGAAACGCGCCGGCGGATCGGTTCAACTATCGGTTCAGCCGCGCTTCGGCGCCGGCGTCACATGCTTGACCGCGAGCTTCGGCGCGGCATGCGTCTTCAGCGCACCCATGTGCTTGTGGTGGCGATGATGACGGAAGTGCTTGTGGTGATGGCCCATGCGGGCATTGGCGTTCAGAAACTTCGACTTCGACGTATCGGCCTTGATCACCGGCGCATGGACGGTCTTGGTCACCGGAGCCTTGATCGACGTGTTCTGGGTGGTCTTGCCAGGAGCGCCAGCCAGCGCGGGCGCGGCGAGGACGGAAACGGCAACGAGCGCTGCGGAAATGGTCTTGAACATGGTTGTCTCCTCTTTCGGGGATCGCTGGCCTCGCCGGTCGAATGACCGGGGCCGCTGATCATGGAGATGACCTTAGCGAGGGCGCGCTGAACCTGTTCTGAAGCGCAATGACGGACTTCGTTCATCTCGATGACATCTTGGTCATGTTCGGACTTAACCACCTCGCCCGTTCACGTAAATTTTGCCGCGATCAAGGGTCAAAACCGGGAATGTTTGGAACCGCCGGGGGTTCAATTCACCAGCCTTCGGTGTAGGCTTACCGAACCGGCCATCAGGAGAGAGTGCATGAACAAACTTGCCATCAGGCTTTTGACGCTCGCTATGCTGTCGCTGACGCTCGCGGCAGCGCCCATCGTCACCGTGGTCTACGCCGCCCCGGACAACGATCCGCCGCCGCCGGACAAGGGCAAGAAGAAGAAATCCTCGGAAGCGCGCCCTGCCGGCGAGCAGACCGCCTTCGCCGACGGTTATCGCGCCGCCTATGCCACGATCTACGACCGCCACGACTACACTTCGGCGATCACGCAGCTCAAGGCGCTCGGCCGCGACGACAGCGCTGCCGTCGCCAACCTGATCGGCTACTCCTACCGCAAGCTCGGCGACTACAAGGTGTCGCAGATCTGGTATGAGCGCGCGCTCAAGGACGACCCGAACCACGTCAAGACCTGGCAGTATTACGGCCTGTGGCAGCTCGAACAGGGCAACCGCGATCAGGCGCAGTATCATCTGAACAAGATCGCCCAGCTCACTGGCACCGGCAGCGAAGAGTATCGTTCGCTCGCCGAAGCCATGGACAAGCCGCCGGGCACCGGCCTCGTCTACTGAGTTAGCCAACGCGAATTCAGCCGGCGCAGCAACACGCTGCGCCGGCTTTTTGTCGTTCATGGCGTTTTCAAGCGAAGTGGATACCGGTTCGCGCGAGAAAACGCGTCAAAGACAGACTCTACTTCATCACCGCCTCGACTTCCGCACGAAAGGCCTGCCGTGCGCCGTCGTGTGAATAGAACATGTGCCCGCCGGGATAGACCGCGAGCTTGACCCGGTTCGGACTGGCATAGGCCGGCAACTGATCGAGCAGGACTTTCGAGGCGAAATAAGGCGTCGCCAGGTCGAACAGCCCGTGGCCGACCAATAGCTTCATGTTCGGATCGAGCGCGAGAATCTGGCGAAGCTGCGACATTGACTCGGCCGGGCTTCGTCCCCGTCCGAAGTCCCAGGCCTGGTTCACGCTGTCGCTCAACAACTGGTACGAACCGTCTGGCCGCCAATTGAGTTTTCGCGTGGTCAGTTCGACGGCGGCGCTCGTTAGCGGCGCCAGCAACGGTTCTCCGGACGGATCGTCGAAATGCGACGAACTCGAATCCGGATTGGGATCGAAGCCGGACACCGACGCGTCGTAGCGTCCGGTCACCCGGCCGTTGCGACGGTCGAATTCGCGGCGAAATTCTCCGACATCGAAACGCCCCGCAAGCCGGCGGCTCACCGCCTGGTCGATCCCGGTCAGGGCAGCGACCTTGTCGGCCAATCGCGTCGTCGCTTCCTTGTCGGCCTGTCCCCTGGTGAGATCGGTCAGAAACTCGCCTTGGGCATATTTCTCGACGTCCGCGAGGCCGGCGCGCGTCACCGCGCCCTTCCCCGCCTCCCTGGCCTCGCGCGCGACCGCCGCCATGGTCGGCAGGCTATAGACATATTGCAGCAGGCTGGAGCCGGAATAGTCGCGGAAATCCAGCAACGGCGAGATCAGGATCAATCCGCGCACGCCGACGCCCTGCTGGGTCTGCAGGTTGCGCACGATCTTCGGGCCGCGAATGCCGCCGTAGCTTTCGCCGACCACGAATTTCGGCGACGGCAGGCGATCGTATTTTTCCAGCCAGCGCCGGATCACCAGCGCGATCGAACTGACGTCGCCGTCGACGGAGAAGAACCGCCTGCGGACGTCCTCGCCCGACGCGACGAAACGGCTGTAGCCGGTGCCGACCGGATCGATGAAGACGAGATCGGTGAAGTCGAGCCAGGTTTCGGCATTGGGCAACAGCGCGGGCGAGGCGGAAGCGACCGCGCCGTCGCCCGAGATCGACAACCGCCACGGCCCGGCATCGCCGAGCTGCAGCCAGGCCGAGGATGCGCCGGGTCCGCCGTTGAACAGGAAGGTCACCGGCCGGCCGGTGCGGTCGCCGCCATCGAGCTGGTAGGAGGTGTAGGCGATATCGGCCTGCGGCTCGCCCTTGTCGTCGAAAATGCGGATCGAGCCGGCGGTGGCGCTGAAATTGAGCGTGCGGCCGGGCAGCGCCAGCGTCTGTTTGGTGGTCGAATCCGGTGGCAGGCGATGAAGTTCGGTTGGGCTATTGGCGCCCTCGCCGCCGCGACGGCCTCCACCCTTCTGGCCGCCAGGCGGCGTCGCCGAGGGCTGCTGTTGTGATGGCGGCGTCTCGTCGTCGGCCCAGGCACTGGTGCAAGCTCCCGTCGCGATCGAAACGGCAAGCAACGCCACGATCACGCGCGCATGGCGCTTCGTCGCCGGTCCGATCACCATCTGCGGTACCTCCCTGTTTGCGGCAGTGTAACCGACCCAGGCGCATGCGAACGGCGTTCACAACAGATTGAGAAATCAAGGATTGTTCATCGCGTCGGGCCCTGCGTTACGGCCGACGCTCACGCCGCAGGCGTCACGATGAAGTGACGTTCATCACACACATATCTGCCACCGACGGCCTATTTGATGCCGCTTGTCGCAGGTAAAGGATTCGCCGACGGCTGCGCCGTCGGTCCGAATCGTCGATCCCCCATGGAATGGAAACTGGAATGAAGCGAGCAATTGCCGTTTGCGTTGGCCTGCTGGCGACCGTGGTGACGGCAGCCGCCGAACAACCGGTTGCGATCGTCGAGGAGGTGCAGGGCAAGGTCACCGGCGCCGAGTTGATGGACTATCTGACGCCAAAGACCGTGATCAAGCTGGGCGCCGACAGTTCGATCGTCATCAGCTACCTCAATTCCTGCCGGCGCGAAAAGATCGACGGCATCGGCACGGTCGTGATCGGTGCCGACGAAAGCCTCGTGCACCTTGCGTCCGTCAAGAACGAAAAGACCGAGTGCGACGCCAGCCATGCCCACGCGACCACGCGGGAAACCAGTGAGGTCGCCGCCACCATCGTGCGAAGCATCGGAGCGAACCATGCTGTGCCAAAGCCGCAGCTCATCCTTTACGGAGCGTCTCCGCTGGTGCAGGCGAGCGGCCGCGGCACCCTGATCGTCGAACGGCTCGATCTGTCCGGCGAACGCCAGCAGATCGATCTCGATGGCAAGCAGGCCAAAGGAAAGTTCTACGATTTCGCCACCGCCAACAAGGCGCTCAGCCCCGGCGGCATCTATTCCGCGAAATTCAAATCGGCCCAGATCGTGTTCCAGGTCGATCCGCATGCCAGGCCCGGAGCGACGGCGGTGGTCGGCCGCCTGGTGCGGATGGATTAGGGGCGTGCAAGACCCGATGGTGGAACGGCGATCTTGAACATCGGGCGCACCACCCGCGACGTGGCAGCGATCGCCGCCATAGCGCTGGTCTGCGCCGCCATCGCAGTCTCGCCACCTCTCAGAACTGTTCACGGCTGGTCGATCGACATTCTCACGGCGCTACGCTTCGAGATCTTCGGCCAGCGGCACGATCCTGCCACCTCGCCTGCCGTTGTCGTCGCCATCGACGAAGAAAGCTTTCGCGCCGCGCCCTTCAAGGGCTCACCGACGCAGACCTGGACCAATGAAATCGGCCGCGTGCTCGGCGCCGTCGTCGAAGGCGGCGCCAAAGTCGTCGGATTCGACCTGGTCATCCCGACCTCGCTCGAGCAATCCGAAATCCCGTTCGGCGATGGCGCGCTCGGCGACAAGGTCCGCGGCTTCGACCGTGATTTCCTCCGCGCGCTTGCCGCCTCGGCCGTTGCCGGCAAGATCGTGCTGGGCGAGGTGCTGCGCGACGACCAGCCGATCCGTCCCTCGCAGGGACAGCGCGTTGCGGTACGCCAGCAGCAGAATATCCGTCCGCTCAACGTCTACACCGATCGCGACGATACCGTTCGCCGGGTGCCGCTCGGTTTCGACGTCGGCGGCGCGCGGTTGCCCGGCATGGCGCTTGAACTGGCATCGCGCGCGCTCAAGGCTTCACCCGAATTTGCGGCTGACAACACGGCGAGCCTTGCCGGCTACCGGATCCCGGGCGAGGTCGCCAACACCATGACCGTCAATTTCGAGGGCGGCGCGGACGACATCCCGACCTTTTCGTTCGCAGATTTGCGCTTCTGCGCCGGCGGCAACGACAAGGAATATTTCAAGCGCTGGTTCGACGGAAAGGTCGTGATCTTCGGCAGCGTGCTGGACGCCGAAGACCGCAGGTTCACGTCGAAGCGCTTTGCGACGGGCCGCGAAGGGGCGCGCATGCCGCGATGCACGGCCGAGACCAAGCCGGTCAATGTCGGCTTCAGGCGCAGCTCGATCGCCGGGGTGTACATCCATGCGACCGCCGTCAACAACCTGATCCGGCAGGACGCCATCGAGCTGGGCTCGTTGCCGTTATTCCTGATCGCAGCGCTGGTTGCGGCGTTTGCGGCCGCCGCAGCCTGGCTGCTCAGGCCCGCGGGCGCGGCCTTGATCTATGCGGCGTTCTCTGCGCTTGCCGTGGCGGGGGCTGCCACGGCTTTCAACCATGCGCTGGTCATTCCCATCGCCGAACCTTTCCTGGCAGGACTCGCCGCGCTGGCGGCCATGGTCGGCTATCGCTTCGCCGTTTCCGACAAGGACCGGCGGCTGCTGGAAAACAGTTTTGCGCTCTACCTCGCCCCCGATGTCATCGAGCGGATGCTGAAATCGAACAAGCTACCCGAACTCGGCGGCGAGAACCGCAATGTGACGATCTTCTTTTCCGACATCGAAGGTTTTTCGCAGATCGCCGAAAAGATGCCCGCGCACGACCTGATGCATCTGATGAACGAATATCTGTCCGAGATGACCGAGATCATCGAGCGCCACGGCGGCTACGTCGACAAATATATCGGCGACTCCATCGTGGCCTTGTTCGGCGCGCCTGCGGATGATCCCAACCATGCGGCGAACGCGGCGCGGGCCGCCCTCGATTGCAGCGCGCGCCTGACCGAACTCAACCGGGATTCCACTACCTTTCGGGTGTGCCCGCTTGCGCAACGCATCGGCATCAACTCCGGCGACGCCCTGGTCGGCAATTTCGGATCGCGAAAGCGCTTCAACTATTCTGTCATGAGCGACGCGGTGAATCTGGCGTCGCGGCTCGAAGGCGCCAACAAGTTCTACGGCACCTCCATCATCGCCTCCGAGACCACGGTTGCGATCGCGGGCAATGCCTTCGTCTGGCGCGAACTCGACACCGTCCGCGTCAAGGGACGCACCCAGGCGCTCCGGATCTACGAACTGGCGTCCCTGTCAGGCAAGCTTGCGCCCCAGCAAGCGGCTTCGATGCAGAATTATGCCGAGGGCCTCGCGCACTGGCGAGCCGGCGAATTCAGCCTTGCCGAGAAAAGCTTTGGTCGGTCGGCCGGGACCGACAAGCCGGCTGCGATCTTCCGCGAGCGCGCGCAGGAACTGGCCGCCCATGCGCCCGGCGCGGACTGGGACCCGATCCGCGCCTTGCAGGAGAAATAGCCGCCGCATGGAGGCCCGTTTCGGTTAACTAGACCCCCGTTTAGGACCGCCGCACAGGTCACCCCGGCCCATCGCCCGGTTCCGTTTCGCTTGCGGATGCTATATCGAAGCTGCACCAAGGGATTAGAGTACGCGTTTCATGACCAGCCCGAAGCGATATGACCGGATTGCGTTCGTTGCCAGCGCAAGCGCGGAAGCCCAGGCGGCGCTGGCGCAACTGACCGCGCTTTACGGCAACCACTTGGCAGACGACGCCGACGTCGTGGTCGCGCTCGGCGGCGACGGCCTCATGCTGCAGACGCTGCACGCCCATATGCGCTCCAACAAGCCGATCTACGGCATGCATCGCGGCACCGTCGGCTTCCTGATGAACGAGTTCTCGACGCACGACCTGCACACGCGGCTGGCGGCGTCGCGTGAATCCCTGATCAACCCGCTCCTGATGCGCGCCACCGACGTCAACGGCACGGTGCATCTGCACCACGCCATCAACGAAGTCGCGATGTTTCGCCAGACCTATCAGGCGGCGCGGCTGCGCATCCTGATCGACGAGCACGAACGGATGGCGGAATTGATCGCCGACGGCATCCTGGTGGCGACACCGGCGGGCTCCACCGCCTACAATCTCTCCGCCCAGGGACCGATCCTGCCGATCAACGCGGCGCTGCTGGCGCTGACCCCGATCAGCGCGTTCCGGCCGCGGCGCTGGCGCGGCGCCCTGCTCCCCAACACCGCCTTCGTCGTCATCGAAGTGCTCGAAGGCGACAAGCGCCCGGTGGCCGCGGTCGCCGACCATGACGAAGTGCGCGACGTCCGCCGCGTCGAGGTGCTGTCCGACAAGACGATTTCGATGCGGATGCTGTTCGACCCCGGCCACAGCCTCGAAGAGCGCATCCTGCGCGAGCAGTTCGGGCATTGATTTCAGCCCCGCCGGGCCTTAGCCGGGCTCGCTCGGCA
>Ga0157378_10002625_pt1 | contig 16007 bp, 14 predicted proteins | sample M65metaG_FD_115309 | JGI IMG/M metagenome (GOLD analysis project Ga0157378, IMG submission 115309) | Miscanthus rhizosphere microbial communities from Kellogg Biological Station, Michigan, USA - M6-5 metaG | ecosystem: Host-associated > Plants > Roots > Rhizosphere > Soil | place: USA: Michigan...
AATCTCCATACTCGCTTTGAATTAGTGTAGATCAGCACCTTTTTTCCATCGTCCGAAAAAGAATAACTGCGAATGGGAATAGAACGCGGCTGGCCCGCGGGAATCAGTTTGTCTTTTCCAACAATGACAGATTTCGTGTTTGCAGGAAGACTATATTTTACGATTTCTCCCGCCTCAACACGCGTATATGAAGAACCATCTTTCATCCAGCTGATCCTTCCCTGGCATAAGGCAGTAAGTGAAACAAACAGGAATATAAAGCCAGTAACATACCTACTGAATATCATAATCTGATTTAATTGAAAGGTGAAAATAATCGTTTCGCTTGAAATGAATCTGTTTTAAAGAATGCTTCCGCCTGAAATAAAACTCATGATTCATGTTTAAAAATGAGATTACGAAAATAAAGTTTGCAGTTTTTTTGCATTGGCGCATTGAGCTGTGTAGATTTGAATCCTCCTTCCGTTGAAAATCCCGCCCATAATGTAGGTCGAACAGTTAGCGTATTAATTAGTCTTCAAAATACATTTATGAGAAAGTTTACATCAGCATTATGCCTATTGGCATTGATTAGTGTGATTTATTCCTGTCAGAAAGCCCTCGAAAAACAATCTCCAAACCAAACGGAGGAAATTCCGGGAATTGCGGCTCCAACTGCAAGGACAATCTGCGGCACAGCAATGAATGTCCCTATCGTTGACTACAACGATGCAGTGGTGGGAAATCTGACCCTCAGCAATGATGCATCTAACTATTACTTCGATCTCAGCGAAAATCTTTCTGATTACAAGATCGAGGAGGTAAGATGGTTATATGGTACAGAAGACCATGTAAGAACCGCGTTGTTGGGATTAATTTCGTGTGGCTTGCAGGTGCCTGCCACTGCCGATCAGGTAACAATTCTAAATCCTGGTCAGGACCAGGTAAGCTTAACGGTACCAATTGCCAACTTGCCTGGAGCTTGTATATTCTTCCATGTACACATCAAGGTTGTAAAGAGAGATCCTATTACTGGCCAGGAATATTATGAATACTGGACCTGGTCTAACGGAACAACAAATGCTAGTCAAAATCAATGTCAACGTTACTTCCAGTACTGCAAGCAACAATGCACTCCACCTACATGCGGCCAGCTTCGCACTCAAACCCAAGGTGGATGGGGCGCGGTTCCACATGGTAACAATCCAGGTACCTACCTGTATGCAAATTTTGCTGGCGCCTTTCCATCCGGTCTTACAGTGGGATGCACTACTGGTCACTGGGTAAAATATACAAATGCAGCTGCCATCACAGAGTTTCTTCCTGCTGGTGGTACTCCTGGCGTATTGACTGCAAATGCTACAAATCCTGCAGACAAATCGATCAAAAACGTTTTGATAGGACAAGTAACAGCACTTGCTTTGAGCGTAGGGTTTGATAATTATGATTCCAACTTTGGGGCTGGTGGTGTCACTTTGGGTAATATGGTGATTGGGTCAGGAACCTTTGCAGGCAAAACTGTTAGTCAGTTCCTCACTATTGCTAACGACGTATTAGGTGGTTGCTCAAATGCTTATTCGCCATCCACTATTAATGACGTAGCAACAAAAATCAATGAGAATTATGACGATGGAAAAACCAATAATGGTTTCCTCGTGTGCCCGGGAAGTGGTCCAAGATAAATTCATGCGTATATTTCTTAAAAGGCTTCCTAACGGAAGCCTTTTTCTTTTTTTGGAATTCGCCATCGTATATTCCGAAATTTTTGCTCATCGTATTTTTTCATGCTCATAAAAATGAGCTCTGCATGGTTTTTGTGACGTTCCTGTGCCTTCCTATTATCCTCCTGAATTACCTCTCGTCTGTTGATCGACTCACACCATTCACTTAATCTCAAAAAAAACGAGGGTATGAACCTACGCTACACACTGTATCTATTTATTGCATGTCTTTTCATTTTTGTGGGTTGTCAACGTACTATCACGGGCCCTGCCAGAAGCGAACATTCGCTTAGGGCTGAGAGTCTTGTTCCCTGTGGGAATGTCTTCGACACCACACTAATCAATTTTAACGGTGAACTTTCTGGCTCTATTGAAGTATTAAATGATGGATCGGGATTTCACGTAGTCATTCGCGAAGTCTATAATGATTACAAGATCGACCGGGTGCAATTGCTGTATGGAACGCGACAGCATGTGATCGATAATATTGTGGGGCTGATTGACTGCGCAACGATGCAACCCCGAAATCCCGATACAGTTGTGACGTACACACCAAATGAAGATAGCGTGGTGGTTATCGATCTCCCATTTAAAGGGCTTAATTGTTTCTTCATGAATGCCAACATCACGCTGGCAAAGAGAGATGCCTCCGGAAATCTATTGCATAGTTTTAATATCTGGTCGAATGGTACCGCTAATCCGAGCCAAAATCCTTGTCAGCAATATTTCGAATTTTGCAGGCAACAATGCGCTGATTCAATTCCGCAAACTCCAGGAGGAGATTCAAGTTGTGGTCAATTGAGAACCCAAACGCAGCATGGCTGGGGAGGTAAAAAACACAACTCCTGCATTAGCGACTACCTAAACACGAATTTTGCGGCCGCATTTCCAAACGGTTTGCAAGTTGGATGTGCCGGAGGTAACACAGTTACCTTTACCTCTGCGCAGGCTATCTCTAAATTTTTGCCGGATGAAGGCAAGACTGAACCTCTGAAACACAGTTATACGAATCCCACTGAGTTAAAAAATTCTCTGGTTGGTGAATTAGTTGCCCTCACATTGAATGTAGAATTCGATAAGTATGATAATGATTTTGGTGAAGCCGGAAAACACCTGGAAGACATGTTTATCAAGAAAGGAAAATTCAAGGAAATGACCGTAAAGGAATTTCTTGAAATTGCCAATAAAGCTTTGGGGAATTGCACTAATAACTACAAGCTCTCTGAGATCCGCGACATGGCGAAACATATCAATGACAATTATAAAAATGGAGATGAGGACAAGCACCGCTTAGTATGCGATAAGAAAGATTGCAAGGATGATCATCACGATGATGATCACGATGACCATCACCACCACCATCATCATCATGAGTGCCACGAGTAGCTAGCAATTTGATGATACTGTTCAAATGAGTGAACCCCATCTGCCCGACGGGGTTCACTTTATATGCTAAATGGGTTGTTAAGTTTATCTTTCAAACCTTGAACTAGGACAAGTTAAAAATCCTCCATCCATAGTGCCATCAATAAAGTTTGCATTGATAAGACTTGCCGTTTGATTAATGGCATCAGGCGTATAGCCTGTCGGGAGACCTGCTAATGTGTTGTTAGCAGCGCCGAGGAATTGGATGACGCTCAACCCACCGAATGGTCCAGAAACAATTACCATGTTACCAAGATTCTCATTTGCCGGACCAAAATTTGGATCGTAATAGTCAAACGCCAGATTTAGCGCAAGAGCAGCAACCTGTCCTATCAGGACATTCTTGATTGATTTTGCAGCAGGATCAATTGCATTTGCTGTTAGTGCCATAGCCGTACCGCCTGCTGGTAAGAATTCCGTTACAGCTGCAGCGGAGGTAAATTTAATTGTATAACCGCCACTGGTGCTTCCAATGGTGAGCCCAGCGGGGTACACATCTGCGAAATGATCATGTAAATACGTTCCTGGATTTTCACCAGCAGGATTTACTCCCCAGCCGCCCTGGCTTTGAGTCCGGAATTGTCCGCATTCACTGATAACTGATGCCACTGCACCCGATTCCATTGTTGTTCCGGAAGTGGTAGTCGTTAATAGTTCACCCCTCTGGTCAGTAGCGGCCAAATCGTGTGATTTTTGACAGGCAAACAACAACACAATTACCGCGACACATAGAATACTGGATAAAAACTTTTTCATAGAACATTTTTTAGTGATTAATCATAGGATAGGATGCGATGAATTAAACAAAGATCATGCTGATAGCTGTTTCCTGCAACAGTGTTTTGAGAGGGTATATTTACAGCTCTCAAACCGTATTTCTCAGTTGACAATCGTAAATCCTCTGTTGCGGGAAATCCGCTACTGTGTCGTCTGACCGTCCCGGTCTGACGAAGAGAGGTCCGACGTTTAGGTCTGGCCTCTCCTATGTGGTTTAGGAGTTATAATTTTATTGCTTAAAGATCCTCACAGACCCGATCAAACGATGATTTCGTTTGTCATATAAATTCAGGAAATAGATGCCAGTGGTGACGCTTTGTATTGTGACGCTTGCCTGAGTGTTATTTTGAATTTGTTTCTGCAACAACTTCTTTCCATCCAAGCCTACGATACTGAGTTCATAATTCTTTGTGGGCATCAATCCTGAAATTTTTATCTCCCGATCAAAGGGATTAGGATAAATATTGATCACCTTTCCAGGATTCTCTACGTCAATAATGCCCGTTACCGCATCGCGCTTTAATAAAATGCTGTCGATATTTGTTTGAACTGTAAAGCATGTCAAGCTTGATTTCATTCGCACATAGATCCAGTTGTCACCAATCTGTAGGTCAGCCGGATTCAAGTTGAGAATATTATTCCCTGATTCATTTTGAAGAATGGTCGTGAAATCCCTATCCTTCGCAAAGGTGTATAGCGGCGTAGTACCACCGCCTGCTGCATTAGTTGCAGTTACTGTAACGGGATTGGCGAGATTTGTAACGTTTGTGATGTTGGCGCTTACATTTACGTTTGGAGCCACCGAAGGTCGAACAGCAAAGGACATTATCACTGTATCAGCATCGTATGCGTTACTATAAGTCACGGTAAGCTTATGCACGCCTATGGCGATAAAATTTATGTTGAAAGTAAAAGTGCTATCTCCCGCAACAGGCAACACATCATTATCAAGTGTTACGCGTGTTGTTATTCCGCTACCCGGTGAAGGAAGATTACTAAGTTTACCACTTTGAATCCCCTGCCTGTCGCAATATTCAGGCAAAATACCTGTGATAATTGGCGATGGAACATTCGGTCCGTTGCGGATTACCGTTGTATGAGTATTCGTTTTGACCGGCGAATTAAAATCAAAATAGATAGACGCTGAATTTTTTATAGTATCCCCTACCGCCAAATTTGATTTTGGTTTTATGCGATATACAATATAACCATGACTCGCAAGTTCATTGCGATTGCTATCAGGCAATAGGATATTATTGAATGTCCATGTCAAATATTTTCCATCCGTTATGGCTAATTGATACGCATGACTTGCCTGGAGCATTTCTATACTGTTTGAGTCCAGTTTCGCATCCAACGTGTCTTTGATTACTACATTGAATGCAGTATCGTTGCCTGTATTTTGAAATCTGATCGTGTAAGCAACTGGTTGGCCGGCATCAACATCTGCTTTGTACATAAAACCAGCGTTTGCAGCAGATTTGTCATTGGGATCATGGGAACCCTGGCCTCTCATTCGGATCAGTGAAACATTATTTGCTGAATTGAGGTCGCCTGTTGAATCAACTATTGCTAACGAAACAAGAGTGTCATTGAAGCTAAACACTGGCGGAGCTGCAATCGTTAAAGAAAATGCTATTGTCGTAGTCTCGCGAGGACGCAATAACCCGACTACCCATTTCACCGTATCATTTGAGATAGAAGTTTGAGTAGGAATCGACGATGTAAAAGTTGTTCGATGATCTTTGATAAATTTCACCACCTTATTTTGTAAGGTATCTGTACCTAAATTGAAAATTTGAATTATATACTTCATGGGATATCCAGGGCGCGCCACATCCTGGGGCAACAAATCAACTCTATAGTCTTTTTTATTTGGAATCGGTTGTAGAGCAAAACTTAAACTATCATCGTTGTTATAACTCGAGAATGAGGAATTGATCGAAGAAGGAACCGCGGTGTAGTATGGAATGCTGGATTTTACGCTTGTCGTGAACAGACCGGTATCTACTGAGTTTCTGAAATATCCATTACCAGTTAGGCTTCCAGCTTTAACGCTCTCTTTCTTGCTTTCTACAAGAATATTATTGGCAAAGGGTTCGTTAGCATCCTTTATTCCATTCACATTATAGTCAATGTAGACAGTTCCCTTTATTGAATTCGTACTCCCAAGCTTAACGATCCAGATATCGTTGCCACCATGGTTGCCATTTACATCCCCATCATTAGAATTTGTATATCCTGCAGCTACAAACTCATGTTCGTTGATAGCTGCAATGGATGTAAATCTATCATTGCCAGATCCACCGAAAAGTCGTTTCCATTTTGCGCTCCATTCTAAAGACAATGTGGTAGAATCAAAACTAGTAGAGAACCCGTTGATCCATCCGTCAATCTTTCCGCGATGTCCGTTGTTGTTCACCGAATCATCTGAAGCTGCAGCAATTATTTTGTCCGACGTGCTGATGTTCAAAATGGCATTCGAATTGGATATTTGGTAAGCTAGTGGCGTAAAATTTAAGTATGGGTAGCAATAAGAATAACCAAGTCCAAGCTGAACCAAATAGGAAGGGTTCGCCCACGATGGGCGGTTGTCAACGATTCCGCCTATTTGTAAACCGGTATTAGGATTAGCGGGATAACAGCTTGTCGTATTATAAACGGTCGCATATTGGTTCGGCATCGTCTTTAAAACGCCCACGGCTCTTGCTCTCGTTATTCCGTTTTGCCAATACAATGTCCGAACAGAATCTGTTTTGATAATTCTCCCGACCGGAGGGTTCAGGATTATCTCTGGAAATTCCCCATCATGAGAGTTCATCTCAACCATCATAATGAATTTTCCATTCTCCGCTTCCTCGATATCGTATCCATAATCGGCATTACTGCCGCCATAACATTGCTGCCACAATATGTTTCCTGTGATCTCGTCAGCTTTAAACACCCAAATGTCTTCCGAGCCGGGATTATGATTTCCAGATACGTCACCATCATTAGACGCTGTCGTTCCTATAAGAAGTATTTTCCCATCGCTGGTTTTCTTCATATTCCCAATTTCAATCCGGCTCTCGTCCTGGGTTCCACCATAGCATCTTTTCCAAAGGATATTACCATTGCGGTCAAGTTTGACAAGCCAGACGTCAAGTCCTCCGTGGTTCCCATTCACGTCGCCATCGGTTGATTCCGTGTTTCCCTGACATAAGTAACCCCCGTCGTTTGTTGAAACAACAGAATTGAACATATCATTTCCGGAACCACCCAAACTTTTCTGCCACTCAATAATTCCAAGAGAAGAGATCTTAACCACCCAACCGTCGGTAGTAGTGGTAGACCCATGATGCCCTGAAATATCACCATCGTTGGATTTAGAAGATCCAACAATCAAAAATCCGTTATCGACATTCTTTATAATCGCATTTGCTTTATCGTCCAACGATCCCCCAAGACATTTCTGCCATACAATTGAAGGTGCCAGTTGTTGAGCGTTCACGCTATCTGCAATCAGAAAGAATAAAAGGAAAGCTATTAAGTAGATGGTTCTCATATTGGGGTGAGGAGGATTAATATGATTTTCTCAACGCGAATTGTATCAAATAGTATATAAAAATACCACGAAATCAAGACTCAGAAAATAACTAAATAACTGCGCTTGAAACCGATCAAGTTTGAACTCGGGCAAAACATGATGTCAATCAAGTTTGCTAATCTCTTCGGCCTCTCAATAAAAAAAGACGACGCAATTGCGTCGTCTTTCATATCGTTCAACAGATTTTTGACTACAATCAAACTGTTATCCGTTACGCGTTCACCTTCCCCTTTACCTTCGCTATCACTTCTTCCGCAATGCCACTTGGTGCTGGTGAATAGTGAGAGAACTCCATCGTGGAAGTAGCGCGACCAGAAGACAAGCTTCTTAATTGCGTTACGTATCCAAACATTTCGCTCAAGGGGACTTTTGCTTTAATCACTTGCGCATTTCCTTTCGTGTCCATTCCTTCAAGTATTCCACGTCTACGGTTCAGGTCGCCTGTAACATCTCCCATGTACTGATCTGGTGTAACTACTTCTACTCTCATGATCGGTTCCAATAAAACTGGTTTTGCTTTTTTACCAGCTTCACGGAAACCACCTTTCGCACAAAGTTCGAACGACATTGAATCAGAATCCACATCGTGATAGCTACCGTCAAATACGCGAACCTTCATGTGCTCAATAGGATAGTTTGCCAATACCCCATTCACCATGGATGTTTCAAATCCTTTCTGAATCGCAGGAACGTATTCACGCGGAATTGATCCTCCGAAAATATCATTCACAAATTGGAAGTGTTTACCAGGATTTTCTGTCAACCATTCCTTATCAGCAGGTCCAATTTCAAATACGATGTCGGCAAACTTACCGCGACCACCCGTTTGTTTCTTCAACACTTCGCGATGCTCGATAGTTTGAGTGAACGCTTCTTTATACGCAACCTGCGGAGCTCCCTGGTTAACTTCTACTTTAAATTCCCTCCGCATACGATCAACGATGATCTCCAAGTGTAGTTCGCCCATTCCACTCAAAATAGTTTGGCCGGTATCTTCATCAGTTTTTACGCGAAGCGTTGGATCCTCTTCAATCAGTTTAGAATCTGCGAGACCCATTTTATCTACGTCGGCCTGTGCCTTCGGTTCGATAGCAAGAGAAATTACCGGTTCTGGAATGAACATGTTCTCCAGAACGATTGGATGTTTCTCATCACATAACGTATCTCCAGTTTTGATTTCTTTGAAACCAACCGCTGCACCAATATCTCCTGCTTCAATAAATTCAACAGGATTCTGTTTGTTAGCATGCATTTGCATGATACGGCTGATGCGCTCATTCTTTCCTGAACGCATGTTCTTCACGTAAGAACCCGCATCGAGGTGACCGCTATAACAACGGAAGAACGCAAGACGACCAACAAATGGATCGGTCATGATCTTGAATGCAAGAGCAGAGAATGGCTCTTTAGGATCCGGCCTACGTGAAATTTCATTTCCGGTATCAGGATCCGTTCCTTTAATAGCTTCGATATCTACAGGAGCCGGGAGATAACGCACCACGCAATCCAGCATGGTTTGAACTCCTTTATTCTTAAATGCAGATCCGCACAGCATCGGCACGATAGTCATATCGATTGTTGCGCGACGAACGGCATTATGAACTTCATCTTCAGTGATGGTAGCTGGATCTTCAAAGAATTTTTCCATCAACTTATCATCGTATTCTGCCACCGCCTCAATCAATTGCGCTCTCCAATATTCTGCTTCTTCTTTCATATCATCAGGAATGGGAACCTCATTATAGGTCATACCTTGTGTTTCATCATTCCAGATAATTCCTTTCATCTGAATGAGGTCAACAATTCCTTTGAATTGATCTTCTGCACCTATCGGTAATTGAAGTGGGACTGATTTTGCACCAAGCATCTCACGCACCTGCTTCACTACATTTAAAAAGTCAGCACCGGCACGGTCCATTTTATTTACGAAACCAAGTCGTGGTACATTGTACCTGTTAGCCTGGCGCCATACTGTTTCAGATTGTGGTTCAACTCCATCAACGGCAGAAAATAATGCAACCAGTCCATCCAGTACGCGCATGGAACGTTCTACCTCAACGGTAAAGTCCACGTGGCCCGGAGTATCAATGATGTTGAATTTATATTTTTTGGTATCAGGAATTGGCTGGCCTTGTTTTGTTGGGAAATTCCAGAAACAAGTAACTGCAGCAGAGGTAATGGTAATACCTCTTTCTTTTTCCTGCTCCATCCAGTCCGTGGTAGCCGCTCCATCATGCACCTCGCCTATTTTGTGCGACACACCAGTGTAATACAGGATGCGTTCAGTACAAGTAGTCTTGCCGGCATCGATGTGTGCCGCAATACCAAAATTTCTTTGAAATCTTAAATCTGCCATTTGTATTGAGTATTGAGAATTTAATTTTTATTTCCGCTGTATTGCCTATGAATCCTCACGTTTAACGGGTGCGCAAAGGTACATTTTTTTAGCTTCAGAAGCTACCTTGATGTGAATAACTAAAAGAAAATTAACTGCTAAAAAACAAAAAACCCATCCCGACAGAATCGCCCGGATGGGAATTAGAAAACACTGAAATATAAGTTACACCCTGAAGTGTGCAAATGCCTTATTGGCTTCTGCCATACGATGGGTATCTTCTTTCTTTTTGAAAGCGCCACCTTCACCCCTACTGGCGGCAACGATTTCGTTTGCCAGTTTTTCAGACATGCTTCTACCGTTTCTTTCGCGGCTATAACGAATGAGCCATTTCATGCTCAAAGAAATTTTTCTATCTGCACGAACCTCAGCAGGAATCTGGAAAGTTGCGCCACCTATACGACGACTGCGAACTTCTACGGCAGGAGTAACATTTGATAATGCTCTTCTCCAGATCTCGTATCCATTCTCTCCTGTTTGTTTGCTAACGCGCTCAATAGCGTCATAAAAAATATTGAACGCCGTATTCTTCTTACCCTGCCACATCAGGTTATTTACAAAACGAGTAACCAGAGTATCATTAAACTTTGCGTCTGCTGCAAGGGGTAATTTCTTGGCTTGAGTTTTCCTCATGAATTAATTATTTGAAGTACTATTTCTTTTTGTCCTTTTTAGTTCCGTATTTGGAGCGGCTCTTCTTTCTATCCTTCACACCCGCAGTATCCAAACTTCCACGTACAATGTGGTAACGAACTCCTGGTAAATCTTTGACACGGCCTCCGCGAATCAGTACGATTGAGTGCTCCTGAAGATTATGTCCTTCACCGGGAATATAAGCGATCACCTCCACCTTATTTGTCAAACGAACCTTCGCCACTTTACGCAAAGCTGAGTTCGGTTTCTTAGGAGTGGTTGTATAAACACGGGTACATACTCCGCGGCGTTGGGGACATGCATCGAGGGCACGACTCTTACTTTTTGCCCTGATGATTTCCCTTCCTTTACGTACTAATTGCTGAATTGTAGGCATTCTGGACCTTTTAATTTTGGGACGGCAAAGGTAACCGCTCAACCCTTAAAAACCAAAAAAGTAAAATCAAATCTGTAAAAATTTAGCCAAATCAAGGTGTATCGTGAAAGGATTTGACCAAGGCACAAGGGACAAGAAAGGCACAAGGCTCAAGGGGAAGAACAAGAAGGCAAGACAAGCACCAAGGCCGAGAGATCGCATTAATTCAAAAGGCACAAGAGTATTGAACTAAACTCCTGTGCCTCATACATATTTCCAAATCCTTTTGGTTTTTATCTTAATTTGTTCTCTTGCTTGTCTTCTCTATTGCCTATTGCCAATTGCCTATTGAACCCTGTGGTCCGTGGTCTGTGGTCCGTGGTCTATATCTTAAACATCCATCCCCTTTTATCTTCAACCCTACCTTCCCGGATATCATCCAATCTTCGCTTCACTTCGGGAACTGTTTTCCATTTTGCAGTATCAAATTCCATTACATAGTCCTTATATCGCAGTTCACGGATTAAAGTCACGGTTGCGGCGGTTCCTGTTCCAAATACTTCTTTTAACGTGCCTGCCTTATGAGCATCAATGACTTCATCGATACTGACCGGCCGCTCCTCAACTTTTAATCCCATATCCTTCAGGAGTGTTATGATGCTATCGCGGGTCACTCCCTCAAGGATTGTTCCGGCACCCAAATCGGGCGTTATTGCTTTATCGCCGATTACGAAGAATACGTTCATAGTGCCGATCTCCTGAACATACTTATGCTCAAAAGCATCGGTCCACAACACCTGGTCATATCCTTTCTTTTTAGCCTCGGCGGTGGCAAGCATGCTACCTCCATAATTTCCCGCTGCCTTTGCGTAGCCTACACCACCCGGCGCAGCACGTGTATATTTTTCTTCTACATAAATACGCATAGGCGCTACGTAGTAAGGACCCGTGGGACTGAGGATGATAAGAAATTTATAGCTATCAGATGGTCTTACACCAATCACTTCATCTGATGAAAACATGAATGGCCTGATATATAGAGAATGATCTTTCTTGGCGGGGATCCAATTCTTATCGAGTTCGATCAGCTTCCGCATTCCTTCAATAAAAATTTCTTCTGGGATAGTAGGCATCTGCATTCTTTCGGCAGAAACATTGAATCGCTTATAGTTTTCCTGCGGACGAAAAATGAACGCTTCGCCTTTTTCATCTTTAAATGCCTTGATCCCTTCGAATATAGCCTGGCCATAATGCAAGGCGGCGACTGATGGACTTAAAAGCAACGGTTGATAAGGTTTTATTTCCACGTTCTTCCATTCCCCATTCTCGAAATCCGCTTCCAGCATGTGATCGGTGAAATATCGTCCAAAGGGTACATTTTCCAATGGGGTATCGGATAATTTTGACCTTTCCACTTTCGTAACCTTTATATCAATCGCTGCAATCATAAGTGCTTATTTTTGTTGCAAAGAAACAATTAAACAATTTGCTGGCAAAACAACCGGCGATAATTTACTAACGGGCGTTAGCCTCAATAACGCATGAGAATCGTTCATGTTGTGACCAGTAAAAAATGATATGAACCTACAAGAATTAAAGTTACCTGCAGCCCTCATCGCGGATCTGTATGCCAACGTTCTGATTGATCCCGGAACGATAGATACCAAGCCGAAGGACAACAAGAAAGAGAACGAAAAGAGCCTTTCAATATTGGGAGGAAATGCACGACGCATTACTATTGTAGTGGCCGATTCATCCCATGCGTTTATGGCTGATGAAGAGTTGAGCTGGCTGCAGAAAATGCTTCAGGCTTGTAAGCTAACATTGGGTGACGTAGCGATCGTAAATATTCTTGTGCAGAGGGCTACCATCACTGTTATCAAAAAAGAACTGTCACCGCTGAAGATGCTGTTGCTTGGCGTTAATCCAGGCGATCTTGAACTAGCTTTTAATTTTCCGCCCTTCAAATTGCAGGAGCATGATAAATGCACTTACCTATTTGCTCCATCACCAAAAGATTTAAATCAGGAAACAAAAGAAGCAAAGCTGTTGAAGAGCAAGCTCTGGGTATCACTACAACAACTATTCGAAGTTTAATATGGAATTGATATTTGCAACGAATAATCGTCACAAGGTAGATGAGCTGCAGTCGGCAATAGGAAACAAAGTCCATATCCGTACACTTGCAGACGCAGGAATTTCAATTGATATTCCGGAGCCACATGATACGCTGGATGCAAATGCGCTTGAGAAATCAAGGACGATTTATTCTTTGACCCATGTCAATTGTTTCGGTGAGGATACCGGACTTGAGGTAGAAGCTTTGAACGGTGACCCTGGTGTCAGAAGTGCGAGATATGCCGGCGATGAGAAAGATTTTCAAAAGAACATTGAAAAACTGTTAATGAATCTTGAACAGAAAGATAACAGGAACGCAAGGTTTAGGACAATAATCTCGTTAATATGGAACGAAAAGGAGTACTTTTTCGAAGGCATATGCGAAGGGAGAGTTACTATTGCACAAAGAGGCACTAACGGTTTTGGATATGACTCAGTTTTTGTACCTACCGGTTCTGACAAAACCTTTGCTGAAATGGCCATGGACGAAAAGAACAGGTTTAGCCATAGAAAGAAAGCGGCAGATAAGCTGGTTTCATTTTTGCAAAATAATGCCTGAAGGGACGTAAAAATTTGAATAACAAAAGCAACTATAATATTGCAGAAGCCGACTTAATTCGGGAATGCATCGCCGGAAACCGAAGCATGCAGCAGGAATTATATGATAGGTTTGCAGGCAAAATGTATGCGGTTTGCTTGCGATACGCGGGGAATGCAGAGGATGCCCAGGATTTGCTGCAGGAAGGATTTATTAAGGTATATCGAAACCTTGAAAAATTTAGGGCAGAAGGGTCTTTTGAGGGATGGATCAGGAGAGTTTTTGTAAATACATCGATCGAGCACTTCAGGAAGAAAAGCTATTTATATAGCATTAGTGAAAAAGAAGAAAGCGTAATCGAAGATGCAGATATCAGTGCGTTAGACAATCTTGGCGAAAAGGATATAATCAAATTGATCCAGGAGCTGTCGCCAGGTTATCGAACTGTTTTTAACCTATACGTGATCGAAGGATACTCGCATAAGGAAATTGGAAATATTTTGGGAATCAGCGAGGGCACAAGTAAATCGCAGTTGGCAAGAGCAAAAGCCATTTTACAGCGCAAGGTCCAGGAACAGCTCGATGCAAATAGAAAATCATTTAGTCGCTAATCATGAGCAACAATCTTTCACATAAGATGATCAACGTGGAAATTCCTCCGCCGGCATCTGCATGGGAAAAAATTGCTGCTGAATTGGAGAAATTGAATCATCCTCAGTTTATTGATAAAATTGCTTCAGCTTCCATTGAACCGCCTGCATCAGCCTGGGAAAACGTGGCCAGGTCGCTGGATAAGGCTGCAGGCTATAAAGTTGTGCGATTAAATACGCGCTGGGTGAAATGGGCAGCAGCTGCAGTGGTGATTGGACTCATCGCGTTTTCTTCCACATTCATCTTAAGGTCGAATCAAGAAGAGAATTCTGTAAATGCGAGCCTCCCCAAAAAAGAAAATCAATCGATAGCATCTGCCGATGCAATGAAAGGAATTCCATCGAACGGGGAAGATATTCATCCGAGCATCGTCCTCGTGGAAAATTCCAGAGGCATTCGTACAGCACAAAATTTTTCACCGCCTGAAGGCGCTAAAGAATCGGTAAGGCATGCATTGATAGAAACCGCAGGGGCAGAAAAACCGATATCGAAGAATGCTGAAGGAGAACCCAAAATCAGCGACAACGTTTCATCAACGTCCTCTCATTTCATTCCTGCGCCTGAGTATTATTTTGTGGCAGCTCCAAATGGTGATCGGGTAAAAATTTCGAGCAAGTTTTCAGATGCGGTCACTTCCCTTTATGGAGGAGATAATGTAGACTACTTATGGAAATCCCGCTTTGATAGTTGGAAGAGTAAGTTGATGAATAATCCTAGTTTCATTCCCGCCGCCGGCAACTTTCTTGACATTGTGGAATTGAAGGAACTGCTGAAAGAGCAATAATAATTGGGAAATTTTGAGAATTCTTAATTCGGGGCACCCAAATTATCGTAATTGGGAGATTTTGAAATTGTTGAAGCCCGAAAGCGGTTAATTTTATTGCAAAGCTTTTCGGATGGCAAGGATTAAGATTGATTTGCCGGACCAATTTCCGTTCACCACAGAAATCCCCGTTCGTATAACAGATCTGAATTATGGCGCACATGTAGGAAATGACACGATTCTGTCATTGATACATGAAACAAGAATGCAATGGTTACTGAATCTCGGTTATACAAGTGAGTTAAGTATTGAAGGCATTGGTCTGATTATGGCAGATGCCGGCATTGAATTCAAAAGCGAATTGTTTTACGGCGAAAAAATATTTGCTTCCCTGGCAGTAACAGGCTTAACAAAAATTGGATTTGATATCTATTACAAATTAGAAAAAGGAAATTCAGCAAAACGAACTGTAGTAGCCCTTGCAAAAACAGGTATGCTTTGCTTCGATTATCAAAAAAGAAAAATAGCATCAGTGCCTGAGGAATTCAGAAGCAAGCTGAATTACGCTTAGAAAGGATAGTTGCTAGTTACTGGTTACTGGTCGCTACTTTTTTATGATTTGCCTATTGCCTCCTGAGCGGAGTTGAGGGGTTGGTTCCATATTCTCCAACTTTCCTCAGCCTGCAGTACAAGCATATCGTATCCGTTCTTTGTTGCAGCACCACGTTCAGTTCCTTTTTGAAGGAACAGTGTAACCGCAGGATTATATATCAGGTCAAGCAAGAAGTGATCAGCTCCTACAAATTCAAACGGTATTGATGGAAATTGATCCACCGGATACATACCAAGTGGAGTTGTATTTATGATCAATTCGTGAGAGCGCATGATTTCCTCCGTTAATTCTTCGTAGGTAAATTGATTCGGAGAAGGTCTGCGGGAAACAAAATGAAATGGAATTCTTAGTTTCTTTAATACAAACGCTACCGCCTTGCTGCTGCCACCGGTTCCCAATATCAATGCCGCAGAAGGCCTACGCGCTAAGAAG
>Ga0157378_10002626_pt1 | contig 16005 bp, 18 predicted proteins | sample M65metaG_FD_115309 | JGI IMG/M metagenome (GOLD analysis project Ga0157378, IMG submission 115309) | Miscanthus rhizosphere microbial communities from Kellogg Biological Station, Michigan, USA - M6-5 metaG | ecosystem: Host-associated > Plants > Roots > Rhizosphere > Soil | place: USA: Michigan...
CACGGCACTACGCGGTCGCTCGCCAGATGTGGGAGTCGCAGCGGCGTCACATCCTTACGCCCGACCGTCGCAACTCATAGCAGGCAAGAACAGTTGGACCTTTTTTTCACTGTGGAGTGCCTCTCTCTGTCTTCGACCCGTGATTTCGGTTTGGAGCGTATGTCGGTCTCTCGATAGGATTCGGTGCGTGCCGATACCTTCCGGTGATCTTCCCGGTCACAGCCAAGTTCGCGAACGCGTTGAAGCCGCTCTCAACGTTCGCGAAGAAGGTCGCGCTGTCGAATTCAAGGAATCTGCACCGTGGGAGTCGTTGCAGTACAAACTCGTGAAGACGGCAATCGCGATGGCGAATCTGCGCGATGGCGGCATCATTATCGTTGGAGTGAGTCAACGCGGCGACGAATGGGACGTGACCGGCATAACTGATCTTCATCTTGCGACGTACGACACCGACTCGGTCGTCGAAACCGTGAACAGATACGCCTCACCGTCCGTCGCCGTGAGTGTGGTTCGCGTTGCGTATGAAGAAAAACAGTTCCTCGCGCTCAGCATCCGCGAATTCGACTCGATCCCGGTGATCTGCAGGAAAGACGGTCCGAACCTGCGCGAGGGAGCCTTTTATCTGCGACCGGCAGGAATGCCTAGGACGGAGGAGGTCAGGTCAATTCAAGACCTGCGCGACGTCCTCGACTTGGCCATCGATAAGGGTGTTCGCCAATTCGTCGAGCGCGCTCGGCGCGCGGGCCTCGAAGCTGTCCCGACCCAGCAACCGTTCGACGACGAGCTGGAGGGACTGTGACGAACACAATCACATTGCCCGTCCCGGTCATCGAGAATCCGCGTTGGCGAGTAAATGTTCGACCAGCGACGTACCAGCGCGAGCGAATACCGACGCTCTCTGACTGCCTCGATATCGTTGAGAAGAGCCGGGTTCGATTGAGAGGTTGGGATTTCCCGCACTCCGGAAGCCGACACGGTGACGTCGCTTTCGGACAGGATTGGGTTGCCAGTTGGAGCGATGCCTTTGGACATCTTGAGTACTGGCGTTTTTATCAGAGCACGCAATTCCTGTATCTCGGCAGTGTCCGGGAAGTCACGGAGCGCGATTGGAACGAACGGATTCGGAACGCAATGAAGTTCCACGCCGACTCGCACGTCGACATTGATGCGGTACCGGGGTTCGTTACGATCACCGAGATCATCTACAACCTGACGGAGTATTTCGAATTTGTAGCGCGTCTAGCTCAGGCGCAAATCTACTCCGAACCGTTTCGCGTTTTGATCAGCCTCGAAGATGTCGGCGGCTTCATGCTTGCCGCCGACAAACAACGTTCGTGGTCGAGCAACTTCGTTACTAGCAACAAACGCATCGAGTACTCGGTGTCCCTGACGCCCGAAGACAGCGTCGGTGCCGCATCGGACCATGCGATTAAGGCCGCCATCGCAATCTTCGAGCGGTTTGGATGGCGGCATCCAAACCGTGATGTGATTAGGTCCGATCAACAGAAGCTGCTCACGCGAAGCTGGTAGGCAAGTGAAGTCGATACTGCCGCCCGACCCAATCGCCGATCACCCGTCGATGACCGACACGGGAACGTCATACGTCACCGGTCCGACGTGGATCGAACGAAATTCCAGATGTTCTTCACGCAGGTTGTCCATCCACAATCGGCCTTTTGCTGCCGACCAGATGCGGTAAGGCGACGCAAAGTCGCGGTGGTGAAAGTGAAGAGTTGCTGTTCGAAGCGATACCGACGCCACGTCACGATCTCGCCAATCGACGACTGTCGGTGTATCGGGTGTCAGCACGAGCTTGAAAACGCGACGAACTTTGGCCCAGTCAACGAACGGTGCGAGCCGACGCTTCGTGTCCGTCGCCATCTCAGCGAGAAGAACCGCTGCACGATTGAGCTGCTTCTCAGCCTCGATAAATACTTTCGCAGCTTCGAGTTGCTCATGGAAAGAGTCGATTGTCAGGATCGCCTTGGCTTCAACCAAAAGGAGATCCTCTGGATGTTTTCGCCACCAACAAATGAGATCGATCTGACCCTCACCGCTAGCTGAACTTAACTTCCGATCTAGTTTGAAGTCGGCACCTCCACGTTGCGCAAGAAGACGACCGAACTTTTCGGCGAGCCGATGCTCTCGGCCACCAACGAGATTTGCCGCGAGCGCCGACCGAGACGGCGTTTGTGCAAACAACTTGAGAAGGTTCCTCTCGGGCCGAGACATGCGCACGATTTGAGGCGACCAAGCGACTCGGTCTCGGTCTCTGCTCATGATGAAAGGCTGCAAGAAGATGTCTGCTCTCGCGCGGCGGGGTTCGAAGGTCAATGTCTCAATTACCCACTGAACAGTTGGCCGCTTTAGGTCTGTCATCGCACAGAGACCATCAACGAGTTCTGAAACGGGCATGACCTGCGTTGGGAGACAGAAGGTTTGAGGAACACCTTCAGTGGCTAGGTGAATATAGATCTCTGCGACCGTTATGGACCATGCGAGGACACCTGCCCACGTGGACCTAAACTCGTCCATCGTGACGCCGCCTAGGTCACACGTTTCATCGAGTGGCAAGGTCGATTCTTCAAACAGGGGTCTCACTTCGCTGAGCAGTCCCGAGTCTCGCAAATCTCGCGAATGCGTCAGGACGATGTGTCCTCGTCCGCCGTACTCAAACCGTACTCTGTGCAACTTCGCTGCGATTGCACTAAGCGCGTCGACTTGTCGGCGCATCAGTCGTTCTTCTGAAAGGGCCTGCTCGCCCATCGCGTGCCAAGGCAATATCTCGGAGGATCTATTCGGAACAAATCGAATTCGCCGAGCTTCCTCCGAACACGACAGCGACATTGCCCCGCGCCCAAACATCTGATGGAGATCGGCGAGAACGAAGTAGTCGGCTGTGAAGTGCAGCAGGCTTCCTCCTTCATCGAGCAGGGCATCACTGGCAGTGGTCGAAGGGAAGCTGTCCGGCGCATCCGCAAAGCACCATCGCAGCGCCCAATTGAGACCTTCCTCGATGGTTTTGAACCTATGCACTAGGTCAAGCGGCAGGAGCTGCCCATATCGGTTTTGTGCATCAACGCGCGACAGAATGAAGCTGTCAAATGCCGACAGAATCGCCCAAAGCCGAGTGTCTGGTGATCGATGCCAGACCGCGAACTCGCGGTGATACGCATCGAGGACTTCCGTTTCATACCGCCGAAGGAGAGGTTCGCAGTCCATCGCTCTGGGATGCGCGTCCATTCGAGAAAGAGTTTACGAAATCGTGGCGCTAGGCTGAATTCACAATGGCTTCCGGCTTGGAGCCTGAGTGTGATGCCCCTTCCTCACTCTGCTGATGACTCAGAAGCGCCGCGAAGATGCTCACGCAGTTGAATCAAGTCGGTATCGCTTAGGCAGCCAGAGAACTTCTTTGGCACCCGCCATGCGTTCGGGTGAGGGAGGACGGCGAACAGTCGTTCGCGGGCACCTAGTCTGACGACCTCTGACAGTGGACCTTCGAAAGATACGAGCCGTCTTACCCACCATTCGGCGACGGCTCCGAGCGCAACAATCACGGCGGCGCCGGAGGCTTCGAGAGTCGGCAGGAGATAGCGGCCTGCGCATTCGAATTTGGCTTCGGCGACGCCGTTTTCCTCGCGTGACTTGCATCGAACGACTTCGGTCAAGGCATAGTCACGGCCGGGGACAACCTCCCGCTCGTACAACTCCATTGCTCGCATTCGAATCGAGGACCAGAACTTGTTTGCCTTCGCGTGTGTCCCGTCATCGAGGAGAGCCTTGTTGCCGCCGACTGTCCACGGTTTCGTTCCGCCGCCGAAACGGTTGGCAAAGAAGTCCTCGATCTGCTGATCTGACCAAGAGCTTCGAGGGTATTCGGCACCGTCCCCGATGCTGGGGTTGCTACTCAAGAAGAGCACAGGAGCCGAACTGAGGTGACCGTTCCAAGGTTCAGGAACTTGGAAGAGCGCGTCGTCGACATCTTGTGAAGTCACGATCCGGTGGCACGGATGAAGCGGCGAACGTCGCGCTTCTGCGACGTTGGGGCAACGAGCAATTCGGAGAAGGAGATCGTTCATCGCGCGACGGCTTTACCGAGAGAATCGGTCTGCGATTCGCTTCATCTCCTTGTGACTTGGTATTGATCCTCGTCGTGGATACGGACAACCGCCTCGGGAGCTGAACTCGCAGGGCTTGCACTGTCGTTCAAATCTCGGCGGCTTCGGAGCAACAGTCCCTTCGAAGAGGAGCCATGCTTTGCTGATCCATTCACTTGCTGACTCAGGATCTGCGTCGACGATCTCGTCGATCCTTTCCACGTTGTCCGTTACGACAACACGAGCTTTGCTGACCTGCCACAGAACAGCGTACAGGTTCGCTTGAACTCGTTTCGCAGCGACAGCAAGCTCTGGCCTTCTGCTGCGGCAAAACTCAATGACAAGATCTGAACCGCACGCGTCGGGCTCTCCGATCACGAAAAATTCTGTCAACTCGAAGTGTCTTCGTTGTGTAGCCAGCCCGTCGACTTCGATTCGCTCCGCAACAATTCCGGCATCTCGAAAAAACTCATTGCCAGATGAACCGAGTGCGGTCAAGGTCAACAACTGTCTTCCGGACTCATCGCGTTCACTTGCTGACATCTTTGAGCGAGTACGAGTACAAACGCCGCCGTGTGCGTCATCGGAGAATGCCCGCTCAACATAGTCCTGTTGCATCGCCATTTGCGAAAGGGTTCCTTGAATCTCGCAGTACTCAAGAGATCCGATGTCTGCAACTCCGAGGAAGGGCTTTCTGTGTCGCCTTCGTCGTCCTGATTCATTCCCCTCGCATTGGCTGGCAACCAGTTCTCCGAGCGAAAACTCCGGTAAGGACATGGCGATATTATGAATCCAGCACCGCGATGAGGGCCCAAGGCCATGCCATCGAAGAAATACCCCCTTCCCTCGTTCCTAGCCGACAAGATCACGGAGAACGTGTACATCCGTTGGCTCGACCGCAAGGCCGTCGCACACTGTAAGCGTGATCGAAAGAGAGGAACCCGATAACGAAACGCGAGTCGTACATGCTCGCGATTCACGCAGCGGTTGTGCAAAGTGGCGGTAGCGACGCCTACACCGGTCGGCCCCTCCGATGGGATCTTCTCAGTATCTACGTATCTACGACAACGAGGAGGCGAAGAAGGGCGGTCGAGCCTACAAGCGTCAGTTCGCCGATCTGCCCACCGTCGATCACGTCGACGATGGCCTCGGCGCTCCGAATTTCGTCATCTGCTCATGGCAGACGAACGATTCGAAGAGCGACCTCACCCACGATGAGCTTCTCGACTTCTGTCGCGCGATTCTCGATCATCACGCTTCGAGCGCGCGTCGGGACGACACTCGGCGGGAAGAATAGAAGAGCCTCACCCGTTTCGCGTAGGGTCGGTTGAACTCGATTCCCGAGGCTTCGTTCGCGAGGCGTCTGGTGGCTTCTGATCGTGTCTGTGGGCACTCCGGAAAGGAGAGTTCTATGGACAAAATGAAGACGGCAGTGCGAACCCGAGTAGTGAGATGGATCAAGCGGTGGAACTTCTCAATCGTCGTGATCTTTTCGATTCTACATATTGGGGTTGCCTACTTTCATGATCGGGACTCGGGTTGAGCCGACCGCGCGGTGGGCGATAAAATGAAATGTGCCCCGGTGGGTTGATGTCGATCCTTCATTCGTCGCGATTGAGTGCGAAAGCCACCGCTTCCGACGCAGAAAGTACGTCCTTTGCTATTCTCGTCCGGTGCGAAAGCCGTACGAAGTGTTCTCGTCAAGTGACTGGCAGTTTCTGACTGCCTCGAAACTTGAGGGACAGTGGTTCGAGCGGAAGGCGCATGTCGCTGGGCAGCCGCCTTCGGGTCTCAAGAATTTTGTGAGGGACAAGATCGCTGCCACTGTTTGTGGTTTTGCGAACTCGAATCCTGAAGTTGGCGGGCTCTTTGTCCTCGGTATTGACAACCTAGGTGGCGTCGTTGGAGTCAACGCGTTCGGTGAAGATTATCTGAATACGGTGCTCTCTTTTCGAGACTATCTCGACGGACCGACGCCGGAACACAAGATCATCGATTGCACGACGTCCACTGGTGGCGAAGATCGTCTATTGCTTCTTTACACCCCGTACCTGAAAAACCGAGTAGCAAGGACGACAGACGGAAAAGCGTATGAGCGGCACGGAGACGACACCGTCGAGCTTGATACAAACGAACATCAAGCACTCCGGTACGCCAAATCGGAAATCAGCTTTGAGGATGAGCCTGCGATTCCCCTCGACCAATCGGCATTTGACGATGGGGTGAGCAGCGAATTCGTGACGCGATTCGTGGAGAAGAGGCGCTCGCGCGACACCCCGGCAATGCGAGACGCACTTCGGATCATGCGTCTCACTACTGAACGAAACGACACGGTTAACTTGACGAATGCAGGCGCCCTGCTTCTGCTGCGAGACCCGAGAGCAGTCATTCCCGGTGCGTACGTTCGGTTTCTTCGATACGAAGGCACGGAGCCGACGTCAACGCTTATTCGCGACGAGACTTTTGAAGGGCCTGTTCCTACGCTGATTCAGCGACTGCGCGACTTTCTCCCTACGCAGTTCGCGCGCTTCTCGTTTCGAAAGCAAGACGGGAGCTTGACGGCAGAAGATGAATTCCCGTCCGCCGCGTGGGACGAGGCGATGGTCAACGCTCTAGTTCACAGATCCTACAGCTACCGCACCCGCCCGATTTTCATCCGGCAGTATACCGACCGTCTCGAAGTTGCCAGCCCCGGAAAATACCCGCCCGGTGTCACGCCTGCCAACCTTGTTCACACTCCTCGCAATACCAACTTGATGGAAGCTCTTCGGCTATTCGACTATGTCCGGATGGCAGAGGAAGGCACGAAAACTATGGCTGATGCCATGTCACGTGCGGGCCTCCCGCCCCCACGGTTCTCTCCACCGAGCCTTGATCACGTGACCGTCACACTATTTAACAATGCGGATGAAAGGCTGAAAAAGCGGACTGAGGGCGACGCATCGGGTCTAGTCCCGAACATTTATCCGCTTCGACTGAACGCACCCAGTTCGGACGTCAATGCACCATTCCTTGAGACCGATACTCCGACATTCCACGAAATTCGCATGGAGTTTGCTGCCGCGCTTCGGCGATCTGGCTTTCAGGTTGATTCGTTCACCGGCCATCGAGCCGTCGACTTTGCCGAAGAGCACCCGGTCGAGTCGTTGAAGAAGAGTCGTCTCGCAGCCATCTATCCCGGTTTTGAATTTCGACTGAACGAATTTAGCGGGAGTTACTTTCTCGTCCTCGACCACACCGTAGTCGTGCGTTCGAGAGTCGCACTTGATCGCCTTACCAGTATTGCCTCGTGGTTGCATGTAGAGGGAAAGAGATGTTTCGTAAAAACGCCCCAAGGTTGGCTGCCGGGCCGACTATTGTCGTTAATCGATGGTGACGCCACGGTTGAGTTGATGTCCGAACGAGGTGAAGCGGAACCGGTAATAATCAAAGCACTACCAACGGAGGTCATCCCTGAACTGACGAGCCTCGAAATTGGCGACATCCTGAAACAGCAGCATGTGAAAGTTGATCTGGTGGCAGAGACGCGCCGGGCAGCGTTCATGGTGGGTGAGGACGCAGCGATGAGGCGGCACGCTCAAATTCAGTCGAGAATCGACAGGCTCGCAACCGAAGTTTTCCCGCTCGTTATTAGAAACTGGCAAATCGACCTTGGAAGTCGTGCCGTCCGCCCCAATGGCCAATTGAGACTCGGCAGACAGATCCGTGATCCGCGAGTGCGATTTGATCGAAAGGGTCTTCGGGAGGACGACGAAATCCTTCATGGACTCACGACATTCGGCGCGTTCGACAAGCCGGATGCAACAATTCCGATTGTTCTAGTTGCACCAGCACGCTGGATCTCCGCGCTCCAAAAGTTCGTGGACCGACTTCGAGTTGGGGACAGAAGATTCAAGGGCGTCGAACAGACGTTCAGTGTTCGTCTCGCACCTCCCATGACAATAGTGGTTGAGCCGGTGAACTATGAAGCCGCGATCAGTCAGTTCCTCGAACTACACGCGGCCGAAGTAGCGAACGCTATGTTCGTGGTGTTCGCCCCCGAGCGAACCGTGAGCCACGCCGACTATTCATCCCCCTACTACCAAGTTAAGCGTCTGCTGATTGAGCGAGGGTTCCCATCGCAGATGGTGAGCGAAAACACGCTTGAAAACCCCGACTGGAAGGATCTCAACTTCGCATTGGATCTTTTCGCTAAAGCTGGATATACGCCGTGGGTTCTCGGCGATGGGCTGCCGCAGGCCGATCTTTTCGTCGGCGTCTCCTCAAGCGTACTTGTGCATCAAGGTGATCGAAGCCGTGTCATAGGATATGCCAACGTTTTCGACAACTTTGGCAAATGGCTTTTCTACGAGGGTGCGAGTTCTGCGGTTCCATTTGAGGACCGAAATCGAATGTTCGCCGATCTCACGCGAAAGATCGTAAGAGAGTACGCGGCTACTCATCGGAATCCGCAGTGGATTCACGTGCATCACGACTCCAAATTACGTAGATCCGACAGAGACGAGATTGCGCGCGGCATTTTCGGCGAGGCCCCCAACGCGGAGGTCTCTTTCGTATACATCAATGGGCATTCGCCGTACCGGCTGTTCGACCTCTCACCTAGAAGTGCGGGTCTTCCGAAACGGGGTTCGTGGTTGTCAATGACGCCCAACCGCTTCATCATCGCGACCACGGGCGTCGGCAAGACAAAACAATCGTTTCTCGGTACACCGCGTCCACTGGAGATCGCTGTAAACCGAATCAACGCTCACGGAGCACTCGACCTCGGGATCTACGCTCAGCACATCCTCAGTCTCACGCGGTTAAATTGGGCCTCCACGCGCGCTTTCTCTGCCTTGCCGATAACCGTTAAGTACGCCGGAGACATCGCCTACCTCATGAACGTCTTCGGCGCGACGGGCAGCCAAGTCGCAGTTCACGAACGCCTCGTCCGAACACCGTGGTTTCTGTGAGAGCAAAAGTTCCCTACGAACGCATGGCGTCCGCAGGGTCATGACCAACGATGGGTAGCGACTCTCGCGGTTGCGGATCAGCGCCTCGACTTACCTCCACGTACTTTGCGCCGTTTCTTTCAGAGGACTCGTGACTGAGCAACGCGTTTCGTATTACCCGTTGAGCCGCCATCGTTGACGAGCGACAGTAGGCGTGGAGTTAGGCATGTCGCGGAGCTGCTACCCGAGCATCTTCTTCATTGCTGCAATTGCTTTTTCGCGGCCGTCCTTCTTCGCCATCGCGCTGAACTTCGGCTGGTCCTTCGGTGACATCCTACGCAGATAGGAGATGTATCTGCCTTGAATCTGCATGGATGCTTTTCGTTCCGGCGACATCGTCCTGCGCTTCTTCGTCGGAGTCGACGGCGAGGACTTAGCAACGACTGAGGATGCCGTGTGGGTCTTGCGAGCAGCTGAGCGTTCGCGAGCCGATTGCCGTTCTGAAGAACGTACATACGGTCCATCGCCGCTTGCCGAGGTCAATCGTGCAATCCGTTCCTGAAGATCCGCGATCTCATCGTTGATTGCGCCGAGATATTTCGCTATGTCGGCATCGGTCAATTTTCGATCTGCTAACGCTTTTTCGAGAATGAAAGCAGCTTGGTGTGGGGTCAGGTTTGATTGAGGCATTCGGGCTCCTTTTGAGGTAAGTGTATTTCGACTGCAGTCGATAGAACATCAGACGAGGACGCTGTCGACGTAGCAGGTGGTCGACTTCAGACCGCGACCCCGGCAATCGAGCGTCCCGAATGCTCTCTTGAAGCCAGCAGCATTTTCGGACCACGGAACACCACGGAATGTGCCGGGTTCCTTCTTCCACTTCGCGGCTTGCGACGAGAATGTGACGCAGACAGCCATCGCGATCACGCAGATTCGGAGCGGCCTCCGAAGTTGATTTGTCATTCGATCTCGCTGTGGATGTAGCTTCCCCAAGCACCCCCTTGCAAGTGCGTTGTCGGGCATCACTTCGGGCCGTCCAACGTCAGAACGTTTTCAAGCTTGCCGTCGAGTAGCTCGAATCCGAGGTGCTCTTGCCTGTACTCAATATGAACGAATGTTCCGGAAGAGGTCTTCTGCTCATTTCTCTCATCCGGTTGTCGACCGAGGGTTGCCACGACTTCTTCTAGCGAGGAGCCCAAGGGTACTTTCTCCATGATCGCGCTTTGCTCTTTCGAGTGAAGCTCCGCCGGGTTGCTTGCGCGGATGCGAAAGCGGAATGTGTAATTGCGCACCGTACCTCGAACCTCAATCGCGAGAATCACGCTAATCTCGCGCGAAATGTCTGATGGTTCAAAGAGGGCGACGCGGTCCCAGCTACTCTCGAATTTGAAATGATCAGCCGGATAGATTGATTCGTTCAGAGTGGTGTTCGGGGCGACGCTCGTTGCCGGTTGCGGTGCTTGTCGATCGATCAACCGCACACCCGAGTGAATGAGTCGGTGGCTAGTCTCCGACGGATCGACAAAGACACACTGATCCCAATGCATACGCATCATGTCGTCCGAGCCATTCTTCATGACGAGACTGAGGTCCTTGTCCGAGACAATCCAACCGACCGACAGGTCGCGAGACGCGAAAACGTTTCCCTTCTCAACACCACTGGATCGGGAAGAGCTGCCGCTTTGTCGGATATCCACCGCTTCTAGCTCCGCTGTAGCACCCATGTGATATCGCATGGCCAGAACGGCTTCATGGAGCAGATCTATCGCTTGCGCAAGTTCAGCTTCGGCGCTCTTCTTTGCGAGATTAGTTGGCGATGCAGAAGCCTTCGATTTCTTCGACGCTGACTTCGTCTGGGACAAGGCAACGGGCGAGTCAGTCGCCGCGATGATCAATAGGAAAATGATGACGGCTCGCATGGCGAGCAGTTTATCGCGCGACGAGCAGGAGGCAATTTGTTAGGAAACGATGTTCCCAGCTCGAATCCCGGCCCCAGCGTCCAGATTCGCACAGCGTGCAATTCGAGGAGTATGGCAGCCGTCATCGCTCCTCGTTGGGCATCTGAATGACACGCAGCGTGGTTTGACTGATGTCCGGGACCGCGTAGGGGACACACACCTCAACGATTCTCGATCGATCACCACGCGCTACGTCTCGAAGCGACCGAAACGTGTTTCTTCCCCGAGGGTGTGACCGCTGCGTGCTTCCTGTGTTCATCGTCGTTAAGAGCACGCTCTCGAAGTAGTGGGTGACAAGTGCGAGCGTGTCAACCTCCAGAACCACATGAGAGCCACCTCGATATTCGCGCGCATTCAGGAGCCCCTCAAGCCGGTCGCGCCTTGTCCAGAAGAACACGAGTCCATTAAGAAGACGAAGCCGCTCTCGGGGCTGCAGGCCATCCCGACGCGACCCGGTGAGGCCCCGTTCTGTCATCGGCTTTTGATCCCTGATGAGTGCTTCACCGAACACCTCATGATTCAACGTGACAGATGTCCGGCGGATCTGTTCAAGAATAGGGGGACGGTCCGCCTCCCGCACTTCCCACGTATCCATGAGCGCGCAGGTGCTCAGCAGTCCGAACCGCTGAATGGACGGCCAGTTCGCACTTGCTGTCATGTGATACAGCTTCGGGAAGGCAGCAGCGAGTTCGTGCGGAGTCAAGGTCACTCCTCTTCGAAGAAATCTCCGTCGAGCTTCTTGATCTCGTACGTTGCCACGATCGAGACACCGACTCCGAAGTCGATCATCAGATCCGCAAGACGTCGTCCGTCGATGAGCACCAAGCGATTCTCCACTCGACCCGCGTATTCGATCGCGTCGGATGTGAACGATGACGTTGTGATGAATACGCCCTTGCGTGCTCGCTGTCCGTGAAGAGCACCGACAAACTTTTGAATCTCGGGTCGACCAACAGAGCCTTCCCAACGCTTCGCCTGAAGATAGATCGAATCGAGCCCGAGCCGATCCTCATCGATGATTCCGTCGATCCCTCCGTCGCCACTCTTTCCGATTGCTCGACCGGCGTCGGCTCGCGAACCGCCGTAGCCCATCTTCAGTAAGAGTGTGACTACGAGACGCTCGAAGAATTCTGGCGAGCAACCTTTCACTCGTGAGATGACATCGGTTGCGAGTTCAGCACGTAGTTTCTCAACGGCCGATTCGAGAGACTCCTCTGGTGTCTCGGTCTCAGCGGCCGGAGACTCAGCGACGACCGTGTCACTTGGCGAGGCATTGCGGCCCGAATCGTGGAATGCGACAAACTCCGGGTACTGTCGGAGAAACTTCACGCTGATCTCGGCCGGATTCGATGCGAGCACTTCTTTGCCCCGTGAGGTGATGCGAAAGTGCCCACGACGCGTGGACTCCAGCAGTCCTGCTTTTCGCATGTACGTCGATGCCCACGCGATGCGGTTATGAATTAGTGTCTGACTGCCGCTCGGAAGCATTTCAGCTCGATCTACATCGCTGAGATGGAGCTGCTCGCTCAACCTCTCAACGGCGTCCTTGAGTTTGTGCTCTTCGCCATCGGCGGTGAAGGCCAGCAGCGGGAGCATCACTGTCTGAAAGTTGGGGACTGCCATCGTTCGACCTCCCAGTCATTCTCGACTGGCGTCCCTCGATTCTGACACGGCTCACTCGCTGTTCGAGGTTCTCGTTGCCTTAAATCCGGCTCTGTGGTCTCATGTGCGCCCCACCCTCAGCAGAAGGAATCGGTTTCATGAAAGCAGTCGTTTTCTCCCTCCTCGCGCTCGCCGCGTCAGCCTCGTTTGCTGCCCCGAGCAGTTACGTTCTTCCCGTCGCAACAGCGAAGGTTAAGGAACGTGTGTACACCACAACCGTTGCACTCCAGAACCGGAACGATCACGACGTAACTTGTGAGTTCATCTACGCGATCCCGAGGGACGCACGTGGTGGCACGCTACGGTCGCAGGAGCGTGTCCCTGCCGGACAAACGCGGGTCTTTGAAGACGTGCTCAAGGAGGCTGGTGCAGTCGGAACGATTCGAATCGCATGTAGCGATCCCGTGCTGAGCGTGGCTCGTCTTCAGGCGTCGCTCGACGGTGGCCAGACTTTTGATGAGGGTCGCGTTTTCGTCGGTGCTTTGGAGACCGACCCGATCACGAAGACAAAACCGCGCAAGATCGTCACCGATCGCGATCTGCTTGCCGTCGAGATGCTGGGCGAACCGGCAAATTTCAAAGCAATCGTCCGCGATAGCAAGGGTGTCGCCATTGGGCAGAAGACGTACGAACTTCCTGCGTTCGCGCAGCAAGTCATCAATCTGTCCAAGGTTCTCGAAGGCACTTCCTCCGTCGAGGTCGAGGTCGTCGTCCCGGAAGGCACAGGCGGCATTGGAGTGACAAAGGTCTCGCGCGATGCAGAGATCAACAAGCTCGCCGTGAGGCAGACATCGGGACAGGAAGCGCGAGCAAATGCGCAACTTCAAGCCGCGACGAGTGCAACACCTCTAGGTCGCAGCGTGCTCGATGAGGTTGGGGCGGCGCGGTTTCAGGCTGCTCCCTTTCAAGATCCAGCCACTGGGCTCATCTACTTCCGCCATCGGTGGTATTCGCCCGAAACTGGCACCTTCATCTCACCCGACCCGATGGGCTACGAAGATTCGGCGAACCTGTATGCCTTCGCGAAGGGTGATCCCGTAAATGGGAGAGATCCGCTTGGTCTGGAGGTCGCTGCTTCAGCTAGTACGTTCGTCGTCAGCGACGTCCGAGAAGGAAAGAAGGGCATCACCTACCGGATTCCGCGCGCATGGGCGGGCCAGAACAAGATCAAGATGCATGCGATCCTGCTGTACGTTGGCGGTATGCAGCCTACCGCTGCCGAGAATCTGATGGATTCGATGAACGTCGGTCTCGCCAAGACCGGCCCAGAAGCGATGGCTGCTATCGGCGCAAACGCGATGGTTGCTGACGCGGCGATCAAAGAAGTCATGAAGGTGTACGCAGTCACTGCTGTTGCCGGTTTGACCGGAGGGGCTGCAGGTACTGCGTTGGGCGCTACTGGACTGGGGATATGGGGAACAGCAGGCGCTTCAGGATTCGCTGGCGGCGTCGCCGGTCAAGCGACCAGTGACGTGATCGATCGACGGTTCTCTGGGGTCAAGGCGTATCTAACTTCAGGTGCCGTGTCAGGCGGTCTGGCGATTGGGGTGACTGGCGTCGTGAGCGGTGTCCGGTCAGTCAGGGCGGCGGCAAGCTGGGGAGCGGAGTTTAGTGAGGCTAATCAGGGATGGGCTAGTGAAATCGATGCCGCGAGACTGGGACGTTCCCTTAGCACCAAGTACAAGGGGAGCGTTCGTTTGGCGGTACCCGAGATAGAGAAAATGGCGATTACCCAGCAGCAAAGGGTCGATGTCGTTACAGAGATGTTCCGGGCGAGCATGAGAGATATCGCCGGTACGCAGACGCTGGAGGACGGCACAATCGTTATGACCTCGCGGGTGGCAAACAAACAGGGAATGCTCAACCAGCCGATCTTAGGCGTGAGTCCGAATGGCAAGATTCGTTTTGGGTTCGCCACTTTGACCGAACAGAGTGATCACTCTATCGTCGCGAGCGATATCGACTTTCCCCAATGACAAACGTTGAAGTGTTTGAAGCAGTTCTCCTCGCAAACATGCGTGACTTTCCGCCTGTTGATCGAGCCTTCGGTCAACTTGGTGTCACAAGGGAGGACGCGAAGGCCTTGGAGCAGTCGCTGCAACTCAAGTCGAATGACCGTACGCTTGTTTGGCGGGCCGAACGAGTTCTTCCGCTTCTCGGTCGCCCTGTTTCCGAGAAGTTAGTTGTTCGTGAGAAGAACTCGCGGCCCTGTTCTGCGCAGTTTTTCGCCCTTCCTCTGTGGCAGGACTTTCTCTTTCAACTGAACGTTGATCGCGACGGGTCAGCATGGGGAGAGGCGTTCGTCCAAACGAGCGTCATGAACGCGCCGGACCGTAGCAACCTTCAACCTTGGCGATGGACGTTTGAGGTGCTTAGCCAACAAGCGCGAACAGTGCAAGTCGTCGACAGGTGGTCTGTTGATAAGGACGCTATCTTCGTGTTCGATGAGCCGAATGGCGTGCAAACGTATCTCGGGCGATTTGATTATGATCTTCTGCAGGAGTGGTCTCCGCATCCGGGTGAGTAGTCCTAATAAGGCGTCGGAGCAAGTGAAGGAGATCAAGTGATCGTATCCGCGTATCGCGTGGTGACGGTCCTTCTGGTGGCCTTCTTCTACTCTCTGGCTGCTTTCAAGAAACGTCCTTCCGCAAAGTCGCTCGCTATCGTCGGCTACCAACAGCCGACTTTTGCGCAGGGGCCGACGTGTTGATTTGGGGGACTAATGGGCTACGTATTTGAATCTGACGACGACGAGATATGGTCACCCGGCAATTTGGTTGGCCAAGTTCTGATGCGTCAGGTAGAAGACTTGGAACGTCTTGTCGGTCAGAAGAGCGGAGTCACTGAGTACATGTCGGGACTGGTCAAGGTTGACTTCGCACAACTGGGCGACTTCTTGGCGGCAACCGCATCTTATCTGGGTAATATCCACAATCACACTTTGCATCTGTTGCTACGACCAGCCGTAGTCACCCTAGTGGCTTTGTACGACGCGGAACAAAACCACGATAGAAGTAGGAAGTTCGAATTCGAACCGATTGTGTTTTCGGAAACGAACGGAATTCTTCGTAGATGGTGACCGCGCTATCCCGCCCAACGCTGGGCTCCCTTGATGCCAGTCCGATACGCGACCTTCGATGCCGATGAGCTTAATAAACACGTGACGATGATCGGTGATCCGGTAACTTCTCATCAACTCTCGTAGAGAAGACGAGATGCTCGACAGGATCGATATCGTCGGCAACTGTCTCTGCGAATGCAATCCAATCCAGAACGGATCTCGGGGGAGAATCAGAGTGTCGGCGCACTTGATCGATCAGATCTCGAAGGGCTCTCGCTCGGATGAATGCATCGGCA
>Ga0157378_10002628_pt1 | contig 16003 bp, 16 predicted proteins | sample M65metaG_FD_115309 | JGI IMG/M metagenome (GOLD analysis project Ga0157378, IMG submission 115309) | Miscanthus rhizosphere microbial communities from Kellogg Biological Station, Michigan, USA - M6-5 metaG | ecosystem: Host-associated > Plants > Roots > Rhizosphere > Soil | place: USA: Michigan...
ATCCCTTGGGGTCGCTGGACCCGCGAATGCGCGTGGGGATGATTGTCGGCGAGCCGCTCGAAATTCACGAGCCGCAACTTTCGCGGACTGATCGCCGCACGCGCGTCGTCGAAATGTTGCAAGCCGCCGGACTCGGAGAAGACGCGCTCTCGCGGTACCCGCACGAATTTTCCGGAGGCCAGCGGCAGCGTATCGGAATCGCGCGCGCACTCGTGTTGCGCCCGCGTCTCGTCGTCGCGGATGAGCCGGTTTCCGCGCTGGACGTTTCCGTCGGCGCGCAAATCCTCGAGCTGCTGCAGAATCTGCAGCGCGATTTCGCGCTCACCTACCTGATCATCTCGCACAGCCTTCCGGTGGTCGCCCAACTCGCCACGCGCATCGCCGTCATGCAGCGCGGCCGAATCGTCGAAACCGGCCCCGCCGAACAGATTCTTACCGCGCCCGCACATCCCTACACGCAATCGCTGATCGCGGCGATTCCCGCATTGCCCGCCAAGTAGCACAGACTTCAGCCTGTGGGTTTCCGTAAGTAAGCCTAGGCTTAAAGGCGCGAGCGATGCGACGACACGATGACCGACGCATGGCGTAAAGCTTCCACGCTAAAAATTTCTGCCAGCATAAATGGAATTCCACAGACTGAAGTCTGTGCTACGAAAACCAAACGCAGAAAACCCGCACCGCTCGGCTTTATTCTTCGGTGCTGCTACACTCAATCAACATGGATTTTCATTTTGAAGTTTTGAAAACGGATCCGACCGGCGCGCGCCTCGGTCGATTGACAACGCCGCACGGCGTTATCGACACGCCCGCGTTTATGCCCGTGGGAACCGCCGGCACAGTGAAAGCGCTCACCCAGCAGGCGCTCACTGAACTCGGCGTGCAGATTCTGCTCGGCAACACCTATCACCTCTATCTTCGACCTGGGCACGAACGCATACGCAGCCTTGGCGGCCTGCACCGCTTCATGTCCTGGCCGGGAGCGATCCTCACCGATTCCGGGGGCTTCCAGGTTTTCAGTCTCGCCGATCTGAGAAGAGTTACGGACGAAGGCGTGGTCTTCCGCTCGCACCTGGACGGCTCTGAACATTTTCTTACGCCGGAAAAATCGATCGAGATTCAACAGGCGCTCGGTTCGGACATCGCGATGGTGTTCGACGAGTGCATCGAATATCCCGCCGATCATGAGCGCGCGGCAGCAGCGATGAAGCGCACGGCGGAGTGGGCGCGCCGCTGCCGGGACTACGCGGATGCGATGCAGAAGGAAGAACAAGACTTGGCGGCATCGGGACGCATGAACTCGCAGGCACCGACGAACCCCGGTCAGGTTTTGTTCGGCATCGTGCAGGGCGGCATGCACACCGATTTGCGCCGCGAGAGCGCGCGGCAACTTGTGGACCTTGATTTTCCTGGCTATGCGGTCGGAGGACTCGCGGTCGGCGAACCTCATGCTCTTTCCTGCGAAATCGCTGCGAATTCCACCGAAGAGCTTCCCAAAGACAAGCCTCGCTACGTGATGGGCGTGGGACTTCCCGAGCAACTCGCCGATTATGTGCGCTGCGGCGTGGATATGATGGATTGCGTTCTGCCAACGCGCAATGCGCGCAACGGCTGCCTCTTCACCAGCGCAGGGCGCGTGAATATCCGCAATGCGATATACGCCGACGATCCGCGCCCGATCGACGAACGTTGCTCCTGCATGGTCTGCCGCACTTACTCGCGCGCCTACCTGCGCCACCTGTTTCATGCCAATGAAATTCTGGCATCCATCCTGAACTCCCACCACAACGTTGCATTTTTCCTTGACATTATGGGCAAGATTCGACAGGCTATCGCGTTCGGGGAACTGGCGGAATTCTCCTCGGAGTTCCAGGCGCGCATTGCAGCAGGTGATTCCTGAGGCAGGCTGGTGGCAGTCCTGCGATCTGGGTGTCAGGAACAAAATGCGCACGGGATCGCTCGCGGAAGCGCTGGTGGTTCGCCGCGAACATCGTGGCCCTGCCGTCTTTTCAACGGTTGAGTGTAGCGGGACTTAATTTTTTGTCCGTGTGGGCGCTCTGAGGAGTTGACGTGGCTGGGCGCAACGGAAGGATGAGGTCGCGGTAATGTTATTGTTGTCTTCACCGGAAAATTTGACGTTGATGGCTCAAGCTGCCGGCGGAGCCGGAGGCCTGATGGCCTTCCTGCCCTTGGTCATCATCATGGGCATCTTTTATGTCCTGCTGATTCTCCCCGCGCAGCGCCGTCAGAAGAAAACCCAGGAAATGATTAATGCCCTGAAAAACGGCGACAAAGTGATCACCAGCGGGGGGCTGTTCGGCACGATCGTGGGGCTCGAGGGTGATTCCGTGCAACTTCGCATCGCCGATCAGGTGAAAGTAAAAGTTTTGCGTTCCGCCGTCACCGGCCTGCAACCAGATGGTAAGGAGGAGTCGTAGGGCCGGGGTAACGTCCGCTCCATTTACTCTGACGGGCTGAGAAACGCGCCCGCATCCGTGGAGTCCTGAGCCAGTTCAAGCCATGAGTTCAAATCTCAAGTGGAAAGCGCTGTTCATCGCCGCCGTCATCGTTGCTTGCCTGATCGGCCTCGTAGGCCGTCCGGATTTCCCTCCCAAATCGTGGGCAGGAATCAAATCGAATTTTGGCAATAGCATCAAACTAGGATTGGATTTGCAGGGCGGCACGCACCTGATTCTTCAGGTGCAGGTGCAGGAAGCCATCAGCCAGGAAACGGATCAGGCAGTAGACCACATCACGACCCTGTTGCGCGACAAAACGATCCGCTATGACGAGATACGCAAGCTCAGTGACACCCAGATCCTGGTTCACAATATCGCCTCCGAACAAGCCGGCTCTGCCCGCAACCTGATCAATGATCAGTTCGCCGATTGGGATGTTTCTCCCGCTCCGGGCGAACCCTCCGGCTACCTCGTGACGATGAAGCAGTCCCGCATCGTCAACCTTCAGCAGCAAACCATGGACCAGGCCGAAGAAACGATTCGGCGCCGCATCGACGCCTTAGGCTTGACCGAACCCCTGGTCGCGCCATACGGCCAGGGAGACAACGAAATCATCGTGGAGCTTCCCGGAGAAGGCGATCCCAACCGCGCCAAGAGCGTGATTCAGGCGGGCGGACAATTGGAACTGCATCTCGTCCTGGACAGCACGCCTTATCAATCCGAAACCACGGCACGGGCCGCGCACGGAGGCATTCTACCCCCCAACGCCCAAATTGTTCAGGGTAAGAGTTCGGCATCCGGTTCAGGCCAGCCTGCCGCGGAAAGCTGGTATGTCGTTGACCGTGTGCCGGTTGTCACCGGGCGTGACTTGCGCAGCGCCACCGCCGTCCGCAGCACCAAAAACATAGGTTTCTATGATGTGGATTTCCAACTCTCCACCGAAGCGGGCCGCCGGTTTGGTCCCTTCACCGAGCAAAACATCGGCAAGCAACTGGGCATCGTTCTGGAGCACAGGCTTCAGACGGCTCCGGTCATAAACGGACGAATTGACGATACCGGCGTGATCGAGGGCCAGTTCGGCGAGCAGGAAGCGAACGATCTTGGTTTGGTCCTGCGTTCTGGGGCGCTCCCAGCTTCCATTAAGTATTTGGAAGAGCGTACCGTTGGCCCGTCGCTGGGAGCGGATTCCATCCGGCATGGCGTGCAGGCTTCCATCATCAGCCTAGTCGTCGTGATGATCTTCATGATTGTTTACTACCGCTCTGCGGGCGTCAACGCCGTGATCGCCTTGATCCTGAACTTGGTCCTGCTGCTCGCAGCCCTGGCTTATTTCGGCGCCGTGCTCACTTTGCCCGGCATTGCCGGCGTAATCCTGACAATCGGTATGGGCGTGGACTCCAATGTGCTGATTTTCGAGCGCATCCGCGAAGAGTTGCGCGCTTCGAAAGCGCCGGTCTCCGCGGTGGACATGGGATTTAAGCGCGCATTCCTGACCATTATCGATACACACGTAACCACCATCGTTTCGGCCGCATTTCTATTCCTTTTTGGAACCGGCCCGATCCGAGGATTTGCGGTCAGCTTGGCAGTGGGTTTGCTTGCCAACCTGTTTACGTCCGTCTATGTATCGCGCGTCATCTTTGACTGGCACCTGGCCAAGATGCCCCGCGAGGCGGAATTAAGCATTTAATTGCATTAAATGGGTAAGGGGATCATACCCTTTTAACCTGATTCAATCTGAGTGTTGAAGGTATACCCTCTATTCAGGCGGGGGGTCTTCGGACCCGGGTGACTATTTATAAACAGTTCGCATTCGGGAACAAATTCACGAACGTTGGTGTCCAACTCTAACGGGTCAGAGTGAGCATGGAATTTTTCAAACAGGTTGATCTCGATTGGATGGGCAAAGCCAAGTACTTCTTTGGCTTGTCGGGCCTCCTGCTGGTCGCGGGAATGGCCTCCATTGCCGCTCACGGCGGGCTCTTCTACGGCATTGATTTTAAAGGTGGTACGGTCGTTGACGTGCGCTTCGCCGGGGCTCCACCAATCGATACCCTACGCAGTGGACTGGCACAGCAGGGCATCGGAAACAGCACCATCGTCCCGGTTAGCGACCTCACCAATTCGAACGGAAATGAAGTTTTGATCAACCTCGAGGAAAAGGGCCAGGGAGCCGAAGCGCTGGACGCCGGCAAGACGGCTATCCTCAGTGCTCTCCATGCCACGCTGGGCGCAGGTGAGGCTGGCAAGCAGGACTTCAACGCCGCCGGTGCAGACACGATAGCCGAAGCCCTGACGCGCAAGGATCCTCTGAGTCTGGGAACGTCGGCAGGTGATCGCTATGCTCAGCTTGGGCGTCAGTTGGCTACCTTCCGCGATCGTGATCGGCGGGGCATCGTTACCGACCTCGGTCAACTTTCCGCGTCGGGCGCGAACGCTAATGTGATTGCCGCGCTGCGCGATTCCTTCTACACCAGTACGTTTGCCATCGTCAATGTTGAGATCGTCGGTCCGAAAGTCGGTTCAGAACTGCGCAGCCAGGCTGTGTACGTCACGTTATACGCGTTGGCCGGAATGCTGGTTTATATTGCATTTCGGTTCGAGTGGGTGTACGGTGCTGCGGCAGTATTGGCCGTGTTCCACGACGTTCTGATTACGCTGGGCCTTTTTTCCATCTTTCACTTTGAGATTTCGTTAACCGTAATTGCGGCGTTGTTGACTCTAGTCGGTTACTCGATGAATGACACGATTGTGATCTTTGACCGGATTCGTGAAAACGCGCGCCTGATGCGCCGCGAGCCCTTCAAAGCCATCGTGAATCGTTCCATCAATCAGACTCTTTCTCGCACCATCCTCACCAGCGGGCTCACATTTCTGACAGTGCTGGTGTTGTTCGTGATGGGCGGTCAGGTCCTGCGCGCTTTTTCCTTTGCTTTGGTGGTTGGAATTCTGGTAGGAACGTACTCCAGTTTTGGCATTGCGGCGCCTTTGGTTGTCGCCTGGAATAACTGGCGCGGTCAGGGTGGCGCGGTTGTAGCATCCGGAACCGCAGCCGGTACTAAACTCCGGAAGGCCTAGGACTGGTGCGGCGCCTTCGAGGCCCGCGCCTAATTATGTCCTGGAGTTTTTCGGTTCGGAGGGACGCACGATGTTTGACGATCTGCTCGAATCTACAAACGAAAAAAAGAAAACAAATAAAGGTTGGGGTTTTATATTGTCCGGCGTTGTCCAGGCCGTGATACTTGGCGTTCTGATCTTGATTCCCTTAATTTACACGGAGGCGCTCCCGAAGGCGATGCTTTCAACTTTGCTCATCGCCCCGCCGCCCCCGCCGCCCCCGCCGCCTCCGCCAGCGGTCGTAAAGACTGTCATCAAACCGGTCGCCCGCTTGATCACATCCGGAAAGTTGATGCAGCCGCGCGCGATTCCAAAGGAAGTGGCTGTATTTAAGGAAGCTGAGCTTCCTCCGGACGTGATTAACCCCGCCGGGCAGACCGGCGGTGTGTTCGGCGGCATTCCTGGGCAGGGCATGGTGAGTGCAGTGGCACCGCCGCCGCCGAAGCCAACCACTCCGACTCGCGTTAAGCAGGGTGGTAACGTTACCGCAGCATCGATCATCACGCAGACGCGGCCCGTATATCCTCCTCTCGCGCGCCAGGCCCGCATTCAGGGCAATGTGGTTCTTCACGCGATCATCGACAAAGACGGCAAGGTGGCCCAGCTCGAAGTCATCTCCGGTCACCCGCTCCTGGTGCAAGCCGCTCTGGACGCCGTAAAACAATGGCGCTACAAACCGACGCAGCTGAACGGCGATCCGGTGGAAGTCGACACTACGATTACAGTCACGTTTACGATGGGTGGTTAGTTTTGTGCAGGACGGCAGCCTGGGGAACGGTCTTCGAAGCCATAAGAAAATGAAGCCCGCGAGTTGAGGCCGCCAATCAGGGAGTCGGCCGAATCCGGCAAAGCCGGGTTCGGCCCGCAGGATTGAAACGAAATAAAAAGGAGCGAATCAGATGCTTAGCACTCTAGCCGTTTCGGCAATGAACATGGTCGTCCTGCAGGGCCAGTGGGATCTGAGGGCCATGTGGGGAAGCATGAGTATTATCGCGAAGGTCGTCGTTGGCATTCTGTTTCTTCTGTCCGCATGGTCACTGGGCGTCATGATCGATCGCGTATTGATGTACAGCGCGGCACGCAAACAGTCCCGCGTTTTCGTTCAGCAGGTTGCCGGCGCACTGCGCGAAGGAAAGCTTGACGAAGCCATCTCCATCGCCGAGCGCAACAAGAAGAGCCACATCGCCAAGGTCGTAGCCACGGGGCTCTCCGAATTCCAATCCGCGTCCTCGCAAGTTGCTGACGCCGAAGTGATCGAAGCCGCCAAGCGCGGTCTGGATCGCTCCGTCGCCATCGTGCACGCCGAAATGAAGCGCGGCCTTTCCGGCCTCGCCACCATCGGCTCGACCGCGCCGTTCGTCGGACTGTTCGGCACCGTGGTCGGAATCATCAACGCGTTTAAAGGAATCGAAACCACCAAAGCGACCGGGTTGTCGGCCGTCGCCGGCGGAATTTCCGAAGCCCTTGTAACCACCGCGCTCGGCTTGCTCGTGGCCGTGCCTGCCGTGTGGGCGTACAACTACTTCACCAACAAGGTTGAGGCGTTCGACGTCGAAATGGACAATTCCTCGATGGAATTGGTGAACTACTTCATTACGCGCCGTGCAGGCGGAAAGAAGTAACCCATGTCATATAAGCCAAGCGTCGGCCCACAGATGTCGGCGCCGAACGTGATTCCGATGGCGGATATCATGCTGGTGCTGCTGATCATCTTCATGGTGGTCACGCCCATGCTCACGAAGGGCTTGTCGGTGGAGTTGGCCAAGGTCAACAATCCCTCCGACATGCCCGATGCCGACAAGGATGACGCTGTCATCGTCGGTGTATCGGCGAGCGGGGACGTCTATATCGGCAGCGCCAAGTCGGATGTTTCGCAAATCGCGGATCAAGTTCGGGACCGTATTGCCAACAAGCTGGATAAGACCGTGTTTGTGAAGAGCGACGGTCGCGCCAAGTATGGCGATGTGGTCAAGGTTGTGGATGAGATTCGCTCCGCGGGCGTCGATAACGTCGGCTTGATCACTGACAAGTCCGAACAGGGTCGCCGGACCGCTCCACCACCGCCAGCCGGCTAGTGTTTATCGGGAAGCGCGGTCCTGGACCCCGCTTCCCGGTTTCGTTTCGCTTATTCATCCGTCCCGGTGCTTGCATGGGGACGCGGAATTTGAATCAGGAGACATAACAATGGGAATGGATGTTGGAGGAAAAGAAGGCGGCGCGATGGCGACGATGAACGTCGTGCCCCTGATCGATATTCTTCTGGTGCTGATCATCATCTTCATGGTCATCACGCCGCTGACGCCGAAAGGCCTGGACGCGCTGGTGCCGCAGCCTGCGCCGCCAAACCAGAAACAGCAGCAGGACATCACGCAGAAGACGATCGTCGTTCAAATCATGGACACTGGAAAATTGAAGATTAACGATGAAGACGCCACCTGGGATTCGCTGGGTCCGCGCCTCACCGACGTCTTCAAGGAACGCGCCGAGAAAGTCGCTTTCGTCAAGGGCGATGACGCGGTGCGCTTTGCCGATGTCGCCAAGGCGATCGACATCATGCGCGGTTCCGGCATCGACAAGGTTGGATTGATCACCGCCAATCTTGAAGCCGGAAAGTAGTTCACGTTTGCTGGTGACTGCCGGCCAGACCTGCTCTCTGTGTACGCCGGTTTTTTGCCTTCACAAAATAATGTTGCTTTGATCCAGGGCCTTGCTGGTGTAGAGTGTGCGGCTGTGGGACGGTCCTGCAAGGTTTCTGGGTGGCGCTGGAAATAACGATGCCCGTTTTGTGCATCGTAGGGACCACCGAAACAAGCGTGCGTAACTTCATTGCCCTCTCGGGGGAATACAAAATATTCGCGGGGACGGATTGTTTGCCATGAATCCTTTTGCGCATTTTCGGCACTCCAAGAACAAAAATTCCGTGGCGCTGTTCGCGGTGGCCATGATCGCAGTCGGCTTCGGCGCGTCGGGCTGCACCAAGCTGAAGGCGCGCGATCAGCTCAATAAGGGCGTCGCCTCCTATCGTGATGGCAAGTACGATCAGGCGATCGAGTACTTCAAGGAAGCGAAGGATAACGATCCGACGCTCACTAACGCCCGCCTGTATCTCGCCACGGCTTACGCCACTCAGTACATTCCCGGCGCTCCCTCGGACGAAAACATTCGCATGGGCGAGGCGGCCGTAAAGGAATTCCAGGACGTGCTCTCCGCGGATACCAACAATATCTCCGCGATCGACGGTATTGGCTCCATCCTCTTCAACATGGCCGGTACTCCCTATACGCGGAGCCGCTTCGAGGAATCCAAGACCTATCACATGAAGCACATCGCCCTGAAGCCGGAAGATCCCGAGCCTTACTATTGGATCGGCGTGATCGACTGGACGCTCACCTATCGCGCCAACCTCGAAGCGCGCGGAACATGGCGCCTGGCGCATGCGGGAAAAGCTCTCAAGGACGACGACCCGATGCCGCCCGATGTTCGCGCCGACTACATTAAGAACAACGGCCAGCTGATCGACGAGGGCATCGACAACCTGAAGAAAGCCCTCGAGCTTCGTCCCGAATACGACGACGCGATGGCCTATCTGAACCTCCTCCTGCGCCGCAAGGCTGACGAAGCCGCCACACCCGACGAGCGGGCTTCCTTGCTGAAGCAGGCGGACGATCTGGTGGAGAAGGCCAAGGAAATCAAGCAGAAGAAGATGGAAGCCCCGGCCAAGCCCTAGCGGTCGGCTGGCGAATCTTCTGAGTTTTGCAAAAAAGGCGGCCCGGAAACGGGCCGCTTTTTGTTTTGTGCCTGCGCCGTTGGTTTCTCGTACACCCGGAGCACCCCGGGAGCACCCCTGGAACTCTTTTCCCCCTCGGGGCATCAAATAGCCTTAAAATAGTCAAAACATGTCTTCGCTGGAAAAGCCGGTAGGGCTTCCTTCACTGGTCGGCATTGGCGCCAAGACAGAGCGCACGACTAAGGCCCTACAACTGCGCTTCCTGGAGCTGGTTGAAAAGGTAAGGCAAACACGCCCGGCGAGCGATATTGAGCTGCTGCGCCGCGCGTTTGATTTTGCTGCGGAACAGCATCGCTCCCAGTTGCGCAAGTCCGGCGATCCCTACCTCTCGCATCCCCTCGAAGTCGCGCATATTCTCGCGGACATGAAGCTGGACATCACCACGCTCTGCGCCGCTCTGTTGCACGACGTTGTGGAGGACACACGCGTATCCACGCAGCGCATAGCCGAACGCTTTGGGCCTGACATCGCGACGCTCGTCGAAGGCGTCACGAAGATCAACCGGCTGGACCTGCTGGCTCCCGAAGCCCGGCAGGCCGAAAACGTCAGAAAAATGCTGCTGGCCATGGTCAACGACGTCCGCGTCGTCGTCGTGAAGCTGGCCGACCGGCTGCACAACATGCGCACGCTGGGGTTTCTTGCGCCTGAAAAGCAGCAGCGCATCGCTCGCGAGACACTCGATATTTATTCGCCGATCGCGCACCGCCTGGGAATGGGCTTGATCCGTGGCGAGCTCGAAGACATCGCATTCAGCTATCTCGAGCCCGAAGCCTTCCATGAATTGCAAAATACAGTCGTAGCGAAACGCAAGGAATTCGAGGTATTTCTCGCGGAGTTGAAGGACACGATTCGCCATCGTCTCGATGAGAATGGAATCACCGCCGAAGTTGACGGCCGCGTGAAGCGCCTCTATTCCATTCATCAGAAGAGCCTGCGGCAGCACCGCACTGTCGACCAGATCTACGATTTGCTGGCCGTGCGTGTGATTACCGATACGATCCGCAATTGCTATGCGGCTCTGGGCGTGATCCACCAGGTGTGGCGTCCGGTGCCCGGCCGGTTCAAGGATTACATTGCCATGCCCCGGCCCAACCTGTATCAGTCGCTGCACACCACAGTGATCTATTCAGGGCAGACATTTGAAGTGCAGATCCGCACGCAGGAAATGCATCGTATCGCCGAACAAGGCGTGGCCGCGCACTGGCGCTACAAGGACGGCAAGGATGTTTCCGACGCGGACGATCAACGCATTCTGTGGATGCGCCAGTTGATCGAGTGGGTCAAGGAAATGCAGGAGCCTTCGGAGTTCATGGCCACGCTCAAGGTGGACTTGTATCCCGAGGAAGTCTACGCCTTCACGCCAAAGGGAAAAGTGCTGGCGCTGCCGCGCGGCGCAACTCCCGTGGATTTTGCGTATGCCGTGCACACCGAAGTCGGAAACCAGTGCATTGGTGCAAAAGTGAACGGGCAAATCGTTCCGCTGCGCCATAGCCTGTCCAACGGCGACGTGGTCGAGGTCTTGACGCAGAAGGGCCACGTGCCCAGCCGCGACTGGCTGAATTTCGTGCGTACCTCGCGCGCGCGAAGCAAGATCCGCCACCACATCAACTTCATCGAGCGCAGCCAGGCCACAGAAGTAGGCAGGCGACTGCTCGAGCGCGAAGCGCGGCAAGTGGGCCGCAGCCTGAAAAAAATTCCGGAGTCGGATCTTTTGCGCGTGGCGACCGAATATGGGTGCGCAAAACTCGAGGATTTATTCGCGGATCTGGGTTACGGCAAATATTCGGCGCGCCAGATTATTTCGAACGCGCTCGGCGAACCAATAGCCCCGGCCAAGGCCGATAAAGCGAAGGAAGACCCATCGACGCGCCTGGTCTCAACCGTAAAGCGAATGCTGCGCGTCGGCGACGCCACGCTGCAGGTGGGCGGCCAGAGCGACCTGATGGTCTTTCGTGCAAAATGTTGTAATCCGATTCCGGGAGACGAGATCGTCGGCTACGTTACGCGTGGCCGCGGCGTTGCCGTCCACTCCAATTTGTGTCCCAACGTCCAGAATCTGCTTTACCAGGTGGAGCGCCGCATAGACGTGGAGTGGGGCGGCGCTACTGGGTCCACCTACCCAGTTACTTTGCTGATTCGCGCGCAAGACCGCCCAGGCATGCTTGCGGACATCACGGCCGTCATCAGTGAGACTGGTTCGAACATTCGCACCCTTGGCAGCCATCCCGACAATCTCCACGCCCGCATCGACCTCACTCTGGAAATCACCGACCGCAAGCAACTGGAACGCATCACCGCCAACATCCGTAAAATCTCCGGCGTCTTCGGCGTCGAGCGCCTCTATAACATTTAGGCAGCAGGAATCGCACATGCCTGTGCGGCCCATTGCGGCAGCCCCTCGAATAGTCGAGAACAAAGAGGGCCTGTGCTATCGGCCAGTTTATCTTCGCGGCACATGCGAACTCCGTCTTGCGGCCCCGAGAGTACAATTGAATCATGCGACCTCTACATCCAGGGCGTTTTCGTCTGGTCCGGCGTGGGCCGTGCGGACTGCTTTTGGCATCACTTGTACTGATCTCCTCCTGCAAGCAAGCTCCAAAGCCCGAGGCGGATAAATCCGCCCAAATGGCCATGTGGCTTGACAGCGTCCCGGAACTGAAGAGCCTCAACGTTTCGAACGCGGAAGTCTCTGAGTTGGCCAAGGCGCACGAGGCCGGCCTCGGCGATCCGTCCAGCGTGTTTTTGATCAAACTGGCTCGCGAGCATCAGAAGCCGTTCGTTGACGGGCAATCCATCGCGGATTTGCTGCACTCCGGTTCTTCGGAAGCGACCGTGCTGGAACTGGCACGCCTCAATGAATTGGGCGTTTTTGCGGGGGAGGCCCGCGCCATGCGGCTGGCGGGATTATCCGACAAGATCGTGCTCGCCGTCGCCCTGCGCAGGTCGCAAGGCAGGCCCGTGCTTTCCGGCGGAAAGCTCGGGGAGCTGAGAAATACCGGCGTCAGCGAGGCTGTAATTCTGGAGATGGTCCAGAAGGGTGACTCGGACGCCACCGCTTCCAAATTTATCGCCGAGCGTGAGCGGGCGGCCGGCGGCCATCGATTCGTTTACCAGGCGCGTTCGCGCAAGTAAATACTTCTTCCTAATTTCTCAAATTTCATTTTGTGACGGAGCTCTTCGCGTATATCCTCGCTGATTGAGAAAAGCGCAGGGGCGCTCCGCATTTCACCGCTCCCGAGAACGGAAATTGTGAATCCCGCGAAACTTGAAATCGTTCAGGCCGGAAATCCCGTTTTGCGGCAGCGCGCCCGCCCGCTGAGCGTCGCGGAATTGCGCAGCCGCGACACTCAAAAACTGATCGAATTCATGCGAACCTGCATGCACGAGGCTCCGGGGGTTGGGCTTGCTGCGCCGCAACTGGGACTGGGGATTCAACTCGCCGTGATTGAAGACCGCGAGGAATATCATAAGGAAGTTGCCGAAGCGGTGTTGCGAGAGCGTGAGCGGCGGCCCGTGCCTTTTCACGCCGTGGTCAATCCGTCCATCGAATATATCGGAGACGAAAAGGCCGAATTCTTTGAGGGCTGCCTGAGTCTTGCCGGATTCTCGGCGCTGGTGCCGCGCGCGCGTGCCGTGCGCGTCACTTGCCTGGACGAGCGCGGCCAGGAAAAGGTGATCAACGCTTCCGGATGGTACGCCCGCATCCTGCAGCACGAGATTGATCACCTGAACGGCACTCTGTACATTGATCGCATGGGATCGAGATCCTTCACGTCGATGGAAAATTTGGCCGAATTCTGGAAAGGGAAGCCGGTGAGCGAAATCAAGAAAATCCTCTGCCCGGCATCGGAGTCGCTTTAGGGCATGAATCCGGGCGTGGTGGATTTCAACCACTTCGGGAAGAAACTTCTCATCTCACTCAAACGATTTCCCGCCGCGCATTAACTCTTCAGATATTCCCGCAATTCTTCCTAAGCCGCTGCGCAACTTGATTTGCAGGCCCGTGTTTCTCTAGTGAGCAGGATTTCAAAAGACGTCACGACCTGCGGATGGAAATCGAAATCAATCCGACTGGAGAATCGTCATGAAAATCATAAAAAGAATCTTACAGGGCGCGGTTTTGGCCGCGACGGTAATGCCAGCAGCATTCGCACAACAGGCCGTCCCGAATTACAATGCGCCGACCATCAATCAGCGCAAGGATAACCAGCAGGACCGCATCGCCAACGGTGTCCAGAGAGGCCAATTGACCGCCGGAGAGACCCGAAATCTGGAAACTAAGGAGTCCGCGCTGAACGCGGAAGAACACAACATGCGCACGGGGGACAACGGAAAATTGACGACGGCTGACCGCGCAAAGCTCAACCATCAGCAGAATAGATTGTCCCGCCAGATTTACGACAAGAAACACAATGGACGAGTGCAGTAAGAAACGTTCCTGCGAAGCCCTCGTCGAACTTTGGGCGAGGGCTTCTTCTTTGTAAAGGGCTGCTTTTTTTGACGCCCGTGCCTTCGGCCCCGGTAGTATCATTTCATCGTGTCTGCGGAATCCCGCGTAAGGTTGCTTTTCACGGCCCTCCTCGGCGCAGGGATTTTCCTCGCCTGTGGATGCGCGCATCCACTCGGCCCCGGTTTTCACCTCGATGTTCGCCAGGCTACGATCAGCGTGCCAGGCGCGACGCCGGGACGCATGCATATACACGTCATCGATGAACTCGGAAACACGGGCGATCGCCCGCTGCATTCGCTCGAAGTTCGTTTGCCGGAAGGCCCGGCGTTTGGCGGCCAGAATCTACGCGTCAGCATTGAAGGCGTCCAGGTTAAACCGCAGCGGAGTTCCGAAGTCGACGCTCGCATGATGCGCGCTCCATTTGAGCCGGAGTGGAACCAGAACGAAAAACGCAAGATCGTCACAGAATGGGATTTGCAGCCGGAAAACGCAGTGCGAGGAACTATCGTGGCCTCGCCAAACGGTTTTTTTATTGCGGATGAGACCGCTTTTCCGCTGTGGCAGACGCCTCACGGTCTTTTCGCAACCGGAGGAACTGATCCGGACAAAGAACTGTTGGCTGTATCCGCGCCGCCGGACTTTCGTGTTCTGGCTCCAGGAAAACCACTCAAGCCGCAAGCCGATGGAAGCGAAATCGCCCGCCGATTCCTGATTAATCCGGACGTGGATTCCCGAACCTACGTGGTTGCAGGACGCTACCAGGAAAAAACGGTGCGGACCCGCGAAGGCGAGGTTCGGTTCTGGACATACCGGCCGATCGATGAATCGGACGCGCAAATGGCTGCTGCCCGGCTGTCGAGATCGATGAAAACGCTGGAAGAATTTTTTGGCGCTGCTTCTGATGGAAAGACATCTGTGAGAATCGCCGAGGCACCCGTCGAATTGCCGGCGGAGCTGCGCTCTGCTGGCGAACCCGGCGGTGCATCATTCCCGCACGGCGCGCTTCTTGATCCCCAAGCCTTCCAACTCGGCATCGCGAACGAATCTGTGTTACAGCTCGCTGAATACGAACTTACGCGCACCTGGTTCGGCTGGCGCGTGCGCCCGCGTCCGGAAGCCCAGATACTGATGGGCCGCGGCACAGGCCTTTTCGGTCTGTGATCGCCGCTGAAGGCCGCGGCGGCAGTGAGCGGGCCCGCATGGTCGCGACACTCATCGACCGTTACGATGAATCGAGTGCCGCGGCTCCCGACAAGCGTCTCATGGAGCCACCCGTGGGATATTCGCGAGCCGAGCGCATCTCCACGGGATACCGCGGGGCGCTGTTCGTTGTGGCCTTGGAAGATTTTTGCGGGCATGACAATCTGCGCACAGCCCTTCGCGATATCATTCATGATCGCGCAGGAAGCGACACCGGCTACGAAGAGCTGCGGGCAGCCGTGGAAACAGCGTCAGGCAAAGATTTGGCGGAGATGTTCCGCGCGTGGCTCATTCGACCCGGGATTCCAGACGATTTTCGCGTCCGATACCAGGAAGCGTCGAGCACGACGCCCAAAAACTAGCAACGCCCGTGTCTTGCAGCGCCCGCCTTTCAGGCGGGCATCCGGTGCGTGTCGCGAGAGGTTGTGCTTGTACTTAGAATGCCCGCCTGGAAGGCGGGCGCTACAAATGCGTCATAAATATCCGCATAGAGATTAAACGGGAGGATTGTGTGATTGAAACTGTTGCAACCGATCGAGGACCGAAAGCCATCGGTCCCTATTCGCAGGCCGTTCGCGCCAATGGATTTGTATTTCTCTCCGGACAAATCGCGCTCGATCCAAAGACACAGCAGGTTGTGGAAGGAGATGTTGCGACGCAGACCGAGCGAGTTCTCGAAAATCTGAAAGGTGTAGTGGAAGCCGCGGGAGCTTCGCTGCAAAGCGCGGTCAAGACCACCGTCTTTTTGGCCGATATGAACGATTTTGCCGCGATGAACGAAGTTTACGGCCGCTATTTCGCCAAAAATCCTCCGGCGCGCTCCACCGTCGAAGTCTCCAAACTGCCCCGGAATGTTCGCGTCGAGATTGACCTGATCGCACTGCTCTGACGCACATTTTTCAAGCAGGGCAGGTATCACAGACTGCGAAAAAATAATCTATTCTGTCATTCTGAGCGAAGCGAAGAATCTCTCTTCGATTTAAGTATAAGAGA
>Ga0157378_10002630_pt1 | contig 15999 bp, 10 predicted proteins | sample M65metaG_FD_115309 | JGI IMG/M metagenome (GOLD analysis project Ga0157378, IMG submission 115309) | Miscanthus rhizosphere microbial communities from Kellogg Biological Station, Michigan, USA - M6-5 metaG | ecosystem: Host-associated > Plants > Roots > Rhizosphere > Soil | place: USA: Michigan...
AAGCGCCCGCAGGTTGGCAAACTTCTGCTTCGTTTTACCGGGCATCTTATTGAGCAGCGATCCTTTCATGTGAACAACTTCATCATGCGAAAACGGCAGGATGAAGTTTTCACTCCAGGCGTACAGCAAACCAAACGTTAAAGCGTTGTGATTGCCTGCCCGAAACAGTGGATCTGTCTGGAAATACTTAAGCGTGTCGTGCATCCAGCCCATGTTCCACTTGAAGTCGAAACCCAAACCACCCGAATAGACAGGTCGACTTACGGCCGGCCATGCTGTTGACTCTTCAGCGATCATCATGGTGCCAGGGCATCTGAGGTGTGCGACATCATTCAATTCCTTCAGAAACGAAATCGCTTCGAGGTTTTCGCGTCCGCCAAACTCATTTGGGATCCACTCCCCTTCTTTGCGACTGTAGTCGAGGTAAAGCATCGACGCGACTGCATCCACGCGAAGACCATCAATGTGAAATTCCTTGAACCAGTAAAGCGCATTTGCGATCAGAAAGTTTCGAACTTCATTTCGTCCGTAGTTGAAGATGTAGGTACCCCAATCTGGATGTTCACCTTTGCGCGGATCCAAATGCTCGTAAAGAGCTGAACCGTCGAAACGACCGAGTGCAAATGCGTCTTTCGGGAAATGGGCAGGGACCCAATCCATGATGACGCCGATTCCGCGTTGGTGAAGATAATCAATCAGGTAACGAAGATCGTCTGGACTACCGTAACGCGCAGAGGGCGCATAGTAGTAACTCACTTGATAGCCCCACGACGGACCATAAGGATGTTCCTTCAATGGCAGGAACTCGACGTGAGTAAACCCCATGTCTGATACATAGTCAGCCAAATCCTTGGCCATTTCACGATATGTAAACGGACGGTTCTCTTCCTCTATCTTCCTCCGCCACGATCCAAAGTGAACTTCGTAAATCGAAAGCGGTTGTCGAAAGTGTTCCCGCTTCTCGCGCGCCTTGATCCATTTAGAATCGCGAAACTTGTAGTTCGATTCGTAGACGACCGAAGACGTGTTTGGAGGGACCTCAGCGAACTGCCCGTACGGATCAGCCTTTAGAAACGGCAAACCGCGGTGTGAACGAATCTCAAACTTATAAAGGACTCCCGGTGACAGATCGGGAATGAATAACTCCCATACTCCGGATCCACCCAACATGCGCATCTGATGGAAGCGACCGTCCCAATTGTTGAAATCACCAACGACACTGACTCCGGCGGCCTGCGGCGCCCAAACTGCGAAAGCAACTCCACTGACTCGTCCAATCTTGCGGACGTGTGCACCAAGTTTCTCGTAAATCTCTTCGTGTTTACCTTCGCCGAAAAGATGCAGATCGAGCTCTCCGATAGTTGGTGCAAATGAGTAGGGGTCGCGAATGGTTGTCACCTCGCCGTCAAATCCGTAGACCTTCAGTTTGTACGAACTCGGCTTAGCTGCCGTCTCCATTGATAACTCAAACATTCCCGACTCGTTTGTTCTGACCATTGGACGTGAACTCGACGTGCCGAATCTTACATCGACCGCTTTGGCGTCAGGTCTGAACACGCGAACGACCTGTTGACTGCCGTTGGTATGAAGTCCGAGCACTTGATGAGGGTCAGAATGTTTGAATGCCAGGAAGCGATTAAGATCGGCATTCACTTGAGCAGACTCGTCGATGTTGTTAGGCGCTTCGCGCAGCTTTCTCGATGTCTTCTTTCGAGCAGTCTTTGGTGGATTCTTAGGCATTAGCCTGCGGTTGGCTCAGGAACTATTTCGGTTCGACCACGTTCAGCAAAACGTAAAAAGATGTCCGCACCGTTTCCCTTACTTGGATCATTGCTTTTTGCCGACGCCATAATCTCCAGAAAAGTTGTTCGCGGCGTGTCGAAACCTAACTGATTCTGCAATTCGATTAACCTCGCCGCGTAACGCATCACCTGGATGGTTTCAATTCCAGCAAGATCTGAGAAGAACCATCCACAACTCGTAAACATCAACAACGCATTTCTCTGTATTTCCAGCAGCGTCCTGGCAGACACTTCCTCGACTGGAGAAAGAATTCGTTTCGATTGCTTCGCCAGAAATTCCGGCCATGAAGAGGGATTCAACAATACCTTCACATACTCGTTGCGTGCGGACCAAGGGTTCGCGAATAGATCGACGCCTCGAGTCTCGAAGTGTTTGATTGAGTTGTCACGTAGGACATTCAAAGCTAATCGGAGTGGCTCTCGCCAACGCTGATTCCAACCAGCCTGGCCTCCGGTGTGACAACCGCAATCCCGTATCCAGCGACCTACACCGTGTGCACAACTCCAGGAAGTCCCCTCATTCAAAGGTCCAAGGTTCAACTCAACATCAGCCTCAGGTGCATGATGATCGAGATACTCGGCATAGTTGGTAATCCAAAATCCAGCATCCTTTGCTTCGATCTCTAACGCATGAGCAAGGCATAAATCACCAAACTTAAAATGGTGTCCGTAAGTCTCGCCGTCAGTAGCCACGTTCACAAGGTGACCACCGCGTCCAACGCGAATAAATCCATCAACCAGGGTATTACTCGATCGGAGTGCTTGTTCGAACGCAATTGATCTTGCTAATTGTCCATTGTAGAAGAAAACAGCAATCGATCGCCCATCCGCACGAGAGTAGTTATAGACGCGCGTCGTATCGACTACTCCACCATTAGCACTCCATGTTTCGTTTTGTCGTCGAATTCGCCCGGCTTGTTCTGGCGCGAGGATTACATATTGCAAGCCCTGATCAATCAGGACTGACATAGTCTCATCGTTGCAGGCGGTTTCGGGTAGCCAGAGTGATTCGGGTTCTCGATTAAAACGAAAACGAAAATCTTCGATTCCCCAGAGCACCTGTGTTAGCCGGTCCCGCTCATTGCACAACGGAAGGATGGCATGACCGTAAGCTTGAGCGATCGCGTTTCCGTGTCCGCCCCTTGCTGCGGCGCTGTCGCGATCAGCGTCCAGAATTCGCTGATAGGTTCGCGGCTGGTGACTCGCAAGCCAGGAGAAAAGTGTTGGCCCAAAGTTAAAGCTGATGTTGCGGTAGTTATTGACCACCGCTGCCCCGGCACCGATGTGTGCGAAAGCATTTGGACCGTAACACTCACTGTGAATTCGTTCGTTCCAATCATGGTAAGGCGCGGCGCCTGGTTCAACCTCAACTTCGCCGGTCCAAGGATTCTCGCGAGGTGGTTGATAAAAATGGCCGTGGATAATGAGTGCAGTCATCAGTCGAAAAGAATGTCCGACGAACTTTAGTTTGTCGAGTCCGATATGCTTCAGCTTGTTCGGATCATGCTGCAGATTTTAGTGTTTCTGCGGCACCGACAAGCTAAAGCATATCGGACTCGGCAATCTAAGGTTCGCCGGACAGTTTGGTCAGTTTAGTCCGTCGAATCTATCAGTTTAGATCAAATGCTAACTTCGCGGCGCCGAGCAATCCGGCGTTGTCGCCGCATTCTGCTTGTTTGAGTCGTACGGTTCCTGACAGCGATGGGAACGCACGCTTCCTGATCTCTTCGCGGATCGTAGGCTCTAACAGATCCCATGCGTTTGCTACTCCCCCGCCGAGTACGATGACTTCAGGTCCTAGCATATTGATCATGTTAGCCAGGCCAACACCGAGATACTGGCCCACTCGTTTGAAGATCTCGAGTGCTAGTTCATCACCTTCTTTGGCAGCGCAGTAGACTCTTGCTGCGGTCAAACACTTATCATGCAAAATAGTTTGGGGAAAACGTCCGTTAGCTTCACGTGTCATGCGCACAATCGCGGTCGCGGAAGCAAACATTTCAAGACAGCCGGTATTGCCGCACTTGCATTGCGGACCGTTGAAGGGATCGATAGTCGTATGTCCGAGCTCACCTGCTGAACCGTCAGTCCCGCGGCAAAGTTTTCCATCAAGAATGATTCCACCACCTACGCCAGTTCCCAGCGTGATGCAGATCACATTACATGCTCCTCTTGCCGCACCCAGCCACGCCTCGCCAACAGCAGCGGCGTTGGCATCATTTTCAAGTAGTACTGGTAATCCAAGTCCTTCTTCCAAAGCCTGCTTCAGACCAAAGTGATCCAGGGCCGGAAGGTTCGGAGCCTGGACAACACGAGTGTTCTCTTTATCGACCGTACCCGGCACGACGACTGAAGCGGCGACGACATCATCTGAATGTGAGGAACTGAGTTCGCGAACGCAGTGGATTATTGCTTCCACAATGCATTCAGGCTTCGGTCCGCTTGGCGTTTCGCGTTTGACTTGAGAGAGAATCTTTCCAGTCTGATCTACTAGCGCAACGCGTAGATGTGTACCGCCAAGATCCGCGGCAAAAACTAGTTTAGCTCTTGTTGGTTCAGTCACTGGCTCTTACTAATGGGGACTAATTAGGCTGGTTCTCGAGAGGGCTCAACTTCTGACTCTCCCACTGTTTCCCATCCAACGCGCGACAGGTTCCACGATATCAGCAATCCTGCGGCAATCGCGATAGCTAAATATAGTAAACCAGTCAACCAATCCTTAAAGATTATCTTTCCAATTCCGAAAAGAGTGCCGTATATCAGGACACAACCCAAAAAGAAATTTAAGAATTGTGTCGCGAGGCGTCCTTGAGCATGAGCGCCGGCGAAACCGCTAACAGAGGCGACTCTGTTCCAACCAGGACCTTCCGGCCTAACTCGCCGATAGAACTTAGTCAGTGTTTCCATGGGCTCCGCCGGTGTAAGCATGGTGACGGTGACCCAAACAACGGTTGTAATCGCGACGGTGACTAACATCAAGTAAGCAAACTCTCTTGGCTTATCGCTGTCCCACTTTAAGACTAATTGGAGAAAAAGAGATACAACTGCCGCAGTTATCATCGCAGAGACTTCGGACCACGCATTAATTCGCCACCAGAACCAGCGAAGCAGAAGCACCGTTCCTGTTCCCGCGCCAGTAACCAATAGGAGTTTCCATGCGCTACCAATTGATTCGAGATAGAACGTCACGATCAGCGAAGCAATCATTAATGTAACCGTGACAAACTGTGATGCAATCACGTAATGACGTTCATTACTCGATCGTGAGATAAAGCGCCTGTAGAAGTCATTGATGACGTATGAAGCTCCCCAGTTTAACTGCGTACCTATCGTCGACATGTAAGCCGCTGCGAAAGCTGCGAGCATGAAACCACGCAGGTAAGTTGGAAAGACATTCGGATCAAGCAAGGTCTTGATGTAGCCGGATTCTTTGTCAACGAGATTTGGATAAAGAATCAGGGATGCAAGTGCGGTCAAAATCCAGGGCCAGGGACGCAGAGCATAATGAGCGATGTTGAACCAAAGTGTGGCGAGTAGTCCGTGCTTCTCATTCTTTGCTGAGAAGATTCGCTGTGCAACATATCCACCACCGCCGGGTTCCGCGCCCGGATACCAACTCGCCCACCAGTTGACAGCCAGGAAAACGAAGAGAGTAATCGCCGGCATCCACACCGAATCGTAATCCGGAAAGAAGGCTAGCCTCGATCCGACCTGGCCGCTCGCGGCATCCATCGCATTGATCTTTGATTTCAATGAGTCGATTCCACCGACTGCATTCACGGCGAGAATCGCGAGCACAATCACCATTCCCATCTTCAGAGCAAACTGGAACAGATCAGTTACCAACACACCCCAGAGTCCAGAGATAGCGGTGTAGAAAGCCGTGAACAAGAGCATGCCAATCACTACCAGAATCGCGCCGCGCTTTTCGAGCCCGAGAGTGATCTCAATGATCTTGACCATTGCGAGGTTCACCCAACCAAGAATGATGCAATTGATCGGAAGGCCCAGGTAGAGCGCGCGAAACCCGCGCAGAAAGGCTGCCGGTTTTCCTGAGTACCGCAACTCAGCAAACTCAATATCGGTCATCACGCCAGCGCGTCGCCACAACCTTGCGTAGAGGAATACGGTGAGCATTCCACTCATTACAAAGTTCCACCAGAGCCAGTTTCCTGCGATGCCGTTTTTCGCGACAAAGCCGGTGACGGCCAGTGGTGTATCAGCGGCGAATGTAGTCGCCACCATAGAAGTGCCAGCCAGCCACCATGGCACATCACGACCAGAGAGGAAAAATTCTGTGGTGCTGCCGCGAGCGCCACGGGAATAGTAAATACCGATACCGAGGTTAAAGAGAAAGTAGGCTGCGATTACTGACCAATCGAGAATTGAAAGTCGCATAGTTGATCTGAAGATTCAAATAAACTCTTACTCGACTAAAAACAAATCGACACGGGAAATACCGGCAGGAGGCTGGATACGGATTACTAACTGTTGGATTTCTCGCGCGCTACTCTCACGGCAACTGACGATTCTGTCAAGCCCAAATTTAGTGGGTCTGTACAATAATTCGATTTCAACGTTACCATCACGCACCTAAGCTGAAATCATCTAATGCGGATCATCGGCCTGCCAATTGGTCTCATTCTAATCGCCACTATTCTGTGGGACACGTTTGAGACGATCATACTTCCGCGCAGAGTTACGCGACGCGTCAGGCTCACGAGTCTATTTTATCGTTCGGCATGGAAGCCATCGTCCTTAATCGCGAGGGGAATCCGGAACGCTCGTCGACGGGAGCAAGTGCTAAGTCTTTTTGGGCCACTCTCACTTTTCGTGCTCCTCATGATCTGGGCGGCTGTTTTGATCATCGGATATGCGCTGGTGTATTGGGGCAGCCATTCACAGGTTATCGCCGCCGGTGAACCCGTTACCTTCGGGACTTATCTCTATCTAAGCGGGGCAACATTCTTCACATTGGGCTATGGCGACGTCTCACCCGCTTTGCCATTTGGTAGATTCGTGTCGGTAGTAGAAACGGCGAATGGCCTGGGTCTGTTTGCCGTGGTGATTAGCTATCTGCCGGTTCTATATCAATCGTTCTCGAAACGCGAGACGAGTATTTCGTTACTCGATGCGCGGGCAGGTTCTCCCTCGAGTGCGGTGGAATTGTTACGACGCCATCGATCGAACGAAAACTTCGACGAGCTCAAACGGCTATTAGGCGAATGGGAACGATGGTCAGCGGAGTTACTCGAAAGTCATCTCTCATATCCGGTGCTTTGTTATTTTCGTTCGCAGCATGACAACCAGTCATGGCTACGAGCGATAACTACAGTGCTGGACAGCTGTGCACTCGTAATGGTCGGCTTAAAGGACGGGCCAGCCTGGCAAGCGCGAATGACTTTCGCAATAACCCGACATGCTGTCGTTGATATTGCCCAGGTCCTGAAGAGGATGCCGATCAGACCTGAACTGTGTCCCGAGCGGCTAAGTGACGCTAATTTCGATCGCTTGAGAAGTATCCTCGCGCGCAGTGATATCGAACTGCCGTCCGAAGGCGTTGAAAAACGATTACGGGAACTGCGGGAAATGTACGAACCTTATGTCTTTGCGTTGTCTGATCTACTTCTGATGCCGCTGCCACCATGGATTCTTCCGGAAGATGCAATTGACAATTGGAAAACGAGCGCCTGGGGAAGAATTCAGTAGACGTTGTCCGATATGCTTTCGGGGCAGTAGCCCGACTGCAAAGGAGGGCTCTACAGATCGGCGCGCAAAGCCCTCCCTGTCGGTCGGGCTACTGCCCCGTATGCTCGACCATACTCATTGATCATGAAGCTAATTATCACTCTCGTCACCTTCGCAACGATTTTCGTGGCTTTGGGCTTTCCAGAAAGACCAACTCGAATGGCCAGTGAAGATCAGTCTCCAACTCCAGCTCGTCAACGTGCACGTCAACTGGGAATCAAAGTAGGAATTCTTCCAACGGGTGACCTCAACACGATCACAGACGTTAGTGGCGTTCTTGTTGGACAAACAACGCTGATTCGTGGCGACAACATTCGGACCGGCGTCACCGCGATCCTGCCACACAGTGGAAATCTCTTTACCGACAAAGTTCCAGGCGCTGTCTTCGTCGGCAACGGTTTTGGAAAACTCGCCGGTTCAGCACAGGTAAACGAACTTGGAGAGATCGAAACACCGATACTGCTCACATCCACGCTCAGTGTCCCACGCGTCTCTGATGCTGTACTCGATTACATGCTCGCGCTTCCGGGAAATGAAAAAGTGCTGTCGGTGAATCCACTCGTCGCGGAAACGAACGACGGTTTTCTCAACGATATTCGAGGCCGGCACATCACGCATGACGATGTTCTCGCGGCGATCAAGAATGCCAAAGGCGGAATAGTCGAGGAGGGTTCTGTTGGAGCTGGAACGGGAACTGTCGCGTTTGGATTCAAGGGAGGCATTGGAAGTTCATCTCGAAAGCTGCCTGCAAATCTTGGCGGCTTCACCGTCGGCGTACTGGTGCAGACCAACTTCGGCGGAGTTTTGACTATCAATGGTGCTCCGGTCGGCGTAGAACTAAACCGCTATTATCTAAAGGACGAGCTCACCAATCCGGACTCCCAGGCTCGTTCAAACGCCGGCGCCCGAAAGGAAACAGACGCTGACGGCTCAGTTATTATTGTCATAGCGACCGACGCTCCCCTCGATTCGCGGAATCTCCGACGCATGGCAGCACGAGCTATTATGGGTCTTGCTCGAACCGGTGCCGCCGGCAGCAACGGCAGCGGAGACTTTGTTATCGCCTTTTCCTCGTCATCGGACGTTCGTCTTCGTCAGCAAACCACCGCCAATAGAAGCCTTCCTCGAAATCTCAAGTCATTATCCAACGATTCGATGTCCCCTTTGTTCCTTGCGGTCATCGAAGCCACCGAAGAAGCAATCTACAATTCCCTCTTCAAAGCGACTACTACGACCGGTAACGGACACACCGTCGATGCGATTCCGGTGGATCGGACCATCGAAATACTTCGACGACATGGTTCAATCTCGAACTAGTCGCCCTATCACGACAAGTTCACGGTGGTCTAACCTTTTCATACCCGACTCACAACTAGTTTGACACTCTAAGATCGGCTGCATAGAATCAAGTTGTTAGCCCCCGCATTAGAACCCCCTAAGCCCCTGGTCCCGAAGCTAATAATAGGAGCGTAAGAACGTGAAACTAAATGTTCGTGTCAATCGAAAAAAACCCGAGTCCATGACTCGACAGATACGGGAACAAATTAATGCAGCGATTGATGCTGGTGCCCTGGTGGCGGGCACATTCCTTCCGAGTGAACGCGAACTCGCAAATACTCTAAAGGTAGCGCGCAATGTAGTCAGAGGCGCCTATGAACAACTAATGAGTGCCGGAAAGTTGCGCAGTGAAGGTCGCAAGGGAAGAACGGTCAAATCGGGCGGAAGTAAGAAAAAGACGAGCGCCAAGAGAGCTACCAAAACAACGAAAAGCCGCAAGAAATAATTGCGGTGGGCCTTGCTATCCCAGCGGCAACATTGTCTCGAGGTGTTCTCACTCTCGTGTGCTCGCCCCATCACGACCGAGTGAGAGGATCTCGTTTCTAATGACGTTTCGCTCAGCAAGCAACCTGACAAAGAACTGTCTTCTCATCAAAAAGAACATTAGAACTCTGAAACCGCCGACCGATTTATCCAGCTCTTCGAAGAAGATAATCGACACATAACCAGCGATCGGGATAAGAATTAACGCTCCCAGCATCGCAATCCATCCCAGAGTCACAAAAGAGACGACCGCCACAACAATCCACGTCAAAGGGAAAAGCAACATCGCCGAAATAATCTTAACCGTCGAGATCACGTCTTCTGAGTTCTGCGACAGCTTTGTTGCCAGGTATCCACCGAGCCTGTAGGCGGGATAGTGAATGACCGTGCCGAGTGCCGCCGGCCCGAGCATTAACAGAAACATCGCTGAGCTTTTCAGTATTCGCCAGAAGACGTTGAGAGTTGATGACGGCGCCGATAACTCTTCAGGGTCAACTCCTGCCTGCTCGAGTTCCTCCTCGAATCTAATCATGCGCACTTCGAGCCGTCGGAGCCGTTCCGGTTGGGAATGCTCCAAGACTGAATACGCTTTGATGAAGCGCTGCTGCAGTTGCAGTTCATCAGTCAGAGTGTCGTTGTCACCAACTCCACTCACCGACGAAAAAATCCTTTCGGCTCTCGTTATGGTTTGCAGTGCCTCCTTCTGTTGAGCGTCGAGAATCACTGCCCGTAGAGCTATCTCAATACGATTTGAGAGTTCGCGAACTGCGTCTCGTGGCGGGTTACCGGTATTATCAAGAGCAACACGATCGACCGGGATCGGTTCACCAAAATACAGAAGCGCTGAACTTCGAAAACTTGTCTTCGAAGTGTAATAGAGTCCAGCCGGCACAATCTGCAGGTTATTTACCTCTCCTGTGGATAGGGCGCCGAGTGAGATTCTGGCCGCCCCGGTCTTGATTGGTTTCAGTCCCGGCTCGTCGTGAGATACGCCTTCGGGACAGATGCCGATTGTGCCGCCTCGAGCTAACAACTTTCGTGCGGCAATGAAAGTCTCCTGATTCCTGGTAACGTCTTCACCTTCGTCCTGTCGTCGGTAAACAGGCAGAGAGTCGAGTTCACGCACTAGATAACCGAGTACCGGCATACGAAAGAGGGGCGCCTTTGCGAGAAACGAAACCTGGCGCGGCGCGAGGCATAATAAGAAGACCGGATCTACGAGTGCGTTTGGGTGATTGAGGACAAAGATAACGGGAGTGTCGAGAGGAACATGCTCGAGGCCGGCAACCTCGATGCGTTTGAAATAAATCCTGAGCGCCAATCGCACTAGCGCAACTATGATTCTACGGATCATAGGACAGCCGCAGATTAACACACATGCTGGGACCGGAGGCGTCCCCGCCTGCTGATTACCACTATTGCTACTAAGATCTAATCAGCAGGCGAGGACGCCCTGCGCTCCCAGCCCGGTGAACGAAACTTCTTTCGCGGCACAGTCGCGGTCGCGGTCAGTTGCATGCGATAATGAAATCGCTTTCCCATCCAGTTCAAATCCACAATCCGAGGAACATCAATGCAGCGTTTTCTAGTTCTCTTTTCTGTCCTTGCGTTTGCTCTGACTTCAACCGCCTACTCCCAGACTCGTACTTACACCATTGAAGATCTTTTGAAAGTTCGACGTGTCGCTGACCCGCAGATTTCTCCAGACGGGACCCGGATCGCCTTCACCATCGGCGACGTCAACTACGATGCCAATCGTGTCGTTAACCAGATCTACGTCGTTCCACTCGAAGGAGGTAGTCCTAAACAACTAACGAACGGGCAAAGTTCTTCGAGTGCACCTCGATGGTCGCCAGATGGAAAGAAGATCGCGTTTGTTACCGGGAGCCAGATTTGGACAATGGACAGTGATGGAGGCCATAAGGAACAGGTCACGAAGATTTCGACCGGAGCAGCAGCACCGATATGGTCGCCTGATGGAAAGTTGATTGCTTTCACTTCAGATGTCCATCCCGACTGCAACGACGACGACTGCAACAAGAAGAAAGACGAGCAAGCTGAAGCGAGCAAGGTCAAGGCGCATGTAACCGAGCGTCTACTCTTCAAGCACTGGGATGAATGGCGGGATGTGAAAAGAACCCACGTCTTCGTAGTCTCAAGCAAAGGTGGAACATCCCGAGATTTGACTACAGGAGATTTTGATTCACCTCCATATGCCGCAGCCAGTGGCGTCGACTTCGCGTTTTCGCCCGACTCAACCGAGATTGCTTACTTACGCAATCCAGATAAGGTCGAAGCGACTTCGACAAACAGCGATATCTACGTCGCGCCCATCTCTGGCGGTCAAGCAAAGAACATCACCGGAAACAATCATGGCTATGATGCGAGTCCAATGTTCACTCGCGATGGTCGTTACATTGTCTATCGCTCACAAGCAACTGCTGGATTTGAAGCAGACCGTTGGCGCCTGATGGCTTACAACCGGGCGACCGGCGTAAGCACTGAAATAACAAAAGGATTTGACGAGCAAGTTGAGGAAGTGGCGCTATCGCCAGACGGAAATTTCGTTTACTTCACTGCTGGTCAACGAGGCAAAGCGCCTATCTTCCGTGTACCGTTTGGTGGCGGTGTTCCCCAAAAGATGGTTGCGGATGTCTTTGCTGGGAACCTGAAGATTACTCCAGATGGGAAGAAGCTTGTCTTCGCCAGTAGCTCACAGTCTTCGCCGTCGGAAATTTATACAGCGTTTGCGGATGGAAGCGGACTTACTGCTCTGACCTCTGCTAACGCACAGCTCATGAATCAGTCCAATCTAAAGAAGGCCGAAGAGGTCGAGTGGAGCGGAGCGCTCGGACGAAAGATTCACGGATTCATCGTTAAGCCAAACAACTTTGATGCAAGCAAGAAGTATCCGCTTGTTGTGTTGATTCATGGCGGACCTCAAAGCGCATGGAATGACAACTGGGGTTATCGCTGGAATCCGCAGGTTTTCGCCAACGCCGGATACGTTGTCTTCACACCAAATCCGCGGGGCTCCACAGGCTACGGACAACAGTTTGTGAACGAGATCAGCGGTGACTGGGGCGGCAAAGCTTATGTAGACATTATGAATGGTGTCGCAGACGTGCTGCGTAGAAGTCCTTACATCGATCGAAACCGAATTGGGGCGGCTGGTGCAAGCTACGGCGGTTACATGATCGATTGGATCGAAGGGCACAACAACGACCCGCGCTTTCGTTTCAAGGTCCTTGTTTCACATGATGGTGTGTACAACCTCACGAGTATGTACGGCGCCACTGAGGAACTGTGGTTTCCCGAGTGGGAATTCAAGGGTACGCCATGGAGTAATCCGGCGATGTACGACCGCTGGTCGCCACACAAGTTTGTTAACAACTTCAAGACACCGATCCTTGTGATTCACAGCGACCTCGACTTTCGAGTACCAATCGGCGAAGGACTGCAGATGTTTACGGCAGTTCAGCGAAAAGGCATTGACTCGAAGTTCTTGAGTTTTCCAGATGAGGGGCACTGGGTCCTGAAACCTCAAAACTCAAATCTCTGGTATCACACTGTGCTGGATTGGTTGGATAAGTATTTGCGGTAGAGATGGAGCTTGGTACTTGGTGCTTTGAGCTTGGACTTTGAGCTTGGGGCTTGGTTCTTTGAGATCTGAGATTTGATGCAGGTGATTTGATAACGAAGACGCGCGCCCTAGTCAAAGCACCAAGTACCAAGCACAAAGTTCCAAGTGCAAATTTCTGAATGGTGATTGATCGCTTATCAATCCGCAACCGCCCTTCCGGACAACCAGTAATGCATCAGAAGTGGGGCAAGCTTCTGTTTATGCATTGGCGGATCGATGCAGACTTCTTGCGCCCGCTGATCCCCGCTGAGCTTGAGATCGACACGTTTGATGGTTCAGCGTGGATTGGAATCATCCCATTCACGATGTGGGACATCCGCGCCTTTCCACCATATGTTCCGCGCGTTCCAGGCCTGAACGCAATGCACGAACTAAACGTCCGCACTTATGTTCATCTGAATGGAACTCCGGGCGTGTGGTTCTTCTCGCTTGACTGTAACAATGCCGCCGCTGTCCTCGGCGCCCGCACTTTTTACTACTTGCCTTACTACAACGCTGAGATAACTCTCGAACAGAGCAACTCAAACATCAGCTATTCTCTAAAACGAACTGATGGGCCAGTTGCAAACTTCGAAGCTAGCTGGAACATAGGAGCTCCACTTCCCACGACAGAGGAAGACTCGCTCGAGTTCTTCCTGACCGAACGCTACTGCTTATTCAGCGAGCACAAAGGAAATCTCTATCAGTCAAGAATTCACCATCCATCGTGGCCACTGCAAACGGCAACTCTCGATGCCCATCCCTCCACCATGATTGATGTTCTCAACTTACCTGAACCGAGTGACGCTCCATTGCTCTACTACGCCGAAGCAATCGCGGTCGACATCTGGATGCTTCAAAAGCAATAACTAGTCTTGGCTCGGGGCAGTAGCCCGCCTGTCAAGGAGGGCTCCAGGCAGATACCAGGCAATGTGATTGGGCCAACAGAGCCCTCCTTAACAGTCGGGCTACTGCCCCGAGACTGCCCCGCGAGTGCTCACCGGACTACAAGGTCGACAATCAGCGGCCGGTGATCGGAACCAATCGGACCGCTAATCTGCACATCCCTAACCTCAACGTCGGCGCTCACCAAACAATGATCTATTGGTAGTCTCAAGAAAGACGGCAAAGGCATCGGCCAAGTTGTCTTCAGTCCCAATCCCAATCGCGCATCTCGTAAATGCGCGTTGCGCAGAAGCATGTTGAAGTATGGTGACCACATTGTCGTATTTAGATCGCCGATCAGGATCTTGCTTCCGTCGACTGAGTTCAACAAGTTGCCCGCTTCATAAAACTGTTGGTTTCGATTTTCAAACTTGCTCGCCGTAATCGGAGTTGGTGGGTGAAGTGACAGCAGAGTAACTTCCCTTCCGTGAAGATTGAGCTTCACGGCAATGGCAATGTGCGTTGAAGAATCGAGCTGTAGAACTTGCACATCTTCAAACGGTACGCGACTGAAGACCGCCATCCCCGAACCTTCCAAACCCGGCACACTTTTAAAGTAAGGGTATAACTTAGCTAGAGCCCCTACTTTCTCATTCCAGTCTTCAGTGATTTCCTGCAAAACAATCAAATCGGCATTCGAGCCGTTCACTAGATCAAAGAGCGCGTTGTAGTTGCGGTTGTCCTTGAGAACATTTGCATGGAGCACTCGCAACGACGCCGAGGCACGCGGGGACGCCTGCGGTCCCAGCACTACGCCAGGAGTTTTGAACAGATACGGCAGTAGGTAGACCGAGTTCAGAACGGCACACAAAACCGCAATCGGCACAAACTTCCATGCCTGCAAGACTGTAAACAGCAAAGCGCAAAGAATCGCGACCAAGACGTATTGCAATCTGAAATGTGTCGTTAACTCGAGATAGAGATACTGCCCAAACTGACTTGCCAAAGTCAGGACGACAACTGCGATCAATGCGACCAGAGTCAGACGGTAGATTAGTTGTGAAGAAACCACCTCGAGAAAGAACATGCTGTTGTTGGTTATTCAGGCCTTTCGGGAGGTGGAACTACGGCAACGAAGTCATCAACAAATCGCAGCGCGTAACCATCAAGCAATTCGTTTACGCGTTCAAGGTTGGGAGAGCGAACGATGACTCCCGCGTGGTGACGTTTCTTAATTCTATAGACGATCTCTTCATCGTTGTAAGCTGAAGTGTCCGGGGTTTCCTGCTTCGCAAGCGACAAGATTATTCCGGCATATTCCTTTCGCAAGGGTTTGATCCTCGTAGAAGAGACTCCATTCGCAATTTCGATCCTTGCCCATTCCCGCCATAGACTGATGCCGGAGGCTGCCTCAAGGACGTCCGCAATGTAGGCGCCTCCAACGCGCGCTGCAATTTCCAGGAAATAGAACTTGCCATCGGTATCGCTCTTGATGAATTCCGCATGTGTTGCACCATGATCAAGTTTCAATGTCTTAACCAGCTTCTTGTTGATATCTGTCAGGGATTTCTCATCACTCGAACCATGTAACAACGTTCGCGATATATAAGCACCCCCTTGATGAGCAACCTGCATCGGTGGCCGGCCGTACTTGTTGACACCCGAAAAAACAACTTTGCCACGGTTGACTAATGAATCCACATGAAACACTTCGCCCGGAATGAATCGAGCCAACAAATAATAGGAGGCTCTCTCGCGTAGGTTCTCGCGTTCATTCATCTCGTCAATGACGCGCCAGACTTCTTCAGCATGATCAACCTTCCGGATTCCGATCGCAGAAACGTCGGATCTCGGTTTGATTATCCACGGACTCGAGACGCTCTCCATAAAGCTCCGAATATCGTCAGGGTTAATCAACGGTACAAATTCGGGTACGTTGATTCCTCCCGCCTTGCTGTGCACGGCCATCGAAAGTTTGTCGCGGAAGATTTTCGCTTGAGAGCTGCTTAGACCTGGCAGACATAAGTGCTCGCGTATAAGGGCAGCTGTTACAACGTCAAATTCTTCGAGCGCAATCACCCGGTCAACTTTCATCTTCTTCGAAAGAAAAGCCACGAGATC
>Ga0157378_10002631_pt1 | contig 15999 bp, 14 predicted proteins | sample M65metaG_FD_115309 | JGI IMG/M metagenome (GOLD analysis project Ga0157378, IMG submission 115309) | Miscanthus rhizosphere microbial communities from Kellogg Biological Station, Michigan, USA - M6-5 metaG | ecosystem: Host-associated > Plants > Roots > Rhizosphere > Soil | place: USA: Michigan...
CGCGCCGCGCCGATGACGCTTCTGGCGCAGGTGTGGCCGCGATTCGAGGGAACCGTCTGCGGCTGGTCGGCGAGCCAGGTGACGCGCCGCGCGTTGACGCACATGAACGATGACGCCGCGCCGTACTTTGTCGTCCTGAACTACATGGACGCGCACGAGCCGTCGTACCTCGAGCCCGATTGCCGCGCGGGCGTGCCGCCGAGACACAACACGCTTCTTCGCCTGCAGGTGCGCGAGGAGCCCTTCTACCACGCCGCCGTGCGATGCCTCGACAAGAGTCTCTCCCTCCTCTTCGACCGTGCCGCTGCCAGCAAGCGCGGAACCATCGTGGTGTTTCTCTCCGATCACGGCGAGCACCTCGGCGAGCGCGGGCTCATGGGACACGGGCAATCGCTCTATCCCGAGTTGCTGCACGTTCCGCTGATGGTCCGCACGCCGGGTCGCGCGCCCGCGCGCATCGCCACGCCCGTTTCGCTGACCGACCTCACATCCATTCTTCAATCCAAGGCCGTCCCCGATCACGCAATCAGGTCGACGTTGGTCCTTCCCGAAGCGCTCGGCGGACGGAGGATGATCTCGGTCATCCGAGGTCCGTGGCAGTTGATCACCTCCGAAGCCGGCAGGGAAGAGCTGATCGATCTACGGACGGCGGCCACGATGAAAGCATCACCGTTCCTCGCGCAACTTCGCGCCGACACAGCCGCGCTGCAGAGCTCCTGGCCACGACAACGCGTGGCCCGTTTCCGCTCGGTGGGTTACATTCACTGAGCGCTATTTGACGTCCGGCGTCTCGGTTCCCCAGAAGTAGCGCTGAAAAAAGGCGTGGTAGTCGTTCCTGGGATCGAAGTGCGTGAAAACTTCTTCGACCTGGTTCGTGGTCAGGAAGTGCCACGCGTAGCGGCCCTGGATCGTTCGCATCGCATTCAGAAAGTTCTCGTCGCCGGCCTGTTTGTGCAGCGCTTCCAGCAGGAGCGCTCCCTTGTCGTAGATGAGGCCTCGACGATTCATCTGACCCTGAGATGACCACGGGACCTCAATTCGGTTCGCCAGCGGAATCGGTGCAAACGAGCCTGCATCCCTGGCCTCGGCCCGCCAGGTGTTGACCAGGCCGCGATATCCGCTCTCGCCTTTCATCTGTTTAACGATCTGGCCGGCGCACCACTCGGCAAACGCCTCGGTGAGCCACTGCTCCTCGGTTGTTCCCATCTTTACGACGATGCCCCAGTACTGATGGGCGATCTCATGGGCGAGACGTGCATTCACTCCCTGCGAGTAGTAGCGATTCTCATCGCCGAGGGCCGGACTGAAGGCTTCCTTCGTCATGAACATCGTTCCCGGAGGAGCCTGCCCCCATCCGAGATCATTGATCTCGATGATGTTGAACTCCTTGAACGGGAACGGTCCGAGCCACGGCTCGTAGAACTTGATGATCTGGTAGGCGAGATCGGAGAGTGTTTTCGCCGCCAGATCGTTCGCACCGTTGAACGTGGCGACGCGGATGGTGACGTCATCGTGCTTCTGTTCGAATACCGCGTATTTGCCCGCGTGCGCAACGGCGAACTGCACCGGCCTGGCGACGATGCTCTCGACGACGTTGAAATCGCCCTCTTCGCGCCGCGCCGTGTCGCCTGGCGTGAATGCCAGCCACGGTTTTCGCACCTTCACCACCGAGTGCACGGTGTAGAACTGGCCGTTCAACCCCGGCTGCGGAAACCAATCCTCGGTTCCCAGCTTCCAGGCATTTCCATTGCCGAGGCGATAGAGGATGTTGCCCGAGATCTCGAAACGGAGATTGAAAGGAGTGTTCACCGCCATCTTCGACGGAAGGCCGACCAGGATGCTGCCGTGGTCGAAATGAAACGCGAGCTTGTTGCCGGCGCCATCCAGAACCGCATCCACGTTCAGACTGCGGAAGTTCGACCGCTCGTCGTAAACGCCCGTTTCGAGATCGAAGCGGAAGGCGCTTTGCGGCACGCCGCGTGGGACGATCGACTCCATGACCGCGAGCTTTGCGGCGTCGCCGTCGCCCGCGGTCAACGTGTAATCGATCGCCGTCAAGAGAAAGAGCGGTTGCACGAACGGTCCGCGTACGCGGCCGAACGGCTGCCCGGCGACCTGAAACGGGAACAGCGCGCCGCGCAGGTTCGAGGCCATATTCGCGCCTGACGGCGGGGTGAGAATCGCGTACAACCCTTCCTCGCGTCCTTCGAGCGAATCGAGGATGTAGACGTCGTCATCATGGCCGGCCATCTGCGCCACGGCCACGGGCGATGCGGACGCGTCGAGCTTCTGCCGCAGAAGGAGATGCGACGACGGCGTCTGCAGCAATCCGTTCCAATGCTCGAGATGGGCCTTGAAGGCCTGATCGAGCGCTTCGTCGCGGGCGCCATCGGCGATCTTCGGCAACGGGAGTCCGGCGGCGAGGAGATAGAGACGATCGAAACTTCCCTTGACGCTGCCCCCTTCGACCTTGCGCCCGATCTTCTTCCCCTCGAACTCCATCAGCGAGGTCTCGATTTTGTCCGTCGAGTGATAGACGTAAGTGCCCTGCCCGCGGAAGAAGAGGCCGATCGTTTCCCCGCCGGCCAGCACCGGCGCCGCGCTGCCAGAGGTCAGCTCGATCGACAGGTTCGAGATGACGATCGGCACCTTCTCGACCCTCGCCGCGGGACCGAGCGCTGCATTCGCGTATGCGGCAGCGAGCGTGGCGACGGTCGGAGTCTCCGCCAACGCGCCAGCGGAAGTGAGTGAACAGACGGCTAGCGCGAGAATGACAAGTCGTTTCAAGGATTGCCTCCGGACCGATGGGGATTATCACCGAAAACCGCGGGATGATTCCGTGATGTGGAAGAATGACGAAGGCCATGATCCGCCCGGCCATCGTCACGATCCTCTCTCTGATCGCCGGAAGCCTGGCCGCCGCGCCGCCGCCCATCCGGCACGTCTTCATCATCGTTCTGGAGAACAAGGGATTCGAGAGGACCTTCGGCCCGTCATCGGCGGCGACGTATCTCTCGCAGACGCTTCCCGCGCAGGGGCAGTTGCTGCGGCAGTACTACGGCATCGGCCACTCCAGCCTTCCCAATTACCTGGCCATGATCAGCGGGCAGGCACCGAACGCCGTCACGCAGGATAGCTGCCGCGTCTACACGAGCGTCGTCCCCGGAACGCAGACGTCCTTCTTCGGCCAGACCCTCGGTGAGGGCTGCGTCTATCCGGCGGAGACCAGAACGGTGGCCGATCAGCTCACCGCAAAAGGTCTGAAGTGGAAGGCGTACATGCAGGACATGGCCAGCCCCTGCCGCCGTCCCGCGCTCAACACCGCCGACGGCACTCTGAGCGCCCGCCTCGGCGATCAGTACGCGACGCGGCACAATCCCTTCGTCTACTTTCAGTCGCTGTTCGACTCCGGCGATTGCCAGGCCCATGACGTCGATCTCGCGCAGTTGCAGGCCGATCTGGCCAATGCCACGACCACTCCCAACTACCTCTTCATCACGCCCAATCTCTGCCAGGACGGTCACGATGCGCCGTGCGTCGATGGACAACCAGGCGGGCTGGTGTCGGCCGATCAGTTCCTGCAGACCTGGGTGCCGCGCATCCTCAGCGCGCCGGCGTGGACGGAAGGGAGCCTGCTGATCATTACCTTCGACGAAGCCGACGGCGGCGACGCTACCGCATGCTGCAACGAAATGCCGGGAGTCAACACCACCAATCCCGGCGGTGCCACGCCGGGACCAGGTGGCGGCCGCACCGGCGCGCTGCTGATCTCGCGCTTCATCCAGCCCGGCTCGATCAACGACACGCCTTACAACCACTACTCGCTCCTGCGCAGCATCGAGGACATCTTCACTCTCCCGCACCTCGGCTTCGCCGCGCAACCAGGGTTGAAGGCGTTCGGCGCCGATGTGTACAACGCGCAATGGACACCTGTGCGCAGCCGTGCATCTCGGCCGTAGCGCTATCCTTGCCTCCGTGCGTCTTCGAATCGCTGTTCTGCTTCTTCTGACCGCCTGCACGCCGGGCGCGCATCGCCCTGCCGTCACACCGGAGACGTTTGTGCTGAACTACGACACGCCGGTCGATCGCCGTCTCCAGAAGCGCATCGAGTCGATCGATGCGCGGCTGCGGGCGAAGTATGGGATGACGACCGAGAACACGGCAGTCGGCCTGCTCGATCTGAATCGTCCACGCGTGGCCATGATCCATCCCGATCGGATCGAGTACGCGGCCAGCGTGGCCAAGGTCGGGATCCTGCTTGCGTACTTTCAACTCCATCCCGATGCCGCGGGCCAGATGGACGCCGAGACGCAGCACGACCTCGGCCTGATGATCAAGGCCTCGAGCAACGAGATGGCCACGAAGTACTCGCGGGCCATGGGACTGCGCGAGATCCAGCAGGTGCTGAACGAGCAGGGTTTCTACGACGCCGCGCACGGCGGCGGTATCTGGGTCGGAAAACACTACGGCGCGAACAGCGAGCGCATCGGCGATCCGGTCGCCAATCATTCGCACGGCGCCACGGTGCGCCAACTCCTGCGCTTCTACCTGCTGCTCTCGCAGGAGCGGCTCGTATCCGCCGAGGCGTCGCGGAAGATGAGGGAGATCTTCCTCTCGCCCGGCATCCCGCACGACGACCACAAATTCGTCAAAGCGCTCAACGGCCGCGGCCTCACCATCCTCCGCAAATGGGGCACCTATCAGGACTGGCTCCACGACTCCGCCATCATCGAAGGCCCCGGCCGCCGCTACGTGCTGGTCGCCCTAACGCATCATCCGAAGGGGGATGAGTACCTCGAGGATCTCGCGCGCGAGGTGGATGACGTGATGATGCGGAAGAGGTGATGTGCCGCCGCGGAGCGGCGTCATCTACGTAGCCCACGGTGTGAGCCGTGGGTAGTCGGATGTGTTTGTATCCAGCCGCGGAGCGGCGACATTTCGAAATGCCGCCGCTCCGCGGCTGGAGATGGGTCCATCACAAGTCCCACAGCTCACGCTGTGGGCTACGTAGATATCGCCGCTTCGCGGCTTTGGAGATGCCCTAATTCTTCACGATCCCCGCCTGCTGCAAGCTGATCCACCGATTGATCCTTGCATCGAGTAGATCGAGCGGCAGGCTTCCTCCGGCCAGAATCTCGTCGTGAAAGCTGCGGATATCGAAGTGCGTGCCCAGCTTCTCCGTCGCTCGCGCGCGGAGCTCGCGCATCTTCAGCTGGCCGAGCTTGTAGCTGCACGCCTGCGCCGGCCAGGAGATGTAGCGATCGGTCTCCGACTGAATCGTCGGCTCGTCGACCGCGTGCGACTTGCGCATGAAGTCGACCACCTGATCGCGGCTCCATCCCATGCCGTGGATGCCGGTGTCGACCACCAGCCGCACCGCGCGGAAGAGCTCCGAGCGCAGACGTCCGTAATCCGAGCCGGGATCCTGATAGAAGCCGACCTCCTTCCCCAACTGCTCGGCATACAGCGCCCACCCCTCGGTGTACGCGGAGTTGCCGCCGTGCTTGCGGAACTCGGGGAGCCCTTTGAGGGTCTGCTGAATGGAGAGCTGCATGTGGTGGCCCGGAATGCCCTCGTGATACGCCACCGCCTCGTCGTTGATCAGCGAGCGGCTCTTGAAGTCGGAGACGGCGACGGAAACGCGGCCCGGCCGTTTCCCGTCCGGCGTGCCGGTCTGGTAATGCGTAGCCGCGGCCTTCTGAAAATCGGGGATCGGCTCGACCGTCACCGGTGCCGAGGGGATGACGTTGAAGAGCTGGGGGAGCTTCGGGCGCATCTGTTTGATGTAGCGATCGAAGTCGTCGACGATGGCCTGCTCGGAGGCCGGCTTGTACTTCGGATCGTTTTCGATGTGCTCGCGGAAGCTGGCCAGATCGTTGTAGCCGTTCGCCTTCGCCAGCGCCGTCATCTCGCCGACGATGCGGTCGTACTCCTTGAGCCCGATGCTATGGATCTCCTCGGGTGAAAGATTCGTGGTGGTCAGCCGCCGGATGGCAGCCTGATACCGCCGCTTGCCGTCCGGCAGGCTTTCGATGGAGAGCGTGCTGCGTCCGGCCGGAATGTATTCGGCGGTGATGAACGCCGAGAACTGTTTGTATGCCGGCAGCACTTCGTCGTTGACCGCCTTGGTGATGGCCTCGGCCAGCCGCTTCTTGTCCTCTTCCGAAAAACTCGCCGGCATCTTCTTGATCGGAATCAGGAAGGGATCGGCGGCGATGACACCGGCGCACTGCGTCGGAATCTTCTCCGCCAGGAACTTGACGATGACCAGGTGATCCTTGACCCCGGCCCGCATCACATCCTCGGTCTGCAGCAGCGCCTTCGGGATCTGGTGCAGCCGGGCGATGTAGTCCTCGTAGTGCTTGACCGAGTCGAGCGGCACCGCGTTCGGCAGGTCCGCCAGCCCGGTGTGGATGCCGCCCTGGGCATTCACCGGCATCTCGTAATCTTTCAGATCGTAGTCATCCATCCGCTCCTGCAGCGTGCGCAGAAAGAGGTCATGCGAGGTCCGATCCTCTTCGCTGAAGCCCTCGGGCGAGATGGCTTTGATGCGAGCCAGGAAGCCGGCCTCGATCTCATGCCGCTTCGCGATCGCAGCCAGCGAGTTGTCGCCAAGCTTGTCGTTGTACCGATAGTCGCCGACGGCGGTGGCCTGCGTCGGAGCGAGCCTGAGGTTCGTCTCCCAACTCTCCGTGAACAGCGCGTTCTGCGCCGCGAGGCGGGCCTCGACCGTGTTTGCCGGCTTGGTCTGGGCGGAGAGGGTCGTGAAGAGAAGGGCTGAGGTCAGGAAGGCGGAGGCGATCATGCGCATTCGCGGAATCTATCAGAGCCGCGCGGAGGCCCTCTGCGATCTCTGTGTCTCTGTGGTGAAATCGAAACCCGGCGTCAGGCGAGCCGTACCGACAGCATGCTCGACAACCTGCTCCCGAGGACCATCGACAATACCTATCGCGGCCAGAAGCTGGCATTCGTGCCCTTCATCCTGCTCACACTGTTGAAGCTCGTCATCGGCACGAACTCCATCATCCACGGTTACGACGTGATGACGAAGGCCGACGGAATCCCACTGGCCACCTTTCCGCCGGCCGCCGTCCAGGCCTTCCTCTCCCTCTGGGCTCTCCTCGGGCTCTCCCACATCGTCATCGCCCTGCTCTGCATCCTCGTCCTGATCCGCTACCGCAGCATGATCCCCTTCATGTTCGTCCTGCTCCTCCTCCAGAACCTCGGAGGACAGCTGATCACGCACTTCCTTCCCCTCGTCGGGACCACACCCCCAACGGCCTCCATCGTCAATCTCACGTTCCTCACGTCGACGGTTGTGGGGTTGGGGTTGTCGCTGTGGAAGCGCTCTTCTGCTCAGCCGGCCCCTCGAATTACAGTCACAAAATAGGACTTCTCCCGGGCTGTCGCCGTGTGTACTTTATCCGCGGCATGACCTCGGTGTTCAGTCAAGAAATAGGACTTCTCCTGAGCGGTCGCCGTGTGTACCTTGATCGCGTTATGCCTGTGGAGATCGGATATCGATATGTGTATCCCGCAAGTTGATCTACACAGATCGAATGACGATGTCGACAGATCGACTGTTGATGTGCACAGTTCGAATGTCGACATACATCGATCGAAAATCGATCTGTCGAGATCAGATTTCGATATGTGTAGATCAGTAGGCGATATGCGGAGATCGAAACTCGATTTGTGCATATCAGCATTTGATCTCCTGAGATCGAGGGTCGATATGTAGAGATCACGAGCGATTGATCGAGCGTACAGAATCTTCATCGATGAAGTCCCGGCCGCCGGCGCGTCGCTGACGGCCCGTAAGAATGACGTTGTACTTACGAACCGCTTCCCATGCGCGGATCACCAAGGTGTGTGCCGCCGTGGCTTGTTGAGGACTTTCACGATGGACACGAACAGAACGAGTGATCACAGCATCCAACCTGAAACCGCCGGCCAGTCCGCAACACCGCCGGAAGATGACCCAACGTTGGCCGTTGCTTCTCAACTGATCGGGCTTCTCGATCAATTCGAGAGTCTCGTCCCCGGATTTCAGCCCCACGACGCCGCCGAGGTGTATCGCGTTGCCACGGCGGCGCGCTTTGCGCACGAACTGATTCAGCCCACGATCACCGCCGTGAGCTCGTTCGCGCCGGCCTCCGAGCGGAAGATGTTCGACATCGAGCGCGGCAAGGCGGCCCTGCAGTATCGCGATGCTCTTCGTCCCGTAGCCCAGCGCCTTTCCGCCCTGCTCGACGGCGTCGAATTCACCATCGACAGCCAGCTCGCCGAGTCGGGCGCGGAAGCGCTCCAGGCCTACGCCTGGGCCAAGGCCTACGCCAAAGGCCGCAACGGCGCCGGCCTGCGCCCGTATCTCGACGAGATGCGCCGCGTAGTCCGAAAAGCGATCAACCGCCGCAAACCGCCCGCCTCCGCGCCACCGCAGCCATCACCCGGCTTCGTCTCCCCGAATCTCGCCGCCGGACGGACCGGCGGCGTAGACGATCTCCCGGAAAACTTCCGCCAAGGCGCTCGACGCAGTTAGTTAACCTCGGATCGCCGTCCCTCGCGCGGAACGCGCGGGGGACGGGATTTCCGCTGCTGCTGTGTCCCTCCCGATCATTGCTGGACGTAGTAGCCGGTCACGACGAGCGTCGCACGGGTAATTGGCATTTTCGGCATGCCTCGAAACGGGATTTCGAGACGGTCGCCGTAACTCAGGTGCTGGGGCAACGTGATCGCAGGCGAGAGCCTATGCACGTGGCCATCCTCCGTGAGGACCTCGACGGCGACACCTTCAATGAACGTTATCTCGTGCTCGCGCTCTTCGAGCAGAACTCGTCCGTCGAAAGCAGGGAGGAGACGCCGGTCAGTTCCACTCCTCGCGATCGAGTTGCGTCCGCGCAGGATCGTCCCGCCCGTGACCCAGCCCCTTTCTTGCGAATAGCCGGAGAAGTAGGGACAGCTGCCAATCTCATTTCCGCTAAGCACGAGCATGTTGCGCGACGACGCCGCGCGAACTTCGTACGCGATTCCTTCGATTTGTAGAGTGTCGAGCGAAATGGAAGGTCCCCACACAAACTGGCGATCAAGGTTTGGAGGTACATTGGCGAGAAACGGTACGATTTCTTCGGGTGTTGAGCTGAATCGAAAGAGCATTTCCGAAGTTAGTGAGCTCGAATCCGTCACGCGGGGCAATGCGCTGTCGGTGTGGTTCCAAGAGTACTCAGGCTTGAATTCGAGCAGTAGTCGCGTCGGAATCACCATGCGTTCTCCCGATCTCAGTAACCTCGGAGCAAACCACGAAGCTTGCTGTGCCCCCGGCTGATCGGCGAGCGGGTCACCGGCGGGTCGGAGTTCTGTCCTCGTCGACTGGTGAAAATTGAATGGTCCGACTTCAATTGGTTCGTTCGCTATGTTCTCCACGATAGCAACTTCGAGCACCATAAGGCGACCCGCGAGCGTGAGCTGAGGTGCTTCGCTATCGCCGCATGCACTGTAGTCAATTGACAGATCAACCCACGCAAAATCAGGGGGCAGATCCCCGCCGGCAATGTATGCGTAAAACCGAGCCAGAAGGCTTTTATCGCTGAATCGTGTGAGATCTTCGCGTTCGCAGTTTCGGCGAAACAGCGGTACCGTCTCGGGGAGCGGGCGGTCCTGATACGTCGTTTGGGGCGGTCTTTGCAAGACTGACCAGTTTGATCGGCCGAACAGCAAATTACGCAGGTCCGAGTCGGCAAGAGTGGTGTCGACATGCTGGTCGAAGCCATTTCCATTATTGTCGCCGTTGCTACCCACGAAGGCGCTCCGGACCGGAGGATCGTTCGCGAGTTTTTCCGACGAGTGCTCCGCTGGTTTACCCGGCTCTGCGCCAATGTAGAAAACGCTGTGGCGCGCAGGCACAGAGAAACGCGTGCGTATATCCTTTAAAGCCTCGAAAACATCGTTTCGTACGATAAAGGCTCCCTCTTGTAGCGTCCGGTCCCATATCTCGCTTCGCGGCGGATCCAAGAAGAGATCGACAGCTCGCCCTTTCAGGTACATGTACATCACCCGAAACGGCGGAGTCTCTTTCGGAAGCGTCAAAATGACACCGATACGCTGATGCGGGTTTGCTGGATCGAGTCGCGCTATCTGATCCACGTGATACCCGCCGCGCCGCGCACGGATAGTAAAATCGGTCGCATCGCGGTTGATCTCGACTGTAAGCAGGAATGCTCCGGCACCATCGCAGGTGGCCTTCGTATTAGTTGCCGGAATCTCGATGCGTGCGTAAGCTGCAGGTTCGCCGTTCGCCGCGTATACGTGGCCTTCGATGATCACTTCGTGCAATGTTCGTAATGAGCGGAACGCTGCAAACGCAAGGATGAAAACGCCGATCCAGAGAGTTACTGTCACGAGGCGAAAGAACCAGCCGACGGACAAAGCAGATCGGATCGCTCGTTGGACGTATGGTCGTTCTCCAGGAGCCAAGCCTCCAAGAATGCCATTCAAAGTTGCTGTCAGAGCTGCGCAGATTGCCACGAATAGCAACATCCGTTCTCCGAGAACAGCAACTCCGGCAGCTCCAGCCAGAAGCAGGCCCAGAACAAACGCTGATCTCCAGACGGTTCCGCTCATCTCTTCTTTAGGAGTGACTCTCAGCGGTGGATTCCTACCCCTCCGCTAAGAAAGTTGAACTGCGACACGAACGGATAGCCGTGTTACCCGAGTTTTTCGCTCGGACGCGCCTCATCTCCGGCGTTTCTGCGTGTGTTTGTGCTGCAATACCCTCATGCGCCAAACCGCCAAAGCCGCCGCCCTAACCATCGCCACCGCCTTCGCCGCCGCGGCCATTGAGCGAATCTTCTTCGCGTCGCCACGCTACCGCGGTCCGGTCACCGACCACTTCGATGGCCAGCGCTTCCACAACCGCGAGGCCGGCCGGCAGTCCGAGGGCTCGTTCTTGAAGTGGCAGGTTTCGCGGCAGCCGGGGGAATGGCCGGAGCATTGGGACGATGTGTATGGCCCGCCGCCACCGGAGAGAGTTGGCGATGGCCGGTTGCGGGTTACCTTCATCAATCATTCGACCACGCTCATTCAGATGGATGGAGTCAACATCCTTACCGATCCGGTTTGGTCAGAGCGGGTGTCGCCGGTTTCGTTTGCGGGGCCGCGGCGGCATCGGGCGCCGGGGATTCAGTTCGAGGATCTGCCGCCGATCGATTTCGTCCTCGTCAGCCATAACCATTACGACCATCTCGATCTGGCCACGTTGCGGGCGCTGCAGCGGCCGGTCGTCACGCCGCTCGGCAATGCGGCGCTGATGCGGCGGCATAGGATTCGCGAGGCGGTCGATCTCGATTGGTGGGAGACCACGCGACATGCCAGCGGCATCGAGACCACCGTCGTGCCGGCGCGGCATTTTTCGGCGCGGGCTCTCAGCGATCGCAATCGCAATCTGTGGGGCGGCTTCGTCATCAGCGGACCGTCGGGGCATGTCTACTTCGCCGGCGACACCGGGTGGGGCGAGCACTTCGCCGAGATCGGACGCCGCTTCGCGCCGATCCGGACGGCCTTGCTGCCGATCGGGTCGTACATGCCGCGCTGGTTCATGCAGCCGGTGCACATCGATCCCGCCCAGGCCGTCGACGCGCACTTCGCCCTCGGCGCGCGCACGAGCGTGGCCATTCATTTCGGTAGTGGGTCAATTTGAAAGTTATTCGCCGTAGCCACTTACTGCGAACGTTCTTTCCCGAACTTTGAGGGATCAACATGAAGCCACTTGAGCAAGTCCATGGTGAGAGCCGCAGGACCAGAGAGAACGAGATCGGACTTTTCGGGGGCGGGTGTCTCGTCTATCGTGTAAGGTCCGCCGCCGTACACCAGTTCGCAATCGATGAACCGGCAGTTGATGAAGTGATGGCCGTCGATGACGACCGTCCCGCCTCGAAACTCAGTGTCTCTCTCGATGGTCAATCCGCGTTCGTCGGTCTCGCTCATGATGACGTATCGTACTGCTATCGCTATCGTGGCCGCTCTACTTGAAGTCTCGGAATAGCTCACCCGGCGGCACACCCAGCGCTTTCGCGATCTTCACGACGTTGACGATTGCCACGTTCCGCTCGCCGCGTTCGATCATGCCGATGTAGTTGTGATCGAGTCCGGCAGCGTCGCCGACAGCCCATTGCGACATTCCGCGAGCCGTCCGCAGGGCGCGGAGAGTCTTTCCAAACTTGGTGAGAACCTGATCGCGGCGCATCGTTTCCCGTACATTTGGGCTTGCGCGGCGATCTGCCGCTACATACTATACGTAGTCATGACGATAAGTATGCTGACGCCCGCAGAGAGGAAACAAAGCATTCAGACTCTTTTTCTCCAGCGCGCCGAGTCGTACACGCTTTGCGAGGTCGCGCGGCTCACCGGCACGCCAGCGCGCACGCTGCGGCGAGAGGTCGCACGCGGAGGCCATGATGCGACGAAGGTGCGCCGGGAATGGCGCTTCCTGTGGCGTCAGGCGGTCTACGTGGCGATGGAGCGATGGACCCTCGCCGAGATACAGGACGCCCTCGGCGACGCGGCAGCGGGCGTTCTGCCGCCTCTGCTGGCGCTTCGCACGGTGACCTTCCGCCTGCCTGAGTACGTCGTGCTGGCGCTGGAGTCCATCGCAGCGAACGACGGAACGACGGTCGATCATGCGCTGTACGGGGAGTTGATCGACTTCGCCGGAACGCACCTGACGCGGTTGGATGGATCGATTCCCGGTTACCGGCGGGCGTACCTGTATCCCGGTCCGGGCTCCGAGGTAGACTTAGAACCATGAAGCCGAAGTCATCGAAACCGTCCCGCGACGTGGTCACGAACGCGCATCGCGTCTTCGGCGAGTTGATCGAGCGATCGGAACAACCACCGAAACATGGACAGCTAAAGATTGCGCCGCCGACGTCGCCATCGAAAAAGAAGAGCTAAAGCGTCTTCTTAGGTAGCTTGCCGCCCTTAGTCGGCTTTGTGACATCAAGAGGCCACGTCTGCACCGCGAGACTTGCCAATCGCTTCTGCCGCGCGATGATCTCGGGAACGTTCCACACGGTCGGCTCGCCAGCCTCGGCAGTCAATACGTAACCGCTGTCTAAATAGACCATCCGCTTTTCTTGAAAGGATTTGTTTCCGAGCGCCACATTCTTTTTAGCTGGCAACAGAACCATGTTTCCAATGCGCTTGTGGAACGCAGCGGCCGTTTCTTCGTCGATATGCTCCCATCCCGGTCCCGGAACTTCTGGTAATACGTGCTCAAGATTGATGGACTCTGAGTCATTCGGAATCCACTCCGGTTCCGGAAGAGATTTAGCCTCGCGTTCCAGCGCGCGCAGGTAATACCTTGCCAGAAATGGCTGAGACACGGACGCATCGGAGAAGACGGTTTCGAATGTTCTGTCATTCGCTACCGTATCGATCATAGCCGCAGCTAAATCGAAGGCATTCGGGAGTTTGGCCTTTGTTACTTCTTCTGCGCGCAGACCATAAGCGGTGTCCAGTACACCACCGCGCCCGCCGACTATCAGAAACCTAACCGACCATGACACAAACGTCCTGAGCGCCTTTTTGGCTTCTGGGATGGAGAATTTTTGAATGACGGCAAACATCAATGGCCTGATTTGCCCGACCTTCAATTCCAACATGGTGCGTACGTGCCCGCGAGTAGTAGGCCCGTAGGCATTCCAAAACGTATGCTCGGGATTGAACAGCGCCGAGTATGGCCCTACGCCGTAAGCTAGTTCGGCCAGAAAGTCCATCGCTTGTGACTTGCTGTTAACAGAGGCGCGTATCCTATCGAATACTTCTTTTTCTTTTGTTGGCCCGTGCTGGCAAATGGTCGCATGCCGCAAGTAGTCCATGACTATGTCATCGACACCTAGCGATTCAAGCGTACCGAGCATTTTGGCCCAGCGTTGATGCGCCTCAGTCATCTGGTCACCGGCGAACTGAAAGAGGTAATTCTTCAACAAATCGGCTTGCGAAGCCTTCAATCCGCGATCGTTCAGAGTCTCAAACATCATGAACGCATCCATGTGATCAGGGACCACAAGCTGAATTACTTGGGCGAAATCGCGAACAAAATCAACCCACTTAACGAGGTGCTCAGCCTGCGCTTCTTTCTTTTTTAAGAGCAATGTATCGGCGATGTACTTACGAATGGCGGTCGCGGCACGAACGATTCGCCGATGCGATTCCTTTGTCGGAAGCACAGATAGGCGTCCCGGCTCACCGGGAGCCTGTAGCACGTACCTCACGAAGAAATCGTTATCCTCAAGGTTAAGGCGTAGTTTCGGAACCGTCTGCGCCGTAGCGAGGTCAATATCTCGCAGATACTTTTCGATGCCAGAAACCCGCGCGTGATCGCCAGCCAGGTGGAAGTAGTCTCGAATGGCCGCGAGGAGCATCATGGTAGTCGCTAGGCGTTGCTGACCATCCGCTACCTCGGGGATGCCATCCTCGGATGCCGTAAACACGAGAGTGCCGAGGAAATAGGAAACAGGGCCTCGATCGAGAGCGCGAGAGAAATCCTGCAAGAGATCAGCAACATGCTCCTCTTCCCATGAATATTCGCGCTGATTCGGAGGCACCCTCAGAAAGTTATGAGCCAGAACTGCTCCGATGCCTTTGTGGTCGAATTGGATTTTTTCTTGCTGTTTCACCATTCGCTACCCCTTCACCACACGCGCTCTGATGAACGGCGCGATTCGTCCTGCCTCTTCTAGCTCGCGGGCCGCCGCGCGTCGCAGCCTCTCACGAATCCACGTCGAAAGTCCGATACCGGCGATGTCCGCCGCTTCACGGAATCCGGCTTTCTCTGGTGCCGACAGACGGATGATGACGACCTCTTCTTTTCGATCTTTCGTGCTCATGGGCATGATTGTATATCCATTCGGCATACAAATCAACCTTTTCGCTTGACTTGTGCATCGAATGTATATACATTATGCCCATGAACAAGCTGACTCCTGCCAAGCGCGCCGCCGTTCTCTCCTGCCTCGTGGAGGGCAATTCCGTTCGTTCTACCTCCCGGCTTACCGGCGTCGCGAAGGGAACAATCCTCCGGCTCCTCGTGGACGCGGGAAAGGTCGCCGCCGAGTATCAGGACGGCATCCTTCGCAATCTGCCCTGCAAGCGCGTGCAGTGCGATGAGATTTGGTCCTTCGTCTACGGCAAGGACCGGAACATCAAGCGCGAGGTTCGGGAGTCCACGCCGTTCACGATTGGCAGCGTGTGGACGTGGACGTGCATCGACAGCGATTCGAAGCTGATGCTGTCGTGGTTCGTCGGTTCGCGCGATGAACAGAGCGCGGCGCAGTTCATCAGCGACGTAGCCTCGCGCCTCTCCAGCAAGATTCAGATGACTACGGACGGCCTGAAGCTATACCTCAACGCCATCGAAGGGGCATTCGGCGGCGCGATCGATTACGCCATGCTGAAAAAACTGTACGGCGCAAGCGGCAACGACAACTCAGCGGAAACGCGCTACTCACCGGGGCGCATCAAGAGCGTAGAACTCGACGTGATCTCCGGCGATCCTGACCGGAAGCACATCAGCACCAGCTACGTGGAGCGCGCCAACTTGACCATGCGCATGGGCATGCGCCGGTTCACGCGGTTAACGAACGCCTTCAGCAAGAAGTTTGAGAACCACTGCCACATGATCAGCCTGCACATGTTTCACTACAACTTCATCCGCATTCATCAGACGATCCGCTGCACGCCCGCGATGGCGGCAGGCGTCACGGATCAGCTTTGGTCGATGTCCGATTTTGTTGCCCTGATCGAAGCGCGTGAGTCGATCAGCACCGGCGAATGGGCTGTAACATTAAACTGACCCACTACCTTCATTTCGGGACATTCGCGCTCGGGGATGATGGCGAGTACGATCCTCTGCGCGATCTGCACGATGCACTCGCCGAGAACGGCAATCCGCCGTTCCTCGTACTCGATCAGGGAGAAGGACGCGACCTGCCATGATTCATC
>Ga0157378_10002633_pt1 | contig 15990 bp, 10 predicted proteins | sample M65metaG_FD_115309 | JGI IMG/M metagenome (GOLD analysis project Ga0157378, IMG submission 115309) | Miscanthus rhizosphere microbial communities from Kellogg Biological Station, Michigan, USA - M6-5 metaG | ecosystem: Host-associated > Plants > Roots > Rhizosphere > Soil | place: USA: Michigan...
AACCTGCCATCAATTCCATATCGACCAGCTCTCCACTTGTTCTCATTGATCAGCGGTCTGGGATACATGATGAAGTTGAGATTTTGCGAACGAAGCTTATAGATTTTTGCGCAGATGGCCTGGAATAGTGCGGCGATGGCGATGGTTTCCTGCACCGTCATGGGCACATCACAAATTCGAAATTCAACTGTGTTGAAAAATGGATGAACCCTGAGATCCCACCAAATCTTTTTTGCATTGTCAATACAATTCGTTTTCACCAACAGCCTCACATAATTATCGTATGCTTCAATGGTATCGAAGTATTCGGGTATACCTGTGCGTGGAAATTTATCGAATACCTTAGTCCGAAATGATTTGTATCCCGTAGATCTGCCTTCCCAAAAAGGCGAATTGGTACTAAGCGCATAAATGTGTGGCAGAAAATAGCGAGTGGAGTTGGCAATGTGATTAGCCATTTCACGATTGACCATTCCCACATGAACATGGAGTCCAAAAATTAGATTACTGCGTGCTGCCTCCTGAAGTTCGTTTACAATTTCGTTATAGCGAACGTGGTCGGTGATCAGTTGGCTTTCCCAATGGCTAAATGGATGCGTGCCAGCTGCACCCATCCAGAATCCAAGGTCTTGTGCAATTCCCGAAATCGTTTTCCTCAGTGTGGATACGTCCTTATAGGCTTCATCTATGTTAGCACAAATATCAGTTCCCACCTCCACTACCGCCTGATGCATTTCAGCCTTCACCTTATCCTTGATGACCTTTTGCCCTTCACTTACAATTTTCTGCTGATGACTTTTTAGCTCTCGTGTTTCCGGATCCATAACCATGTACTCTTCTTCTACTCCTAGCGTGAAATTATTGTAGCTGATGTTGCTCATTGAGTTTGTTTATTGTTGATGGGATACTGGTTACTGGTTGCTGGTTGCTGCTTCTTCTACGTAAGACCAAAACTAATTTGGTACACTTCAACGCGGAATATAAAATGGTATAAACGCGTCGATAAATAATTGGTTTCTACTTCTACGTATTTAGAAAGAGATAATATATTTTATAGTGATGCTACGAATTGAGAGAATAGCCCCCAGTAACCAGGAACTAGCAACTATTTAATTGGCATTAGCAATTGAGTAAGTAGCCACCAGTAACCAGCAACTAGCAACCGTTAAGGCATCATAGGCTCAAACAAGGGATGATGCGTTGCGCTCAATCGCACATATTCACCCCAACTGAGGTTGTCCTGACCTTCCTGGTGTTCAAGCGCTCTTTCAATTGCATAATTTGCGGCAGTTTCTACTACCCATTCAAAATTATCTTCACCAACACTCTTCACTTCCGCATCAGGTGCTGGGTTACAAAAATCGATTGCATATGGAACGCCATTTCTGATTGCTAATTCAACAGTATTGAAATCATAACCCAGGTATTGATTGATCCGAAGCACGATGTCTTCCATCTGATTCAACCGGTCAACTGAAGGACTAAAGTCTGCTACATACCGCAAATGATGTGGATTCCGTGGTTCATATGGCATAATATGAACGTACTTGCGACCGATGCAATAACAGCGATAATATTCTGTGAATTGAATTTCTTCTTGTAACAACATCACCAGTTGACCTGTTTCTGCATGTTTATCGAAGAACTCTTCGAGACTTCTTAATTTGTAAACGTTCTTCCAACCTCCACCTGCGAAAGGTTTCATGTATGCAGGAAAACCAACGTAGTTGAAAATGCCCTCCCAGTCGAGCGGATAAGCAAGATTGGAGAAAGACAGATCAGAAGTATCGGTTGGATGATCCTTTGAGGGAAGAATGACTGTTTTAGGAACAGGAACTCCAATTTTTGTGGCGAGACAATTATTAAAAAACTTTTCATCAGCGCTCCACCAAAATGGATTATTGATAACTGCAGTACCAGTGAGTGCTGCATTTTTCAAGTATGCGCGGTAAAATGGAACGTCCTGTGAAATACGATCGATGATCACATCGTACCCGCAAGGCTCACCTTGTACTACTTTGTCGATGCGTACGGGCTCAGCAATTACGTCTTTTGACGCCTTGCTATTCACTCTCTCTATAAACGCCATCGGGAAGCTGCGCTCCTGGCCGAACAAAATGCCAATTTTTTTCATAACGCAAATTTTAGTGTTGAAATGAATACCGGTTCTTCCAGGTAAGCGGATCTGCCAAACAGCAATTTATTTTGATTGGGAGATATAAACAAATTCTGAACCGAGACTTAAGTGGCCGAAGCCACATAAGTACACGAATTTTCACAGATTACACGAATTCTCACGAATTGGGATGGTGTATTCATCAAAAGGGACTGAAGATAAAACACTCGAAACGGAGGAAAGCACTAATTGCTCAGGCATTTGGCAAATGTAGCTTTAGTGTATGGGAAATTTAATACTGGAGAAAGAGTGTTATGAATTAATCGGCTTATGCATGGAAGTTCATCGGGTATTAGGGCCTGGTTTCAGTGAAGTGATTTATAAAGATGCGCTGGAAATCGAATTGATGGATCATAATATTCCGTACCAAAGGGAGAAACCCTTTAATGTTTTATATAAGGATCGAAGGCTCAAACGGAGATACAATGCGGATTTCATAGTTTATGATTCTCTTCTTCTGGAAGCGAAAGCCGTTGAGTCAATTATTGATGATTTCGTTACGGTGGCCATTAATTACCTAAAAGCTGCGGACTTGGAAGTAGGACTAATAGTCAATTTTGGGGAACGTTCCCTCAAATACCGGAGAGTGATCTTCACCCTATAATTCGTGGGAATTCGCGTAATTCGTGTCAATCCGTGTCTCGAGGGGGTGAAAGCCCCTCGACAACAAAAATCCACAAGCCTTCGTTACTTGTGTATTAATTGAAGATTATTTTTAGTCACTGGACCCTATTTTTGAAAATTATGGTGACAACCAGGGAATCCCTAATACTCATTGAAAATGCCGAGGTGGAATCAGTTCACCTTGGGCGAAAAGTGAAGGTCGACTTCTATCTCCCTATCAATGTTCGCTTTCCTGAAGAAATGAGCTTGCTCCTGATCAACGACGGGCAGGATATGATCACGATGGACTTCGAGAATATCCTGAATAACCTCTATGAGCAACAAGCCATTAAGCCAGTTCTTTGCGTAGCTATTCACGCTGGGCCGGAGAGGAAACTGGAGTATGGTACTGCCAGCCAGGCCGACTTTAAAGGCCGCGGTGAAAAGGCAGGAGCATACACCTGTTTCGTATTATCTGAGTTGTTGCCTCTCATTCAAATCACGTATCATCTTCCGCACATCAGGGAAAAAGTATTTGCGGGGTTTTCGCTGGGGGCTCTAAGCGCATTGGATATCGTTTGGAATCATCCTGATGAATTTTCCACTGTGGGCGTATTTTCAGGGTCTCTGTGGTGGAGAAGCAAAGATCAGCATGCGGATGATTATGACGACGATCAGCACCGGATCATGCATCAGATCATCCGGAAATCGGTGAAGAAGCCATCCGTTAAATTCTTTTTTGAATCCGGTATGCTGGATGAACAAAAAGATAGAAATCAAAATGGCGTGATCGATTCAATTGATGACACGCTCGATCTTATTTCAGAGCTGAAGTCGAAAGGATACACCGATAACGATATTGAATTCCTTCTACTGGAGGACGGCAAGCATGATGTGCCTACATGGGGCAAAGCGATGCCAGTCTTTCTAAAATGGGCATTTGGAAAAAGATCCGACCTTTTGTAAAAGATCGGATCTTTTCTTTTCTAATTAAAAATATATCTCACTCCCACTTGCGCCTGCCATCTTGAATTTTGGTTGGTGCTGTTCTGGAATGTATTTACTAATGGGATCTGGTTATTAGCATCTAAATAAGGAAAACTAAATACTGGTTTGCCAGCATTCACTCCTGTGGTTTCAATGCGCTTTACATTCAGCAATGCGGTACGATTTGGAATGCGATAGATACCCCAGTTCTTATTTAGAAGATTTCCGAAGTTGAAAATATCCATCGTCAGTCGAAGCGTATTGCGTTTTCCGCCCACGTTCACCATAAAGTCCTGCGTGAAATTGAGATCAAGTCTCTTGTAGAAAGGTGAAAGCAATGCATTTCTTTCAGCATACTGACCTCTTCTCTTGCTTAAATATGGATCCTGGTTGATGTAGTTATCCAACTGAGCCCAGAGAATTGCCGGAGTTCTCAGGTCCTGGGCATTCGCGCTTTCCAACAGGATCTCACTTTGATCTCTCGGAACGTAGATCAAATCATTCGTAGTTAATCCATCATTGTTTAAATCGCCGCTGTACGTATAAGAATAAGTACCACCATTTGCTGCTTCAAAAGTGAAACCGATGGAGGTTGCGAAATACTTCGCATATTCTTTCCTGTAAAAAGCAGATGCTATCACGCGATGCGGCTGGTAGAAATTGGAGTAAGAAACTGCATCATCATTTGGATCACCGGATACTACCCGATCCCTCCAGATAGATTGTGCAATGGAACCTCCGTCATTCACCGACTTACTCATTCCATAGCTATACGCGATCATGGTATACAGGTTTCTCACATTTCGCTGCAATTGCAGTGTCAAATTGTAAGTGTATCCTTTCGAAGTGTTGCTCATCAAAATCGCGTCACTAATATTTGGATTGGTTGCAGATTCGCCACCAGAACCACTATATATCTTAGAAGATGTGTAGCGAATGCGGTTGTCTGCACCTGCCAACGCCGTCCCTGATGAAGGAAGGTTTACGTTTTGATGATATACTGCGTTAATGTCCTTTGAAAAAATTCCTTCAAGTGTTGCGGTAATGTCGCCCGGTAATTTTCGGTCAACAGCCAGGTTTGCCCTGAACACTTGTGGAAATTTGAAATTAAGATCAGTAACTGCAAGGTTATAGCTGGTATTGGCTGCACCATTTGATGGACGATACGCGTCAACATCCGGACTGAATTTCACAGAGTCCTTATTGGTGAGTAATTTTCTGAATGATCCAAAATCCACTCCATTATTGCTGGCCTGGTTGCTTATCCAAACAAATGGAGGAGGACCGCTGAATACGCCCACACCACCTCGAAGCTGCATTTGTTTGTCGCCATTTACATCCCAGTTGAATCCAACGCGCGGGCTCCAAAGAATAGAAGTTTTAGGACCTTCACCCGTGTGAATGCGCACACCATCACGGAAAGTAAGCGCATCAGCATTGGTATTTGCAATAAATTTTTTGTCGAAGATTGGAACGTCAGCCCTCAAGCCAATCGTCAACACGAAATCATTCGATACATTCCATTTATCCTGACCAAAGAAACCAAGTTGCCATGCACCGATATCAGCAAATGGAAACTCTCCGTTCTTGCGCGCCGAGTAGCGTACTTCATATGACTTCGCAAATTTTGCTAGCCCGGTGTCCATTGCACTTCTATAAAAAGTTGCCAGGTCAGGAAACACATACGCGCCATAGTAATTTGGTGCAAATCCATTTCTGAATTTGTTGTAAGTGTTTTGCGTTCCAACGGTGATATTGTGAGAGCCTTTATAAATCGTTACAATATCATTGAACTGCCAGGTATCGGTACTAAGTGTATTGAATGCGGTGAATGGCTCATATCCAAAAGATGTGAATGAAGAACCCAATCCGTTTTCAATATCAACTAAAGGAAAAATTCCGCCGGGGCTCGATCTGAAGTCTCTCAGCTTGTTATAACCTACCTGAAGTTTATTCGTGACCGAATTAGTGAAGTGGCTGTTTAACTCCGCGATGATGATATCAAAGTTGTTATTGATGATATATGAGCTGGCGAAGAAGGGCATCGCGGTTTTGGAAGGCTGCCTGCTTCCACCCGGAGCTCCACTATTACTTGGTGGTACATTTCGATTTGAACGCAGATAATAATAATTCACATTAAGTGTGTGCTTTTTGTTGATGTTCAAATCGAGTCGCACAGTTACCTTGTCGCTATTCGTTTCAAAATTATAATTCTCAAATGCGCCCGGATCATAGTTGTATTTCTGCACCAGGAAATTTCTCAGCGCCTCGAGGTCTTCTGCTTTTGCCTGCGAAACGTTGTTGCCCGTTGAACCGTTTCTGCTTGCAACAAGACTGGTTGCAGGTTGACTCAATCTTTCCTGCTCACCACTAATGAAGAAGAATAATTTGTTTTGAATGATTGGTCCACCGATGCTTGCACCGCGACTATTATAATCGAAGTCCTGTTTAGCGATTTTTGTTGGTCCAATCTTTCTTCCAGTAAGTGAAGGACTCTTCCAATAGCCATACACAGTTCCTTTGAATTCATTTGTTCCACTCTTCGTAACGCTATTAATCCCGGCACCGGTGAAACCTGCAAGTGTCACATCATATGGAGCGATGTTTACTTGTACCTGGTCAAGTGCATCGAGAGAAATGGGTTGCGAGTTTGTTTGTCCGCCTAATCCAGCAGCAAGACCAAAAGTGTTATTGAAGTTGGCACCATTTACAGTTAAACTATTATACGAATAGTTCCTGCCACCAAAGCTGCTGCTTCCGTATTGAGCGCCGCTGTTTGCGGTTGGGGTGAGTCGCGTGAAATCATTTATACTTCTATTAATCGTAGGCAGTCTATCCATTTGCGCACGATTAATGATCTCCGCAGAACCGGTTCGGCTTCTACTGAAAACCTTATCGGATTTTCGAGTAGCAACTACAACCTCAGTCAGCGTATTAGAGGACGGGACCAATTTAAAATCCGCTTTGTATGCAACTCCAAGCGTGAGAAAGATATCGGATTGCGTTTGTTCTTTAAATCCAACATATGTGACCTTCACTTGATAAGGTCCGCCAACCCTAAGGTTGGGTAAATTAAAATTTCCATCTTTTCTTGTAGTGGTAGAATACTTTGTTCCAGTGGGAACGTGGGTTGCTTCTACCGTTGCGCCTGCAAGACCGGAACCATTTTCATCTTTAATACTTCCTTGAATTTCAGAAGTTGTCTCTTGTGAAAAAACAAAAACGCTGCATAACACCAATAGCAGCGTTGATAGTGTACGTTTAAACATAAGCTTGTTTTGAATTGGCGCAAAGGTGCGTGCAGATTGTAAATCCAGCTTTGAAAAACTATTAACAAATTGTTACCTGATAGTAAGAAGTTGTTGTTCTCTGACAATCAGCAGAAAAAAATAGAAAATAAAAAAACCTCTCAGAGAGAGGTTTTAGAGAATATTCAACAAAGGCCATTAAAAATTTATTCTGAAGGCCAACTGGCTTACCCATCTTGCACTCAACCTTGGTTCTGTTGACGTGCTCAAGCCATATGGAGTTCCATTTACAGGTGTGTACCTGTATTGTGGCGTTAAGTCAGTGGCGCTCTTGTAACCAACAAACTGCACCAATCCAAATTGATCGTTGCTGAGGAACCATGTTCTTCCCCAATTATGATTGAGCATGTTAGTGAAATTAAATACGTCATAGCGAATTGACAGTTCAAGTCTTCTTCCACTATACTTGACCCTGAATTTTTGTTCTACACTCAGATTGATGATGTGAGTGAACGGAAGTCTTGCTCCGTTTCTTTCAGCAAATTGTCCACGATGTTTGCGGAGATATTTGTCGTTGTCAATGTATTGATTCAACAATGTCTTCTGTTGATCCACCGTGTATGTTGGTCCATTCAATACTGAGTTAGTAAGGAAGGTCATGCTGGCCAACTCAGATTGCGTTGGTATATACATTAAATCATTGCCTGAGTTACCCGCAACGTCATTGACGGGACTGTTGCGATACACATAGCTAAATGGTTGACCTGACTGTCCATTATAGGTCAAGGTTAAAGTAGTAGCAAGTGTTTTGTTCGCATATTCAAATTGCTTAGAAACATAACCGTTGATCCGGTGAGCCACATCAAAATCAGAAGTGGTAAGTCCCATGTAATTCCTTCCATTGACCGTTTCCATAAACTGCCACTGAGAACTGTTCTGAGAACTTGTGCCTTCATTCAGTACAACGGAATTTCCGTATCCATAGTTGATATTGAAAGCAAATCCATTTTTAAATGCCTTATCAACTGAGAAGGTAAAATTGTATGACCATCCTTTTCTGCCTTCGTTATTGGATAATAAGAAAATTCCGGTGTATGGATTAGCACCAGTGCTTCTCATTGGAATGCGCGCGGTTGTCACATTAGATCCGGCTGTAGTTGGCACTGGCGCATAAACGTTCCTTGAACCTGGACCAACAGATGTTCCAACGGGAGGTAAGATGTTTACGTTCTGATAACTGATCTCATTAATATTCTTGCTGAAGATTCCTTCCACTGTAACTGTCCAACCCTGACCCAGCCTTTTGTCTGCTGCCAATGAGGTTCTGAACAATTTAGGCAGTTTAAATTCTTTCGAAATCATATCAACCTGTCCTTTAGCATTGGCCAGGCTGAGACCAACATCCTGAGCTTCTGGTTGATTGAATGGATCAGCAGTGAAAAATGGAGATGAGATAGCCGGACTGGTAGAAGGCAAACTTATACCTGCCAAAGAAACGCCGTTATTGTTATATACACCACCAGGCCATACTAATGGAATACGACCAGAGAACAATCCAAATCCACCGCGCAACACCAGGTTCTCATCATCCATGCGATATGTGAATCCAATACGTGGTGAAAGTGACCAAGGCACGTGAGCAATCTGGCCGGAACGTGTTCCGTGCAAATCATAATACTGGCTAATTTTCGCAAGGCCAGTATCATTAAGAAAATCATCAGTGAGGGGCTTCGTTAAAAACTCTGTATTATCAGCCCGCAATCCAAGGTTGATCGTGAAATCATTGTTCACTTTAATTTCATCATTCAAGAAGAAAGCAATTCGTAAAGTTTTGAACTTGGCGGCTGCTTTTGAAGTAGACTCTCCTTTATTATCATCCAAAAGAGAGTAGGTGTGGGTGTATGAGCGTGACCGGGCGTTGTTATAAAAATCGTTTATGTTGAAGTAAGTGTAGGTTCCAAAAAAGTCGCGAATGAATACGTTATTGCTGGTATTGATTTCGTTATCTGTACCAATTGTAATCACATGTTTACCCGCATAAAACTTGTATGCATCAAAAAAAGACAGGTTCTGTTGCTCTAAAAGGTTCGCAGCAGAAAAATTTTCAGTACCAAAAACTACTGTACCTGCTCCATCAAAAATAGAAACTCTCGGAAACGGTTGGCCCATCGGGTTCCTGTCGTCAGTCACATTCGTGTACGTTAGTAAAAGCTTATTATTCGCGCCGCGGTTAAAATTGCTTCTCAACTCGGCTGATGTTGAATTTGATTGATTCGGAAAAATAAATCCGTCGTTGTAAAAATTAATTGTCGTGCTTGAGCTTGAGCTAGCATTTGTTCTTTCACCTTTTGTATAACGATGGCTCAGCGAAAGTTTATGTTTCGTATTGATATTCCAATCCAGTTTCGCAGTTATCCATTGCGCATCTACCTTCTCAGGATTGTCCATAAAGCCACCGGCATCATAGTTGTAAGTCTTCTTTAAGTAATCACCTAAATTTTGTATGTCCGTTTGCGAAAGACTTCCTCTGTAATCGGAATAATTAAAGGGTTGGGGTCTTTCATCTTTTCTTTTCTCTGCAAGAAAGAAGAAGAACAATTTATTTTTAACGATAGGGCCACCCACATAGAATCCATAGTTCTGATTCTTGAACGGAGCCAGCTTATTGCGCTCTAAAACATTTGGCTGGCCTGTCTTTGGTTGCGCAACAGGGTTTTTGCCTGTCAGATCCTCGTTTCGAAATAAATAGTAGACAGACCCTTTTATATCGTTGGTGCCGGATTTTGTAATGGCATTGATTCCACCGCCGGTGAAGTTTCCAATCGATGCATCATAAGGCGAAATAATCACCTGGAACTGGTCAATAGCATCTATTGATATAGGCGGAATATTAGCTTGTCCGCCATTAGTTCCTGATGCGGCCAATCCAAACACGTCGTTATTCAATGCGCCGTCAATGTAAAATGAATTGTAGCGATTATTTTGTCCGGCGATAGCGATGCCACCGTCACCGGTGATCTTTGCTTGCGGTGTGTAGCTTAAATAGTCGGAAATATTTCGTCCCACTGAAGGGATATTGGCCATTTTATCGCGACCGATAAATGTTTCTGTGCCGCCTTTACCTGATGGAGGAGTGCCTCTCCTTGCACCAACAACTACTTCAGTAAGTGTAGAGGATTTATCAGAAAGCGAAAAGTCCTGAACCGAATTTTCACCCAGTGCCAATTGAATATCATCTTTTTTGCCTTGTTCAAAACCAACAAAGGAAACAACAATGGAATATGGACCTCCGGGATTGAGGTTGTATATATTGAACCTTCCACCTGTTCTGGTGGTCACCGAATAAGTGGTTCCGGTGGGAACGTGAGTAACAGTAACAGTAGCCCCAACCAACGGATCGCCTTTCGAGGTTTTGACCGTCCCGCTTACGCTACTGGTAGTAACCTGTGCCTGTAGCGCGAAAGTTAGGAGCAAGAAGGCAGGAAACAGCCGGGCTATTTTCGAAATAAGCATATAGTTTTTGGTTTTACTCCTGCAAATAAAGGAATTATTAAATAAATAGAGCATTAGTTGATAACAAAATGCTAAGGCAGCACGGCGCTCAGAAATGTTGCATGTATGGGGACTTTCACCCGCGATAATCCTTTCTTAACTTTGCAGTAAACTTTGTTTAATGCTGGACTCAATTGAAAGTGCGATTCAGGATATAAAAGTGGGTAAGATCGTCATTGTTGTGGACGATGAAGACCGTGAGAATGAAGGAGACTTTGTGATTGCGGCTCATTTCGTTACGCCCGAGGTTATCAATTTCATGAGCAAATATGGCCGCGGTTTGATCTGCATACCCTTGCTGGAAGAAAGGTGCGACGAGCTGGGTCTCGACCTCATGGTCAATAACAATACGGCCCTCCATGAAACCGCGTTTACGGTTTCGGTTGACCTTCTGGGTCATGGTTGCACCACAGGCATCTCTGCGCAGGATCGGGCCAAGACGGTGCAGGCCTTGATTGATCCCTCAACAAAACCGGAAGAGCTTGGGAAACCGGGACACATATTTCCGCTTCGTGCAAAGAAGGGAGGGGTTTTGAGAAGGGCAGGACATACCGAGGCGACGATTGACCTGGCCAGGCTTGCGGGGCTGGAACCTGCTGGAGTGCTGGTTGAAATCATGAATGACGATGGTACGATGGCCAGGCTGCCAGAATTGAAAGAGATTGCAAAGAAATTCGACTTCAAGATAATTTCAATAAAGGAACTGATTGAATTCAGGCTTAAGACGGATTCACTGATCGAGGAAATCGTTAAGGTTGACATGCCTACGCGCTGGGGTCATTTTAAATTGATCGCGTTCCGCGAAAAAAATTCAACGAACGAGCACCTGGCTTTAATCAAAGGGGAATGGCAAAGAGACGAACCTGTTCTGGTGAGAGTGCATTCCTCCTGTTTTACCGGCGATATATTGGGATCGTTGCGTTGCGATTGCGGCGAGCAATTGCATAAGGCAATGGAAGCAGTTGAGAAAGAAGGGAAGGGTGTTGTGTTGTATATGAATCAGGAAGGAAGAGGGATTGGGTTGTTGAATAAATTAAGAGCGTATAAGTTGCAGGAGCAGGGAATGGATACCGTTGAAGCGAATTTGCACCTCGGATTTCCAATGGATAAAAGAGATTATGGCATTGGTGCGCAAATTTTGCGTTATCTGGGCATCAGTAAATTAAGGTTGCTCAGTAATAATCCTCAAAAGCGGGCGGGTTTGCTTGGATATGGAATCGAAATTGTTGAAACTGTTCCGATCATTGGTACGGTGAACCCGTATAATGAAAAGTATTTACAAACCAAAAGAGATAAACTCGGGCACTCGCTGAAGTGATTGCGGATTACGGATTGCGGATTGCGGATTGCGGATTGGGGATTGGGGATTGGGGATTGGGGTTGGCTCCATTAATAATACGGTGACTTTTGTTTCAAGGAGCTTTGGATTTTGATTTTCGTGAAGCTCCATTATCTCTATTTCGTTTGGCGGTTTTGCCGGACGCGGTGAAGATTGCTGTCAATTCATCCGCTTCTTTGATCAACGGATCTAATTCTTCAGCTGTGCCATTCCCGGTTTCCTTTAACATACCTAACCAATATTCAGATTCATCCGATTCCTCTTCTACTATCCCAATTTTAGAAATAAAATCCGCACGCGATTTTGGCTTGCACGCGCTTCGATAATTTGCGGCAACTGCCGAACCAGCTCGTCCCAACTGGTTTCCGATGATATTCGCGCTTTTTGTATTTGGTAGTTTATCAATCAGCTTAAATATGGAGACAGCAAATTTTTTAGTCCTGTCCTTTAATTCCTGTTCCGTCATAAATCTGTTTCGCTAAAATTACTGCTGCTGATCTAACAACCTACGGATGCTTTTCCCAGAATTAATGGGAATTTTCTCAATCAAGTGAGGAATTGGCGTTAGTCTTCTAACACAAAAATGCTCTAATCCGCAATCCGTGATCCCGTAATCCGCAATTGAAAAAATCCGCCGGCGGAGCCTCAAGCGGATTAGTTCTTCATCAGTATTGCAAAATAAGAATCCTGGCTGAACAGGGTACGGATTAAATCCGGTCGGCCAGGATTCGGTTTCAGAGAATAAGTTGGATAAGAATTTGGCTGATATTAATGAGACTTCTTGCTGTATTGCAACATCCACTCATAAATATTCATTCCATTTTCTTTATAGTTAGGATCAGTAGCTTTTGTCCACGCATCGTGATCGTTGCTGTCAAATACAGTCAACTTCGCAGCGGGCTCAGCATGATTGCTGTTGATCTTTTCTACAAATTGCTTCGAAACATTCGCAGCAACTACTTTGTCGCCACTGTTGTGGAAAGCCCATACCGCAACCTTATTGCTCGCAATATTTTGACATCTCTTGTCTTGTGCAAATGAAGCTCCGCTGATCGGAACAATGGCGGCAACCTTGCTGCTGAAATCTCCGGCAAAATCCCAGGTAACACCACCGCCCATGCTGAGACCTACAACATAAATGCGACTAGCATCGATCCTGTATTTCTCTGCCATGAAATCAACAAATCCATTCAGATCTGAAGCACTTGGCCATTCTTTGAATTGTGGAGCTGAAACGATGAATGAAAACGACTGCCCGTTTACATCGAAGCTTGCAGGGAAACTCTTTTGGCTGAGCAAGCGGTTGATTCCAAGACTGCTGATTGTACTCAGGCTCTTTCCGGAACTCGCTAACTCATTAATGCCATGAACAAATATTAGTAACGGGTAATTTTTTGAAGTAGAATCATAACGGGCCGGGAGTCCTACGTAATAACCGGCTACGTTGTTACTCACTGGGGATTCAACTGCTTTGAAGTTGGCAGCTGAAGTTTCAGGAAGGCTGTTCTGCAACGATTGAACGCTCTTATCTGAAGTTTCCGGTTTTTTTACGTCTGAAAGTTCTTTACGGCAGGAACTCAAAACTGCTAACGCTGCCACGGAGGCAATCAACATACTTTTTTTCATCTTCATAGAATGCAATTGAGACTTAACCAAAAAAAATGTCGCTCTCAATTAACCAACACTATGCCAGAAAAAAGAAAATCGGTCCGTTAAGAAGCTATTAGCAAAAAGGTTTTCCACAAATGACTGTAAAACTCAAGCTGTTAACTACCGGATAACAAACGCGGTTCACGTTTCGAGTTTAGCGTTTAGCGTTTCGCGTTTCGCGTTCCTTAAGTCGCGTCCTTATCACAAAACAGAAGAACCTTCATGTGAAGATGGTTATTAGTAAGATTTCAAAATAATGGGAAATCGAACTTGAATTTTGACGAAGTCGGACCAAGTGATCTAGCGGGCGACTGCTTTTTCTCTTTATTAAGTTATCGAATATACATTTGAACCTTCGAACTAAAGAACGCGAAACGCGAAACGCGCAACACGAAACGCTAAGCCTCCGCTTCCTCCTGCTCATCTTCCGTTACCGTCACCAACACTTTGTCGATCCGTTGCGCGTCCATGTCAATGATCTCAAAAGTGAAACCTCTCCATTCCATCTTTTCACCCGTCACGGGAATGTGTTCCAGGTGGTGAAGGATGAAACCCGCGAGCGTATTAAATTCCTGGTCTTTTTCATTTATCCAGTCGGCCTTATCAAAACGCGAAAGAAAATTATAGAAAGGAATTTGAGCGTCAACAAGAAATGATCCATCCTTCCGATCGATGATTTCATAATCATCAGTGTGTTGTTCAGGAATATCACCAACAATTGCTTCAAGAATATCATTCAAGGTGATCATGCCGAGCAGACTGCCATACTCATCCACTATATAACAACAATGAATTTTTGATTCCTTGAATTTTTCGAGAACCTGGTAGGCAGATACATTGTCGGGCACAAAAAGTGCCGGCTTCATCAGGTCCTTAAAAAGAGTGTAGTCATCCGCTATATATAGATCCTTAATTGAAACAACACCTTTAATATTGTCCATCTGTCCGTCACAAATCGGATATACTGAATGTGGCTGCTGCACGATCTTTTCGCGGATCTTGTCTTCATTATCGTTTACATCGAACCACACAATATCATTTCTGTAGGTCATGAGCGAAGTGATGCTCCTGTCGCCCAGGTGAAACACACGCTGAATAATTTCCTGCTCCGCTTCTTCAATTGTTCCTTGTTCAGTTCCTTCGCTAATGATCGCTTTGATCTCATCTTCCGTAACCGAAACGTCTTTCTGCGTATTCACATTAAACAAGCGAAAGAACATGTTTGTTACCTTGTTCAAGAACCAGATGATCGGATGCATGCTCCTCGACACTAACTTCATCGGTCTGGCCACAATCCGCGCAATCCTTTCTGCCTGCAACAAGCCTATTCGCTTGGGGATAAGTTCACCAAAAATGATGGACAGGAGAGTGACGATAATCACCACCAGCGTAATTGAAATAGTAGCAGCATAAGGTTTGAGAAACGCGATCTGCTCAACATATGGTTGCAGCTTTACGCCGAACCTTTCTCCGGAATACACACCTGTTAGGATGGCGATCAGCGTAATTCCTACCTGAGCGGCGGAAAGAAAGATTTCCGGGTTTTGGGACAGCTCCAGCGCAGCCCTTGCATTCTCATCGCCCTTTTCAGCCATGCTCTCCAAACGGATTTTCCTCGCTGACACCAGCGCGATTTCCGACATAACAAATAATGCGTTGAGAAAAATCAAGAAAAGCAGAATGAAAATCTCTGTCATTAAACGTTTTGTTGATGCGCGAAGTTAATTAAACCGATCTGCTTCGTGAAGATATAAGCCATCATTATGCCAATCAGGCATCCAACAAAGGCACCTGCTAAAACATCAAGAGGATAATGCACGCCAACGTATACCTGCGTATAACTAATGATTATAGCCCACGTGAAAATAAACATCCACCACTTGCTGAGGCGCTTAAATGTTTGAAAAATAAACATGCTCAGGCCGAAATGCGTGGTAGCATGAGAGGAAGTGAAGCTCGAACTCTTGGGACAATACTTAGCGCGGATTATAATTTCTTGTGCCATCATTGGGTCGCGACAAGGTCTAAGTCGAAAAATAGTTTCCTTGATGAGCTGGCTGCTGACCAAATCGCACATGGCTGCCGTTAGTATAAAAGCCAGCGCCCACCACCATCCTTTAATGCCGAAATTAAGCGTGGCGAAAACGAGCAAGAACAAATAAAAAGGCAACCAGAATTGCGCTTCGCGAAGAAAGGGAAGAACAAGATCCAGTAACGAAGACGTTCCATCTACATTGATCAACTTGAACAATTGATGATCGAGATTGATCATTTGCTGAAAAAAACTCATCAACGGGGGGTTGAGCAGGAGCATGGGCAAATGTAACGAATGAAGACCACAGGACACAGACGACAGACCACGAGAGAGACGATGGACCACGGACCGCGGACTACCAGAGAATTAATTTCGAAAATTAATTATCCTAATCTGAAAA
>Ga0157378_10002634_pt1 | contig 15990 bp, 8 predicted proteins | sample M65metaG_FD_115309 | JGI IMG/M metagenome (GOLD analysis project Ga0157378, IMG submission 115309) | Miscanthus rhizosphere microbial communities from Kellogg Biological Station, Michigan, USA - M6-5 metaG | ecosystem: Host-associated > Plants > Roots > Rhizosphere > Soil | place: USA: Michigan...
GTCGCAATATGAGCGAGAAAATTCGCAAGGTCCTCGCGTTTCCATCCCCCGTTCCGGCGAAGGCGGATTACCAACGCGTCAAATCAAGTTATTCCATTCGCGAAATCAAACAGATGTTTGGTTTGAGCGAGCGGACTGTTCGCCGCTGGACGGAAGCCGGCATTATTATCGGCACGCCCCCGGGCGAGACCGGGGAATATACTTACGACTTTCAGGCGCTGACCTTGTTTCGCCGCGTGCGCGACATGCGCGCGCAGAACCTCACCATCAAACAGATCGAGGCCGAGCTCCAGGGCCAGATGAGTTTGTTCCGTCCCGAAGGTGGGCAGCTCCAGGTGTCGCGTCTGTTGACGCCATTCGAAGAAGCGCTGGTGTTGCACGAACAGGGCGACACCGCCGCCGGCGATTTCTATCAACAGGCGATCACTGAAGGCGACAACATTGCGGAAGCCTATTGCAACCTCGGCATCATCGAGCTCGATCGCGGCAACATGGGAGGCGCGCTGGAAAATTTCGCGCAGTCTCTGAAGAACGATCCGCGGCACGTTGAAGCGCATTACAACCTGGCAAATCTCTACTACGACGCGGGCGACTTTCCGCTCGCGCGGTTGCATTACGAGGCGGCGATCCAAATCGAACCGAACTTCTCACTCGTCTACTACAATCTCGCGCTGGTCTATCACCGTTTGAATAACGTCGCCGGCGCGACTCAGGCGCTGAATAAGTACAAAGATCTCGAGCCTGGCGACGAAGAGATCGAACTGGTGGATCAACTGCTGAAGGCGATGCAAACCGGCCGCCCGACCATCTGAACTTTTGATTTCATAATACCTGGATGTTGCGAGCCTTCTTGTTATCGCTGACGGTCGCTCTTGGTTTCGCGCCGCTGCAAAAGCCGCTTCCGGATGCTCCCGCAGAACCCTACCGCGTGCCGGAGGCATACGAAATTTATTCTTCGCTATTTATGGCCGGCTCGGCTGCTTCGGCGGACCTCGGGAAAAAGATGATCATCCGCCAGGAAACAATTCCACCCTCCGATATGTGCCTCAAGCCGGAAGGAGAATCGATCGCCTGGCTGGCTCCGGTGATTGGAGACTTCATTCAGAAAAATAATAGGCCGTGGCAGCTCCAACAAATGTTCACCATGCCGCGGTCGTACGAGTTCATATCAGCTCACGACCTCGATTTGATGTTCAAAAACGACGCCCCTGACTGGAAAACATTTTATGAGCGATACCCCGGCTCAGCAGGATTCGTTCAAGTATCCGCGGTAGGATTCAACGCGGAAAAGACAATTGCCGTTGTCTATGTTGCGCATGGTTGTGGCGGGCTGTGTGGCGCCGGTGGTTTTTCCGTATTGGAAAAGAAGGACGGCAAGTGGCAGGAAATGATATGGAAAGGTTCATCTTGCGCGTGGGTATCCTGACTTTCCGGTGCGTTGCGGTTCAGGTTGAGTGCAACGCGCCAACTTGAGACTTGAAACACGAAACCTTAAACTGACTTTCAATTTGGCGGGGTAGCTCAGATGGTTAGAGCGTGGGATTCATAATCTGAAACCCGGCAAAAACGTAAGTTTTTGACCTTTCAAAAGTTGCAGCCACCAAGAATTCCTTAGCATTTTGCAATCGTTGACATTCCTTACCATCGCTTATCAGCTACGTACTGTAAATTCTGTCCACAAATTGGCCACACGTTTTTCGCGTGATGAGCGAGCGTCGCGTCGCTATCGGTCCACTATTAAAGTAATTGGTGCCGGTAGGAGTCGAACCCACACCTTCTTAACCTTACGGATTCTAAGTCTGTTGGAAGGGGAATCACCTAGTCTTACGAAACGATACGAACCAGTATTTTCAGCCAGCGGTCGTCAAGGTATCGCCTAGGGTGGCTTCGTATCGACACTATCTTAGCCATCCTAGCCTCGGGTTCCATCCTAGCCTCGGGTTTAGGAGCGTGCCCGCTAAAGATAATGAACATCGAAAGACGTAGAAAAAAGCTTCCGATCAGTAAAAATAAAAATAGAATCCTATGCTTGCCGCTATAATCAATAGGAGAAGCAGCGATAATTTGATCCATCTCTTTCTCCTACGTTGCGAGCGAATGATCTGGACTTCCACTCTCAATTTCTTAGCCTCGTCTTCGGCTTGTCTCACTTCAGACTCTGTTGGGCCGTTGGAAACCTCGTTCTTAAACAGAAATCTCAGCGCTGCTGCCCTCCCAGTCGAGAGGAGAAATTCCTTTTCCTGCGCACTCAGATTGAAATCGATTGTCGTAATGGGCCTTGGGTCAATTACTACAGTTTTCTCCTTATGGATCCTAAGTGCTTCGACATCGACTGATTCTGTCCAAATGGAAAGCATGTCGCTCAAAAGTGATGGCTCTTTCGGCATACCCTCGTAGCGATGTCCGAGGTAGAGTCCGATGAACTCGGTCCCAGGATTCTTCTTGAGAAGTTCAGTAACGGGATAATTGTTCTGCATGCCCCCGTCCAGCACCCGCATTCCCTGATCCCGCTGCGGTGTGAAGATGAGGGGAATGGACATGCTGCATCGCACAGCGAACGACGCCGCCTTATCGCTATTGGGTCCTTGCTTGTCAAAGATGAGAGCGCTCCTGTTGCGTCTCGACGCGTATACCGTTACACGCTTGGGGAGTTCTTCCAATTGTACGGGTTCAAAGCTTTCAATCCTGGCAGCGATAAGCTGATCCAGCCAGGTGGTAAACGCGCGAGCCTCATGGAAGCCACCTTTAGATATGAGGTTAAAAGGAAGGCCGGTAAGGGATGAGTCCAGAAACTCTCCAAAGTTCTTTTCGCTAAGAATCTTTTCAAGTTCGTTTGTGGTGTAACCTACTGCCAGCAGCACGGCAGCAATTGCTCCTGCTGAAGTGCCGACAAACCAGTGGAACCTATAGTACTTTTCGAGCTCTTTAAGCGCACCAATATACGCCAGTCCCTTGACGCCGCCGCCCTTCATCACCAACGCATACGATGTGTTTGCCGGATGACTGGCGGCTAGCGCGCCCCTTGATAAACCAGAAGCCTCGCTCAGCGCGTCGCTCAATCCAACTTCGGCTGCTGCCACTGGCCGCGCTTGCCTCATCGATGCCTGATGTTCCGGATCTGGTGTGGGCTGTCTCTTGTACCATTCGTTGAAAAGCCCACATGGCGCGATGAGTTTGTCGCCACTGACTGCTATTACGCCACAATACTGTAGGAACTCAACGCTGACAGGGTTTTTGCCCGGTGCGCCTTTTCCTTCGAGCACACGGCGAAACAACTGATGGTCATCTTGCGTAAAACGGCTTACCCAGGAGCCAAATGCCATTGCCTGCAAAAGCTTTGTCGCTTTGTCGCTTGCAGCTACAAAGCTCTCAGGAGAGAATTCAGTTGTTAACAAGCGACAGATGGTTTGAGCGATGCAGGGATGGCCCCCGGTTGCTCTCCACACTTGCTCCCGCAGTTCTAACTGATTCTCGGCTGGTAAAGAGCCGAGGAGAGGCGCAACCAGTTCGTCGAACTCTTTCTCCTCAAACAGGGTGAGCGGCATTGGTAGCAGAAGGTTTTTGAAGGGCGATGTTCCTGTTACTGGATCCTCGTACTCCTTTATGTCGCGGAAACCCGTGACGACTAACTTGACCCGGTTGTCGGTCTCGGGACCAACCAGGGCCCGCAGATTCCCAAGAAGCGTGTGCGTCTCCCTAGCCCCGAGTAGTGCCTCGCATTCATCGAGCAGGTATATGAGGACGACGCGACCTACAGTATCGTCCAAATGATTGAGAACGTCGTTAAGATAGCGAATAAATTCGGCGCTCGGGTCATTGTGCCAGCTATCCGGGGCCGGCTGACACTTCCCTTTGACAGTCCGACGTTCGAGCAGAGAATCTACGGCAAGAGGCACCTTATGACTCAAAGCACTAAACAGGCGCTCAGCGGTCGGTGGGCGCGTTAAACTCATCAAGTCTTGGTAAAGAGGGACGCCGATCGAGGTTGCGTTATTATCCGGCGTTTCGAAATGCGCCTTCACCTGCTGTAAGAGCACCGTCTTGCCCAGTTTCCTTCCACCTGAGACCATGACCGACTGGCCGGCATTTAGCTGGTCCAACAGCTCAGCCAGCTCTCGCCTCTTCACCCTGAAGGAAAAGCGATCATCGGTTCCGCTGTTATAGTGGTGACCGATCATGTATAGCCTCGGCGTATCAGTTCGCTTAATAAGCGAGCGAACAACTTGAATCGATTTCCGTCTTTCCGCAACAAGGAGGCGACTTCCAGGCTGTTTAGGGCATCCGTTACCCGCGCAGACCCGGCGCCGCCCAGTCGCATTAACGTCTCACGGTTACAGCCTGCAACGTCAGCAGCTGCCAACTTCATGAAGATCTTCCTGTACAACGGATCGCTGAAACGTTCGAGGATTTGTGCGACGAACGGGCGGCTCGTCACGTCGTCCAAAAGATCATCGGCCGCGTGGTCAACGGCCACTTCATCAACTTCATATGCTTCACTCCCCTCAACGTTGGCGCGCCGCAGCTTGTATCTATCAATGTTGCGATGGATAAAGCTCCCGATTAGACGCGACAAGAACGGATGCCCGCCACTCCATAGATGGAGTCTTTGGCTGCCAGCTTTTGTAAACAAAAGTCGTGCGCGGCTACCGAGGCCGTTAATCATGAGTGCGGTCTCGTCAACCTCCATTGGTCTCAATCGGCACACGTTGAAGAAGGCATAGACCGGATTACCAGCAACACCCCGGCTGAGGCCGACGTCCTTCTGAGTTATGTCGGCGGAAAAGCCTGCTACCATGCAGACGAGGATACGTTCCACTCCCTGTCCCAGACCGCGAATCGACCCGAAGAGAGATTCATATTCGTCTACGTAGCTGGCGGGCTGATTTGGACTCGGAACGATTCGATCAACTTCGTCCAGGATGACTGTGATCTTACCTGCGGAGCTGCTTTGGGCAGCATATAAGCCATGAACCTCACGTAGGTAACGGCTAACGGCATCAGCCAGGACTTCAAGGTCAACTGTCTCCTCCTCATCGAAACTATTGAATTTGGGCCACTGCGCCTTTGGCATTAGTTTCGTAAGCGAAAGGTGAAGTTCATGCGGCAAGCGACGTAAGATAGTTACGGGGTGAGTGAGACCCTGGCAGTCGATATATATAGTCGGACCGGTGCGTGTTCTGAGGATATGCTGGACTAGTGAAGTCTTCCCGATCTTCCGCATACCGAACAGACCGACGCTCTGGCCCCTGTCGAGGTCACGCACCAAGGCGGCCACCATGTCCTTCCGCCCATAGAAATCGCCTGGGACGCTGACTGGATTGGAGTAGAAAAAAGGATCGTCCCGGCCCACAAACGCGTCAAGAACGCTCTGTAGGTTTTTCCTCTCTTCCCCGCGCGCATTCGACTCCAGGATCCAATCGTACGTCATCGGAACGACGGCCAGCCGACTGTCCTGGTAAACCGCCGCCTGAAGTTGGTGGACCGGTTCGAGTCTGGGGCAGATCAGAAAAGCCGGCTTGTAACCGGATGCCGGTGTGTTTGGAACAAGGAGCGCTTCTTTGCAGAATTCCTGGATCTCTTCAATCTTCGGTAGTTCTTCCAGGTAACGGACAAGACTGGAGCCGTAAACCTCTTTGTCGAAAAGTCGCGTAGGCGTAACTTGAAGGTCGGTCTGATTCTTCGTGTTCACCGCATAGCCGGATGCCTTGAAGAAGGCTACGACCTCATCGATCGAGGGAACTGGCACCTCTGTCCCTACTGTTACAGGGGTTTGTTGCTCGATCTGAGGTTCAAATTCATTAATTTGTTGATCGGATTCTCCGAAATCAATCGCGACGAGGGGTTCATATTTTGACTCATCGAATGGGGGTAGTAAGGGCTCCGGCTCACCTAACGTTTGAAGATGTGCCTGAGATCTCTTGAGTGCCCAGTGGTACGCAAACGGCGGCCCATCGCACCAGGCGAGCCGATATGCTTTGATTGCTGCCTCAAGTGTCTCAGGCTCGTTGCCAGCGTCGCTCTCAATCTGGGCGAGCACATTGTAAGCGTCCGACTGAATGAGCGGATACGGCCCACGCTCTGCAGCTACCCAGACATCGTCCAGAAATGCGCGCGCAGCTTTCAAATCTCCTTGCCTGCGCCGCAACTCGGCTAACGCGATGAGCGCGGGGAGCTCTTCATCGACTAGATTTACGGTTCGCGAGCGGGTGAGAGCGTGATGCAGACGTTCGTCGGCTGGACCAAGATTATTCAATTCCATCAAAGCCTCGCCTTGCACTCGCGCTGCTCGTATGAAATCCCCTTCGTTTCTCTCAAACAGAGCCAGTTCCCCGGCGCGAGTTGCGAACGCTTGCGCGACATCAAACTCACCGAACCAAAGTGCCCTCTGCGCGAGATACGAATCAATGATACCTTCACGTTGCGTACCAGACTGTATTGTCCGAATTCGCCTTGCCGTCTGCAAAGCAGCTTCGGACTCTCTTCCCAGACCTCGCGCCGCCAGCGTCAATCCAAGAACATACAAACTGGTCGCTTCCGCAAAGCGATCTTGCAATTCAATTGAAATAATGCAGGAGCGGCGCGTGGCGGCTTCTGACTCTCGCAATGCACCAGATAACCGAAGTGTGGCTGACAGGTTAATTAGGACAGAACTAAGACTACGGTTATCGTTTACGTTTGAGTCAATAGTGATAGTGCGGCGGAGCAATGGAACTGCACGTCCCGGCTGACCGCTATGGTGGTACCCTAATGCCAGAGCGTTTAGCGCATAGGCTTGATCGTGTGAATTGCTCAGTTGAGGCAAATGCTCTAATCCGTCGGGAAAGAGCATTTCCAGAAGTTCAACCCGCTGTCGACTGGCGCTCAGACGGTAGAGTGTGGCCTCATCTAATCGCGCGGCAAAGACGCTTGCAGCGTCGTCATAACGTCCTAAGCCGATCAAAGTATTGTACAGTTCGATGGTGGGAGTAATCTCTTCGAGACTAGTGACCTTTTCCCAATTGTCTATAGTCGGCAATGCTTCGAAGTGAGCGTGCAGGTGTGTATAGACTCCGAGCCGTTTGTCTTCCGTCAATCCGTTCCAGACCACGCCGCGCACGAGCGGATGCAGATCGTAACGGTTGCTGCGCTTATCCCAGCCCAGAAGTCCACGGTCTTCCAACTCAGTAAGCACCTGGTCCAATTCATGCTCGTTGGAATACGCCTTTCCTTCTCCGATTAATAGGGCCCCAAGTGTGTCGTAGCTGGGGGGCATTCTGAATGCGGCGAGGATTTGCAGAGTCTGGCGTGCTTTATCGTCCAGCCCCCGGAGAGCAAATTCAAGCACGTGACCGGTAGCAGCCTGTAAGTGCGGAAACTTGGTCTGATCAAATCGCGGATTAGCCTTCCGCCATTCTTCAAAATTACCTGGAGCTCGGCGATAGTGTTTCACCTCGCCAGCGAGCGCTTGAATGAGCAGCGGATGCTTGTCGAAGGCGTCGAGAATAGGCAGCAGCGAGTCGCGGGAGCCAGAGACACCAAAAGCTCGCCAGAGTTCGATCGCATCTTCGTCGTTCAGCGCCTTGAGGTCACACCTATAACTACCTGGTATGGGGTCTCCTCCTTTCATCTCGAGTTCGGCAGGATAGAGTCGTGAGCTTACTAAAATGCGGGAGTTATTAACTTGCGAAAGCTTCTGTAGGAAACGCCCGACGCGGGGATCGGCGGCCTTACGAAGACTCCTCTGATTGCCTACCTGACTATCTTCAAGGCGCGCAGCATCCACTCGCGCATAAGCAATTAGTATACGCTCCAACCCGTCGAGCACTATGAGAAAAGGCTCACGGTCAAGAGCTACGAGCAGCTGCGTTTCTCGCTCTGGTGCAGGAATCTGCCGCACCTCCTTAAGCTCACGTCCCGTTACATAAGCCAGGGCCTGAGTGACGAAATTTTCAAACGATGCGTCCGATTCATAAAAGCTCCACCACATACGACCGGCGAGAGGTTTCATCTCCTCAGGTCCGATGTCGTGGAACCATTTCCATGTGAGCGCGCTCTTGCCTAACCCGCCGATAGCGATGATGCTCATGATACGGGCTTTGTAGGCCTCAGAATCTGGTCTTGCAACCCAATCGGTGAGCAGACTCAGTTCCCTTTGTCTGCCTATCAGCCGGTGATTTTGCAGTAGGGTGTAAGCGTGCGCGATGAAGGCTTCAGGAGGTGCAGGAATCTCTGTGACGTAATGGAAAGTGGTCAGGTCGCGCTCGCGATATGACGATAAGCTGTGAATTACGAGCCCTCGCAGGTCCTCAGGCGATTTAAAGAAGGTGACGACTCGCTCGATTTTGAAATGCTGCTTGAGCATTTCCAATTTAACTGCACCTTCGCCCTTCTCAACATCCGATGCCTTTAGTGAATGATCATCGTGCATTAGAAAAATCAATCGCGGAATGTCGCGTTCGATGGCACGGTTGTATTCCATCTCGCTGATAGAGATGTGCTTTGGATTATTTTCCTTCGGAACGTAGCCGTAGCGATGCGCGAACACGCCGATGTAAATATCCGCTTCGTCTACCATCTTGAGCGAGGCTAGAATTGCCTGGGCGTCATTAGCGGGCAAATGTTCCATCACCATGGGGAACATGCCCTGGCGCAGACACGCATCCATTACTTGCTGACGGTGCTCCGCCAGGTCCCGGGCAGTGCTGCTTATGAAGACTCTAGCTTGTTTCACGCCGGTTCAGGTTCAAGGCCGCAATTGAAGTGGGATCGTAGCACATGGCGTGGCCTTAGAATGAGTTTGATTCCCATTTTCAAGAGCCTCCGCTGGGTGAACACTTGCAATTGTTGATCCCGAATCGGTGCCTTTGAGAACGGTAGGTGTCGTCATCCCAGCATCATTCTTGGGCAGCCTTCAAGCTAAGTTATTGATGCGACGTTCCAACGCCGCTAGACCCTCAATGATCTCGTCCCATTCAGGATAAGCCCCAAAAATCATCGCCTTCATCTCTTTGTAATCACTACGAAGCTCATCGATGCGATGATTAGCTGGGAGTAGATTAAAGCTGCCCGGCATCGCGGTTTCATAACTTGCCCAGGCTGAAGCAAAGAACAGTCTCTTATGTTTGACCACGCGCTCAAGTAAATCCAATCGCGTTAGTGCATCGTTGCCGATATCTATCTGCGATAGCATGAAGAGGTCGTAGTAGTGACGCGAAAATCGATTTGGCGAACGGGTTTCGGGTGATCGATGGTACTCAGCATGTAACAGCGTGGCTTTCTCCCAAAACGTACGAACAGCCTCCAAAGTATGAATGCGACTCGATCGCGCTATGGTGAAAGCCTCTGGGAAAACTTCAGCCGCGTAAGGTACTATCTCTCGCTCTGCCGCCGGCCAATCGTCTGAACGCGCTCCCATCTCTAACCGAATCGCCGGTCTGATGTATTCGTGCACGCCTGCTAATTGGACGGCTTGTGGATAAGAGAAGATGATCGTTTGCGCATCTATCGGATCAAGTTCTAGTTTCCAACCTGAATCCCCAAGGACGTTCTTGAAATCTGCACGAAGGTCGGGGAGCAATCGATCCTTGATCGTCGCCGTGCAAGCTCTTACCAGTTGTTCGAGCCGGCGCTTCGATTCGCCTTTGCTTATACCGGCTTGCTCTGGATCGTGCGCGTCTGCGAATCCTAGATCAGTGCGGCTTAGGGAGAGGTCAACATCTTCCGAGAATCTCTCGATTGCGTTGTAGGCTTTTGAAAGGGATGTGCCGCCTTTGAAAATGAGACGCGGTTGAAACCCTAGCACCTCGAAAATTCGATGCAGTGTCCAACAAACCCAAAAGTCCTTCTCGATGATCGCAGGTGCGCGTTCCGGCTGAATTTCGGCGGCGGCTCTTTGGAACAGGTCAGTACGTTCCTCCGCAGGAGCTTGGGCAATCCTGTCCACTAGTCTTTCCCCTGGTCAACGATCTGCTTCACCACTGTTCGCAACCAAGCGGGTGCGTGGTGAAGATTGGCCTTCAGTTCGGCTTTGTCCTTAGCGGTTAGTAATGATCGCAGACGCGATATCATTTCTTGCGTTACTCCCTCTTTACCGAAGTAGCTTAGCGCCTGAAATACAAGCGGGCTCGTTTTCCCTTGAACCTCCATTGTCTTTGGTCCGCGATTCAAGAGCTTGATAGTGTGTTGGCCTAACTTAATCGTTTTCGTGCGTCCATTTGTATAATAAGTAATCTTGGCGGGGACTTGAGTAGAGAGTCCCAACAGATTTGCCGCGTATGCACCAGACGGAACAATTCGCAACCCGTTCTTTCGAGCCCACGCACGGGCGAGCGCATCCGGCGATTGCGTCATAGGTCTATTAAGCAATTTGCCGATTCGTGGCAGTTCATATAGGCCACGACGAACACGATTTATTTTGCCTTGACGGGCCAGTCGCGAAAGCGCTTGGTCGACAGTAGGTCGCGGGCCTAAGTCGAGAAAGTCTGCGACAGAAAAGATCTGTCCATTTGCCGACTGAAGCCGGTCGAGGACTTTATCGGCAATGGGATTTGATACATTCATGTTCTATTGTCAGAAATAGCGATCTCTTTTTCTGACATTATAGTGACGAACTGTATTTCCCTCAATGTCCACCGCTTACAGGCACCTGGTTTTGATGAGTCGTGTTGCGTGGACCAGATCACTAACTGAAGACGCAAAGCAAAAGTTGGTTATGAAGTTAAACGAACATGCAGCTAGAGCGTACAACGCAAAAGCACACGATCTTCTACAACAATTGACCGTGGAACCCGCGCGCCAAAGAAGAGTCAAGGCTTCCTTTCCCATTGACGCGCATGTTTCAGCGACGATCCCGTTCACGGAACTACAAAACCTGAAAATGAGCCGCTCCGACCGTGAGGGCAATGAAGCGAGTAAGTCTTTCTATCATGAGGGCAAGACATTTGAGATCGGAGGGGACAACTATCAGATTTTGAAACGCGTCGCCGAAGGAATGCACAAGGCACCGGATCTGCACAATACCGTGAGCGTCAAGGTGCTAGCATCTTCTATTTTCGATTGGATTGAGCTGAGTCATAAGAAAGCAACAACTCTCAGTATGACTGAATATGTACTCGCTGACATCGAACCAAAGATTCAGGATCTCGAAGTATGGATTCCAATAGCAGCAACACGGATTCAGTCGGAGTTCGAATTTGGAAATATGACAATTCGGACAATCACTAGAGCGATGCTCGACGAATGGGAAGCGGACGCACGAAAGAAGCGCCCAGATGCTACCGAGGCTCACGATGTCTTCTTCGAACGATGGCGCAAAGCGCTTCTTGGGTTTGCTGCCGCAACTATGGAGTTGCGCGCTGAAGCGGAACGAGCATATGAATTGGCTTCGGCAGAAGCCGAGCGAACCGTGGCGCTTTTGCGCTGTCTGTCGCCGCTTAACCACTTTCCGTTTATAGTCAGCAAATCAGTCCCTTTAGGCCAAGAAACCGAGAATGGGTTCCAATATTTCATGACTCAAAAAGGTCGCATTACTTTTGCATCGAGCGGCGTTAAGACTACACCTCACGATGAGTGGAGAATCAGCAACGAGTTTCTTGAAGTGATGAGATCCTTTGGGATGGAGAAGTTCAGCGCGCTCCTCAAGGTAAGCAAGGCAACCGGCTTTCAGAGGGACTTACTCCGCGCTCTACAGCTATATGGGAGAAGTTCGACCTTACGAAACCCGGCTGACAAGCTCACATACATACTCGCACCATTAGAAGCGCTCCTAATCGCGGATCGGACACAAAATGTGGACGATCTCGCAGACCGCCTAGTCATGTTCGTCGACAAGGAGGCCGCTGGAAGAAAGGAAGCGTTACGGACAATACGAAATGTATACGAGCGTCGACTGAGCTTTGTACACAGTGAACACACCAAGCAAGACCTACAACTGTTGGAAAAGTTTATGGTGATCGCTTGGACCTTCTTCATTAACGTCATCGGTAACGCAAACACATATGAGTCTCGTCTTGACTTTATCAAAGGCATCGACAACGCAAAATTTTCAGGTGGTTTGGCTTGAAGTACGTGATCAATCAGGAAACAGCCCGAGAACTCAATCTCGAAGGCCAGCGATTAGTCAGCGCCTTATCGACCGAGCCGTCTAAGGCGGTTGACTCGCCTGGAAGGTTTCACCCTAATTACCTAACAACAATTGCGAGTCTTCGGAAAAATGAAACGCCGGAGCATTGGGTTAACCCAACCATTGGAACGGATGGTTTCGAAGTTGCCCGGTCGTTCCCTGATATCGACCCGCCGCTCGGTTTCTACGGTCAGAGTCATCAATCATTCATTGAGCTATGTCGAAGAGTGTTTGAGTGGATTGAGCTTGAGGAAACAGTTAGCGAGACATTTATAGTCGAAAGCTGCTTTGAGTGGATGCGTCAGCGTCACTTAGATAAAACTGATACTTCCTTGACCGAATATGTTTTTAGACGATGCGAGCGAAACGTAGCGATTCAAGAAGTCTGGTTCCCTCTGGTTGACATTAGAGTTGCCTTTGAAATTCGAATCGGAAGAGTGTCGCTCAAGCCGGTCACCAACGCTGACTGGCGAAGATGGGTTTCCGAATGGCAGGCGAGGCAGCCAGTAGCGATTCCAGACCTTAGGCGATTCTTGCTTGGCGTGGAGTCAGAAGGAATTACAGTGGCTATCTGCCGAGCAACAGCGGAACCTATTAGAGCGGTTGAGATAGCGCTTAAGGAAGTTGAAGCCGTACTCGATGTACTCAGGTATTACTCACCCTCAAATAGGTATCCGACCATGCCGGCTTATTGTTCAATAGCCGGACGGGAACAGATTGATAAACCGAAGCACTTGATCATACAAAATGCGGTGTTAGTGTCAGCTGGAACTACTGTCACAAGCATGCGAGCGCAACATGCATGGCCCATCAATGAAGACTTGATAGGTAAGATGAAAGAGGTGGGCTTCGATACCCTTGTTGCATTACTCGACACTCCGAGTACGTCCAGAAGCGAACTACAAAATGACTTCTTTAGGGCTCTCACGATCTACTCGAAGAGTTGCATCGCGCAGAGCCTAACCGAGAAGTTGCTCTACGCAGTTCTAACGCTTGAGTGCGTTCTCCTCAAAGACGAGAGCGAGTCCTTGCAAAAGCACATTGGCGAGAGGATGGCGTTCATGATCGGCAAATCACTCGACCATAGGATCGCTATCGCAGCTAACTACAAGAAGGCATACGGTCTTCGAAGCGGAGCTGTGCATCATGGACGTCAAGTTACTGAAGAGTCAATTCTAAACGAGTTCATGCCAAATGCATGGCTTACGCTCAATTGGATCGTAGACAACTTCGAGAGATTCAAGAGCAAATCAGAGATGATCGAATTCATTGATGAGATGAAGTTCAACTGAATTGCACTAACCGAATGAAGTCGCCAAAAATGTCGCAGATTGCAGATGAAAAAAGTGGCAAGGTCAGAACCTTTCTTGAGGCGTATCAATCAGCTCTTAGAGGCTTCTTGAGTAAACTTCCCAACGACGGGTTTATCTTGCCGAAATCAATTGTTAATGCAATTGGCCGATGTGAAGTCTGGCCGTGTACGGATGCAGCAGTTGTGTTGACTTATCTATCCAAGAAAGAAGAGAGCGAAGTTCTTCTTCACAAGCAGACCGGTCAATCAGTTGAGCTATTCATGAGGCAAAGCGATGTCTTCTCTTATTTTGATGAAAACGGCGAACAGGGCTCAATGCGACTCAGCTTTGCCTTTCCAAACAAAGATCCTGCCGATCGGCGACCGTCGTCTAATGATTTTCTATTCGATCGATCGAGTCTCGATGATTTGATCGCCTGGCCGCCAGCAGAAGGAGCCGTTGACCTCGGTTTAAGTCAAAGGTTCTTTGCCCCTAAGTTTACGCGTATATCAATTTTTGGTTGGAATGCCTATTTAGGTTCACCAACTACGGAGGCCCTCAAAGACTTAAGGAGAGGTTATGCCGCGCAAAATCTCTCGATCTCGCCTCCGTTTACAAAAGGATTCTTGGAAGCACTGTTTGAATCTGGAGCGAAAAGCGCAACACAGTTAGAAAAAGCAATTGATCACGGCAACCGTGAACCTCTGCGCCAATTTATTATTGGCCACCCTGAGGTCGTGAGGCCCGATTATGTTCGAGCGTACTCAAATGTCACCGTTGGCGATCAAGCAGTCGATCTGGTCTTACTAATTCCAGGCGAACAATCACCGGAATATCTATTTCTGACATTGGGAGACCCAAGAGAATCATGTTTCACGGAAGCCAACGACGCGTCGGACAGTTACAGAAAAGCGGAGAGTGCGCTCGTAAAGGTTAAGGATATTGTAACGAGCGACACACACAGGGTCGAAGTGTCCGGAGATTTCGCGAACTCATCTTTTCTTCACGTTAGCAGTCGAACGGCATTGCTCAATTATGCTCAGAAGAAATCCTTGTACGAACGAGGGCGCGAATCAAATTGTCGATTCGAAACCTACGACGATTTGCTTAATCGGTTTCGTTATTACATTTCTGACGTTACGGGCATTAGAGACCGATTTCTACCAATTGAATCACGTCTATCAAGACTTGGTGTCGAAAGCGACGAAAACTTCGATCAGTTGATGCAGCAAGTTGACCGTGAGATGCAAACTGAGCAGATTCCGCTTACAGCCCGAGCAATCGAAGGAGTCTTACGGCTATCATCCGTGTACAGTCTTTACTTGTTGAATTCCGATCCGCTCTGCAAAAAAGTCAATGATTGGTTTGATCGATGGTATGGAGATCGCGGGAAGATGACGATGGGTTTGGGGAGCATGGGGGTTATTCTTCGAGGGGACGTGTTGCGAATGGATTTTCCTATTGGTTTTGGAATTAATCGAGTAGTTTGCACCAAAGAGCTTGCAAAGGATCGACCGTCCATCGTCATTGGCACACGTGAGAATCCTCCGACACTTAACGCGTTGGACTTTGTGCAAGGACTTACGCAAGAGTTTGCTAATACGTTAAGCCAAGAAGAGCTTCAGGGCCTCTTTTATCAATTTGTATTTGGACGGACAGCTTTTATGCGAATCTTCGAAGTGTTCGAAGGATCTGAGTTGACTCAGCAGGCGCGCGCGGATTTGATGGCGTCTTCGAGTCACCTCTTCGAGAGTCATCCTAATTATGCTCTTTCCAAATGGGCCTCACTACAGGCATCCGAGAAGTTCATAAAGGATTACATAATTAGAAAGGGAGGGACCCCGCCGCGGAGTCATAACCTCAAACAGCTTGCGACAATTGCCGAGCAACATGGGCTCGCGCCAATCCCTGGACAATGGCTAGACGACATCGAATGCTCCGCTGAAGTTCGCTATGGAGGCATCACCGTCACCTCTCAGGAGGCGGTCGAAGCCCAATACGCCGCTTTGCAAGTTTGCGAGCATATATCCACTCATTAACGATTACGTTGAAACTCAATGAAGAATGAAGATATAGCAGCAATTGACTTCAGCGGATGGCCCTTGCCGGAAGCGTCAAGGATTTTGTGTAAACGATCGTCTGTGATTTGGTGGTTGCTGCTTTTTCATCTATTTAGCCAGTCGTAGGGGCTGTGGGAACGGTGGGAAAACGTAGTTTGTTTTTCCACGGTTTCCATAGCCCGGTTTGGTCGTTTCGGCCTCCGGTGGCGGCGGGGTGCTAGCCGGCCGGCCATCGGTCTTCGTAAATGATGGCGAAGCGATTGAGCGCGTCCTTCCAGTCGTAGACCGGCACGGTCCACTTCTTGGCGATGTTGCGGAGCGCCAGATAGAGTAGTTTGCTGACCGCCTCATCATTGGGAAATGAGCCGCGCGCTTTGGTCACCTTCCGCAGCGACATGTTCAGTGACTCAATAGCGTTGGTTGTATAGATGATTTTCCGAATCTCCGGCGGATGCGCGAAGAACGGGATCACCCGGGTCCAATTGCTGCGCCAGGACTTGGCGATCATCGGAAACTTCTCATCCCACTTCAAGCTAAA
>Ga0157378_10002639_pt1 | contig 15981 bp, 16 predicted proteins | sample M65metaG_FD_115309 | JGI IMG/M metagenome (GOLD analysis project Ga0157378, IMG submission 115309) | Miscanthus rhizosphere microbial communities from Kellogg Biological Station, Michigan, USA - M6-5 metaG | ecosystem: Host-associated > Plants > Roots > Rhizosphere > Soil | place: USA: Michigan...
AAGTGCCTCGGCTAAATGAATACAAAGATTGGCTGGCATTGGTGTACACTATCCCAGGAGAAAGAGGTAAAGGGTACGGAGCGCAATTATGTAATTTTATTATGGTTCGTGCAAAGGAAAAGGGAGTCAAAAAAATGTATTTGTTTACGGAAAAGGCCGAGAGTCTATACATGCGACTTGGCTGGACCATGTTGGAAAAACTGTTTGAAGGAGAAAGGGAGTTAACGGTAATGACAATTGGATAGGTCACGGCCTCCGTCGCTGAGGCTACGACGTCCACAGACCACGAACCGTCCAAGAGTACGTTGTGGTCCGTGGTATTTCGTTGCCTATTGCCAATTCTATCGTCCGTCATCCGTCAACTGTCATCTCGCAGAGTGATCCGTTGTCTGTCGTCCTTCCTAAAAATCTATCTTATAATTCAATATCGGTATCAACCCGGTTTGATAATTATAGACAATTCTATTTTCATCTTCATTGTAATACTGGTTATATACATTCAGTCGGTTCGTCAGGTTCTGAATGTCCAGGGATAATGTGCTCGTAAAATGTTTCTTGTTCCACGTCATGCTAACCCGTACATCGGTTCTGAAATAATTCGGATTACGCAGTGAATATGCATTCTGCTCATCAAACACTGTGTATCCTTTTGCCTGCGATTGGGCGAGGTCGATGGGAGTGGTTCTCAACCCACCTGCATAAATGGTTTTGATGTTCAGGCCAAAAGTCTTCTTCCTGTTTTGTGAAACGAAATCTTTGCCACCAATCAATGTGATGATATAGTTTCCATTGAACCGGGTGTTTCTTTCAACGCCATCCAGCGCATTGTACTTTGTTTGGTAAATTGAATTACTCAGTGTGAAATAAAAATAATTCTGCAGGTACCGCTCAAGGGAGATTTCCACGCCGTAATTCTTGCCCGTTCCTTTGTTCACCAGCGGGTCAAGCACATAACTGTCCAGGATGTTCAACGTTGAAAACGTGCTGCTGTCCTTAGTGCTTACGGGCGCATTAAATAGCTGCTGATAATACAACTCCGTTTTCAGCAGAAGATTTTTGGAAAGGCGATGGCCGTACGACAAAACGTAATGATTTGCTTTTGTGAATCCGAGATTTCGATTGGGAGAACTAAAGCTACCGTCTGCATTTTGTTGTTGTGCAAAATAAACGCCCCAGATTTGTAACTGGCTATGCAGACCATAACCAACTGAAATACTATTCTTGCTATCGACGTTCCATTTAGCCGAAAGACGGGGCTCAACACTTTGCGAATTATTCAATGATAAATGCAGGTAATGTAAGCCTGCGTTGATGGTAAATTCGTTCGATGGCCGAAATTGCCACTGTGCAAACAACTGTTGTGTGGAAGTCTTGCCCTTCGTATTAATGCGTTCTTCCAAAGGATCGCCTTCATGTTCGGCCGACAATTGGTAGTAATTAAAATCTATAAAATTCGCAATAACACCCGCGCGCAAATGCAGCTTATTCGTCATCTTATAATTCAACGTTGAATTAAACAACCATTTCTTTACGATGTAATTGTCCTTGTAGTTTTTTGATAGATCATAATCATTCTCTATATAATCCTCGTTGTATCCATTTCTGGTATATGAAAATCCTGCACTCGTTTTTAAGTTGATTTTATTTCCTAATAATAAGGTGTGTGTTGCGCCACTCATGGCAGTATTAGAAACAAAATGATAAGGATATCGATCTTCTTTATGTTCCCATGCAGTAGAGTCTTTGTCTGGATCCATTTTGTCGCTGCTCAACCCTCCAAATCCAAACAATGTAAATGTGCCGAGTTTATTCGTTGGTAAATAGATATTGTACGACAGGTCCTGGAAAGTAGTTACTGACCCATCGGCCACCAAAACACCCATCTTGCTCAACAATGACAATGTAGAGTAGCGATAATTTACCAGGTAGGAACCTTTGTATTTTTTAGAGAAAGGTCCCTCCATAGCAGCATTTAAACCTAATACACCCGCTTGCAAGGTGTATTCTTTTTTCTCATTATTACCCTTTCGCAGTTTTAGGTCAAATACTCCGCTCAGCGCATTGCCATATTCTGCAGCAAATGCAGCGGTCACGAAATCCGAATTGGATAATAATTGTGCACTAAGAATCGAAATTCCGCCTCCGCTATTTCCAGCTTCAGCAAAATGATTAGGATTTGGGATATCCATTCCTTCCATCTTCCATAATAAACCCGTTGGCGAATTGCCGCGAATGATAATGGCATTCATGCCGTCATCTGCAGCAAGCACGCCGGGAAAAGCCGCTGCCATTCGCAAGGGATCATTCACTGCCGCAGCATATTTCTGCGTTTCCTCCACTGTGAATGCCCTCGCGCTAACGGCGCTCATATCGTTCAGCGGTTTATTTCTTTTACTGTTTGCTTTTACTACCACCTCGTTCTCCATTTTCACGAGTGGTTCCATGGAGATCGTTAACACGGTTTCTTTTCCGGAATTAACGGCAATGTTTTCCAATGTAGATGCTTTAAAACCTGAGTAAGTGACGGTGATGCGATAAGAACCAATGGAAAGGTCTTTGAATCGAAAATTTCCGTCTTCGTCAGTAATCGTTGAATAGTTTAATGAAGCGATGCTCACCGTAGCGCCAGGCAGTGGTTTCTGTAATACAAGATCCAATACTGTTCCACGAAGTTGCTGCTTGTATTGGGCGCTCAAACCAAGACTAAGAATGGATAAGGCGATGAGAAGTGTTGATTTCATGGTTATCTTCTTTCTGAGGTTGTTAATGGTTTAATAGATCAACAACAGAAGAAGAACTTACCCCTATCCGTTATTCGGAATTTAGAAAAAATTAATACCTGCATTCCATCCAAACCAACCGGTCACGTTATTTCCGAAAGAAGTGACATGATAGCCAGATGGAGGAATAGTAAATCCATAGCCCGGTATTTTAGCATCCTGGTCCGATACAAATACGGAGAATGATGGTCCAGCAAATAAAGAAACGTATTTACCCAGCTTCACATTCAAATTTAGATGGAGCCTGTTCAGAATGTTAGCATAATCCCACGAACCAAGATAGAGATACTGCGAAGTGGCCTCGGGGTTAAGCGAAAGTGTTTTCTTTTTATTCAAATTAAGTTCGCTTCCAAATCCAAATCCGAAACCATATACCCGATCAGTATTGCTGGTATTGATTCCGCCGTGAAGAATGGTGTACAATTTTGAATTTCCTGTCTTGAATGCAGCATTTACATTCATTACTTCGTTGCTATATGTGCTAAGCTTGTGGTACCCTTTAATCACTACATTGATCAATCCAATGCTAATGCCTTCTGAAGTATCGGCAATGTTGATCAACCCAATCTGCAGCCCTCGTAATTTTTTTGAGTAATTAATCACGCCGGCGATTTGCACACCGTTTGTTTCGCGATTGCTGAAATTGATAATTCCTCCAATTTGCACGCCACTTAATTTCTTTCGGGCGAAATTGCCAATTCCTGCAACCTGCACTCCCTCTACACTATCGGTAACATGATTGTAGATTCCACTCACCTGCACACCCGCAAACTTTCCTTTCACCAAATTATTGATACCAGCGGCCTGAAATCCTTCCGTTGAATCGAGTACTGTATTGTTCAATCCTGCCCACTGAACGCCCTTCACCTGTCCTCCCACCACATTGAACAAGCCGGCAGCCTGGAAATACTTAACTTCTTTTTTATCGATATTAAACAGTCCTCCTAATTCTACACCATTTGTTCCTGCAGTGTAGCCACCGAAAACATTCAATGAAAAATTGTTGACCACCTGTCCACTCATCTTGCCATGAGAGCCGAGTCCCGGCACTAGCGATACCTGGAATGGTCTGGTTTCAAAATAATTTTTCAGGTTAAGGCTTTGTACTTTTTGTTTTGTTGATAATAGGAATCTGCCCATTCCTGTTCGTTCTACATTCGTTGCAGCGTTTGAAGGAGAAGTTGCCATTGAAACTGTATCCAAATTTATTCGCGCAGAATCAGGAAGCAGATAGTCCTGCGGCGTTATCGTAACTCTTTCTTCTGCTCTTTCCACCGGCAACATCGTAATCGTCAGTTCCTGGTTATGCCGGGGCTCGATCACTATTGACGTGTCCTCGTAAAATTCTTTACTGATGAAAAGCGTTACCGCGCTTGATTTACTGCTTTTCAATTTCAACTTAAAAAATCCGTCGCCATTGGTCAAAGCGGAAACCAATTGCTTTCTTTCATATACACTTGCCTCGTTGATGGCAACTCCCGATTGTTCATCAAACACATAGCCGCTGACTGAATATAATTTGTCTTCTACCACGGCTTTATTGGTCACCATGGTCATTCGTATCGGCGCCTTTCGAATAATCACATAGTTGCCGCTTTCTATGAATTCATAGGTGTTATCAAAGAGAAGGTTGAGCACTTCGCTTAGGGTTTTGTTCCGAACCGTCAGGCTTACCAGGCTGTCTTTCTTTATAATTCGGGAATTATAAGAAAAATAAAAGTCACCCTTATTACTTAATATTTCTAAAACATTGTCGAGCCGCTGACGACTAACTTCCAGGGAAATATTTTTTGATAGAAGATTTTGTGCAATACCGGAAACACTAATGCCTGCAATCAAGAAAACAATACTTACAATCTTTTTCATCTGTTGTTGGGGCTTACTGTAGGATGATGGAATTTCCTTCCTTTACAACCTTAATATTAAATGTGATGCTGATTACATTCAGAAGCTGGTCAAGTGATTCATTGTGAAAAGTAGTGGTGATGCGCATTTCCTTTAATGCAGGGTTGCCAATTACCACATTCGAATGATATGCTTCATTGATCACTTGTACCAATTTCCATAGAGGTGTTTCATCGCATACGAATTCTTTGGTCCTGTAATACTGATACAGATGGTCGCTCACTTTTTCTCTTTCCATCACAGAATCCTTCGAATTCAGAAGTAATTTTTCATTCGCTTTCAATTCGTAAATTGTTTCGCCTTTGGAAACTCGCACGATTCCTGTTTCCACTATCACTTCTATATTTCCATTCTCGTTCTTGACATTGAAGCTCGTTCCTACAACTGTTATTTGCAATCCTCTTACTAACACAACAAATGGCTTTTCCTTATTCGGTCTTACATTGAAGAAGGCCTCGCCTTTCAAAACCACCTGCCTGGTTGACTTCTTGAAACGCGAAGGGTAGGAGATGAGTGAACCTTTGTTGATGGTTACTACTGAACCATCGGGAAGGGTATCTTTCAATACATCCCCTTGTGCAACCACGGCTACTTCTTTTACGGGATTGTACAGCAGCATGTATCCAAGATATCCCACACCAATGACCAGGAGGATCAAGGCTGCGATTCGCATCCATGCAAACCTGGGTTGACGAACGGGAACCGGATGAATTCTCTGCTGAAACTTTTTCCATGCTTGGTTTTCATCAACAGTTACTGCAGTTACCAGTTGACGACTCTCGTCCCAGATTTTTTTAAGCTGGTTATAGTAAGTAAGATTTGCATTGTTTTCATTCAGCCATTGCGTTACTTCATCTACCTCTTCTGCATTCGCTTCATTGAGGAGATACTTAACTAGCAGGTCGTCGTTAATATGGTCGAAGTTTTTTTCCAGGGTTTTAGAGTTGTAATAGTATTAGTATAAGCGTTAGAAAATCCACCAGTTTAGTCCTAAGTATTTTCAGAGCCTTCACCATGTGGTTCTCCACGGTTTTAACTGAAATGTCTAATTTCTCAGCAATGTCTTTATACTTCAGATCTTCAAAGCGACTCAGCTGAAAAACAGTGCGACATTGCTCCGGCAATTCATTCAATGCTTCCCTGAATTTCTGCTCCAGTTCTTTTCCCGTCAGTTTTCCATGTGCCTGCTCCGACGTGTTTTTCATACTATACGCCACATGCATTTGGTGACCGGCTTTTACTTTCTGATGTTTTAAAAAATTGAGGCTTTCATTGTGTACCGCCCGGTACAAATAGGCGGGAATAGAGCTGGAGAAGGAAAGGTTTTCAGAGCGTTCCCATAATTTAAAAAAAACCTGTTGTACCATTTCCTCCGCGTCGGCCTCATTCTTCAGCATAGTCAAAGCGTAGGCGTACAGGTTTTTATAGTGTGTTTTAAAAACCTGTTCAAACGCTACCTCGTCCCTGTGGGTGAGGCGCACGGCCAGTTGATCATCCGCGAAGTCCATCCTGAAGTAACTGCATTCCTCTTCCAATAATAAGCTGCTCGCCAAAAATACTTTATAGTATAACAACCGAATTATGATTTACCCCTACTGTGTTGGAAGGAAATTTTGCCGTGCCTGCTTTTAGGGGGAGAATGGACACTTTATTTGCAATTAAAGAAAAACCATCGCTTGACACCCGCCTATCCGCTCTTCAACATTCTTTTTGGAAGCGCGCTGACGTCAAACAACTGCTCATTAAATAAGTTTACTTTCGTAATGAATCATCAAAGTGATCATATGAATCGGAAAATCGTTTTTCTACTAACCCTGATTTGCTTTTCAACGTTTACAAGTTATTCTCAATCGAATGACCTTTATAAAACCATCGTGAAATTGGACAGCACTTTTTTTAATGCTTACAATACATGCGATATGGCAACGCAGCGTACGTTTTATTCAGATAGCATTGAATTCTTTCATGATCGTTCTGGGCTTGAAACTTCGAAAGAGAAAATTCTTTCTGCTACAGAGAAATATATTTGTGGTAAAGTTACAAGGGAGTTAGTGCAAGGCAGCATTGAAGTTTCACCCTTGCCCGGTTATGGGGCGGTGGAATTAGGCAGCCATATGTTTCATAATAAACAGGAACCGAATGCGAAGTCGCATCCAAGCAAGTTTGTAATTATCTGGAAGAATACAAATGGAAACTGGACGATTACAAAGGTTATCAGCTTGCATTAGATAGAGATTGAATATGATCGCGTAAGAAATGATCAGCCATAAATTGGTTTGCGCAAATGACTTCAAGCATTTCGTTATTCTCCAAAGCATGATTATCTTGTAACACCAACGGTAATGATTAGGTGAGAAGCAAAATCTTTCATTATGAACCAGGATATTAAAACCTACAATAAAGGCCTGACAAAGTCGGACAAAGCGATTTGCGATTTACTGGCAGACGAAATCGATAGTCATCTTTCAAAAGCGGAGAATAAGATATGGCACCGCCATCCTGTATGGTTCCTCGATGGTAATCCTGTTGTTGGATATCACAAATTAAAGGATAGTGTTCGTTTGTTGTTCTGGAGCGGTCAATCCTTCGACGAGCCAGGGTTATTGCCAGAAGGAAGTTTCAAGGCCGCGGAGGTAAGGTATACATCTGTGGATCAGGTAAACACAAAGGAATTGAAGCGTTGGCTTGCCAAAGCAAAAAAGATCCAGTGGGATTATAAAAATATTGTGAAACGAAAAGGGGTGTTGGAAAGACTGGTTTAAAGTATCACTATGAAAATTCTTTTTTATTCCATTCTCTGTACATTATTATCCTTCTGTTCGTGCGCCCCTCAATTAGTGACTGAAGAAGTTTCACCTTATTATATGCTCACGGTAGACGGGAAAGAAATATTTGTGCAAGCATGCGGAACAACCGAATACTCGGCAAAGTATTTACAAGATACTGCGGTAGTCGCCGACTTTGATTGCAACGGTCAGGGTGCGGGATTTCACTTAAGAGGACCAGTTGGGGACGGTCAGTATCAATTAGACCATCGCAACGAGGCGTGGTATAAAGATGGCGGCTTTTACTACATAACAGATAGTTTACACAAGGGAACTTTGACAATTAGAACTATTCCAACTCCCACATCTAATTTTTCCCAATATCACATTGAAGGCGAAATTTCTTTCCAGGCTATTGATAAGAATAGCGGGAAAACCATTAATGTTACCAATGGAAAGTTTTTGCTAAGAAAGGTTCAATACTAATAGAGATTCGATCTTTCAGAATGATTGGATCTTTGACAACTGCCATTTATGGGAAAATCAAATTTTCTTGCAAGTCTGATTTGCTTTTTATTGCTGCATGCACATACATCCTTCGCGCAAACTTGCGGCAGCAGGCAATTGGACCCGGGCATAGCTTCATTTTTAAAATTGATTGGATATAAAGACCTCAGCCTTGAACAACTGCGTGCAATGCCTATTGAGCAACTCAAATACGTGGAAATTCCTTTGATACCGTACCCCGCTGAAGATGTGAAAAGAATAAAGATTACTCCGGACAGCATACCAGTGTTAGTGTTCAATCCGGCTCACGAAAAAAATTTGCCTATCATCATACATTATCATGGAGGCGGATTTATTTCACCTTTATTACATGGACTCGAACAATCGTTATGGCTTGACGCGAAGACTTATGGAGCAGTTGTTTTTGCCGTTGATTACAGAGTTGCTCCGGAAAATAAATTCCCCGTTGCTGTTAATGATAGTTATAACGCATTTAAGTGGATTGCGTCACACGCAACAGCATTTGGAGGTGATACCAGTCGTATCGCATTAATGGGAAATAGTGCTGGAGCAAACCTGGTGGCAGTAATTGCTCAGAAGGCAAAGAAGGAAGGCATTAGCGGAAAAATAAAACTGCAGGTGATGAATGGATTGCCGGTAGATTGCCGGCCTGAAAATATGGAACGTTCTGTTTCCTACCAGGAAAATGCAAAGGGATATTTTCAAACCAAGGCGCTGTGCTATTTTGCTTTAGAAACTTATGCGCCGGGACAAACTAATAATCCGGAAGTATCTCCGATTCTCACGGAAGACTTGAAAGGACTTCCTCCAGCAGTCATCGTCAACGCAGAATTTGATCCGTTGAGAGATGATGGAATTCTATATGCAAATAAATTGAGAAATGCCGGAGTGAGAGTGTGGGAGAAATGTTTCCCCGGACAAATACATTGTTTGATCGGCGCACTGCCAAATTCTCCCGTAATGATGGAATATGCAGCTATTGTAAAAGCTGCGATGAATGAGAGTTTTCAAAAGCAGTAACGAAAGATCTCGACTGCGCTCGATCTTTTAAGTGCGCCCTTCGACTTCGCTCAGGGTTCGAATTCAGTCGAGTCCCGAGCGCAGTCGAGATGTTCCTAACGAGTACGCATGCCATCGATCGTGTCCTCACGAATCGATCCTACCCCTCTTCCCACATTTCCAACCTCTTATCACCGCTTTGCTGAAATTCACTAAAAATTTATTGTTTTTCGATAAATATTTATCTATATTTGATCTTCCTTACATCAACAAACAGATATTATGAAATCAAAAACACAAGCCCTGCTCTTGACGTTGAATGTTTTGGCATGGCTGGCATTCTTCGGATTTATCATTAAAGGCGGCGCCATTCTCGTCTCATATGGCGTAAGCGTTCGCAATCCTGTTGGCGCAAAAAATCTCTATATGGGATGGAATTTGTCAGCATTGCGCGAATATGACTTTTGGCATTATAGCGGAGTCGTATATATGAGAGTATTGCTTTTGTTTCTCCAGGCCTACATCGCCTTCCTGGTTACTAAAGTGCTTTCTAAAATCAAGTTGGCAAATCCTTTCAGTATTGAAGTATCGAACCTGATGGAGCGGATCAGTTATTTCATGCTGGCCACATGGGTTGTGGTGATGTTACACAATTCACACATTGGATGGCTAGCTAAAACCCTGCCGTCTATGCAGGAAAATTATATTTCGGGTGAATTCATTTTTCTCGCAGGAGTAGTATTTGTTATTGCGCAAGTATTCAAGAAAGGAGTAGAAATTCAAACAGAAAACGAATTAACCGTATAACCTATGCCTATAGTCGTAAACCTGGACGTGATGATGGCCAAACGAAAGATGTCATTGAACGAACTCTCGGAAAAAGTGGATCTCACTTTGGCCAATCTATCAATCCTTAAAACAGGGAAAGCAAAAGCCATCCGCTTTAGTACTCTTGAAGCGATTTGTAAAGTGTTAGACTGTCAGCCGGGCGATATTCTGGAGTATACAAAGAAATAAGTCGTCCCTTAAATCTCATCATCCTGAAATGATCAGTGAATGTTGCGAAAAAAAGATCCGATCATTTCAAACGATCGGATCTCTAAATTTTATTTCACTAACTTTCTTTTGCCTATTGCCTATTGTCTATTGCCTGTTGACTATAGGCAGTTTACACGAAAGCTAAATGCTGTTCATATCTCTCTCCCTTCTTGCCTCTGAGCTCTGAGCTCCCTGGTATTCGGCGCTGCCAAATCCTAACATGGGGTAAAAGATGAAAGGCAGAAAGATCATACCTACGGTATAGCCTTCACTCTTGCCGAAACTCTTTGAGAGAAGATTTACTGCCCAGATGGCGTAAATGATGTTGACAAACGGAATGATCATCATTAACAACCACCACCAGGGTTTGCCGATGATACGCAGCAACACCAGAGTGCCGTAGATAGGAATAATGGATGCCCATCCTGGCTGTCCGGCTTTTTCAAAAATTCTCCATTGTGCAACGATGAGAATAAGAATGACGAGGAGGTAGGTAATAATAATGGCATTCATGTGGATATGATTTGGTTTAGAAATACAAAATACTATGCTTCAGATAAATTGTATAGTAACCAACGGGTGAGTTTATTGATTATTGTCAAGATTCGAATGCGGTCTTAACATGTAGTAAGGGTTTTCCTAATCTAAGAATAGAGGTATATAATGATATATGATTTTGAGATATGACTTTGAGAGCGATTTCGCTTTGGGTGGATTCGCTTAATTACCTTCACCTAATTGCTAACTGAAATGAACATCACTTACCAAATCGCTAAATTATTTCGCGACGTTTACCATGGCGGCAACTGGACCGCAGTGAACATCAAAAGCACACTCGCAGATGTTGATTGGAAGCAGGCGACTACAAAATTGCAGTCGTTCAATACCATCGCGACGCTTGTATACCATATCAATTGGTACGTTGAAGCGGTAACCAAAGTCTTAAATCATGAACCATTGGAAGGAAATGATAAGGACAGTTTCAACCTATCGCCCGTTGAATCAGCTGGCGATTGGTTAGCATTGCAACAAAAAATGTTTGCTAATGCGGATGCACTCGCAAAACTGATTGAAGAATTTCCGATAGACAAACTCGATCAAACATTCGTGCACGAAAAATATGGAACTTACTATAGGAACCTGCATGGGTTAATTGAACACAATCATTATCATTTGGGGCAAATAGTGTTGATTAAGAAAATGCTGACCAGAACATCGCAATAACAAAAATAGATTTTCACAATAGCTTCTCGTAACTGGCCAATCAATGGGATTTTATCGGAAGTAAAGAATTTCTTACCAGCAGGCTAAAGCAGACTCATAAATAAAAAAAAGATTATTTGAATTCAATTTCAATTTGAAGCGAGCGATCTGTGCATACTAGTATTATTTTTTTCGCCACACTTATACAAAAAATATCTTGCAATTGAAATCTTTCTCCTAAATTCACGCTAACCGTTTCTCCAAAATTCCCCTCAAATTATCCAGTCACAGAAAAGCCGCATGAATAATATCCAATTCTTCGGTCGCGAAGCTTGAATTGTCCTCGTTTGCGTACTAATGACAAAACATTTTGTGGCAAGTCTTGCACCTTGCACAGTTAAGCATTATTGACTGTGCTTGTAGTAAGAAATGCAAATCCGTTTTTTCAATTGACCTTGAACTTAAATTATCAAACGGCGGCATTCGGTAAACTATGAAGCAGTTTATTTTCGTAGCCTTCATCCTCGTTTTTTTAATGGTGGAGGACAAATCGGATTTGGCCGAGGTAGCACCTGAAACCTCGCGGGGACTTCATTATTCGAAAGAGTGGAAGAATCTGAATTATGCGGGCGATACTTTGCAGTCGCACATGTTGGATATTTACTTGCCTGCGGCGAAAAAGGAGTCATACCCCGTAGTCATCCTCATTTACGGCAGTGCCTGGTGGAGTGATGACCTGAAGGGAAACGATATGAAAACAATCGGCAAAACGCTGCTCGATAGCGGCTTTGCTGTAGTCACACCCAATCATCGCTCCAGCAAGACCTTTAAATTTCCTGCACAGCTACATGACATCAAAGCGGCAATTCGTTTTATTAAAGCAAATGCAGATAATTATCAACTCGACACTTGCTTTATTGCGGTGACGGGCACTTCTTCTGGCGGGCACTTGTCTGCCCTCGCCGGCACAACAGGTGCATTGAAACAATACCAGGTGAATTCAACGAGCATGGATATGGATGGCGAACTTGGAAATTATACGGCGTTCAACCCCACTGTGAATGCAGTGGTAGATTGGTTTGGACCAACTGATTTTCAAAAGTTGGATGATTGCGGCAGTGTTCTCATACACCGTGCGGTAAATTCACCGGAATCAATTTTCATTGGTGAACCCATCCAAAATAATCCAGATAAGTGTGTGCTTGCTAATCCTGCAACATTTGTGGATTCTAGCGATCCTCCATTCCTCATTCTGCATGGCGATGGCGACCTGATGGTTCCATATTGCCAAAGCGAAATCCTGTACAACGCACTGCAAACGGCTAAAGTTCCAAGCGAATTTGTACTTGTGCGCAATGGCAAGCACGGACCCGGACTGATCAAAGAAGAATACTTGCAGAAAATGGGAACGTTCCTATTGACAGAATTCAGGAAAAATAATTAGCTTCTTATTCACGCAAACCATATTAGATTCGCGTCAATTAAACATTGGTATATCAAATGCGGGTTCAAGACGCTGTGGTAACCTTTTTGTCGTATGCGAAACAACGGCAAAAAAGACCCCTCATTAAAGAAGCATTTAAGCTGAAGAATCAAATTGGACTGGAGATTGGCGGCCCAACCCGGTTCTTTGGACTGAAGGGTGGCATTCCGGTTTATTTGGTTGCAGAACGGGTTGACAATGTAAATTTCGGCACACACACATTCTTCGGAAATTATCAGGCAGGTAACACCTATCATTATCATGAGGGTAAGACGGGGAAGCAGTTTATATCAGAGGCGACCGACTTGCGCGAGATTGCCGATAACACTTACGATTTTGTTCTATCCTCGCATTCGCTTGAGCACACTGCAAATCCCATCAAAGCGCTAACCGAGTGGATAAGAATTTTAAAACGCTCCGGAAAATTGGTGCTCATCCTTCCTGATAAACGACATACGTTTGATCAATATAGAAAATATACTTCCTTTAGTCATTTGCTCGACGACTATCACAACAACACGCTGGAACACGACACAACACATATAGAAGAAATTCTTTCCACCTTTGACGAGAATAAGATGGGGGTCACTTTGGTAGACTTTGAGAAATTGATATCAGATAACTTTACTAATCGCGCCGCACATCATCATGTGTTCAGCCAGGAAGTGGTGAAGTCGATGTTGCAATTTGTGGGCTTCACTGTTGAGTTCCAATACGAGACTGAACCGTTCCACCTGATCACCATCGCAAAGAAATAAGTGTTGATAGCCAATAGCCGTTAGCTGGCCATTCTTTGGTATATTCACAACACAACCTTTAACACCCATGAGTAATGCATCTTTTATGCTTGCTATCTGTTTGCTTGTTTGCCTTATCACTTTGTCGTGTCACCATATAGATAACCTGGAAAGTTCCGCTTCTTCACCCAAACCAATATTAGGGACCTGGAAATTATTAACCGGTACGCTGATCGAGAAGGGCGATACTACCGTGACCGACTACACAAAAAATGTTTCCTTCATCAAGATCATCAACGACTCACATTTTTCTTTCATTCAGCACGACTTGAATAAAGGAAAAGATTCAGCTGCGGTGTTTTCATCAGGAGCCGGAACCTATTCACTAAAGGATAGTTCTTATACTGAGCATTTGGAATATTGCAGCGCCAGGGAATGGGAGGGACATGATTTCACTTTTACTGTAGAGATCAAGAACGATACATTTATTCAGCGCGGAATAGAGAAAGTTGAAAATCTTGGGATAGAGCGGTTGAATATTGAGAAGTATGTTAGGGTGAAATGAGAAGAAGGACCACGGACCACGGACCACGAGGAGAAGTTGGCAGTGAACAGAGGACAGATGACAGATGACAGGTGGGAGACGGCAGACCAATATCAACATGCAACAGGCAATTGGCAATTTGCAATCAATGGCGTTTCTGCATCTGGCATCCTGCATCAGGTATCCTGAATGAGGCATTCATGAAAATAGATTACAGATCCTCACGTACACCATAAATTATTAGGATTGCATGCGTATTGCTGCGGTAATAATGTTGTTCTTGCTGGAAGTGGATTGTAACCGTAAGTCGGGCGCACAACAATCCGCTATTGAATTTACTGTTCCTGTGAAGGTGATTGTTACCGGTTATAACGGTAACATGATGGAACCTTTCATGTCCAGAGATGGAAACACTTTATTATTTAATAATTTAAATGCGGCCCCCGAAAACACAAATCTTCATTGGGCCACCAGGGTGAATGATAGCACGTTCGAATATAAAGGAGAAGTCACCGGAGTGAATACAACGGATCTGGAAGGTGTGCCATCGCTTGATCAGGCAGGGGAATTATATTTTGTATCCACCAGAAATTATGTGACCACGTTGTCGACGCTGTATCAAAGTGAATTTGCAAACGGAATAGCTACCAATGTGCGATTGGTAGAAGGTCTATCTAAGATGCAGGCTGGATGGCTGAATTTTGATGTGGAGGTGAGTGCCGACGGAAGTACGTTATACTTTGTAGATGGTTTGTTCAATCAATCAGGCACACCCACCACCGCTGATCTGGCTATTGCAAAGAAAAACGGTTCAGGTTTTCAGCGGATTTCAAACAGCAATTCTCTCCTGCAAAACGTCAATACCAATGCGCTGGAGTATGCGGCGTGTATTTCTGTTGATCAATTGGAGCTCTATTTCACGAGGGTGGAAACGCCAATAACATCTTCCTCATCTCCCGCAATTTTTCTTGCCAGGCGGCAACGTGTTGATGAGCCATTTGGAGTTCCATTCAGGATAGAATCAATCAGGGGATTTGCCGAAGCGGCTACAATAGCACCCGATCAAAAGACGATCTACTTTCATATGAAGGAAAATGATAAGTTCGGATTGTACATGATTAGAAAGAAGTTACCATAACAATTGAACAATGCTTTCTCCGCCGGCGAGAAGAAATATTGCACGCATCATTCCATTTGGCATTATCTGGCTGGTGGCTGGTATCATATACTCACTACTTGAAAGGGGTTTGCTTGGTAATCTTCCGGCATATCCAACAACCGGCAATCCGTATGATTTCATGAGTACTTTCTGGATCACCGCTATTACTGCACTTATATTGGGTTGTTTTTTTGGTGCTCTTGAAGTTCTTTATTTCTCGAGGTTGTTTGAAAGAAGAACGCTGATTGAAAAAATTATTTATAAGACCATCATCTATGTTTCCATCAACATCTGTTTTCTGCTGATCAACACCTCCGTTTATAATGCGGCTGAACTGAATGCTAGCATTCTTGATCGGCGCGTGTGGCAAAATCTATGGATATTTTTTTCAAGCTTTTCTTTCTGGAGCGTTGAGGTATACATCGCGGCAGTGATCACCATTTCACTTTTCTACACAGAGGTTAGCGGAAATCTTGGACAGGCTGTACTCAATAACTTTCTTACCGGCTACTACCACCGGCCTGTAGAGGAAGAGCGAATATTCATGTTTGTGGATATGAAATCGTCTACTACCATCGCCGAGAAAATTGGCCACGTCCGATATTTTGAAATGCTCAAGCAATACTTTGCCGATCTGTCAAAAGCGATTGTGAGGCATTCGGGTGAAATTTATCAATATGTAGGCGACGAAGTAGTCATTTCCTGGAAACTAAAAAAAGGATTGCACAATAATAATTGCATTCAATGTTTTTTTGCAATGCGCGATTCGCTTGCCGGGAAATTCGAAAAGTATTATGCGGACTTTGGCTTATCGCCCCAATTTAAGGCGGGATTGCATTC
>Ga0157378_10002640_pt1 | contig 15980 bp, 12 predicted proteins | sample M65metaG_FD_115309 | JGI IMG/M metagenome (GOLD analysis project Ga0157378, IMG submission 115309) | Miscanthus rhizosphere microbial communities from Kellogg Biological Station, Michigan, USA - M6-5 metaG | ecosystem: Host-associated > Plants > Roots > Rhizosphere > Soil | place: USA: Michigan...
ATCGAGGCGGCCCGACTCCTCCCGATCGGCACCCGTGGCGCGGACCCCCACGACGGGAAGCGGCTCGTCGACCCGCCCGAGCAGCGAGAGCACCTCGTAGTGGGTAATGAAGAGGCCGGTTCCGCCGGCCTTCAGCCGCCGCGCGACGGCGCGCGCCTGAGCCGGGGTGGTGATGTGCTCGGGCTCTTCGCCGTAGAAGTCGCTGATCTCCCGCTTCCACTGCAGGATCAGGTCCTGCGGGCAGACGATCAGACCCTTGCGAGCAGCACCTCGCTCCCAGCTAGCGTGGATCAGGGTCGCGCCGCCGAGGCTCTTGCCACCGCCCTGCTCCCAGCCGAGGACCCCCGATCCCTTGACGACCAGGCGGGCGAGATCCTCGAGCTGCCAGTCCTCGACCTTCGAGGTTTTGAACTCGAAGCCGTTTCGCTCGGCGAGGCCGCGGAGAACATCGCGTGCCTCCTCGACCTCTTCGGGGAACTTGGTCCCGAGGTCGCCGGGATCTGGAAGCTCGAAATGCTCGAGGAGGTACTCGACGTCGGAGGCCGCCTCGTTGAAGAGCTGGCCGTCGATCTCGACCTTGAGCACCTTGGCCTCTTGCTCGTACTTACGGATCTCGACGTCGCCATTTCTCTTTTTGTGGGGACGTTCGGCCTGGGTGATCCGGATGTCGCTGGAGGTGACAAGCGGGTAGCGCTCGCCGGCCTCGAAGCCGCGCTCTGGATCTGAGGCGGTGCAGAGGATCGAGTCGAGGTCGTCCAGAAAGGCGAGGCGCTGCTGGGGCCGGACTTCATAGAGCGGGCAGATGACGCGCTCGGCCTCGCGGGTGGCGGAATCGACCGCCTGGACGAGCGCCGGGTCGATCGTCAACACGTCCTCGTCGGCGAGCGAGCGGAGCTGCCGCCATTCGCGCAGGTTCAGAGCGAAGTAGGTCGTCGGCTGGTTGTTCAGCCTCTCGACGTTGCGGAGGACTTTCCGCTGGCCGAGAGCGAGGCGGGCGAAGGGGCTCGGCCGCGAGGAGATCCGCCCGGAGCGAAGAGCGAGGTCGAAATCCTGGCGCTTGGAGGCCGAATCGCTGCGCCGCCGCTGCAACTCGCGGCGCACCGTGGCGAATCGCTCGACCAGCGACTCGCGATCGCGGCAACGAAAGGGGTGGACGAGGTAGGCGCCGATGCGGTTCCGCTCGTCAACGATCTCCTCCTCGAGCGCGGTGAGCTCGGCACGGGTCGCCCTGAGGCGCAGCGGGCCTTCCTCACGCGGGATCAGCACCCGGTCGGCGGGGACGAAGAAGGCGATGACGCAGGGAAGCTGTACGCCGTCGAAGAACTCGCCCTCGCACTCGACGATCGCGTAGACGCCGGCTGCGTCGCCGCGGCTCAGAACGTCCCGTAGGAAGCGGTCGCGACCGGCGATGATCGCTCCGGCTCCATCGGGGGCAAGGAGCGAGAGCGCCATCCGCCAGGTCGCGACGGTCGAGTTTTCGGTCCGCCCGTTGAGCCTCCAGTCGAGACCGAAGGGCGGGTTACAGGCGACGCGCGGGAAGCGGGTGCCGAGGAGTCGCAGCAGAGGAAATGCGTGGCGAACGTCGCCGTGAATCGCCTCGTAGGCTCCGGGTTCGATCTGGTCGGCGTCGATCTCGATCCCGAAGCGAAGATCGGGGTCGACCGCGGCCAGAAGAGCGCCATCGCCGGCGGTCAGGTCGAGGGTGGAGACCGAGCGGCCGTTGACCGCGGCAATCAACTCCGCCGCCTCGGGAGGCGTGAAGTACTGCTGGAGTCCCGTTACTGATTCGCCACCGCGAGCAGAGCGAAGAAGGGTCGGCGAGGACTCGAAGACCTCATCGGTGAGCGCGGCGCCGGTAAGGGAGCCGCGCTTCTCCCTGGTTGCAGGGGAGAGCGCCTTGCTGGCAGGCATGGGGCGTCCTTTCTCAAGGTGGCCCCACCCAACGCGGGGCCGATCGCCCGACCCCCAGCACGCCCGTCAGGGCGTGCGATCCTCGGGGAGGGCTCGGCCCGGCGTTGGGAGCCCCCGCTTCTGCTCAACAGTGATGCCGTCTAAGCTTGATTACGGTTGCGAAAGCTCAGATCGCAGCGATGAACGGCAACCCAACACTCAGCCGGATAGGGTCAACCGCTGTTTGTATTAAGGACTAGGACAGATGGCGCCGCGGTCGATCCATGGTGTTACTGCATCGGCCCTTCGAAGATCCCTTCGGCAGCCCGGATGGTCGCAAGTACCTCACCCTGCCCGTCCAGCAACATCGCCGACCTGCAGTGCGTCCAGCAGCAATCTGGTGATACCCAACTTCGGCTCTCGCCGTAGGCAGGACTACAGGCACAGCGGGTAGCCTGCCCCCCGTTATGCCGCCTTCGGATTCCCGGGGCATTGGTTGAAATGCTTCCACTTCTTACGGCTCGGGTTCTCGGCGAAAACGACGAAGGATTCTGCAGGATGCTCGTCAACGATTTCCAGCGGCTCCAGGTCACTTTCAAAGGGCTGCCCAAACCAAACCGCCCAGTCCGGCGGACGGTTCTCCGACGCCTTCGTTTCCCATAGCCTGACAACAGTCTTGGTGACCTTGTCAAAAACGAGTCCGGGTTTGTCCACCTCGTTTTCGTCTTCCGCACGTTCAAGGAAAGCCAATTGGCTTCTGTTCACAGCTTTCTTGGCTCCGGCTGCGAGCAAACATGCCTCCATTGATCCCTTCTTGGGTTTGGCGGATGCTGAAATTGACTCCGAGCCCCCAGAGCTATTGGCCGTACCACAGGCGATCATCGCCATCGCCATAAGAATGAAGGACACGGCGACAGGAATCCGCTGGATCTTCCGAGTCATTCGGCACACACCGCCCTTCCGCTGTCTTCAAAGCTTTCCATGTGTCCTCCGAAGTCCCGGTAAGGACTCTGCAGATAGACATTAGCGATGTAGGTTACCTGATACTCGCGTCCGAGATCGCCACAACGCCAATTTTCGTCGGCACCCCACCAGCGCCAATGTTCGTCATATGGGCTCTTCGGCTTGAAATACCAGACGCTCTTGACTTCAAACTTTCCGTACAAAAGTTCATCCTTAAGCCCCTTGGTATGGCGTTCGAACATGATGGTCAACTTCGAAAAGGCGTGCGGCCCGGGCCACGCCTCTTTCGGGCAGCGATACCGCATCGCCGCATAGAGCCTGTGCCCATAGGACCAGGCAGACACGCTAATTGAGCAGCCCGGCATTTCCCCCATTAGGTCGCTGCTGTTGATGGGATCCTGGTTGGCGTAGTCATAGGCATTTGCTGAGCCTCCTCGAACCGGGTCCGCCGAAAGGAAGCGACCTATCGAAGGGACGTAGCTCCTTACGCCCATCTGAACGACCCCTGAAGCGAGTTCGGTGCGGCGTTCCAGGCCGCCCAGCCATCCGAATCGTTGAGGCGTACCCGTTAGCGGCTTACCAAACTCATCAGCCCGGCCAGCGAGTTCAAACACGGAGACCGAAGGGTCGATGCTAGCGGTGGCAACAATATCGCCATGTAGGTTCGTGAGCTGTAGGCGAGTGGCCATACCGCTTTTAGCGATGGCGACGAGCCGGCCACCGATGCCTGAAACGTTTCGCGTCCAGGATTCCCCCAGCTGCGTCCAGGCAGGTGCATCCACTGCACTGGCGTAGTGGAAGACTTCGACTCCTTGCAAGCCCCCTGCCTGTATACGTTGTCTGTGCCTTAAGGTGGCATCGAGGCCATAGGTGTTGGTGACAGCTCCTTGAGTCTGACTCGCGACCATGTCGTTGCTGAAATAGCCGGTCTGAAGACTGCCGCCGCCGGCAACGGATGAGGGGAGGGTAGTAATCCGACCGAAGAGGTCATAGACCGTCCCGGCAGACGTCAGGCGGTCGGCGCTGTCGTAGGTGAATTCCTGAGCCGTGCCTCCTGATTCCGAGCATGCCCCACCAACACCAGGGCTGCGGGTCGTCGTGGAGGTGCGGTTGGAGTTCGGGTCGTATGCATAGATCCGGGTGGTGCAACTGCCACCAGGAGGGGTTTCCTTGGCCTTCGTCAGGCGCCCAGCAGCGTCGTAGCTGAACCCCATGCTCCCAAGGGTTCCCGATTCCGTAAGAATCCCGCCGGTCGCTGAACGCGTGACTTCAAAATTGAGCCAGGTACAGCTCGTACCGCAATTGCTGGCCTTCACGTAGGTGAGTTGCGTAGGGGCACCCGCGGCGTCTACCGTCGTCGTCGCCGTAAGGCCATTGGGAAGCCCCTGTTGGACCAGTTGACCATCTGCGTCATAACTGGCGGTGAAAGTTCCCGCCATAGAGTCGGTCAGTTCCGCAGGCTGCCCAGCATTGTCGTAGCTAATCGTCTGCGAGCCCTTGCCGTCATTGATCGTACTTACCCGGCCATCAACGTCGTAGGTCGCCGAGGCGCTGTTGCCGTCGGCATCCTGGTAGCCAACCACTCGGCCGAGTGCATCGTAGGTGGTCGTCGTTGACTGCTTGTCGCATGACGGTTCCCCAACCGGACACACGAACTGCTGGGTGACAGGAAGGCCGGTCGGATTGCTATAGACCATTTCCACTTTGGGAATCTGAGTGGCGTCCCCGCCAGTGACTTCCTGGCTTTTCTGGCGTCCGGCGGCGTCATACAATATGACCGTTTTCCGCGTCGCAGTGCTGGGTTTGGAGACGCTTTCAACGACTTCTTCAGGCTGGCCGAGGGACGTGTATTTCGCGTAGTAGGTCACCGGGAGATCCCGACCAGTCGGCTGCACCGCCGGTTCGGCTTTGCACAGCATTCCGGCGTAGATGTCTTTTTCGCATTCGCCGGGCGTCGGGCCTTCCTTTTTGTAATAGATGAACTTGGTAGTCCCGGCGGCAGCCGCGGTCGCATCTTTGGGTTGACGCACTTCAAGAGGCAGGCCGATGAATGGATCGTATGCAGTAACCGATTTGATTTTCAATCCTTCGGGATCAACGATCTGTTCGGTCTTCTGTCGTAGCGGCCAGTTGTAGCCATACTGGACCGACTGCTGATCGAGGACTTTGCCGCCCACCAGGGCACCGGAGGTTTCGGTGGTCGGGAGCTGGGGCATGGGAACGCCTGCGGCCGGTTCGGGGGCGTTTAGGTCGTACTGGATCGCACGGTAGCTTCGGGCCTGTACGATCGTCCCGGCTTCGGGCCCGGATTCCAAACGGACAGCATGGATCGGGCCGCGTTCGTCCAACAGCTCGGATCCATCTGCCGAGTAGTGAAACAGGGTGTCGAGTTCTCGGGATTTCGCGGTTGACCCCGATCCGGCCGCCAAGGCGCGGATGCGATTCTCGGCCGTGAGTTCGCGGCTGACGTTGCCGAATACATCGGTTTCGGCGGTCGTAATAGACGGGCCCGAAGTGCCAGCCCCGGCGGGGGTGGCAACGTTAGACACTTGACCTTCGGCGTCCATGTAGTAGACAGCGGCGTGGGCGTAGCTCGAGGGCGGACTCGCCGGCACTTCGTCGGGCGGAAAGATCGCCGTCGCATCAGTCGGGAGATCTTCCTGACCCCACTTGGCCACTTCCTGCGGGGACATATTGTACGGAGCGGAGCCAGAAACAGGTACTCCATAGGCGATCGTGGTCTGTGCCGTCGGTTTCGACGGCACAAGGGAGGCCCGTTTAACCGACAGCAGGCGGGTCACCGACGACGGATCCCCTGGCACGAGTCCGTACTGGAAGGTCCAAGGTTCCTGGCCTGGAGGGGTCAGGCTGGCCAGTCGCCCAGTCGCGGTGTAGGAATAGGTCTCTTTGAGGTTTGGTGAGATTCGCGGGTCCCAGGCAGCGGCCAAGCGCCCGCCAGTGTCATAGCTGAACTGGGCCACTTCCACGGCAGAGCCGAAACCGGGGGCGTAGAACTTGATCAAGTAGAGGCGATCTCCGGCAGATGCCGGGGCCCCCCATTCTTTGGCCGGTTTGTAGCTGAATTCGAGTACCCGGCAGCCTTTCGTGGTCGTGGCGCCTTCGTCTGAGCAGCTGATGCTAGGGGCCGAGGGTGCGATCACCTGCTTGAGCCGGCGCTTACCCCCCGTCAACACTTCATAGATCATTCGCGTCTTGTTGCCTTCGCCGCCGGTCTGCGCCACCGACTTCGGCAGGTATTCATTTCCCGATCCGTTGTTGGAGAACACGGTCCGGGAGCCGTCCGGAGCAGTGAAGGCGATTTCTGACGTGTTCAGGCGATAGAGCAGGTTGCCGGCGAGTTCCGGGGGCGTACTGAAATTTCCTTTTTCGTCTTCTTCGAAGCTCAGTTCGGGACCCCCGTTGGCCGGCTTCAGGGATGCCCAGTTGTAGGTAAAGGTTTCCCCGTCGAATTCTGCGACTTCCGATTCGATCCTGAGCGACTGCCATCCCGAAGCGCCCGCCACCTCGACAGGGGAGGACGGCTGCCAGCCCGGGCCAAGCACGCCGGCGGGATCTGCCGCGGATTCAGCCGAGCTGACCGACCGGGAGAAGGAAAGCGCAGAGTTGAACCCCGGGATCGAGACGTCGTTGCGGGTGACGGTAAAGTTGCCGGTCAGCAGATCGACGGAGCCCGGCCCAATCGGAGCGACCGCATCCTTTGCTCCACCGGTTTCCCTGTTGAGTTCGACTTTGACGGGCTTGGTGTAGCCGCTCGCGCCGAGCGGCCCTGACAGGACCGCGCGGATCTGAATTCTGGCGGTGGGTTTCGTCCCGGCGATGCTCGACGGGTCCCAATAGAGCGGCTGGGTGCTGCGGTCGTCGATGCTTACGCCGATCGGCCAGCTGACGGTTTGATTGTTCTTGTCGATGACCTGGCTGCCGGGAATGTCTTTCCATCCATCCCAGTCGTTTCCGGTCATGTATTGGAATTTGACGCCTTCAACGTTGCTGTGATCCCAGGCCGAGGTGAGGATGAAGCGTTTGGGGGCTTTCGTGCCGTCGGTGGGCGAGGTGATCTTGCTGTCGGTGGAGGCCGCCGGGATGTATTCAACGGAGAGATAGGGCTTTTTTTCGGGCGCGGCGGTGCTCGATTCCCACTGGACGCTCCGTTCGATACAACAGACGCGGGGCTGCTCTTCGTGGAGCTTCAGCAGGACGCCGAAGTTCTGGACCTGATTGCTTCGCCAGCGCTGCACGAGCCCGGTGAGGATCGAACCGGAGAAATTCCACCAGCCGGCCTGGCTGCCGCCGCGTTCAGCGGTCGTGAGTTTGACCGGATTGAGAGACAGGAACTGGCCGTAGTCGCCGCCTTTTTTGCTCCATTCATATTGGCTTTGATGCAGCCCCCACCAGTAGCGCCAGGAGGCACCGACGGCCCAGGATCTGTCGATCTCATAGAGGTCGACCTGGGAGACGTTTTTGGCAGCCGCCGGCGAATAGAGGCCGATCGTCGCCGAGGTCAGGGAGGCCGTTTTGGGGATCGCGCTGAGGTCGAAGCGCAAAAGCGAGCGGGCAAACTGATCTTCCCCGCTCGCCGGGTAGTTGGCTTTGGCATACAGCGACGGCCATCCCGAGGAGCCGCACATATTGAATTCGGCGGTGTTGGCGATCAGGCAATCCACCGTCGGAGCCGGGATCGTGACGGTCGGGTCGATGCGGACGGGGAAGCTGCGACCGGGGTCCGAGAGCCAGGTGTCGCTTGCCTCGATCGCCAGCTGCCAGCGACCCTCACCCTGCGGGTCGAGGACATATTGGACGGCGTCGGCCGGGGCTGGCGATTCAGCGCCATCGACCATTGAGGGGGCGGGCATCGCTGCGACAAGCTCTCCCTCCTCGTCCCGGAAGGCGATCGAGCCGTCCTCAAGCAGGCTCGGCGCCACCCCGGCCGAGGCTTCCAGAGCGAAGTGAAAAGTCGCAGGAGCGGAGGGTCCGCTGAGGGTGATCGTCTCCTTGAGTCCGTTGGCGAGGCCGGTGAAGTCGAAGCTCGCCGCCCCGCCGTCTTCTGCGTAGCTGGCGACCCCGTCGGCCTGCAGATCCGCAGGTTCGGTGGCGACACCGATCGGGACCTCCGAGACCCACTCGCCTTCGGTAGAGACCCGGATCGGGGCCTCGTCTAGATCCTCGGGGAGGTAGACGTCGAAGCTGTTGTCGCCGTTGGTGACTGCGCCCGAAGCGGTTTCCTGAAGTTCCTGTTCGATCGGCTGCCAGTCGCCGTCTACATCGCGGAAGTTGACCGGAGTCTGGAAAAGCCGGGTTTCAAGAGTGCCGTCCCCGAGTTCGAAGGTGTTCGAGGTGGCGGTGCGCTTGCCGGGAAGTTCGATGGCTTCGGTGGCTGCTCCTGGATTCGGCGTCGATTCGTCCTCTGCGAGCGCCAAGCCACTGAAGGCAGTCAGGAGAATTAGGACAAGGAGACAGAATGCGACCCGGAACCACTGACTTCCCCTTCGCGAATTTCCACTTGCAGCAGCCTTCGGTTTTGGCACGACTCTCCCCTGTCTCAGGATTTCGGAATCCAGGGGGGTTGGGAACCCCGCTGGTTGTCGGCGGGTACCCAACAGGAAATCGAGCGATTTTCAAGTCCTCGATTCTGGTTATGAGGCTGCCGCCAGGGGACCAGTGACGAACTGTCTAATGGACTGTTGAAGGGTCCCATTGGCATGGCTAGCGAGCACAACCGCATTTGATTGAAGTCAATGCTGGTACGGAGCCGCGCAATTGGACAGCGCGGCCAACTCCTAAGTCTTGTTTACACATGCCTATGTTTCGGTTTATCCGATGCCTATGTTTCGGTTCATCCGCACTCCAAGCCCGGTTCATCCGTGTAGGTGTGCTTGTCGAAAACGGACTCCGAAAAGCACGTTTGGGTCAGTGCCGGCCGTTTGGGTCGTCAACGGACGGGATCCTCGGCTTCGCCAGGCCACCCATTTAGGCTGGTGCTGGGAGATCACTTGGGACATCCTGTGATCCCCCAGCAAACTCTTTTCTGAAGACCCACAGCCGAAAGCCCACAAACCGAATCGGAGGCTCGACCCCTTCAGCCGAGAGGGCAATCACCTGAAACTCAATGGTGCATCGAGAGCACTTCAGCCGCCTGACGTTTTGGGAGCAAGTTGGCGTCTCTCGGCGAGCTCGACCAATGCCATCAGCTCGGTCGGCTCGACCCTCAGGCCGATAAAGAGGCGGCGGAGGTGCGACCAGGTGGGATTGCTTTTCCCAGCCTCTACATCTTCGATCCAGCGGGTGCTTACGCCACCTCGGGATGCGACCGATGTCATTGAAAGTCCCTGCCGTTCTCGCATTACTCTCACGGCTTCGCCGAGCGCAATCTGTGGCTTGGCCCGCTTACTCATCTCCAACCTTTCTGGTTGATGGCGGTTTCTAGATCAAGGTGGTCTGGATCGGGCAAGTAGATAACCTCACGAGAACCCCGCGTTGGGGATTCGTCGGTCCGCTCGAGCAAGCCGATCTTCACCAAGCTCCGAAGGGTGATACGAAAGTTCGACGAGGTTGAAGTCGACAGCTGAGGTCATGCGGTCGAGTTCTTTTGCCGATCGCGGCTGACCGGTCCACTGCAGGGCTTCGAAGATGACGATCTTCGCGGGGTGGATAAAGGCGTCGATGAGGTCGCTCCACCAAAAGCTAGGTGCGGGGCCGCGCCTAAACGGTGGCCGCTGTTCCTTGGGGAGCAGATTCGGACCGGCGCCTTTGTTTTCTTGTTTCCGGGCGTCAGCACCGCGGTCGTCGCGGTCGTCCGAGCTGGCGCCGGCGAGTTAGAGGCTGGTCCTGATCCTGCGGCATCGAAGGTTCATCGTCGCTGGCGATCGACAATACGAACCTGCCGGCGATCTCCCGAAATCCCATGAGGCTGGCGTGCGCGCGATCAAGGTATGGACCACTTGGCCGCGGCAGGTCGTCGAGGCTTCGGATGGACGAGAGGCCGGTGACTTCGTCTGCTCCCGGTTCCTCGGATGGCTCATCAGGGAAGACGTCTAGATGGATTTGAGTTAGCCCCAGCTGCGCTGCCTCGGCCTTTAGGAAGGAGAGCAACTGGCTCCTTTCGACCTGAGCCCCGATGCCGCCCGTGATGAAGTCGTCAATCCAAAGATGGTCCCCGAGACCGTTGCTCCAGATCGGCCGAAAACCCACGACCTCTGCAGCGATGCCTGATTCCGGCTCGAAGGTGCCGGCGAGGCGATAGCCGTTGGGCCGCATCACCCGGTCGACTCGATCAACGAACAATGCTTCTCCATCGGTCAGCTCGTCCTCGGTGAAACCGTAGGGGCCAGCTAAGACCAGGAACGCCGCAGCGGTGTTTGGCGGCACGATCTCCCGCACGGGATACAGACCGGGGGAGGCCCTAACCATTCTTGCCACCCCTCGAGAACGGCTCGGCGTCGCTAGACACGACAAGACCGAGGTCCGCGAATACGAACTCACCTATTTGGACCGTCTTCATTTGGCCGACTCCAATTTCTTATGACCTGAGAGGGCCAATTGGTCGACCTGACGCAGCAAGGACTCCGATGATCTTGTCTATTACTTCCTCGTCTGCATTGCCAGTCGCGTCTTCGAGCAGCTCCGCGATTGCGTCGAGTGCTAGCGCGTCGAGGATCTCGGCGGTGAACAGTTTGCTCAGAATGAAAAGGTGCTTAGTAGTCCCTCGGACAGCTTCCTTGCGGTCCAGCTTGACCAGTCCCGCTTTCTCAAGCTCCCGAACGTGGTAGGCGATGTTTGAGAGCTTTTTCTGATCTTTCTCTCCGTCGACATGAAGCTCTAAGTCAGCGGGCGACATCGGAATCTCTTCAGTCCTGAGAATGAGCAAGATCCGACGCCGTAAAGTGTGTTTCAGCGCCTGGTGAATGACGTCAGCCATCCGGTCATCGGATGAATCCATGGCTTCCTACGCCACCAATTCGTTCTCATGGCACAGCCCCACAGGGACCTCATATCCGGCCTCGCGCAGCTTGACGCAGATTCCAAGGAGATCATCAATGTCGCCGCTGACCGACGGGAGGGAGTGGCGGCTGATGAGCTCTCCTAGGAAATCGCCGTCCTGATTGGCCTGAGCCATCGCGTCGGCAATCCGGCGCCAATCGCTTCGCTTTTCCTCAAGGAAGAGTGGAAGACAATCGACAACTAGATCCTCGGGCAGCTCACACGCTTCAAGCTGCCCGTCCTCCCAGCCGACCGCATCCCGGAAAGGAACCAGGCGCTGCACGATCGCCGCTCCCGCTCGCGCCCTCTCCGGGCTGTAGAGATGATGCCCATCAGTCACTCGCTCAGCAGCAGCACTCATAACTTCCCGCGCCAGGCGTGCAAGCAAATCCCGGTCGCCGTTGCGAAGAGTTGCGGGGTCCTTGGGTGGGTTCATCAAGCGATCGCCTCGTCTCCGAGGACGGCTTGTGCAACAAGCACCGCATCATCGGCCTCGCCTTCGGCGATGGAGACAAGCGCCTGGTAACGCAGGTCGCGCTCGGCCGTGACGGCATCCTCGAACTCGATCTTTTCCTCTTCGCTGGTCGGCGGATTCAGCTCGTATTTCGCGAGGACCCGTTGGATTCGCGCCCGCTCTCGGGTGATCTCTCGGCGCGGATGCGGACGCTCGCCTGGGGACAAAGTTCGGACGGTCATGAGGACTTGAAGAAGAGCCAGGGAAGCGGGGTGGCGCGTTGGGGACGCCGTACCGCCACCGCTACGGGCTCGCGCCCGTCCGTCGCGGGCGGGGAACTGGGAAGTCCGTGTTTCGGGGTGACGTTGGAGACAGCGTGGATTCGCATGCCGCCGCTCGACTGACCGACCAGGGCAGCGGAACGTGCCGTGCCGTCGCGGAGAACGGGACGCCGATGATGCCGTCCTCGGGAGCGGCGGCCTTCAGTGGCCCCCGCTCTCACCATCGCCGACACCGCTGCAACGGAAGGTCCCAATCGAGCGAGCACCCGTCGCCAAGGTGGACAGGGAGCGCTACCTGAACGGTGGCCTGCCGTTTGCTCCCGAGCCTCTCGAGTCAGGGGAACCGGGGGGCGAGAAGTCTCAGTGTCGCCGGCGATAGTGTCGAGCTCGTGTCGAGCCCTTTCCCGCGTCGCCCGAAACACCAAGGGCTCGCGCTCCGGATCGAGATCCCGAAGTTGCCAAAGCGATGTGTAGATGACAGTGAGCGCCCGCTGACGGTCTAGGTGAACAGGATGAGACTGCCCGATGGAAGCGGGACCGAGCCCGAAAGAGCAGGCGTGCCGATCATCGGCCAAGAAATCGCCACGCTGCCGCCGCTCGGTCCCGCTTCCATCGGGCCCCCCGCTGCTTGATGCCACCGCTTTCCCTTCCCTGTTTGATCTAGACGGACACAGCAAAGCGGCAGTCTGTTAAAGGTCAGGGACGGCTGTCAACTTTTTTGCGCTGAAAGTTTCTCCAGCGCGAGCCGAGCCGTTAGAAGTGGGGAACCTCGAACGCCAGTTGGGAGTACGAAACCCGGATGGGCGTCTCGCCGGACTCCTTGATCCGCTTCATAGCGCGCTCTGGAACTTCCTCGGCTTCGTAATACGCGCGTTCGGCGATCGCCACCACTTCCTCTAGGCCCTGTCGATCGAGTGATCGCATTGGGAAGCGCACGACCGCCCATTTCTCATCGTCCGGGCGACCGACGGTGCCGGCCTGAAGAGCGGTCTGGAGATCTCCAAAGGCAAGCTCACCACATTCGACGACGTTGCTCTCTTTCACCGCGTCCGGCAAGCTCTCCCAATCGCCAGCCTCAATCAGATGGCCCTGGATCGCCCGGTAGACGCGCTTGACGGTTGCGCCAGTCGGCTCCAGAGCAATCAGCTCGGCGCAGCCCAATTTGGCCAGCTCTCTCATGTGGTAGCTGACGTTTGAAACGTCCTCTTCCAACGCCGCGGCTACTTCACACGGACTCGCAGTGCCGTGGGTATGTAGATGGCGCAATGCCGCGGCGCGCAGCGGATGCGACATCGCCTTGACGCGGGCGCTTGCCGCCTGGGTTTGTTTCGCCTTTGCCGTCATAAGTTTCCGATGCCCTTTTCTGAGCAGTAAGCAATCTAGCGAGTAAACGAAAGGCAATCCATCCGAGCTAACCGTTGGACTGTCTGCCTAACGTGACGTCGAACGCTGAAGGGGGGTGGAGCAATGAAATCGGTTGAGTCGCCTACCGTTTTCCCCATCGCTTCCATTTCGAAAGGCTCCTGAGCCGGCTCGCCCCCGTGGTTCGCGATGAGCGACACGGGGGCGACCTAAGCACCCGTCGCGATGTAGATCAGCTTGTAGTGAAGGGCGTCGGCGGCATTTCCATCCAGCGCCAACTCGGGACCTTCGCCACGCTGGCCGAGGACCACGATGTCGACGAGGCCGGCAGCCTTCATCGCGGTCTCGATTGACGGCCGCGTCCAATGCCGCTGGCAGTGAACGCTGGACTCAATCCCCCTGCCCCCGACTTCAGCTTCGAAGACCCGGCCCGGTGCCGCCTCCTCGGTAAGGCCCTTCCAATCCCAGCCTCGCTCGCCCATGGTCTCACCCGTTCCTGCGAGCCAATCCTGCTCGTACACGATCAGGTTGTTCGCGTCGAAACAGACGAGGCCACCCGGTGCCAAGTTCCGCGCCACCCCACGAAAGCATCGCTCGAGGTCTCCATCCTCAGTCAGATAGTTGACCACGTCATTTAGGGCAAGAACTAAGTCATAGGGCGCTCCCACGAATCGCGGAAGCTCGCGCGCATCGGCCACATAGAGCCCCTCGAAGCTGTTGCGGTGTTTGTCACGCGCCTGCGCGATCATCCCGGGTGAGACGTCGCAGCCGTCCACGCTCCAGCCACGCCTCCGCAGGGGTCCGAACGCCCGGCCGGTCCCGCACCCGACGTCCAAGGCTCTGCCGGTCGTCAGCCCATGCTTCTCCAGCTCGGGCAGCAACACCTCGCCTAGCCAGATCTCGTGGTCGTTGCCCGCGTTGAAATCGTCGTAGATCGGGGCGATCGCGTCGTAGGCATCCCGGGTTGAATCCAAATAGCTTTTCTGCTGGGTCAAGGTTTAGGTCCTTGGCTCCGGGCCCGGGACGCTGCGTCGCCGGAACCGTTTCGATTTAGGAACGAGGCCATACTCAGGAGCGGATGGGTATATGAAGTTGCCAGTTCTGTCAAGGACTCTTGGCGCACCGATAGAGGACAGGAGTAATCGTCTCGCCTCAAATGACTTACAGGCCGCAGAGCGCAAACTTTGACCTTGCGCTAGCACAACGCTCCATCAACGACCTGCTGTTTCAAGCGACCTCGTTTGCGCTTAAGAAGCCGCGGAGATCGGGCACAGCACTTGGCGGTAGACCAAGGTCGAGCTGCCTCTAGCGGAATGGAAGGTGAATGGAAGGTGGCCCCTAAAACAGGGACCTTTGATGCCTTCGCCTGACCTTCGTTGACCCAATGCCTAAAGCCCGCTCGACGAAATGGCAATCCAGCCTGTAGAGCCGGATTTTGGCTCTACAGGCGCCTTCAAGATCTACGCGCCCGACAGGATTTGAACCTGTGACCTTCGGTTTCGTAGACCGACGCTCTATCCAGCTGAGCTACGGGCGCGAGAGGCCGGGTGGTGCCGGCGAATGTCGAGATTAAAGGATGGGGCTGGGTTTTAGGCGAGTCGGGCGTCGAGGATGATCTCGGGCACGCCGGCCAGGGCTCGGGAGACGACGCAGCCGTCCTTGGCTTTCTCGGCGTAGGAGCGGAAGGCGCCCTCGTCGATGCCGGGGACCGAGCCCTCGACGTCGAGGTCGATCTTGGCGATGCCCTCGAAGACGCCGTCGCCGACCTTGACGGTGCCCGCCCCGCCTTTGAGGTCGCCCCTCCACTCCGCGCTGCCGTTCCTCGTCGCCATGCTCGCTCCCTTCGTTGGGTTACGAGCCCTACCTACCCGGTTTGGGCGGTCCCGTCTTCGGAGGCGTAGGCGGCGAGCAGCTTTTCCTCGCCCTCTTTGTCCGGAAAGCGGGTGGCGACGAGGAGGGCGCCGAGGCAGATCGCGACGATTCCCGCGATGTAGGCCCAGGTGTCTCCCTGGAGGAAGGCCCCGCGGGCGCCTTCGATGATCGATTCGGCGTAGCGCGGGTGCTGTTCGGCCACCGCGGCGGCACTGGAGAAGGACTTGGTCAGCTCGTTTTCGACGCTGGTGGAGACCGATTGCGGGGCGGTGGCGACCGCCGAGGCCGCCGCCGCCGCGTAGCCGGCGGTCAGCAGGGCGCCGAGGATCGACTGCATGATCGCCCCGCCGAGGTCGCGCTGAAGGTCCGCCGTCGCCGAGGCCATCCCCGCGCGGCGCACCGGGACCGAGGCGGTCAGCGAGTGCGAAGCCGGGGTACCGGCGAAGCCGACGCCGATGCCGACCAGCAGGTAGCCGAGGCCGATGTGCCAGTACTGGGCGTTCTCGTCCCAGAGCAGGAGCATGATCAGGAAGCCCGCGAGGCAGAAGGCGTAGCCGATCAGCAGGGTGAAGCGGGCTCCGCGGGTCTCGACCAGCTTCGCCGAGCGCGGCGCGACGAGGACCATCCCCACCGCCCCCGGCAGGATCGCCAGGCCGGCGTCGAGGGTCGAGTACTCCAGCACGTTCTGCAGGTACTGCTGGCCGATGAACATCGCCGCCATCAGCGAGCCGAAGACGATGATCCCGGCGCAGGCGGCGACCCAGAAGATGCGCCGGCCGGCGACCTCGAAGTCGTAGAGCGGCGGCTTGGCGCGGCGCTGGCGGAGGACGAAGGCGACGATCGCGGCGAGCGCGACGATCGCCAGCCCGGCGGCCGCGGCGCCCGCCCCCGGCACCGGCGCGAAGTTGATCGCCAGGACCAGGGCGGCGACCATCAGCACCGAGAGAATGCCGCCGAGGTTGTCGACCCGCTCGGAGGTCGCGTTGACGTGGGCGGGGACGTAGCGCCAGGCGAGGTAGAGGGCGACGACGGCGAGCGGCAGGGTGACGAAGAAGACCGAGTCCCAGTCGAACTGCTCCAGCAGCGCGCCGGAGACCAGCGGCCCGAGCGCCGAGATCCCACCTCCCAGCGCCGACCAGAGCGCGATCGACTTGGTCCGCTCC
>Ga0157378_10002641_pt1 | contig 15976 bp, 16 predicted proteins | sample M65metaG_FD_115309 | JGI IMG/M metagenome (GOLD analysis project Ga0157378, IMG submission 115309) | Miscanthus rhizosphere microbial communities from Kellogg Biological Station, Michigan, USA - M6-5 metaG | ecosystem: Host-associated > Plants > Roots > Rhizosphere > Soil | place: USA: Michigan...
AAAAAATCATCCTCCATATCTTTGATGCTTTAGCTTGATCCAAATTTAGGTATAAGGCATTGGCTATTCAACATTGAGCATTGAGCATTGAACATTGAGCATCCAGAATAGAATTTTCCAAATACCAAATACCTACCGATAGCTATCGGGACCAAATACCCTGGAAATACATACACATGGACACACTCGATGTAAAAAATATCCTCGGCCTTCATTTACCCACCGACCCAAGATGGGTTGACCTGGCCTCCATTTCGCTGCGCGAAATCCTAACAGATCACGCATACTGCGAACAGAAGGCAGCAACCAGTTGCATTTCGCTCATACAACGCTATGCTGATAAAGAAAAACTCGTAAACGAATTGGCACCTATAGTCACTGAGGAATGGGGACATTTCAGATTGGTGTTGCATGAATTGCAAAAGCGTCATTTAAAACTGGGCCGTCAAAGAAAAGATGAATACGTAAATAAACTTCTGGAATTTCAAAGGAAAGGGGGTGATCCTGAAGACAGGTTCCTGGATCAACTGCTAACGATGGCATTGATTGAAGCCCGCAGTTGCGAACGGTTCAAACGACTGAGTGAAGGTTTAGACGATCATTATCTTCGGTCATTCTACAGGAGATTTATGGAAAGTGAAGCGGGCCATTATACACTTTTCATTGATTTGGCGGAAACATATGTTGATAAGGAAAAAGTGAGAAGAAGATGGGAAGAATGGTTGGCATATGAAGCAGAAGTGATTGGGAAGATTGAGGTTAGAGGGGATCGTATACATTAGTGCACTTACGTATACAATTGGCAATAGGCAACAGGCAATAGGCAAGAAGAAATGGTACAGGATTCGGGATGCAGGATGCAAGGAGCCGGATGCAGTAATACAATTACATGGCTCCCTTATGTCGGTAGCACTAGCAACGGAATAGGCAATTGGCTCGCAGAGTCCTGCGGACAACAGGCAATATTCAAAAGAAGAATTTTAAAGTACATCTGCCGTAGGCAGATGTTTGTGGCCTTATTTGAACTGCGAACAAATGAACCTAAGTGAACAAGATGTATGCTCAAAATGAAGTGTTTTCTCCTTATCAATTAGTGCCCTTTGTGGTAAAAAACGAGAATCTAAAATTTAAACAAAATGAAAAGAAGAGAATTTGTCCGTAACACAGCACTTGCGTCAGCAGGGTTTGCGATTTTGCCGAGTGGAAGCTTATTCGCGAATAAAGTGCGTTTAGGCATTATTGGTACCGGATTACGCGGACAGAATCACCTTGATAACGCGTTAAGACGATCCGATGTGGATGTGGTTGCCATTTGCGATGTGGACGATCGCATGCTTGCTATGACTTCCGATATTTTTAAGAAGGCGGGTAAACCAATGCCGAAGGTTTTTACCGGCGACAATTATGCATGGAAGAAATTATTGGAGTTAAAAGAAGTGGATGCAGTGTTGATCGCTACGCCGTGGGAGTGGCATGCGCCTATGTGCATTGCTTCGCTTGAGGCCGGCAAATATGTTGCCACGGAAGTGATACTTGGAATCACTCTTGATGATCATTGGAATGTTGTGCGCACATGTGAACGCGTTGGAGGCAACCTGATGATGCTGGAGAATGTTTGTTATAGAAGAGACGTAATGGCCATATTGAATATGGTCCGCCAGAATATGTTTGGTGAACTCATTCACCTGCAGGCCGGTTACCAGCACGATTTGCGCGGCGTGAAGTTCAATAACGGTAAAGAGCCCTATAATAGTGGTGTGGAATTTGGAGAAAAAGCATTTTCAGAAGCAAGGTGGAGAACCAATCATTCCGTACATAGAAATGGTGATCTGTATCCAACGCATGGTATTGGCCCGGTAGCAGAATACATCGACATTAATCATGGTAACCGTTTTGTTTCCCTAACATCCTACGCCACTAAATCTCGCGGACTACACGAATACATTGTAAAGAAGGGAGGGGCGAATCATCCTAATGCGAAGGTGGAGTTCAAACTTGGCGATATCGTGACTACTTTGATCAAATGTGCTAACGGGGAAACCGTTTTACTTCAGCACGATACTAATTTGCCGAGACCATATTCGCTTGGTTTCAGGGTACAAGGCACAAGAGGAATATGGATGGACGTAAACAAATCACTATATATCGAAGGTGTTAGTACAAAAAACGACGCATGGGAGGATGCTCAATCGTACCTTGATAAATACGACCATCCGCTCTGGGCAAAATGGAGTAAGGAAACAGAAGGCGCAGGGCATGGCGGCATGGACTTTTTTGTATTGCATGCGTTCATCGAATCCGTAAAAAGAAAAACGGCAACACCGATGGATGTATACGACGCCGCTGCGTGGAGTGCCATCACGCCACTGACCGAGAAGAGCATTGAACTCGGAAATGAAACCGTGGACTTTCCTGATTTTACGGGAGGACAATGGATGTATCGTAAGAATACATTTGCATTAAACGACGAATATTAATCGTTCATATGATTGAAACGAGAGCAGTAAAAGAAGTGGCAAGAGAATTTGGGCTGGAGAATCCATCTGTTGAACCGCTTGGTGGCGGAATTATTCATCACACTTTCAAGGCTGAAACACCGATGCACGCAATCGTGCTACAACAAATCAACACCAATATCTTTACCAAGCCCGACGCGCTCATTGATAATTATCTTCTCGTGTATCAGTACTTGCAGGAAAGTGGAAGAATAAAAATTCCTGAACCGGTGGAAACGCACGGAGGCAATTGGCTCGTGAAAGATGAAACGGGAAATTGCTGGCGAGCAACTGAATTTATTGGAAACGCGTATTCGCCAGATTCAGTCCATGATCCTGCCGCAGCTTATACCACTGCAGCTTGCTTTGGCAGCTTTACGAAAGCATTGCAGGGCATTAATATATCTCAGCTAGATGTAGTGATTGCAGATTTTCATGACCTGTCGTTCCGGTATCAACAATTCGAAGACGCAATCGCTCGTGCCGAACTATTTAAAGCTATGCGAGCCACGCACGTTATAGCTGAACTTCGGCAAAGAAAGCACCTGGTCGACTTTTATCACTCCATTAAAAATAATTCGGCATACCCCGTCCGCTTGATGCATCATGATTGTAAGATTGGTAATATTCTGTTCGACCGTTCAACGCATGAAGTGATTTGCCCGATTGACCTGGACACGATCATGCCAGGAAAATATTTCTCCGACTTAGGCGATATGATTCGCACCATGGCATGCACCGAAGGAGAAGAAAGCAGGAATTGGGAAAAAATTGATATCCGAAAAGAATTTTACGAAGCAATCATCAGCGGATACTTACAAGGTATCGGAGAAGTATTTACACCGGATGAAAAAAAGCACGTTCATTACAGTGGCCTCATTATGATTTTTATGCAGGCTTTGCGCTTCATCACCGACTTTCTGGAAAATGATAAATACTACAAAACCACTTACCCTGAACAAAACCTCAACAGGGCGCTGAATCAACTTATTTTATTGGAGAAGTTGGAAGAATTTCTTGGCGCTGATGCCGTCTGACCGCCCCGGTCTGACGGTGGATCGTCTGACCGTCCCGGTCTGACGATCTGCTCACGTGAAGTAATTGTTGCAGACGGGATCTGTACGCAACGTCCTGGCAGTCGAGCTCTCTGCGCACCCGTCAAACCACTTCTTCTTCGCGGTTGAAATAATCCAACTCCTCTTCCAAAGAAAGAAACGGATATTTCTTCATCAACTCCTGGGTCTTTGTAATATTTGATCGGAGGAATTGCTGATGGGCGCTGGTGCCGGGCTGAAGTGGCCTGTGTTTGCGTGCAGTAATAATTTTCTTAATCTCTTGCGCAATTGTTGCTGATTCTTCGTCAATATAATGCTGCATGAATTTTTCGAGAATGAATTCCGTGGCTGCGTAATTGGGATGAACCATGTCAATATCATAGAACCGATAATCCCTTAATACATCAATGACCAATTCGTAAGCGGGAAAATAATACAGTCCATCAAATTTGTTCACGAGGTGATGAACCACTTCAATCAGTCGCGCTTTGCTTCTATTGTTCTCCACTACCCCATCTCGGATATGTCGTACCGGACTAATCGTGAAAAGTATTTTCAGCTTTGGATTGAATTGCCATAACTGATGAATGCAGCCATCCAGTGCACTATGAATTTCTTCAATTGACATCAGGTGCTTATAAAACCATTGCGATGGTGCACGATGACAGTTAGCAACCTCACCTCCTGGTACGTCAACAAATTCATTGGTCCGTAAATGGCCGACTCCGTTCCGACAAGCTTCGGGAGTTTCCTCCGTAAGGTGATATGAAAAAGAGGAGCCGAGTGTAATGATAAGCCAATCAGCTTCTTTTAAAAATTGGTGCGCTTCTTTTTGTGATTCGTTTATTCGTTCAAGCGCTATGTTCGCATCAATATCGGAAAACCTGCTGTGGTGTTGCCAGCTTTGCCAAAGCTCATTACTATAAAAAAGATCTTCCTTCCTGTATTTCTTATTTTGGATATACGAAACCAGACTATAGGTTACCGAACGGGCATCAAACAAGATTCCATTTGGATTTTGCATGACAGGGAATTTCAATTCCTGCAACCTGTTGCCAATATGTTCAGTAAAGCAAGATCCGATGATCATCACCTTATCCTGATAAGAAATTCTCTCAGTGGGTGAGGAAATGTTTAAGTTCAGCATGAAGTCCATAAACCACGATTTTCGATTTCTGAGTCAAAGATAAAATCAACGCGGGAGTTTATCTGCTAAATAAATATGCTGTCTGCAATCAAGAGCGATCTTGATAAGGCTTCACGATTAATTCCATTCACTCGACCTTCCTCTTCAAAATATTCGATCATTTTTTCTGTATCCATGTTTCCGACTAAATCATCATTTGCCATCGGGCAACCTCCAATTCCTTTCAAAGCTCCATCAAACCTTAAACAACCAGCCTTTAGTGCCGCTTCTGCTTTCGGTTTCCAATTTAGCGGGCTGGAATGCAGGTGAACCCCAATCGTTTTCCCAGGCAAAGCGCTGATAAGATAATCCGTTATAGAAAAAACCTGTTCCGGTGTAGCAACTCCAACGGTATCCGCGAGTGAGATAATATTGATTCCCATTGCCGCAATTTTGCCCGTCCATTGAAATACGATTTCATTCGAATAAGCATCACCATACGGATTCCCAAACGCCATCGAAATGTATATTACCAGCTCTTTCCCAGATTGCTGACACAAGGCTTGCATTTCCTGGACGCGATCTAATGATTGAGCAATCGTGGAATTCGTATTTCTTAATTGGAATGTTTCTGATATAGAAAATGGAAATCCGAGGTAACTGATCTTTTCTGATTTTACCGCCTCTTCAGCGCCACGAAGATTCGCGACTATGGCCAATAGCTTTGTTTTTGAACCGTTGAGCTGAATATGCTGCAATACTTCGGGCGTATCTGCCATCTGCGGTATAGCCTTCGGGGAAACAAAACTTCCGAAGTCCAACGTGTCAAATCCAACCTGTAACAATGAGTTGATGTATTCAATTTTCTTTGTCGTCGGGATTAAATTCTTCCATCCCTGCATCGCATCGCGGGGGCACTCGATTAGTTTTATTGTTTGCATTAAAATGCAAATTATACATTTCGCTCCGGAACAGGCAATGGGCAACGGGCAATTGGCAAATCAATTTCGGAGTCGTGAATAAAATATAAATTCGATGGATTACTCGACATTGAACGTTTCCAGTTCAAACGATTTGCGAAAATGGGCTTTGCCTATTGCCTATTGCCAATTGCTTATTGACTATTGACTAATGACTATTGCATATTGGCCGTTGTCTTAAGCGCTCGAACTCGTTCGCGCAATCCATTAAAGAATCTATTGCGTTCCTTTTCACCGGTGCCGCTGATGAGGGTGGCGCGACTAAGTAATACATTAAAATTTCGGAACGCTTTTTCAGTGAACCGTTCATCGCGAGTGATCAGGTAATTGAGGACATTGTAGGTAATAATGGCAACTTTCTGTCCATCGAGTTCGAGAAGAATATCGTTGTTTCCGAGTATTAATTCATTCACATAAAAATGTGAAGGCGCACGATAAGAGAGATCACTGTCACCAGGCATAAACTTCACTCCTTTTTCCGTTTGCAATTGCAGATGATCCAGCATTTGATACAATGCTCTTACTACGCCATCATAATCTTCAGACTTTCTGAAAAGTCCCGCGTCACGATAATATTCTACTTGGTGGATCGTACTATTAATGCTTTCAATATTCCAAAGTTCAACCGAACTCATTTCGTTGTACTCCCTAATGATCATCTGGCCCAATTGAAAACTCTCGGGGAAAGAATGCAGTTCCAATGAGAAAGATTCATTACTATAAGCGGGATGATTTTGGATAGTTTTCATCCAAAAAAATGTCTTAAACGCCGCCAGCTCCGGAAAAAGATAGAAATACCAAAGGTTCGCGTCCTTGCAGAAATAAAACATCTTCCTATTGCGAAACGAATTGAAGTATTTGCATTGCTTGAGTATTCCCATCAGGTATTCAGAAAAATCACGATAACCATGACTGTTCAATTCAGGTGCCTGGAACAACACCGTATTATTTTGCAATTGCAATATCTGGTCGATGGAAAAATGGTAGTGCTCACAAATATGTTTCAATTCAGAAAAGCTCATTGGCTTTTCGCCGCGTATCCTGCGGTATACACTATCATGGCTGAGGCTTAAGAGTTCACACAGTTCGTCCACCATCGAAAGATGTGGAGGCATGTTTTCTTTTAAGTATTGAAAGAATTGTTGCTGGACGGCGTGAACTTCCATGGGGATAACTTATTCTAAAAATTACGGAAAATCCGTAAGGATACATAAATGTTTTACGGATTATTCGTACAACCAGTAATATATGGATGTCGATTTCAGGAATCACTATACCCGATAGGTAGTACTTGCAGGCAGAAATCAATAAATGCAATTGGTTCCCGGCTTGAGGCTTTAATCAATTATTAAAGGGCTATTGGTCGAGAGATATTTGAGTTGTAATCAACCAAAACAACCTAAACCCAACCAATATGCGAAAATTGACATTGCTCCTCCTGGTAATGATGATCATGTCATCTGCCATGGCCCAAAGACCGAGATACATTACGGCCTCCCTGATCAATGCACAAACGGCAAAACCTTTTGGCAGTTTTAGCAGGTTAATGACTGGCGACTTTCATCCAGGTTTCGAAATAGGTGCAGGCATGAACTGGTCCACCAAAAAGAAGCATGATTGGTTCCAGGAAATTCGATTGAGTTATTTCTATCACCGATTTGTACATCATAGCATTTCTTTTTACACCGAAGCCGGATACAGGTACAAGCTGTCGGAAGGGTTTGCGCTGGAAGCAAGAATTGGCGGCGGATTTTCCCGCGTTATTGTAGCTAACGAAGTATTTACCGACGGTTACGAGAAGGACCGATACACAAAAATAGTGGCAGGTCGCTCACAAGCTATCATTACAACAAGCCTTGGATTAAGTAAGGTAATCATCAAGGAAAAAAACCTGAAAGCGTTCTTCCAATATCAACAACGGATACAAACACCATTTGTGCAGTCTTACATCCCACTCCTGCCCTACAATATTGCCATGCTAGGTGTGAATATTCCCCTTCATTCATCAACGTCTAAAAAATAATTTATGCGCCGCCTTTTTTTACTCGCCATATGTATTCTTCTGCTCACTGCTTGCAAGAAAGCGTTAATGCAATCGACACAAGAAGGTAGTACAAATGTTCCGTGGACAGACAGTAGTCAGCATCATCCCAGGAATGAGGTCTTCAAAAAACTGATAAATAAGTATAACCGACTCGGACTACCCGGACTCTCATTGATGATAACGGATCAGTATGGAACGTGGATTGGCTCTACAGGCAAGGCTGATTTAAAGAAAGGAATTGACTTTGCACCTTGCCAGGTGTCCAAGATCGCCAGTGTTACCAAATTCATGATGGGCGCGCTCGTGTTTAAGATGATGGAAGATTCTATTCATACAGGCATCGGTTACTCTGCCCTCAATACAAAAATCTCCAATTGGCTCCCCGAAACTGTGATTGGTAAAGTGGCAAATGCTGATAAAGTCACCCTTGGACAATTGATGAACCATGAAACAGGAATCCCCGATCTGATTGAACAAGATAAATTCTACCTGGCGGTATTGAATAACCCGAACAAGAAATGGAATCAATATGAACTATTGAAATTTGTTGCTGGTGTACCCGCCGTTTTTGCGCCTGGCGATACCGCTATTTATTCGAACACTAACACGCTACTCGTTTCGCTAATCCTGGAAAAGGTTTCAGGTAGAAATCATTCCGAACTTTTAAGGGAGAAGCTTTTCAATCCGCTTGGGATGACGAATACTTTTTATCATCCACATGAAGAGGTGCCCGCCTCCGCCGCACAAGGTTATTTCGATCTATATAAAACGCATGCACTCGTAAATGTTTCCAACTTCATCACGGGCAGTGGCAACGGTTATGGGGGAATATATTCGAATGTCACCGATATGGCTCGTTTCCTTGATGCAGTATTGATCCATCCGCGTTTTCTTTCTTCCAAATCCCTTGCTCTTATGCAACGCTATGGAAAATCAGATGGTGCCAACAGGTATGGTTATGGACTGATGAAGAAATTCATATCACGAGGAGAAAATGCTGGCCTTGGACATTCTGGAAGAGACCTGGGCTATACGGCCGACCTCTTTTATTTTCCTTCAAAGAAAGTGAGTTATTCTTTGCTCGTCAACTACGGAACAGACGCGAATAGTTTTTTGAAGGAAGTGTTTGTTCAATTTGAAAATGAGATCCTTGACCTGATCCTCACGTAGACAATTAAAATGGTTATTCTATTATTCTGTTATTCTGTTATTCGGTTATTCTGTTATACCGTTAATCGTTAATCGTTTTCGAGGCTTTCAAAATTCTAAGATCCTTCAACTATCTAACCGCATAACTGTAAAACAGTAAAACTGAATAACTGCATAACGGTAAAACTGTAAACTGTAAACTGTAAACTGTAAACCCCAAACAAATGAAGCCAGGAATTATACTGACTATAGGAATGGTCTTGCTTAAAGCGATCCCTATTCATGCCCAAACCAATTTGAAGGACAGGACGATGATTGCAGATACTATATTAGTTGCGGCCACGAAGATGGAAAAGAAGCGTATGAACTTTTTTGTCATTTCCAAACCGAAGAAATTCCTGGATCCTCCAACGAAGTTCAATATTCTTCGCGCCAAAATTAAGAGCCTGTTACATCCGCGTAAATTCAGTTGCATAGTGGCTGGATCCGCCAGCGAAATGAGCGATAAAATCAGCTATAGACTACACAAGAGCAACGCAGTGATTGGAAGCCTGTGGTTCGATAGCCATGGTTCTTACGCCAAAGGCTATTCGCTTTTTTACATTGGGCACGACGAATTCAATTTCAAAAGTATTGACGAACCAGAAAAAATGCACCACTTGAGGAAACTCGCCGCTTATTGTGATAGCAATACAAAAATCGGGATAGGATCATGTTACGGAGGAGCTACCTATTCGAAGCCATCCGACAGCATCAAGGAACAACGGATGAATGGCGATTCTCTCATGAAGAAGATGGGATTTATCTTCTCCGCGTCCACTATCTACGCATGTGAGAGTTGGGTTATGACAAAGCCAGGATTATTCAATGAAAAATTTGCTATGGCCGGATTTCCATTAAGAAAAAAATTCAAGGACATTTCATTTGAACCCGTTTGGAATAAATTGGGAATGTGGAATAGTTACCAGGCCATTACGGGCGAAATCAAAGCAGTCAATTGCGTAACCTTGTCAAAGTATGGTGATATCAAAATAAGATTCAATAGTTATCAGTCGCTGGAAAAGGTAAAACGGAAAATTGCCAGGGGGAAAACCAAACTGAAACCAAACCTGATGAAAGCCTAAGTTAATCCGGTTGCACCAATCCCCTTCTTCTATGAATCTTTTCACGCATCTTGTTAAAAAATCGAAGTCTTTCCTTCTCACTTACAGAGCTGATATATGTCGACTTGCGCATTAAAGTCTGAATACTGTCATGAGCATATTCGCAAAAACCCAAGTCGCGAGTGAGCATAAAATTGAAAATCGTATGGGTCAGGAATGAAATCTTCGTCCCGTCAAGAATAGCAAGGATGCTATTATCGAGGGTAACCACCTCGTTGAAATACATCTTAAAGGACCCCATAGGTTTTTTCGAAAGATCCTCGTGGTTGAATTTATAGCCCAATTCTGCTTGTTTCTCCAGGTGATCGAGGTAAATTTCAAGAGCGTCATAAATCCTGATCATATCATTCTCTGACGCGAACATACCTGCCTCATAATAGAATTCAATCTGGTGAAGGGTACTATTCAGTGTTTCAAAATTCCAAAGTTCACAAGATGAAAGGTTGTTGTATAATTGAAGAATCTTTCTTCCTTTTGTATAGCTCTCTTCAGGATAGTCGTCAAGACTGAATTTCTTATTTGCAAATTCAGGGAAATGAAACAGCGTCTTCATCCAGAAATAATATTTAAACGCTGCGAGGTCCCTCGAAAGAAAATGATGAAAGAAGGGAATATCTTTTGAAAGATAGATGAGCTCCTTTGACCTGAAATTCTGCATCTGCATCATAAGCTCCATCATCGAGCTGAGGTATTCGTTAAAGCTGAAATTCTTCGGGTTCACAAGCTTTCCGAAAAAAAGGAAAGCATCGGTTTGAATATTCATCAATTGGTCAACCGAGATCTTATAATGCGTGCAGATTTTATTCAGCTCGTCAATGGTGACAGGTTTTTCACCCCGCATTCGCCTGTAGGCACTATCGGGACTTATGGCCAGAATCTTTCCTATTTCATCTGCAGCCGAAAGATGATCCGGGATTTTTGCTTTCACCACCTTAAACAATTCCTGTTGAATATCGTTCTCCATTCAGGTAAATTACGATTATAAATTCTTTTTTCGCTCCTGCACTTTGCTCCTGAGAATGTTGAAGAAGATGCTGCGTTGCTTTTCACTCGCCTGGCTAATCATCGTAGAACGTCGCATCAAATTATTCAAACCGTTATAAGTATCGTTGCAAAAATTGACATCGCTCGTGAACATGTAATTCAATATTTCAAAGTTCAGAAAAGTTATGCTACCCTGGTTGGTTCTTGCAAGGATGGTGTTGTCTCCCAGGGTGATTCGATTGTAGAAAAACGCAAACAACTCCGGTTTGTGAGCGGGGTTTTCATTTGTCAGCATTTTCTTCCCCAATTCCGCCTGCAGTTGTAAATGATCAATGGTTTGCTCTACAGCACTGTATATCTGATCCAGCAAAGACCGAGATGATATAAATCCTACTTCCCTATAATACTCGATCTGAACGATAACGCTATTGATGCATTCCGTGTTCCATATTTCTGTAGAAGGTATCTGGTTGTACAATTCAAGGATCTTCTTGCCCGCTTCTTCAACACCAGGAGGAAGGCAATCGATCGAAAATTGCCGATGGGTAAATTCGGGGTGCTGTAAGATGGACTTCATCCAAAAGAAATACCTGAATGCAAACAGAGGTTTCATCAGGAAATGGTAGAAAAGCGGAATGTCCTTGGTGAGGTAGTAAAGGTGCTTTTCTTCACTCTTATTTACAATGGCTAGCCGCTTTATAATGTCATTGAGAAAGGTTTCGAAGGTGTAATCCTCATTATGGATCCTGATGGTCTCGAATAAAGTGGAATGGTTATTAATCTGCAAAAGCTGGTCCAGTGAAAGATGGTAGTGTTGGCAAAGTTCCTTGATTTCGTCCAGCACAAGCGGGGTTTCACCCCTAATGCGGCGATAGCTGCTGTCCTCACTAATATGTAACACTTCCGACACTGCAGCAACAAGAGATTTGTCTGTTGGAACTAGTTCTTTTATCCGGTCGAACAGGTATTGCTGAACATTTGCTCCGGCCATTACTTAAGGTGAATTGGGTTGTTTTGCGAAATCTGCAAACGGGCAGTTCAACTATTCAAATTACTGGAATTTGCGCAAACCGGCAAGGAGCCGTCTGACGCGATTTGCAGAAATTACTAATCGCCTTCCTATCCCCGCGAATTTCAATTAGCAAACCCCTTAGTCGAGGGATACTTTCGAGTAGTAAACATCACAAAACAACTTAAACCCCCAACATATGAAACGGATTTCCCTCTCCACGGCTCTTGTTCTCCTGGCTATGGTTACGGTAGCCCAGGAAGGAAGAGCGCCTAAGGGTATGAAGATCAAGCTTAGCATAAGAGACAGCATTCAGCGTGTTGAACGTGGATACCTCGCTGCCATGGCCGATTCAGGTATTGTAATGCTGAAGACCCCTGTGGTTTTTGACCATGCCCTGGCTTCATCTACTTCAAATGTGATTCCCTATCAAAATATTTCAGAAGTGACTTTTAAAAGAAAGGGAAGTGTAGGCCGTGGAATTTTGATAGGAACCATCAGCGGTATCGTATTAGGAGGAATCACAGGCTACATCACTTATAAGAAGCCAGATTGCAAGGACGCATTGATTTGTTGGGACTTTGGCCCGGGCACTGATGCTGCGGCAGGTGCAAGCCTTGGAGCTGTGACTGGTGCAATCATAGGGGGGATTATCGGTGCGGTGGCAAAGAAAACCTTTATCATAGGTGGCAAGAAGGAAAAGTTTCACCACATGAAAACCAGCGTTATGGATATGACATATAGAAAATACTAGACACTTAAATCATTCTTCACATATTAAAACAAACATCATGAAACCCGAATATTATTCCAGCAGCTTTGTTCTGAATAACGCCATTATCACTCAACAATTGATCATGTTTGGAGTATTCAGCCTCAACTAATCATTATTAATTCATTGTTGTGAAAACATTATCCGTTCTTTTTTTACTATCAGCTTTTGTGATCAAGGGTACCGCTCAACCATATATTGATCTTGTCAGTTGCAGGTATACAGCCAGTCCCGGATTCACTTCCACATCAAAGGCTAACGTCCTTAACTATGCGAACCTATCTTCTACCCTGCCTCTGAAATTTAAAAATAATGATTACCTCATCCTGAGTCCATTCTTCGAAAAGTGGACTGCACAAATGAATACTGAACAACCGAAACAATGCTATTATGGCCTGGGCTTACCGCTAACCTACCTGAAGAACATTAAAGAATCCAATACCAGTTTTTCCGCGACGGCTATTCTGCGGATGAATGATGAAACAATTGACAAACATGGTAAGCTTCAAATCGGCGGCGCCGCGCTAATGCTGGCGAAGAAAAGCGAGAGCATGACCTGGAAGTTTGGATTATATGTGAATGGCGATCTATTTGGAATTTTCATTATCCCGTTGGCCGGAATCGATTGGAAGATTGATGAAAAAAGCAACTTGTTCGGAATCCTGCCAGCCAACCTAACCTATGAACGAAAGGCAGGTAACAAGCTTTATTACGGTCTCAACTTCCGAACCTTCACTAACTCGTATGCAAAAGATACCGGCTATTGGCGGGTGGATGAAAACCAACTGGGCGCCTTTGTTGACCAATACCTCACGAAACACCTGGTGGTGAATGCAGAATTTGGAAGTTCTATCCTTAGAAAGATAAGAACCGGAACTGAAAGAAAGGCCAAAGAAAACTGGAATATCAAGGACAACTACTATCTCAAAATAAGTTTCGCTTACCGTATGCGACTTCGGTAGCGGGCTATCCTTCCCAACATACAAACCAAATTTTATCAACCATAAAAAAATCATTTATATGGTACCAGTACTGCTATACCTGTTCGTCAGGAAATATATCGCCAAAAAATGGCCACTCATCCGTCAGAAGATGAATGAGGCGGTGGACGGAAAAAACCTTCTACTCTTTATCGGCTTCTGCGTGCTAATGCTTTTAAAACTAGGATCGCTTAAAGCACAACAACAAGAACTTCAATACAACGTAGTGAGAAATGGAAAAGTCATTGGCTGGACCAAGTTGATTAAGACGAACACTAATCAACAAATCGATATTAAACTTCAATCGGAAGTCAAGACCAGGTTCGTATTTCAATTCGTGGTCAAAGCAATGGAAGAAGCCATGTTTAACAATGGCAACCTTATATACACTTCACAGTTCAGAAAACTGAATTCAGATGTAAAGGAGAATAAGTCAATGAAGCTCACTAGCAGAGGCTATGAGATATATAAAGGAAATGATACGCAGCCTTTGTCACTGAATGGCCTTCAACACCACATGCTCGGACTTTACTTTACCGAGCCCGCCCAGGGCGAAAAGATTTACTCGGACACTTTCCAACAATTACTCAACGTAGAGAAGATCGCTGATGGAGCCTACAAAGTGAAACTGCCAGATGGCAACAGTTGCAGGTACTATTATAAAAATGGCATCTGCACAAATATCAAAATCGATCACAGGCTATATACCGCTGAACTTATGCTGGCGCAGTCCACCAATTGAATTAACAATATGAAAGTTTCTACTCATCAATAAACACACGACCAATACACACGATTCCTTCTTACATAACGCTCAAAAGTCAACTATATGAACTTCTATCAATTCTTCATCGAAAAATACGTCAACCTAAATAAACAGGTAAAATGTTTCACATTCTATTTCGGATTCCTAACCGCCTATTATATCCTTCTGTGGATGGTGCCCATGAATAATATATTGTTTGGGCTGTTTCTGCTCCTATCGGGTTGGTTAAACTGGACATTCTTCGAATACATTCTCCACCGGTTCTGGATGCACGATAAGGACGCTAAGGATAATTCCCCAATGGCTCAGCGGCATCATCACCATCACACGCATCCAACAGACATTAAGGTAACACCGATGCAGCGCCTCCTATTGTTCGGAATTGTATCCGCGCTGCTGGTTTGCTCTATATACGTTTCAGTTTATCTGTTAATAATTGTCGGATTTGTATTTGGATTCTCCGGATATACAATGATGCATTGGGTACTTCACCAACGCTGGTCCGTAAAAGTTTTTCCGCGCTTACACCGCTATCATATTTATCACCATTGTAAATATCCCAACTCTTGTTATGGCATTAGTGTTTGCTGGTGGGATCTTTTATTCAAAACAACACCACCCAATGAACCGGTGCTGGTAAAGAGAATTGTTGATTTCTATTTCAGTAAACCGAATAAACAATAGACAATGGCTATTGCCTATTGAAACCTAATACACGAATCAAACAACATTCACCAAAAACAAAACAAATGAAACAAAGACTTCTCATGCTTGGCCTGGCGATTTGTTTGCACCTGATTTTGCAGGCGCAAAAACAATCGGTCAAGGTAACGGGTACCGTAGCTGACAGCACAACCGGCGAAGGCGTAGTGCATGCTAACGTTCATATCAAAGGAACAAACTACAATACGTACACTGATGACAATGGCAACTTTACTTTTTCCGTGCAGTTAAATTTTCCTATAACCATTGAGGTAACCCATGCAAGTTTTGAATCGAAGGAACACCGCTTAGATGCTCAAAGCACCGACGTAAACATTTCAATGAAACCTTCGGGTCAAATGGGTGCAGTTGTCATAACTGCCGTTGACAGGCGCCGTACATCTTATATGTCGGCACCCGTTTCCTTAGAATATATGGGACTGCGCGAGATTCGCAATTCTCCGGCAGTTAATCCATACAATGGTCTAGCGTTGAAAAAAGGAGTGGATATCACCACGTCCAGTCTCACCTTTAATACAATAAGTACACGAGGTTTCAACGGAAGCGGAAGCAGTAGAGTGAATCAATTGGTTGATGGAATGGACAACCAGGCTCCCGGCCTAAATTTCTTTCTCGGAAATTTTGTAGGCCTCACTGAATTAGATGTTGAAAGCATGGAATTACTTCCGGGTGCATCATCGGCCATTTATGGATCCGGTGGTATGAACGGAGCAATTCTGATCAACAGCAA
>Ga0157378_10002648_pt1 | contig 15953 bp, 16 predicted proteins | sample M65metaG_FD_115309 | JGI IMG/M metagenome (GOLD analysis project Ga0157378, IMG submission 115309) | Miscanthus rhizosphere microbial communities from Kellogg Biological Station, Michigan, USA - M6-5 metaG | ecosystem: Host-associated > Plants > Roots > Rhizosphere > Soil | place: USA: Michigan...
CCCGCGGCTACCGCGTGCTGGGCCGGGTCCCGCGCATTCCCAAGCTTGTCGTCCAGAAGATCACCCATGAGCTGGGCGGGTTGGAGGAGGTCCTGGCGACCTCGGACTCCGACCTCGCCGCCGTCGACGGAGTCGGGGCCCAACGGGCCAAAGACATCCGCGAGGGCCTGCGACGGCTCCAAGAGGTTGATCTGGTCGACCGGTACTTGCAGAGCTGACGGCCACCTGCCGTCGACAAACGAAAGGAGTCACCGATTTCCGAGCTAGACGAGGCCACCGTGGAGGCAGTCTTCGAGGACGTGGAATACGTCTGCGACTTCGAGGAGGGCGACAAGGTCGTCTACCCGCATCACGGCGCGGGCCTGGTGATGACGAAAGAGACGCGTGAGCTGATGGGGGAGGAACGCGAGTACCTCACGATCAAGATCCTCCACAACGAGCTGACCGTGATGGTGCCCTGCGAAAACGCTGGCAAAGCGGGTCTGCGGCGCGTTATCGACGAGGAGGAAATCAAGAAGGTCACAAACGTCCTCACCGACGACGTGTCGGAGATGCCGAAGAACTGGAACCGGCGCTTCAAGTACAACCGCGAGAAGATCAAGACCGGCGACGTCTTCGAGCTGGCCGAGGTCGTCCGCAACCTCGCCATCCGCGAGATGGAAAAGGGCCTGTCCACCGGCGAGAAGCAGATGTACACGCGGGCGAAGAAGATCCTCGCCTCCGAGTTCATGTACGCGCTGGACAAAGACGAGGACGGCGCCGAGGAATACCTCGACAGCCTCCTCGAGGAGCGGTTCGCCGCCACTGCGACCGCCTAGCAGTCCCGCAGTAACCGCGGTCATCGCGGCCGCCGGCTCCGGGGAGCGCCTCGGAGCCGGCGGCCCGAAGGCTTTCGTGCCCGTCGCCGGGCGGCCGCTGGTCGAGTGGTCGCTGGACGCCCTAAGGGCCTGCGACCGCGTGCGCTCGATCATCATCGCGGCCCCGCCCGGCCACGTCGGCGAGCTGGGCGGGCACGATCTCGCGGTTGTCCCTGGCGGCGCCACCCGCGCCGACTCGGTCGCCAACGCCCTGCAGTCGGTGGGGACCGAGTACGTCGCGGTTCACGACGCCGCCCGGCCGCTGTTGACCCCGGCGCTGGTCGAAGCCCTGGTCGCCGACCTCGACGCCGCGCCCGCGGCCGCCGGCGTGATCGCCGCCGCCCCGGTCACCGACACGATCAAGCGAGCGGTCGAAGGAACCAGTGCGGAGTTGGGCACCTCAGAGGTGCCCAACTCCGCACTGAAGATCCTGACCACGGAGGATCGGTCTGAACTCTGGGCGGCGCAGACGCCGCAGGTGTTCCGGACTGCGGCGCTGCGCGAGGCCCTCGTCGCGGCGGAGCGGCCGCAGGAGGCGACGGACGAGGCGATGCTGGTCGAGTGGGATGGGGGGAGCGTCCTGATCCATCCGGTTACCGAGCCGAACTTGAAGGTGACGACGCCGCTCGACCTGCGCGTCGCCGAGCTGCTCCTCGCCGAGCGCTCCGCCTAGTCACGCCTTCAGTCGCGCAGGAGCACGTAGACGAGCGTCGCCGCGAAGCAGATCTGGCCGACGCCGAAGGCGACCCCGAGCCCGGCTCCCAGCAGCCCCGCCATGGCGGTGCCGAGGGCGAAGGCGATTAGCAGCAACAGGAGCTGACGGCCCATTCGGCGCGAAGTCTATGCTCGCCTCCATGCTGACCGACTACCACCTGCACCTGCGCCCGGACGAGGAGGGGACGACGTTCGAGCGCTACTTCACCGCCGAGAACGTCGAGCGCTACCTGGCCGCCGCCGAGGCCGCCGGGATCGAGGAGCTGGGCGTCTCCGAGCACGTCTACCGCTTCCGCCAGGCGCTCGACCTCTGGCGCCACCCGCTCTGGGTCGAGAGCGCCCAGGACGACCTCGACGCCTACTGCGAGTTCGTCCGCGGCACGCCGCTGCGGCTCGGGGTCGAGTGCGATTACGTCCCCGGCGCCGAGGAGCGGATCGCCGAGCTGTTGGGCGCCCGCGACTTCGACTACGTCGTCGGCTCGGTCCACTTCATCGGCGAGGGCGACGCCGCGGTCGACCACGACGGCTTCGACGTCTGGGAGGGCGGCGCCGACGCCGACGAGATCTGGCGCCGCTACTTCGAGGCGCTCGCCGACTGCGCCCGCTCCGGTCTCTACGACATCCTCGCCCATCCGGACCTGGTCAAGGTCTGGGGCAGGGCGCGGCCGCTGCCCGAGCGCGACCTGCAGGCCTTCTACGAGCCGGCGATCGAGGCGATCGCCGAGAGCGGCGTCGCGGTCGAGATCTCGACCGCGGGCCTGCGCAAGCCGGTCGGCGAGCTGTACCCCTCGCGCCAGTTCGCCGAGATGTGCGCCGAGGCCGGCGCCGTCTTCGCCCTCTCCTCCGACGCCCACCTGCCCGAGCAGGTCGGCTTCGAATACGAGCAGGCTGTCCGCTTCCTCGACGAGCTGGGTATCTCAGAGATATGCGTCTTCGAGCAGCGCCAGCGGAGCCTGGCGCCTTTGGGCAGTCGCGTCAGCTGACCATGATCGGGCTCGGCTACGACAGCCACCGCTTCGCCGCCGGCCGCCGGCTCGTCCTCGGCGGGGTCGAGATCGAGCACACGGAGGGCCTCGACGGCCACTCCGACGCCGACGTAGTCACCCACGCAGTGATCGACGCCTTGCTCGGCGCCAGCGGCGGCGGCGACATCGGCACGATGTTCCCCGACGACGACCCGGCCTGGAAGGACGCCGACTCGATCGACCTCCTGCGCACCGTCGTCGGCACGATCGCCGGCCCGATCGTCAACATCGACGCGACCGTGATCTGCGAGCAGCCGCGGCTCGGCCCCTACAAGGCGGAGATGGAGCGGACACTGGCGGCGGCCACGTCGGCCCGGGTCAGCGTCAAGGCGACCAGCAACGAGGGAATGGGCTTCGTCGGCCGTGGCGAGGGGATCGCCTGCATCGCCGTCGCCAGCGTCGATACCGAATAGGCTTCCGGCGGGATGGCGAACTCGAAACTGAGCGCGGCGGGTGTGCGCGCCTCCGTCTCCGACTCGATCTTCGAGGTCAAGGTGCTGCGCGAGGCCGGCATCCTCGCCCCGATGCGCCCCGACAAGGCGCTGAAGATCGGCAGCGCCTTCCTCCGCTGGGGCGCCTCGCCGGCGCTCGGCGTCACCACCGCCTCGATCCACCACCCGCACGAGCTGGCGATCGTCGACGAGAAAGGCGCGCTCAGCTGGGAGCGGCTGCACCGCCGCTCCAACGCGCTCGCCCACGCCCTCGGCGAGATGGGGATCGGCCCCGGCGACGGCGTCGGCGTCATGTGCCGCAACCACCGCGGCTTCATCGAGACGACGCTGGCGGCGGCCAAGCTCGGCGCCAGCGCGCTCTACCTGAACACGATGTTCGCCGGCCCGCAGCTGGCAGAGGTGACCAAGCGCGAGGGGCCGAAGGCGCTCGTCTACGACGAGGAGTTCGGCGACCTGCTGGCCGAAGTCGACGACTCGGTTACCCGGATCGTCGGCTGGTGCGACGGTGAGGCCCCAGGGCCCACCGTCGAGAGCTTGATCCAGAGCGGCGACGACTCGGACCTGAAGCCGCCTCCCGAGAAGCCGAAATTCGTCATCCTCACCTCCGGCACCACCGGCACCCCCAAGGGCGCCCAGCGCTCCAGCCCCGAGGGGCTGCTGCCGATCGCCTCCCTGATCGACAAGATCCCCTTCCGCAGCGGGATGACGATGATGATCGCGGCGCCGCTTTTCCACTCCTGGGGCTTCTTCCACTTCGTGATGAGCCTGCCGACCGCCTCGACGATGGTGCTGCGGCGCAAGTTCGACCCCGAGGAGACGCTGAAGGCGGTCGAGCAGAGCCGCGCCGACGTGCTGGCGGCGGTGCCGGTGATGATCCAGCGGATTCTCACCCTGCCCGAGCAGACGCTCGACAAGTACAGCCTGCCGTCGCTGAAGATCACCTCGCTCTCCGGCTCGGCGCTGCCGGGCGAGCTGGCGATCGCCTGGATGGACCGCTTCGGCGACAACGTCTACAACCTCTACGGCTCGACCGAGGTCGCCTACGCGACCGTCGCCACCCCCGAAGACCTGCGCGCTGCGCCGGGGACCGCCGGCAAGCCGCCGCGCGGGACGAAGATCTGCCTCTACGACGAGGACGGCAGAGAGGTTCCGCGGGGCCAGGTCGGGCGCATCTTCGTCGGCAACGAAATGGCGATGGAGGGGTACACCGGCGGCGGCGGCAAGGAGATGATCGACGGCCTCTACTCGAGCGGCGACGTCGGCCACATCGACGAGAACGGCCGCCTCTTCATCGACGGCCGCGACGACGAGATGATCGTCTCCGGCGGCGAGAACGTCTTCCCGCGCGAGGTCGAGGACCTGCTCGCCGACCACGAGGCGGTCGAGGAGGTGGCGGTGATCGGGGTCGAAGACGACGAGTTCGGCCAGCGCCTCAAGGCCTTCGTCGTCGTCCGCTCCGGGATCGAGGTCGGCGAAGCCGACCTTGCCGCGCATGTGAAGGCAAACCTCGCCGCTTACAAGACGCCGCGGGAGATCGAGTTCCTCGAGGAGCTGCCGCGGAACGCCACCGGCAAGGTCCTGAAGCGGGACCTCCGCGCTCGCGATAAGCAAGAGTCCGCTTAGCGGGAGTCGGGGGAGTACCTCCCCGGACAACAGCGGGGAGGGTCCGGGGAGGCACTCCCCCGACTCCGACACAGGCCTCTCGCAAATTGCGGGCACTCCGGTTAGAGGTTGGGGGGTTGGCTTCCGGCGGCGGTAGTAGTTTGCGCGGGGATGGGTGACCCAGCCAGGCAGCTGCAGCAGGTCGGCGAGGCGACGCGCGCGATGCGCGGCGTGGCCGACCAGGCGCTCGAGTGGGTGCGGGTCTCCGAGGCCCGGGTCGCCGAGGCCGAAGCGCGCGCCGACGGGTTGAAGGGGCAGTACAAGGAGCGGGCGCTGCTGACCTTGCGCAAGGTCTCCGCCGAGGCCCGCGAGCGGATCGCCGCCGAGCGCAAGGCGCGGACCGAGGCCGACGCGCGGGCCGCCGCCGCCGAGGCCGGGCGCGACCGGGCCGAGAAGGCGTTCGAGGAGCTGCAGCGGAGCTCGCAGTCCGAGCGCGAGCAGATCGTTGCCAAGACCTCGCAGGCGCGAAGCGCCGCCGAGCGCACCGTCGCGGAGGCGAAAGCCAAGGCCGAGAGCACGATCGCCGAGGCGCGCCGGGAAGCCGAGAACGCCGTCGCCGAGGCCGAGACGGCGGCGCAGATCGAGCTGAAGGTGAGGCTCGAGGAGGCGCGGCAGCAGATTCAGAAAGCGGCCGACGAACGCATCGCCGCCGCCGAGCAGCGTGCCGCCGAAGCCGAGGCGAAGGCCGCGCAGTCGCACGAGGCGGCGGTGCGCTTGGAGACCGAGATCGAGCAGCGGGTGATGGCCGGAACCGAGGACGTCCGCCGGGAAGCCGAGGAGAGCGTCAGCCGTCTGATGGAGAAGGTCGAACGCCAGGCCGAGGAGGCTGCCCGCAACCGCGCCGAGGAGCAGCTGCGGGTCGAGTCCGACCGCATTCGCCTGCAGGCGCAGAAGCGCGAGGAGCGGGTCCGCGAGGCGACCGAGGACGAGATCAAGGCCAGCGTCGGCAAAGCGCGCCGTCAGGCGAAGGCGGCGGCCGAGGAGATCGCGCCCTCCTGGCTCAACGGCAAAGAGTCGAAGGCCTCGACGGCCGGCTACCGCACCTTCTAGCGCTCCCGCGCCAGTCGGGGTCGCCCTCGTTGCGCATATCCTCCTGAGCGATGCGGGAGGTGAGGATCAAAGACACGCTCAGCGGCGAGCTGCGCTCGCTCGAGCCCGGTGCCGAGGTCGGGATCTACGCCTGCGGCCCGACTGTCTACAGCCGCATCCACATCGGCAACGCCCGCCCCTTCGTCGTCTTCTCGCTCTTCTCCCGCTTCCTGCGCTCCGAGGGCTACCGGCCGAAGCTGGTGGTCAACGTCACCGACATCAACGACAAGATCTACGTCGCCGCCCGCGCTGCGGAGAAGGGGTCGGAGGAGTTCGCGGCGGAGATGACCCGCGCCTACGTCGAGGACACCGACCGGCTCGGCGTCGGCCGGCCGGACGCGGAGCCGCTTGCCAGCGAGACGCTCGCCGGGATCGTCTCCCTGATCGCGGAGCTGGTTGAGGCCGGCCACGCCTACGAGTCCGGCGGCGACGTCTACTACCGGGTCCGCAGCTTCGGCGACTACGGCAAGCTCTCCAACCGCCGGCCCGAGGACATGGACCAGGGCGAGGACGCCGGCTCAGCCTCGCTGAAGGAGGACCGGCTCGACTTCGCCCTCTGGAAGGCGCATAAGCCCGACGAGGACACCAGCTGGGACTCGCCCTGGGGGCCGGGGCGCCCGGCCTGGCACATCGAGTGCTCGGTGATGGCCGAGCAGGAGCTCGGCGCCTCCTTCGCGATCCACGGCGGCGGCTCCGACCTCGTCTTCCCCCACCACGAGAACGAGATCGCCCAGTCCGAGGGGGCGGGGCGGCCCTTCGCCAGGATCTGGATGCACAACGGGATGATCGAGACCGGGGCGGCGAAGATGTCGAAATCCGAAGGCAACATCTTCCAGCTCTCGACTGCGCTAGATACCTATGGGCGCGAGGCGGTGGTCGCCTACCTGGTCTCGGGGCACTACCGGCAGCCTTTGGCTTTTGGCGAGGAGCAGATGGAGGAAGCGGGCGCCAGGGTGGAGAGACTTAGAAACTTCTTCAGGGAGAATCCGCTTCAGGCCGCTGGGCAGGCCCCGGGGAAGGGGTCGGCGGGCAAACAGCGGGTAGGGCCCGGCGACCCCTCCCCCGGGGCCCGAGCCGAGGCGTTTCGGGTGGCTCTCGCTGACGACTTCAATACGCCCCGGGCTCTCGCCGAGGTGTTCGAGCTGGTCGGGGAAGCAAATCGCGGAGATGTGGCTGGTGAGGAGGCCGCTCCTGTGGTCGCGGAGATGCTCGAGCTCGTCGGGCTCAGCACCCTTGCTCAGCCAGATAAGGGTGCTGAGAGCGACGAGCGCGCCACGAGGTTGATGGAGGAACGTGAGGAGGCCAGGGCGGAGAAGGACTTCGCGAAGGCAGATGAGCTGCGAGATCAGCTGGCCGAGATGGGGTGGACGGTCAGAGACTCGGCTGACGGGCCGCAGCTCGTGCCGAGAGCCTGATGGCGAACCAGTTCATCTACGGCGTCAACCCGGTTGCCGAGGCGGAGCGGGGGAGGCGGCGGGTACACGGGGTCTGGCGGGCGCCGGAGACCCCGGGAGGGGAGTTGGAGAGGCTTTGCGGGTCGCCTGACCATCAGGGGGTGGTGGCGGAGGTAGATCCCTACCCCTACAGCGATCCGGTGGGGATGCTGAAGCGGGAGGGGTCGCTGCTGGTCGCCCTCGATCAGGTTCAAGACCCGCGCAACCTCGGCGCCGTCTGCCGCTCGGCGGAGTTCGCCGGCGCCGCGGGGGTCGTGACCCCGGAGCGTCGCTCGGCCGCGGTTACCCCAGTCGTCTGCAAGACCTCGGCCGGGGCGGTCGAGCACCTGGAGGTCGCCCATGTCCGCAACCTCGCCGACTGGCTGGCCGAGGCGAAGGAGGCCGGCTTCTGGATCTGGGGCGCAGACGCGGAGGCCGAGCAGGCGCCCTGGTCCGTCGACCTCACCGGCTCGACCGTGATCGTCCTCGGCGGCGAGGGGAAGGGGCTGCGGCCCCGCGTCGCCTCCGCCTGTGACGGGCTGGTTGCCCTCCCAAAACGAGGACAGGTCGAGTCTTTGAACGTCTCTGCCGCCGCTACGGCGCTGCTGTTCGAGGCCCTGCGTCAGCGCGGCTGATCGACGCAAATGCAACGGCGGTTGCAAAAACTCGCACTTTGGGGTTGACAGAACACTGCGGGTCGGTAAAGCTACCGCCGCAATAAGGGTGAACCTCAGGTTGAGGTGATCCCGGTGAATAGGGCGCCTCTGGGGAGGTAAGCGGCGCCACGGCCCTTCAGCAAGGAGAAGGATCTGTGGCTCTATCGACGTCTACGCAGGAATTGCCGCTGCCGGTTGCCCAAAGCACCGGTCGCGCCCCCAGCGCTAACCCTCAAGTTGAGCTTGATGATCACTACCTCGTCGCGCTCGCCAAGGAAGGGCGGACCGACGCCTACGACACGATCGTCCGCCGCTACCGCGACTTCGTTCGCCTCAAGGCTTCTTCCTACTTCCTTCTCGGCGGCGAGTCCGACGATCTGATCCAGGAGGGCCTGGTCGGCCTCTACAAGGCGATCCGCGACTACCGGACCGACCGCGAGTCGAGCTTCCGCAACTTCGCCGAGCTCTGCATCACCCGCCAAATCATCACCGCGGTGAAGACGGCGACCCGCAACAAGCACACCCCTCTCAACCAGTACGTCTCCTTCAGCCAGACCCCAACCGCGGCCGGGGACTCGGAAACCACCCTCGACGAGATCCTGCCCGGGCCCAGCGTCCACGACCCGGTCAACCAGGTGATCGCGACCGAAGAGCTGGAGAGCCTCGTCTCCTGCCTCTCCGGCGTCTCCGGAGTGCTCTCCGACCTCGAGAGCCGGGTCCTCTCGCTCTACCTCGACGGCCACTCCTACGAGCTGATCGGCGAGCGCCTCGAGTGCGACACCAAGACCGTTGACAACGCCCTGCAGCGGGTCAAGCGCAAGGTCGGCGCCCACCTGGCCTCCCGAGAGGTCGCCGCCTAGCTCTGGGGAAGATCGGCGAGGACGTACTCCAACAGCTCGCGCCCGTGGTCCGAGGCGACGGCAACGTCGTCGGCCTTGACTCGGACCCGGTGCAGCGACTGCATCCGCAGCACGTCCCCGTCGGTCCTGCTGTTGGGAAAGACGCCGGCGTAGGAGACGCCGAGCCGCTCGAGGTGGTCGGCGACCAGCGCCGTCGCCGGGTTCTCCAGCGGCAGGTCGACGTAGACCGCGTCGAGGCAGCGACGGTGGAACAGGTGGTGGCGCTCGGCGGCCACAACCGGCTCCAGGTCGCCCCCCGGCACCCGCACCGTCAGCAGCGCCAGGTTGTGGCTCTCGTCGACCTCGACGTGCAGCTCGGTCCGCTCCGGAAGCTCGCACCCGGGCGGAGGGTCGGCGAGGGTGCCGCGCAGCTTGCAGAGCTCGATCGTCTGCGAGACAACCGCCTGGTGGCGCTCCGGCGCGTAGACCCGGCGCTCGTGGCCGTCGTTCAGCTTCGTGTAGAAGAGCGCCGCCGACTGCCGGCCGACCCGACCGCCGGCTGCGTCATTGGCGACCGTGGCCGGGATCCAGCCGAGCAGGAAGCCGGTCTCGTGCGCCCCGAGCTCGATGTTGGCCTTCTGGCTGTAGGGATGGGCGGCCGTCGCCTCGCTGTACATGCCGGCCAGTCCACGCTCCCGCGCCCACTCCATCAGGTGGCGCTTGGTGCGGGTGAAGAGGTGCTGGCCGCGGGCCGCCGGCAGGGTCACGGCCTGGCCGGAGTGGGCGACGGCGTCGCCGGCGGCGGCCAGGGTCATGCCGATGTGGCAAAGCAGCTCCCCTGCGGGGGTTTCCGCGACGCAGGCGACGTAGGTGCCGGCGCCGATCCGGCGGTTCACCTCGTCCGGGTCGTATACCCACCGGAGGTCATAAGTTTGACCATAGGCGGCTTCGATCGCGCCCGTCAGCACGGTACCCTCATCTGGCCCCAAGAACCTGAACGTCACGTCCATTCGGGACATCATTAGCCACCACGCCCGCCTAGCTCAACCTGGGAGAGCACCTCATTTGTAATGAGGAGGTTGCCGGTTCGATTCCGGCGGCGGGCTTTCTCCCACCCCTACAGCGCGGTTCTTCTTCCTCCCGCCGCAACTTTGTCTTTACCTGCCGTTTACGCAAACGGCGCTAAGCGCTGAAGGCAAGGGAAGTCAATCCAAGGAGGCATTGAAGATGCGGCAGCAGCAGGGTTGTTCGAAGCAAGGAGGAGGACGCCGACGCCGTCTGGCGATTGCGGTCGTCTGCGCGGTAAGCGCCATCGCCTCGATGGCGACCGCGGCGCAGGCGTCGGTGATCAGCATCGGCAGCGTGCTCCCGGAAGGCGCCACCTCGAAACCGTTCAAACGGGTTCAGACCCTCTTCAACACGGCGCTGCCGGAGTCGGGGGCGACCCTCGCCTCGCCGGTCAACGGCGCGATCGTGCGCTGGCGGGTACAGGGAGCGGTCGGCGGGCCGTTCTTCCTCCGCGTCCTCCATCCCGACGGCAAAGGCGGCTACGAAGCGACCGGCACCAGCCTCGGGGCGACCCCGAGCGACGCCGGCCTGCAGACCTTCTCGACCAACATGAAGGTGCAGGCAGGGGACCTGATCGGCATCGACCCCTCGCATGACACCGACGAAATCGGCTTCACCACCGTCGCTGGCGCCAGCTTCGCCTCGATCTATCCGACGCCATTCGACGGCTCGGTTCACGCGCCCAGCGAAGGCTTCAGCGGCGAAGAGATCTCCCTCAGCGCTGAAGTCCAGCCGGCGCCCGAAGTCGTCACGATCGCACCCGCATCCGGCCCCGTCACCGGCTCCACCCTGGTGACGATCACGGGCAAGAACTTCAACGGCGCCACCGCCGTCTCGTTCGGCTCGACGCCGGCGGCCAGCTTCACCGTCGACTCCGACACCGAGATCACCGCCACCGCGCCGAAGAGCGCGCGGCCGGGCAAAGTCGACGTCACCGTCGCCACCCTGGCGGGGACCAATCCCAACACCCGGTTCGACGACTACGTCTACCTGGCCTGCGTCGTCCCGGCGGTGAAGAACAAGCCGCTGAAGAAGGCGAAGACGCTGCTGCGCCGACGCGGCTGCAAGCTCGGCCATGTGAAGAAGGTCGAGGCGCCGAAACCGGACAAGGTCGGCAAGGTGCTGAAGCAGAACCCGAAGCCGGGCAAGATCCTGGCCCCGGGCGCCCGCGTCCGGGTCACCCTGGGCGAGTAGGGGCAGGCGGTCGAGCCGGGGGCCACGGGGCTCCCGGCTCAACTGGTTCTGGGCACGGGGTCGACTCTCCCCACGACCGGGTGTAGGGTCGGTTTGGGCAGGGACTCAGCGAACGAGAGGAGTCCACATGGCCGCGGAAGTCAAGAACTTCGACTCACCAGACGAGACCCGTGAGTTCGAAGGCAAGGGCAGTGCGAAAGTGGTGCAGCTGGCGGGGCACACCGTCGGATACGGCACCTTCGAGCCCGGGTGGAAGTGGTCGGAGAACGTGAAGCCGATCGCCGGCACCGACTCCTGTCAGGTGGCCCACTTCGGCTATGTCCTCTCCGGCAGCATGCGCATCTACATGGACGACGGCCAGGAGGCGGAGATCAAGCCTGGCGACGTGGTCGCGATCCCACCCGGTCACGACGCCGAGGTGACGGGATCGGAGGCGTGCGTGATGGTCGACTTCGGCGAGATCGGCGACTACGCGAAACGCTGAGCCACCGGCTATGCGCCGGGATCGCCGCCGAGGAGCCTCGCCTTCTCGGCGGCGAACTCCTCGTCGGTGAGGACGCCTTTCTCGCGCAGCGTCCCCAGCCGCTCCAGCCGCTCGAGCCGCGCGTCCTCGTGGCTGACCGGCATCGTCGTGGTCGCGGCCTCGTCGCCCGAGCCCTCGTCCTTGTCCGGGCGGCGCATCTCCGGCAGGCGCAGCTTCGAGGCTTGCTCGCCAACCTTCTCGGAGATGTTCGCGTCTTTGACCGCGCCGACGACTTTGTCGCGGGTGCGGCCGAAGGTCTCGTCGTAGGTCGCTTCCGGGAACTCCTCCTCGGTCTGCTTGCGCAGCTCGTGGATCCCGGCGGCGGCTCCCGCGGCGACCAGCAGGGTGGTGACGAAGGCACGCAGGCCGTGGGTCGGGCCGGAGAGGAAGTAGAGGCTGACGATGATCGCCAGCCCGGCGTATACGTATGCAGAGTGCAGGCGCAGGGTCGGCGCCAGGTAGCGGCGGGTGGTGCGGGCGCCGCCGGTCGGCGAGGCGAGCCAGCCGGCGGCGAGGAAGAGGACCCCGACGACGATCACGGTCGTGGCGATGCTGGTCATCAGCGAGGTGCCGATCGACCAGGCCGCTTCGCCCGCCGGCTTCACGCTCTCGTCCTTGACCAGCTGGTCGACGACGATGCCGCCGGCGATGTGGCGGACGACGATCACCGCGAAGCCGGCGGCGATGAGACCGACGCCGCTGAGCAGGACGGTGACCCAGCGTTCGTCGCGGGAGAGGTAGATCGCAAGGCCGAAGGCGAGGAAGGTGAGGATCGAGAGCAGCAGCGCCAGGCCCTTGATCGCGACCGCGATGTCCTGCGCCGTCTTCAGCTGGTCGGACTTGAGGATCTCCACCTGGGCCGCGTCGGGCGGCAGCTTTTCCGCCAGGTCTTCGCCGATTCCGACCTGCTGGGCGAGGTTGGTGAGGAGGCTGCCGAGGTTGAGGCGAACATTGCCTTCGTCGGTCTCGACCGCTTCTTTCTTGTTTTCCAGCACGGCGAGGAGCTGTTCGTGCGTGGTCCGGTTCGCCTCTTCCCAAAGGTTCTGGGCGGTCGAGGTTTCGAGCGCCTTTTCGGCTCCCTGCCCGGCGACCTGGCGCAGGCCGCCCGCCGCGGGACCGGCCAGGTCCTTGGTGTCGCCGGGAAGGATTTCTTCGAGTTCCTTGCGGACATCGACGTTTTCGTAGAGCTGGTCGACCAGGTAGTCGCCGACCGCTTCGCGGATCGTCTCATTGTGGATGAGGCGGCCGCTGGTGTCGACCCAGTCGTCGGTGTTGAGGGCCTGGCGCTCGGTCCAGATCGCGAAGACGCTGAGGAAAGCGAGGACGGAGCCGAGGATCACGAGCCCCCGTACCACCCGACGTCGTCCGCGGCTCATTCCCGGATGGTATACGTGAGCCATGAAGCTAGAGGGAATTCACCACATCACCGCGATCACCGAGAACGCCCAGCGCAACGTCGACTTCTACGCCGGCGTGATGGGCCTCAGGCTGGTCAAGAAAACCGTCAACCAGGACAACCCGACCGTCTACCACCTCTTTTTCGCCGACGAGGCGGGCGACGCGGGCTCCGACCTGACCTTCTTCGAGTACCCCGGGGCGCCCCTGGGCCGAGCCGGTGCGGGCATGGTGCACCGGATCGTCTGGCGGGTCGCCTCGGCCGAGGCACTCGACTTCTGGGCCGAGCGGCTGCGCGCCAACGACACCGAGTCCGAGCGCGACGGCGACGGCCTCGTCTTCTCCGACCCCGAGGGACTGGAGCACGAGCTGCTCGTCGTCCAGGTCCCCGACCAACCGCTGATAGCCGACCACCCGGAGGTGCCGAAGGAGATGGCGCTGCAGGGGTTCCACGCGGTGCGGGCCTACGCCGTCTCACCCGAGGCTTCTTCGGGGCTGCTCGAGGCGCTCGAGTTCGAGCAGGTGGACGGCGCCTGGGAAGCCCGCGGCGAGCAGCGCGGCGGTCGCTATCTCTATGACGAGGCCCCGAGCGAGCGCGGCATGCAGGGCGCCGGCAGCGTCCACCACGTCGCCTGGGCCTCGACCCCGGAGGAGCTGCTCGACTGGCGCGAGAAGGCTGTTGCCGGCGGCGCCCAGCCGACGCCCGAGATCGACCGCTTCTACTTCCGCTCGATCTACTTCCGCGAGCCCAGCGGCGTCCTCTTCGAGATCGCGACCCTGGGGCCGGGCTTCACCGTTGACGAGCCGGTCGAGCACCTCGGCGAGAAGCTCTCGCTGCCGCCCGCCTTCGAGCACCTGCGCGACGAGGTCGAACCGAAACTGCGCCCGGTCGAGAACCCGCGTCTCAAAGCCCAGGGTTGAGCGGGGACTTCACCTGGCGCGACGCCGGGCGCACCGTCGTCTTCCGGCGGGGAGGGGTCGCGGCTGCGGTTGAGGTGCTCCGCGAGCAGGGGGTGGAGGAGTTTGAGCTGCTGAGCACGGAGCGGGCGCTGGGGGAGGCGGGTGGTCTGGCTGGTGCCGCGAGCCGGGTTCATGAGGTTGCCCATGGGCAGGTCCCGGCCGCCGCCGCGCCGCTGCTGGACGCGCTCTCACCCCCTCACCAAGCAAGTAAGGGGGTGAGAGCGCGTCCACTGGTAGCGCTGGGCGGCGGCCGGGTTGTGGACGTGGCGAAGGCGGTGGGGGCGGTGTTGGGTGCTGAGGTGGTGGCGATCCCGACGACGTTGTCGGGGGCGCCGATGACGGCGATCCATCGGCTGCCGGAAGGGGCGGAGGAACGGGCGCAGGGGATGGTTCGGCCTTCGCTGGTGGTTGCGGACCCCGAGGCGATGACCGGACAGGAGGAGCGGGAGCTGCGGGCGAGCGCGATGAACGCGCTGGCGCACGGAGCCGACACGCTCTACCTGCCGGGCTCGAATTCGGTCTCGGAGATGACGGCGCTGCGGGGTGCGGCGTTGATCGGTTCGGCGCTCGACGAAGAGCGGGAGGATCGGGAGAGGGGAAACCTGGCCCTCGGCGCGATCCTCTGCGGCTACGCGATCGACTCCGCCGGCCTTGGCCTGCACCACGTGATCTGCCAGACCTTGGTCCGCATATGCGGCACGCCCCACGCGGAGACGAATGCCGCGATCCTGCCGATGGCGGTCGGCTTCTTGGCGGAACGGGCGCCCGACGCGTACGAAGGCCTCGCGACCTCCCTCGACACCGACCTCCCCGGTCTTCCGGAGAGAATCGAAGAGTTGGGACAGCCCCAGCGCCTCAGCACCCTGGGCGGCGACGGATCACGGCTGGACGAAGCACTCGAAGCAATGCTCCAGCGCCCGGAGCTTCAGCGCGTCCCGGGTTCCCCGTCCCGCGAAGACCTCGCGAAGCTAATCCGAACTGCCTGGTGACGCGCGAGTCCGTCGTTTTCCTTGCTCTACAAGGTTTTTCACGGACTCGCGAAACCTGCTGCGCTTTAGGCGTAACCGTGTCTCCGCACCCGTGTAGCGCTACGCGTGGATCCCGATCGTCTGAGCCCGGAGCGGCTCGCCTCCTACCACGCCTATACGCGTAAGCACAGCGTCAACTGGCCGATGTACTGCGTCGCGCGGGCGATCCTGCTGCCGTTCTTCCTCGTCTACTTCCGGCTCGACCGGCGGGGGCGGGAGTACGGGAAGGCGAAGGGCGGGGTGATCGTCGCCGCCAACCACCGCAGCTTCCTGGACCCCTTCGTGGTCGGCGCTTGCCTGCCGTGGCGGCGGCCGATGAACTACATGGCCAAGGTCGAGCTATTCGAGCGGCGCTGGCAGGGATGGATGCTGTCGCGGCTCGGGGCCTTTCCGGTCCGCCGCGGCGAGTCGGACGAGGAATCGATGCTGACCGCGCGGATGATCGCCGAACGCGGCGGCGCAGTCTGCGTCTTCCCCGAGGGCACGCGGATCCGCCGCGGCACCCTCGCCAACCCGAAGCGGGGGGTGGGGCGGCTGGCGCTGCAGACCGGCGCCGTGGTGATCCCGACGGCCGTACTGGGGACCGAACACGTGCGTCGCGGTTGGCGCATCCGGCCGCGCAAGTGCAAGGTCCGGCTCGGTCCGCCGATGACCTTCCCCCGCGCCGAGGAGCCCTCGCCGGCGCTGGCGGAAACGGTGACTGCACGGATCTGGCCCAACGTCCTCCTGCAGTGGGAAGACCTCGGAGGCCTGCCGCCGATGCGCCGCGCCGCCGTGATCGGCGCCGGCAGCTGGGGGACGGCGGTTGCCGTCCTCCTCGCCCGCGGCGGTCTCGAGGTCCAACTTGGGGCGCGGACGCCGGAGCGCGTCGAGGAGCTGATTGAGGACGGTGAGAACCGCCGCTACCTGCCCGGGGTGCCTTTGCCGGAGGGGATCGACGTCCGTCACTCGGCCGAGATCGAGCTGGCAGGGGTGGACCTCGTCTGCCTGGCGATCCCCTCGAAATCCTTGCCGGCGGCGGTCGGGGCGATCGCCGACCGGGTCGGCGATCGCGCCTC
>Ga0157378_10002649_pt1 | contig 15944 bp, 16 predicted proteins | sample M65metaG_FD_115309 | JGI IMG/M metagenome (GOLD analysis project Ga0157378, IMG submission 115309) | Miscanthus rhizosphere microbial communities from Kellogg Biological Station, Michigan, USA - M6-5 metaG | ecosystem: Host-associated > Plants > Roots > Rhizosphere > Soil | place: USA: Michigan...
AGCCGGAATCCAGAAATTGCGCGAACGCCTTTTCGTTCTCGAAGACGAACACCACGACATAGTCTTTCACTCCCATGCCCACACCGGCACCGGCCGAAGCCATCTTCATAAAGGTTTCTTGCTTGCTCTTGTTGTTAACGGCCAGTCCTGAACCGCGTGCCGTGCTCAACAGCAATACGTTCACCCCCATGTTGTCAAAAACAGCATAGCCCGACGCTTTCTGGATAGCTGCTTGAGCAGAGGGTTCCAGCTTGTACAAATCCTGCAAGGCCTCGGCTGCCATCTTGCGGGTTTTCTCCCGCTTTTTTTCGTTGTCATCCTCCCCGCCGTATGCACCCACAGTCAACAATGCCACGGCCAGAATCGAGGCGACGATTTTGAATCTCATTTGAATGCTCCCTTCCAAGAATCAAAACACCTAGACTTTCGAGGGGCCTCACCGGACGACGTAGAACTCCCGGAGTTGCTTGGATGTAACGAGTCGTAGAGCGAAGCGCACCTCACCCACGAGTACTGCCAATCGACGGACAATTTAACTGTCAAAACTGCCAGACGTTCATAACCGGATGTAATTGTTCGTGCCAACGAGCGGGCACTTTTGCAAGAGGAGCCGTAATTTGGCGTCGGCTGAGGAGTTACGGAAAGGAGCCAAGTACTTCTGACAGCTGGCCTTACATTACGGTCCCTACGGATAGTGCGGGACGATCTGGCCCCTTGACGGAGGTCAACATGGGAAGAGTGAGTGTGCTGGCTGCCGACGATCATTCGATGATTTGTGGAGGCGTTCAGAAGGTTGTTGGAACCAGGATTTGAAGTCGTCGGGGTTGCCTTGGACGGAAGAGAGCTCTTGCAGCTGGCACAGCGAACCAAACCGGATTTAATCCTCCTGGATCTCGGAATGCCCAATTTAAATGGGTCGACACAGGCCAACAGCTGAGGAAACTATTTCCAGCCACCAAGATCGTGGTGGTTACGATGAGCGAAGCTACGCGGCGAATGCGGCTTTGCGCGAATGGCATCGGGATATCTCACCAAGACCTCGGCCATCAGAATCAGCAGAATCACTCGTTGATCTGGAATTTCAAGAACTTACCTAGCGTGCGTTCCAACTGCCGGATACGTCGATCCTTCTCGGTTTCCGCGGCCGCAGCGCTTCTCTCCCCAAGCGCTGCCTTTGCTCCCTGTTCCGCTTCGTCTTTCCAGCGGTAGTAGAGCGCCTGCGCAATCCCGTGTCTCCGACAACAGAGACGTTCCCGCTCTTCATCCCTTCCCTGCACGATCTGCCACTTCTCTTCCGGGTCCGATCTACGCACGGTTTCCGGCCCATGTTGCCTCCTGTTTGAAGGCCGTGAATCATACCGAATTCGGCAGTCGTTTGAGCGGGGGCACTACAGGTGTGTCACTTGTTCTTGAGAGGGAACCCGCGCGCGATAGTCAGGAGCGCGCTGTGCCGGCCGAGCGATGGCCAGGTAGGAGCCTTCGTTCACCAACCAGATATTTCGGTCGGAGGCAACGACCCGATTTCCGGTGGACTTGGCAAGGCGCGCCCATCTGAGCCTGTGCTGTGGATGAAGTCGCAAACACTGGCAAAAGTAACAGGGCCGCATCAGGCGGAGATGGGGACTGAAGCTTGCGGAGCACGGAGGAAAAAATGCCGAGAGGCGAGCCGTAGTGGCGTGGCTCGAAAGCTGGCAGTACCGCTCCCCCACAGCAACGGTGGGAAGAGAGGACGATAATCAGGTAGCAGCACCTACTAAAACGAGAACACCCACCTGGCACCGAGCGAATATCGCTCACAAAAGAGTGCGGATGGCAGGATGGCGACAGAGGCGGCTTGGCTGAATGGGAACAGACTCACGGAAAGAAGAAAGCGAAAGTGTGCCTTGACATCAACCGGCCTTCTCATGGAAGGACTTACACGCTTTGCTGCAACGGGCAAGTCGGTGACACTTGAGTTCCAGAGGCTCTATCGGGGATAGAATATAAGCCTTCGTGAACTACCGCCCGTGCGGAGGTGTCATATGGCGCTGACGCTGGCCAAGAACAGTCGGGCGCGGTGCAGCCACGTTTGGAAGCTTCTTCTGCTCGCATTGCCCTTATCCGGAATTTTGCTCATGGGCTGCAACAACACGTGCTTCATCTTCACCTCAAATCCACCAGCCGGCACCATCAACATCAAGGCTGGCGACCCCAAGCCAACCTGCACGCTCACGACGGTGAATGGCGCCGTTCGCGTTCTAACACATACTGCGTCCGCCTGCAGTTCCTGCTCGGCATCTAGTCGGATCGCCCACATCTTCGTGAGTCTCCGTGGGATTGAGGTTCATCCTAGCGCAATCGCGAATGACGCTTCGCCCGATTGGCAGGAACTAATGCCGCGGCTCCGGGGTCAACCGCTGCAATTTGATCTCGTGAGCGCCGCAGCTAATCGGGAGGATCGGCTGCCATTGGGAGAAGGCGCTGCAATTCCGGCCAATGCATATCGGCAAGTGCGATTGCGCTTCGTGCCAAACCAGCCAACCTCTGACGATCCGGTGCCGGAAACGAATGCGTGCGGCGGCACGGGATTCAACTGCGTTATGTCGGAAGATGGTCGAACCTATCCGCTCCTACTCGATGGTGCCCCACCGGAGCTCCGCATCACGTCAGAGAGAATTGTAGGCGGCTTTCTTCTTATCCCTCCCGATAGCAACTCAAATCTAGTCATCGAGTTCAACGCAGCTTGGTCGCTCTCGTCATTTGTCGGAGAAGGCGTGCGTCTTCGCCCCGTGCTCGTTGCCAGCGCTTCGGTCGAGCGGCGACCGGTCGAAAGACTCGAAGAGGGAGCCGTTGAAACGCGAGAATAGTGAGGGCATTCCTGTTCCCTCGCAAAGCCAAGCGAGTGAAGAAGCAGAAGTTCGACCGTGAGGACGCGCGACTCATACTCAGGCTGATGCGGGAAAATAACTTTCCGCAAGTCTGGGTACCGGATCCGGAGAATCGGGATCTGCGACAACTGCTGTGGCACCGGCATCGGTTGGTGCAGATGCGCACGCGGATCATGAATCAGTTGCATGCGTTGGCGATGAACAAGGGCTATCGCTGGAAGAAAAAACCATTCAGCGAACAAGGACGAGCACAGTTAGAAAAGCTTACGTTAGCTCCTTGGGCTACCAGAACCGCCGCCGAGATCGTTGCTTGATGAACATCCAGCCCAATATACTTGGCGTCATTCATGAGGGTGCTCCTTATTGTAGGTTGAGATGCGAACGATCAAAACCTACTCCAAAAGGGGGCGCCCTTTTATAATGCGTTTACCAAGACTTGAATCGCCTTCAGGCGATCCGATTGATTTCTAGATCTGAAAACGTCTCAGTTTCCTGTCAATAGCCCGTTGAAATCGGCCCGAACGCCAATCGTTTTGGATTCAGTCATGGGTGCGGACTCATGTGGTACAGACTCAGAAGCCCATTTGGGCGCGGCCGAGATCGGTCAGGTCATGCTCGGTTGCACGGCCTTTGAAGTCGACTTCGAAGTCCATGGCGGCAAAGTCGGGGGCCGAACGCCCTTGGAGAAAAGCTTGCTTTTGTTTCGGAAGATATGTGCGATTCTTCGGGCAGTCTGGCGCAGAGCCGATGTAGATGACACTCGCGTACTCGCTGCCGGTATGCTCGTCGCCGACGGCATGGCAGATGTCCGTGTGCCAGAACACCGTGTCTCCCGGCATAACCTCTGGGATAGAGACCAGGCCGGCGATGAGATCGGAGTGCCACTCCGGGCTGACGCCAAGCGCGCGGCCTGGAGCTGCGCCGCACAGATCCGCCTCATCCACGTCGTCCTGAAGCGCGCGAAGGAGTACATAGGCAATGCCCTCCGCGATCGGAATGAGGCGCAGAGTGCCGTCTTTGGGCCCTTGGCGTGTCAGCGCTGTCCAGCCCTGATAGGTCCGGAACATGCTGCACACGGCGGGCGACGGAATCTCCTGGGTGTTCAACCGGTGCGTGGCGTCGAACGGGTCATACCCTTGCCAGTCACCGGCGAAGATGTTCTCGTACACTTTCTGATAGCCCGGGTCGATCCAGCGCTCGACCGTGCCCGCATCCATATGCGGGGAAAGTCCAAGCGTCTTGTCCCCGGGCTGACGCCGGCGCACACGGTCCGCATAGGTGCACTGGCAGTCAGGATTGAAGACGCCTTCGTATTTCCACAGGCGATCGAGAAAAGCTCGCGTCTCGGCGAGCTTCGCGTCCTGACGCGCCATGACCTGCGGCTTGGACCAGTAGACGTTGAAGACTTGCGGCTTGCCGGCTTTTAGCGCGGAGAAGTACTGGTCGAGGCTGCGTTTCTCGCCTTCCCGTTGTTCGTAGTGGTTGGTCTCGAGATACTCACCGACTTCCGCGAACCAGTCCCGCGCGAGATCGGCGGGAAACACTCCGCGAACGACAACACAACCGGTCTTGCGGATCGACTGGCGGAGTGTATCTGGGACGGTGTTGTTCCGTATGTCGCGGTAGTCGAGTTCGGGCACCACAGCGCGTCCAGCGGCGACCTCCGTGCGGATGATGTCGACGGCTCGGGTGACGTGGTCCTTCACGTCTGCGCAGGCGCGCTGCAAGGCTTCGCGGCGGGGCGCGAGCTTGCGTTTGAACGCGATGATCTGGTCACGTACGTTGAAATCAGCCCCCGCCGCCGCTGCCCTTCCGGCAATAGCCATAGTTTGGTCCTCCGTCGCTTCAACTCCAAAAAGCACGATTCAGCGCCGCTTCGGAACAAAAGTCAACTGTAAAGTCGAAGCGAGTGAATGGACAGTCTTTGGATGCGCGAGCAAGTCAAAACCGCGCGCGTTTCGAAGGACTTGACGGCGGGATGGCTACGAATAATTCTTTATGGTCGTAGTCTTTGTTTTTATCGAGGCCACTGGGCATCGACCGGCTTCTCATGGAAGGCATTAAGCTGGTCGCTAAGGATTCTTGTAGTCTTTGACCACGTCTGAATCACCCGATACGTAGAACCGGGCTATTGCTGCAGACCTTTCTGAGCGAGGCGAGTGGAAGCGTGGAGCGGGATGTTGCGCTGCTGATGGCGGAAGCGCTGCCAGCCGGAAAGCGCGTGACCTTGGGAGGGGACAAGAACTACGACACCCAGGAATTCATTCGAGAACTGCGGGGGATGAACATCACCCCCCATGTGGCGCAGAACACCACCAAGCGCAGGAGCGCGGTGGACGAGCGAACCACGCGGCATGCGGGGTACGAAGTGAGCCAGCGTAAGCGGAAACGAGTGGAACAATCGTTCGGGTGGATGAAGATGATCGGGATGCTAAAGAAAGTGAAGTTGCGAGGGATCGAGAAGGTCAGGTGGCTGTTTACCTTCACCGGAGCTGCTTACAACCTATGCCGATTGCGAACCTGATGGCCAGAACATGAAGCGGGAATTTGATCTCGCCTCGCCGAGTAAGCGAGCAATCTGAAGCGCCACTTCAAGACGCAGCAAGGACCCAGAATTCAGAAACCGACCGACTCAAAACAGGACTATTCAACAAGCTGTTAATCGGGGAATTGATTGAATACAGGCGGGCGAATTCACTTAGCACCGATTGGCAGTCGGCTCAAGGAGGAGCATTCGAAGTGCTCCAGGAGAGCAGCCCGGTCAAAACTATAGACTATAGCGAAAAGCTTAGGCTACAAACCGAACATGGAGTTGACGCCACCGTGGCGCGGGGCCCCGGCAGTAGGCTCTTGGAGCGCAGGAAGCGGAACAGAGGCCTGCTGGGCGATCGCCGGCGGAGTCACAGGCTGTTGCACGCCAAGCTGATGCGTGGCGTCCGCCGCAGCACTGGAAGTTGCCATGCTCGGGGTAGCAGCGTTCGGTTGGGGACCAAGCTGCTGAAGATAGGCGAGGTCGTGAGGCTCTTCCGTGCCCGGCTGAACGGCGGGAAATGACAGTTTCATTTGATGCTCCAGTGCGCTCGCGATGCGGTGCAACTGCCAGATGAGCTTTTCGAGCTCTTTCGAACGGCCAAGGTGCAATCTGCGGTCCCACAGAAAGCGGATCGACAACACAACGAGAATAGGCAGGCCGATGGCGAGTGTGGCGAGCACGACGGTGACGAGAAACGGGTCGAGAGGTGTGAGGGATTGGGTCATAGTGCCTCCAAATGCGGGAGCCCCACAGTCAGGATAACAGTAGCGCAGCAGCGGTGACAAACGAATCGATCTCGGGGCAAGCGGCGAAAGGTTCACGGTTAGCTTGAAGTGTAATAGCGTAAGTCGCGTAATCGGAAATCACTTCAAAGTGAAAACTCGCGTCCGATAAAACACTAGCGTTTATCAGGGTCGAAAATCACTGCGCCTGTGCTTGGCTGGGTTAAGGATTCGGTGACGGTAACTACGACAGCTGGGTTCGGCATCGGCGAAATCCTTTTTTCACCCGCGCTGCCCGCGATTGGACTGCGCCTGCGCAAGATGTAACGTTCCAGACCGCCGCTTGGCTCCTTCCCGTTTCTCACGGATCGGCTTCCAATACTTTCCAGTGCTCCCCACACTGGTTTCCAATATTGCGCCGTTGATTCCATAACCACTTCCTCGACCTCTTGCTCGAGCAACCACGCGGCCAGCAAGCGCAATTGTTCGGGGCTGCTGCCAAACATTCTCCGCTCAAACTGGAACTCACTTTCAACTTCGACGTCGGAGACAACTACCGCCAGCACCCTCTTGTGAACATCGATTCCCGCGATCCTGTATGACATAAACTCCTCCTGGCCGGGAGTGGAGAGCGTGCTGCAGCTACTTTAACCAGGGGTCACGGGCTATCGGTGGTTCCCCAACGGAAAACAACGACGCCCAATTATTCGCTCAAACGCACGCTCCGGATCAGACAGATGGACGGCCTCGAACTCTCCACTGATTAACTCGACCTCGCCGCTCCTGACCGTTGCGATCTTGCCCTAAGTGATTTTCACGAGCTTTCGCGGGCCGTTGCGGCCCTAAAGGACTTAGGGTGTTCCCAAAGAACACCACGGCGCTGGCGTAACCGAAACGCAGTTTTACACGCTAAGGTACACTCTAGTAGCAGGAACTAGCGATTGCCGCCGACTCAGGCTGGGCGGCGGAAGCAACGCCGACCTGTCACCTTTGCCAGTACTACAGAAGTGTCCCATCCGTAGGATTTGTACGTAGACGCGTTCGTGGTGAGGGGAGGAATTCCGTGAAGCGATCGCGGATTTCGATGGGGCTGGTGTTAGTGCTGCCGCTTGTCGCTAGCCCACTGTTGTGGAGCTACGGCATCAGCTCCGCAAGAAGCGCACGCACACACAGTGAAACTTTCGCAAAATACGCCGGGCCGCCTCAACAGCTCAGCTCTGACGGCCAAGGTTCGTTGCGCACCATCATCCAGGCAGGAAATCTCTCAGCCTTGCGCTGGCCCGATTTCAGCGATTACGAGAAGCACATACAGAAGTTTTACGAGTCGTATGGTTATTCCCTACCGTGGGTTAGAGGCACGGAGCCAACCGCGCAGGCACAGCAAGTAATCGCGCTCCTATTACAAGCGGAGCAAAAGGGATTGGCCGCTGAGGATTACGACGGGCCGCGTTGGAGCGCCCGACTGGCGAAACTCAAACCCGCCGCGCCGCAGCCATCAGAAGGGGATGCCGTGCGATTCGACGTTGCGCTTACCGTTTGCGTGATGAGATATATCTCGGACCTTCACGTCGGCAAGGTGAATCCGAAGCATTTTGACTTTGGTTTCGATGTCGAGACCAAGAAATACGACCTGCCAGAATTCCTGAAAAAAAATGTTGTGGATGCTTCTGATGTTGCTGGTGTCGTGGCGAAAGTGGAACCTCCTTACCCTGGATACCAGCGTACGATCCGAGCCCTGCATGCTTACTTGGAGTTTGCGAACGGATATGGTGGGACTCAGCTTCCAGCCATACAAAAAACGATCGCACCGGGCGAGTCCTATCCGGGCATCCCTCAACTGATCCGATTGCTCCGGCTGGTGGGCGATCTTCCTGCCGACGCGAGCCTTCCCACCGATGGAACGGTCTATCAAGCTCCGCTGGTGGACGCAGTCAGGAGTTTTCAGCGCAGGCATGGCCGAGTCCAGGATGGACGGATCACCGCGCAAACCTTGGCCGATCTGAATGTCCCTCTCACCCGCCGGTTGCGGCAGATGCAACTGACGCTGGAGCGTTGGCGGTGGCTGCCTGTTGGTCTCAACTCGACGCCCATCGTCGCGAATATTCCCGAGTTTCGCCTCCGCGCCTATGACGAAAACTATAATGTCGCGCTGTCGATGAATGTCGTGGTAGGCAAAGCCTATGACCACGATACCCCAGTATTTAGCGACACTATGAAATACGCCGTGTTCCGGCCCTACTGGAATGTTCCGTATTCCATCGCCAAAGCTGAATTCCTCCCGCGTATAACTCGCGATCCCGACTATCTGGCGAAGAAGGGATTCGAAGTGGTCAACAGCAGCCAGCAGGTCGTCACGTCGGGAACAGTGACGAGCGATATACTCACGCAGCTCCGGGCAGGCAAGCTTTCCATCCGACAAACGCCGGGTCCTAACAACTCACTCGGACTGGTGAAGTTTATTTTTCCGAACAGCTACAGCGTGTACATGCACGACACGCCCGCTCAGGAATTCTTCGCGAAGTCCCGCCGGGATTTCAGCCACGGCTGCATTCGTCTGGAAAAGCCCGCCGATCTGGCTATGTGGGTCCTGCGCGACAATCCGGGTTGGGGCATGGATCGCGTCCGCGCGGCCATGAATGGAAGTCCAAATCAGCAGGTGAATCTTGCGCATCCGATTCCGGTCTTAATCGTTTATGGCACCGTCATCGTGAACGAGGATGGACTCGTTCATTTTTACGACGACATCTACGGGCACGACGCCGCGCTCGAAAAAGTTCTTGCGAAGGGGTATCCGTATCCGGGTTAATCGCCGGCGATCAAGCTGCCCGGGCCGTCGAAACACCATTGGCGGACACGGCCGACGTCGACATGGATGAAGTCCGAGTGATCAGGCCACTCGCACCTTTCCGTAACCGCGGTAACCGCGGTAATTGCGTTGCTGGAAAAAGTGATATGAGATGGTAATTGGCCCATCGGGCGGTGCTGTGACACGAGACCCTCCCTGAAATCATTCTTCAAAGGCGCAGGGATTTGGAGGTTCGTGCAACTAACTTGTACCTGGCGTGTTCCTATACAGGACAGAAATGGAGCAGCACCTGTTGTCACCAATTCGCATTCTCATAGCTGATGATTTCAAAGATTGGCGACGCCAGGTCCTTTTGCTATTTCAGGCACGGCCAGAATGGCAAATCATTGCCGAGGCTGCGGATGGAACAGAAGCCATTCAGAGGGCCGAGGAACTGAAGCCGGACCTAATCCTGCTGGACATCGGTCTCCCAAAACAGAATGGAATCGAAGCCGTGCGGCGGATACGACGACTCTCCCCCAGGTCCAAAATAGTCTTCCTAAGTCAGAACAATGAGCTCGACATCGTTCGGGCAGCTTTGGGCACTGGCGCTCAGGGTTATGTTCGTAAGACAGATGCCGGAAGCGAACTAGTGCCTGCCGTGGATGCGGTTCTTCGAGGAAAACAGTTTGTCAGTAGCAGCTTGAAAGACGATGAGTTCACTGACACCGCAGGAGGAGAAAGCCCCTCACCGCCATGAGTTTCAATTCTATTCTGGTGACGCAGTTTTTCTAGACACCTTTGCTCGTTTTTATTGCTGTTGCCCTCGTCGTAGCGGCGTCGCCTTTCGCAAGTTGGCGCAGTTCAGCTTCCGGCACAGCAAATTCCGCGGTGCCACAATCCAAACAGACAACAAGCTCTGGAAATACCCACACGACGGCCTTATCAATGTTGTTCGGACCGCGAAAATGGATGCCCATCTCAGCGGCGAACTTGCTCTGGCTGACTGATCCGCACGACTTGCAAGGCATACCCACCCCTGGCGGGGGAGCTGTGTCCAGTATGGGTGCAAGAAAGAGGGTGTCAAGGTATTTGATTTCGACGGCTGTTGTTTGCGGCGACCGTCGTTCTCAAGCCCCGATTTTAGCCTTACCGGACATCTGGATTTCGGGCGATTTCAATTGCCCGGTTTTCGCTACTTGCCCAGCTGCGTGAGAGCTGCGCGCAACGGGGCGCTAGAAATCTGAATGAGTCCCCCGTAAGGCGCGTACATCGCCAGGATCAAGAGAATCGCGCCAGAAACCGAAAGCGCGGTGAGAAACAGGCTGCTGACCACCGTCCCATTACGAGGGGCAAAGAGGCCGAAGCCCAAGAAAAAAGTAACGAGCCAGAAGACCACCATCACTAGTAACGGCATGGAAATCGAAGTGGTGCTCTGTGCAAACTCCAACCAGCGCGTTTGTCCGAGACCCATCACAATACTCACAGCCTGGGCTTGGAGTGCGCGTTGTCTGTCATCCTGCGGGGAGAGATCCTGTACTTTGTCGATCAGAATTTCGCCGCTGCCGGACGGCGCCTCCACTTGGGAACTGCCCGCACGGTCTTTAGGCCACCTGCGATCGAGAGAGTCGGCAATGGTGCCGCGCAACAGGTTCCGAGCTTCCTTCGTTTCAGGCCCGTAATGAGCCAGGACGCGGTCCAGCAGGACGACCTTGGAGGACATTTCCGTCAGCGCGCTGCTCTGTGCGTCGTACGAACTTTTTGCCGAGGCGACCAACAAGCCGAGAACAAGGGCGGACATGGTGGCGACCAGACCCATCCCCAGCTTCACGACATCTTTCGAGTCATCACTCAGATGATGCTGGGGCAAAGCGACGCGAAGGAGCATGCCGCACAACGCACCTCCGAACACGCACGCGAACACGATCAAGCTGACAACGAGAGAATTCATAGTTCGTCTCGAATCTTGGGCTGAACTGCTTATGACTGCGGAATCTCTGGGCAGCTAAATGGGCGAGGCAGGCCATGGTAACACGCCCCCCGAATCGCATGATTTATCAGGCACAGCATCCACCTTTCCAGGCGCAGTGCCCGCGACGACATCAGTACGGACCGCAGCTAAGTCCCGATTAGCAAAAGCGGCCGACGCCCGGTAAATTTTCAGCGGACGCGAGTGACAACTCAGGTGAAAAACGCTTGGATTTAGGACCGAGCGAATTCAAGTAATGGACGGATGTTGTTTGTATCGGCGTCCAACGCCTGGAGTGCCGCGAAATAGACGTCGCGTGCCGGTCCGGTATTGGCGAGATTGGCCGGTCCCCACGTGAACCTACTATAGGCCGTCCGTGCTTCACTCTGAGAACGTTGGCAAGGAGTCTCGCGTGCCGGCCATTTCCGCTTGGAAAAGGATGGATTTCCGATACCAACTGGTAGTGAAAGCGAACCGCGATTTCGTCCATCTCGAAAGTATTGTTTTCTATCGGATAGCGGACATTGCCCAGGAGAACTGGTATTCGTTGGCAGATTTCAGCGAATGGGCAGCCAATGTTCACATCTCTGGTTCTATATTTCCCTGCCCATTTCCAGGTCGGGTCGAACATCCTTCGATGAAGTTCTCGCAAATAAAGCTCGTCCAGTGGCTCTCTGGCACGCATGACCCTGGGATTGAATGCCCACCTCTGCGAGGCGAGGATGTTGGTTCGTTCCCATTCGTCCAACTCTCTTCTCGTCGCGAGATTCGGAATTAACTGAGCCGCATCGTCGGGGTGGAGGGGCGTGTTTTCGGGAGTCTCGTTGAGATTGGGAATAGTGCTCATTGCATCTTGAGGCGACGCTTTGTCTCTTTCTCGATTGCTTCTTCGATGTTTCCGGTGGCCTGCTTTTCGAGGGCCTTGAGTGCTCGACATCGCGAACATCTTCCTCGGCTTGCGCGCGCCTTTCAGCCAAGTCGGAGATCGTGCCGGTTTTGGGGACGATGGCATACACCAACTCGCAATCCATCGCGGCAGCCACGCGGCGCAAGCTGTGCAAGGTAATTCGGTCCTTCGCTTCCGCGTCTTCGAATTCCTGAATTCGACGCCGCGATTGTCCGAGTTTCTTTCCAACGGTCAAAGAGTCAGGCCGAGTCCTTCACGAATGGCTCGGAGCCAGCCGCGTTGGGGACGCGACGGCCAGTTGCTCACTATCGCCGACGAGCTCACTTATGGCGAGCAGGTACTAGATCTGATTATCTAACAACGCCTAATCGCATCATCAATATACGATGCGTTGTGCGTCCAAGACACTAGGTGCAGAAGGGCTACACTTCTATCCTATTCGGCTGTCTAATAAAGCCCAGGCTTCCAATGCGACGAAGAACTACACGACTTTGCGGTTCAGCCGTATTCTTCTGTTTTCTTCCTTGGGGAAATGCCTTCGCTCAACTGCAAGGTCACTTTTCTTTGCAGAAGGGCCAGTACGAAGTCGGCGAACCTATCTATCTCCAATTTGACCTGACGAATGTTGGCAAGGAATCAGTCCGCCTTATCCGAGGGGATCGCTACTCGAATTGTGGGGGCTAAAAGATTGAGGTGTGGAGCGGCCCTCCCATTTCGCATTCGAGCTGCGATCGGGGGTTCGCGGGCAGTTGCTTGGCGGGGGAACAGATTGTCGCCCCGGGAGGGACTATCCACGAAAGGCTCTTGTTGAATTACCAGCATCATTTGGCAAAGGCCGCGACCTATGACATCCATGCTGCGCTGCTCGTCAGCTATGGCTCGAACCGCGAGGAACTTTCCGTTCCGGCTGATACCCTGAGAGTTGCGGAAGATTTCCAAATTCAATTGACAGATGGAACCCGAGAGACGCTGAAGTCAGCGTTCCAGCCTTTCCTCGCAGATCTTGCCTCGAAGGAGGAGGAGCGTCAGCGAGAGGCAGCGAGAGTCATCGGCAGTCTGGCTCCGGCATTTTTGGAGGACACGATTCTATCGATGATGGTCTCAGCTACGGCGCGTCCGTTCGCTCTACTGGGCTTGAGGAGATTAGACACGGTGCGTTCACGAGCTGCGTTTGCGGAGATCGTAGAAGGCACGGCGGGTTATAGCTACGAAAAAGAACGAGCCATAAAATACCTTTCCGAAATGGGTGACAGGAAGTATTTTCCTTTGCTGCTCAGTGTGGCACGACAGCAGCCTCCGAATCAGGCCAGGGACTATGTGCTGGCGGCCGCTAGGTTGGGTGGCGAAAACGCACTGCCATTCGTCGACTCACTACTTGAAGATTCCGATCCTTTTTCGCACGCGAACGGGGTGATGGCGCTTTCAGAAACCGGAACCCGCAGTGCTATTCCCATCCTGATCGAAACCTTGAAAAGCAAGGAAACAGACCTCGGAAAGCTCGCTTCCATTGGACTAATCGAGCTGACGCATCGAACTCCTTTTGCGGACGACAAAATGTACAGTGACTCTCCTTCAGTTCAGTACCAAGATTGGTCCCGTTGGTGGCTTTTGCACGGCAAACAGGCTTCGATATATGGACCACATCAATGCGGTCAGATTGAGCCACTGAACTAAGCCACCGGAAATAAGGCCAATCTAGCCCCAAGGTGGCCCCAATTCCTTTCCGGAGGGCGGCGTAGGCCGTGGGACTTAGAAAATTAGTTCAACAAGTCCCTCCGCTCCAATTCGCAGCACCATTCGCTCGCTCCAAGGGTCAGCCACCAAGCACATTGACGACGGCCGGGATGCCTTCTATCCTCATGAACTCCTAAACTACAAGGCGAACCTCGATTACCTCGCGAATCAATGCGCATCCATCCCGTTGACTTGGCCATTGTAATCGCATACTTGCTTGGCGTTACCGCTCTGGGTGTGTGGTTCCGGCGCGAGCAGCAGGACGCTCGAGATTATTTCCTTGGCGGGAAGTCAGCGCCGTGGTGGGCGCTGGCATTTTCAATTGTAGCGACGGAAACGTCCACGTTGACCATCATCGGCACGCCGGCGCTGTCCTATGCCACTAACCTGACGTTCATTCAGTTGGTTTTTGGGTATCTGGTGGGACGGGTGTTGATCGTGGTGTTGCTCTTGCCAGGCTACTTCCGCGGAGAATTTTTCACAGCATATGCCCTGATTGAAAAACGATTTGGCGTTCGGATGCGTGCAGTGGCGGCCTCTACATTCTTGGTAACCCGGGCGGTCGCAGAAGGCGTACGGGTGTCCGCCATCGCACTGGTGGTCAGCGTGGTTTTGGGGACTTCGGAAAAGCTTGCCGTAGTCATCGTGATTGCCCTCACCATCCTGTATACGTTTGAAGGCGGCATGAAAGCGGTGATTTGGACCGATGTGGCGCAATTGCTACTGTACCTGACGGGCAGTGCAGTCACACTCGGATTCCTGCTTCACGTGATCCCCGGCGGCTGGTACGAAGTGGCGCATGTGGCGGCAACCGCCGGAAACAAGCTGCAATTTCTGGACTTTTCATTTTCCCTGGCAACGAAATACACGTTTTGGTCGGGCGTCATTGGCGGATCCTTTCTGACCATGGCCAGTCACGGAACCGATCAAACGATTGTGCAGCGTCTATTGGCCGCGCGAAATGAGAACGACAGCCGTAAGGCGCTGCTTACAAGCGGTGGAATTGTTCTTGTCCAGTTCACGCTATTTCTACTCGTCGGTGTGCTGCTATATGCCTTCGCGCAGCACTCACCGTTACTGGCGGCGGGCGAGCGGACGGACCGCGTCCTTCCTCTCTTCCTGGCGCGCGAAATGCCGGTTGGTCTAGCCGGTTTGATGCTGGCCTCAATTGTCGCCGTGGCGATGTCCAACGCCAGCGGATCGCTAAATTCTCTTGCCGCCTCCAGCATTCTCGATTTCTCGATGGCGGCAGGCCGGCAGGATGCCAAGAAGCTGCTCTCGCTTTCGCGGTGGATGACCTTGGTGTGGGGCGTTGTGTTGATGGCGCTGGGGTTCGTGTTCATGCGCTGGGACAAAGTGCTTGAACTCGGCTTGACAGTTGCTTCATTCCCGTTTGGATGTCTGCTGGGCTTATTCCTGCTCGGAACTTTGGACAAACGAGCAAACACGGTGGGCTCGCTGGCGGGTATGTTTTGCGGGCTGTCGGCAATTGTGGTCGTGTGGAAATTCAGCAGCGTGGCCTACACTTGGTACGTCTTGATCGGGTCGTGCGTGACTTTCCTGGTGGGAGCTGCCGTGAGCCGTGCTGCTAAAGAGCAGGTGGACTGACTTGCAACCACTGGCCACTGAAAAGAATTCTCAAGCGCCCGGTAAACGTTTGGAACTGGTGCGCGGACTGGGGTCATGGGCTTCCGCGGCTATCGTAGTGGGCACCATGATCGGCACCGGCATTTTTTTGAAGCCTGCCGAAATGGCTCGCGAAGGCAAGAGCGTTTCCATCGTTTTCGCGGCGTGGATTGTTGGCGCCATCCTCTCCATTTTCGGCGCGCTGTCTTTCGCTGAGCTTGGAGCAGCGATTCCCGAAGCCGGCGGTGAGTACGCTTATCTTCGCCGGGGGTTTGGACCAACCTGGGGCTTTATCTTCGGCTGGATGCACTCGATCGTTGGCCGGCCGTCTTCCATGGCTTCGATTGCGGCCGGCATCGCACGTTTCTTGAGTTTCCTGATTCCCGCCGTTGCAGCACCGCTGTTTACAGTGCATTTCCCAGGCTTCGACGAGTGGATGAAGCCCTACGATTTCGTTTTCACCTGGGCGCAACCCGTCGCGGTGTTGTGGCTGGTCATCATGACCATAGTGAATTATCTGGGCGTCCGCTTGGGCGGCGCGGTGCAAGTGGTGCTGACCTTCATCAAGATCGCCTCTGTCTTGATCGTCATTGGCGTTGCTTTTTCCCTTTCTGGCAATACGGCTCATCCCGCCGATCCGATTTGGCCGGCGGCGGCAGGGGCTGGAGTGCTTGGAGCGTTCCTCGGTGCGCTGGCAGCCGCGCTTTGGGCTTATGACGGCTGGGAGGATTTAAACCTCGTGGGATCGGAAGTTGAAAACCCCGGACGAAATTTTCCCCGGCGCTGGTGGGCGGCGTATCC
>Ga0157378_10002652_pt1 | contig 15937 bp, 15 predicted proteins | sample M65metaG_FD_115309 | JGI IMG/M metagenome (GOLD analysis project Ga0157378, IMG submission 115309) | Miscanthus rhizosphere microbial communities from Kellogg Biological Station, Michigan, USA - M6-5 metaG | ecosystem: Host-associated > Plants > Roots > Rhizosphere > Soil | place: USA: Michigan...
CAGGACCATCGCAAAGGGGAATGCCTCAGGAAGGCCTGCACGGGATGCATACAGCGTGCCCAGCAGGCATAAGAGGGACAATGCGGCTGTCAATGCCAGGAACGTCTTCGCCGAGGCAGTGTGGTTCACCCAGACATCGACGGGGCTATCGCTGAACGCCAGCCAGTTAATTTCAAATCGTCTGAATATGAGATTGAGCGTGTCGGCGGGATGGGTCCGCATGTAAGCCACTGCTTCCTGCTGTTTTTCCGCCATGTAAGGAATTTCGCCCATGCGCTGGTATTTCTCGGCTTCTTCCCGGTTGTCATTCGGATGCTGCCACTGCCCCATGGTATCGGTGACTTTCGGATTGTTTCCCAGCCACAGTTCCAGGCCAAAATTTGAGCGCAGCACGATGAACTTGCCAAATACGCGATAGTTGCGAACAGTCCACGGAACCATGGCGATCGCGAATACCAGCAATGCCGCCGCAACCGGCTTGAGCCACGCCACATTTGCCTTGCGAGCCTCCCACACCAGCCACGCAACAAAAAACGGGAATAAAGACAGAATCGAAGGGTTGATCAAGACCCCCACGGCCCACAAGGCGCCGTAGCCGGTCCACTGCAGAACGCCGTGGCGCTCGCGCATCTCCAGCGTGGCCCAAAAAATCAGGGAAAAGACAAGCGCCACGAGCGCCGTGTCCCATACCCAGATCATCGGATAGTACAAGGATGTGGGCAGAAAAACCCACGCCCAGGCAGCTCCAACCGCGACGCCCTGGCCGAATGTTTTTCGGGAAATGCAATAGATAGGAATAATCGTCAAGGAAGCGAAACCGTTGTTCAGCGTCTGGATGACGATGCGGGAAGTATCGCTGTAGATCCCCCATAGCTTGAAAATTGCGGCCACCAGATAGGGATACACGGGTGTAAACCAAACCGTCGGGCCGGTTTGCACCATCCGCAGCGGAGAAGAAAAGCCCCTTCCCGCGGCGATCGAGGCGGCGACATGCCCCAGTTCAAATCCATAGGGAACATTGGTTCGCGCGGGAGTCTGACCGTTTCGCGACCCAAGGTAGGCTAGCAGCATGCGCAAAGCGAACGCGAAGCCCGTGATGAAGACCGGAGAGCTCAGGATTCGTTTTAACTGGGACTTCATTGTTAGGCGTGGCCTTCCCTATAAGATCGATTCATTGCCGTCGATTCAGAGAACCGAGTTTACGAACTTATTTGTGGCCACACAACCGCAAGCGGCGCACTTTGCGAGCGGGCATTGTCGTTCCAGTTATCCGGAAACGGCCATCCGATGCTTGGTGTATTAGAGTTCGGTAATTAACGCTTGTCGCATCCGCGTGGTCCGAAACCGCGGTTCAGCAATGCCACTTTCTGGCCGACTTGAATGACAAATAATGGCGTAAGTGAGGTCTTCTCAAGCGGATGGACGCCAGTTGACGTGTGTGCGAATTGACTTTGAAGATTGTAGGTCGCTGAGCATACGCGACTTAGACTGATGTGATCTATCGCATACCCTTAGCCCCGATATTGGCACGGAGAATGCTCTTCTTCATAGCGAAGATGAGGCCTCACGGCTCTCACAGGCGATTGGAAGTTCAACTTAAAAGGAGCACCGTGCATGCGTAATAAACAGAAGGGTTTTTCTTTGATTGAGTTGTTGATCGTCGTAGCGATCATTTTGATCATCGCGGCGATTGCAATTCCGAACTTGCTGCGTTCGAAGATGGCAGCCAATGAGGCCTCCGCAGTGGCTTCGCTCCGCACCTATAACACATCTATCGTGGCTTATCAGACGACCTACGGCACCGACCCGACTACCAGCTTTGCGCAACTTGGTCCGGTTACCGGTGGCGCGGCACCCAGCGCCTCTGCGGCCGACCTGGTTGACAGTTTGCTCGGTATCGCGAACCCCGCGATCAAGAGCGGCTTCAGCTTTACTTATACCCCGGTCTCGGCTACACCCGTCACGCAGTACACGATCCTCGCTGTGCCCCAGTCGGCTTCGACCGGTCAGCGCCAGTTCTTTACGGATCAGAGCGGCGTGATTCGTCAGACCACGGATGGAACGACTCCGACGGTCACCAGCACCCCGATTGGATGATAAGTCCCTGAGGTTAATTCTGCTGGGGGAGAAGGGCGGAACGCCCTTCTCCCCCATTTTTACTAGAGTTCGATGATTTTAGGCTGAATTCCGGACTGAGCAACACTGGACATACTGGAGCAGGAGATTATCAGATGAGGCGGCCCCAAGTTATCTCGGTTTCTAAACGCATGGACCGTGCCGAGGCGGGCTTCTCCCTCATCGAATTGTTGGTCGTTGTCGCTGTAATTTTGATCATCGCAGCGATCGCCATCCCTAACTATATTCAGTCCAAGATGCGCGCGAACGAGGCCTCGGCCGTACAGAACATGCGCAACATTTCGACTGCTGAAATCGTTTATTCCACCACCTACGGAATCAACTATTCGACGTCACTTGTTCAACTGTCGGGCAGCGGCATCAATCCCGATCAGAATAATGCCGGTTTGATTGACGAGGTCCTGGCGACAGGAGTCAAAAGCGGATATCTCATCACCTATACCCAGCTTACGACGGACGCGAACGGGCATACGGTCACCTATTCGGTGACCGCGGATCCCCTCTCCTCGAGCACGGGACAACGCCATTTCTATACCGACCAGAGCTGCGTGATTCGGTCGAACGTTTCTGTGCAGGCTGGACCTACCGACCTTCCACTCTAAAAAATCTTCAATGCAGTTCTTCCTGTTGGGGATGCTTCGATCTCCGAGCGTCTGAGCGGCTTCCTGCTATACTTCGATTGTGAATCCGAAAAAAAGATTGGGATTTATCGCAGCAGCCTTAGTCGGAGCGGTTCTTGCCGTGACCGGCTCATCCCGCTCAGCTCCCCAAAACTCGCCTGATTCCGCAAAATCTGTGGCTCGTCTGCTTGACGATCGCTATCACAACGCCCAAAGCCTGCGTGCCGTTTTCTTGGAGCGCTACAGCGACGGCCCTCACGAGGCGCGCGTGGAATCAGGAACGGTCTATTTCCGCCGGCCCGGACGCATGCGCTGGGATTACGATGCGCCGGAAAAGAAGCTTTTCATTGCCGACGGTAAAACGGTCTGGTTCTATGTTCCCGCGGATCGCACGGTAACGAAGGCGCCGGTGAAGGAAAGTTCCGACTGGCGAACTCCTCTGGCGCTTTTGACCGGCAAGGCCAATCTGTCCCGGTTGTGTAGCCGCATTGATCTCGTCAATCAAAAGGGCACTCCCGCCGGTCACACGGTCCTGCGCTGTCTGCCAAAGGGAGAAAAAGAGCAAAAGCGCGCGCCCGGCGAATCTGCGGCAGAAGACCCTACGCAACTTCCGGGCGCCGGCGATTTCGTCGAAGTGTTGCTTGAAGTGGATTCGACCAGCGGCGACCTGGCCAGCGTGCGGATTCGGCAGGCCGGCGGGGTCGAACTGGAGTACCGATTTGGAGACTGGCAGCAGGGAATACCTCTCCCGGATGAGATGTTTCAGTTTCATCCGCCCCCAGGTGTGGCGATTGTAGACGGCGCCGCGCTGGCCAACGAAACACACTGAGCATCGCCGAACCGCCCAAACGGCCACCAAGCTCCATCCGAAGGATTCGCGGATTCATTCGCGAAAACTCGAAAGTATGAGCGTTCCTGTATTCGCAGCCTTATTCCACCATCCCTTGCAGATTGGGCACTTTCGGTGAGGAATATTTGTCTGCTTGAATCCTAATCATGGTGTGATCAAAAGAGGCATTCGCCAGTCGACGTAAGGGTTATCGCCCAATGTGCAGGAGACCATAGACCGAATGGCTTTTAATCGGACCACAAGAATCGTTCTGACTGCCGTATTGCTGATTTGCGGTATCTGGCTGGGAACCAATCGCCAGTTTTATGCTCAGGCGATGGTTTCCGCATTCTTCGCTTTTGCGCTCGCAAACGTGATCATCATTCATCTGCGCCTCTTGCCCACCTGGAAAGACGGCAGTTTGATTCTCGCGGGCACGCTCATTTTTGCCCTGGTTGACCTCAGGGTTTTACACCTTGGGCGAGCCATCCTGATCTGGCTTTCCTTTGCCGGACTCAGCAGCCTTCTGATCTTCGGCGTGCGTACCATCTGGGCGGACCAGCCTGAGCGCAAGCGCCTCCAGCTCGGATTCATTTTGTCGCTCCTGTTTGTGGTGTCGGAGTATTTTGCGGACAATATGCTGCGCTGGACTGCGTTGCGGCGGCCGGGCGATCTGGATCTTTATCTGTTTTCTTTCGACGCCAGCCTGGGTGTTGAGATCCCGTTCGTTGTTGGACGGACATTTTTCAATTATCCCTGGCTGCGACTGGCCGCGGTTTTGTTCTATCTGGGTTTGCCGATTCCCATCGCGCTGGTCTACGCCGGAAGGCTGCTGCGCGATAATAAGAAGGCCATCGCAGCAGGCCTGGCCTTTCTGATTACGGGGCCCATCGGAGTCATTTTCTACAATCTGTTTCCGGCCCTGGGGCCGGTGCATCTGTTTCTCAAGGGATTTCCATTGCATCCATTTCCGATGGACCAGGCGGCGAAGCTTGTGCCCGGGCCGATCCCGCTGAATGGACCTCCCAACGCCATTCCGTCGCTGCACATGGCCTGGGTTCTCCTGGCGTGGTGGTATTCGCGGGGGCTGTCGTGGTGGGAGAGGTGCATTGCGCTGTTATTCATGTTTTTTACGGTGCTCGCAACGCTGGGAACCGGAGAACATTACTTTATCGATCTGATCGTGGCGTTTCCGTTCGCATTAATGATCGAATCTATGTGCACGTTTTCGCTCAAGACGAACGATCGCAATCGAGTGCTGGCTTTCTGCTGGGGACTCGCTGGGACGCTGGGATGGTTCGTGCTACTGCGCCACGCGCTGCATTTCTTCTGGATTTCGCCGGTTTTACCATGGCTATTCTGCGCCTTAACCGTCGGTCTCACGCTGGTATCCGAGCGCCTGCTTCAGAAGGGAACCGTTCCGGCGATCGAACCTCCCGTGGCTTCGCCCGCCTTGTCTTCCACGTCCTGAGTGCGCAAGGGGGACGCTACTTTGGAGAATCACACGCCGTCGTAGCTCCGAAAATAGATGCGGCGTCCCGAAAGGCCGGTCCGCTGGAGGGACTCGCCTGGGACGCCGCGTAATCGAACCGGAAAGTTTCGTTTCCAGTCCGTGCGTGGGGGATCGTTTACTGAATTTCCAAAATGGCCTATAAAATACGCCGGGCCTCCGAACAGCGTGGTGCCACCCGAAGCGTTTCGCCCGGCCTCTGATACCTGGATGGGGACGGGCCGGCATTGTATTAAAATCGGGCCCCCGAATGCAACACTGGCGTCCTTGGCAGCGTCTCTTACGACGGCCCCCTTTTTCTTGCAGTTCTGTCGGGCGCGTGCTTGGCACAAAGGTCGTGCGAGTAACCACGAATTTACACAGTTGTTATCTACGGGAAACGCGCTTTTATTCGGCACGGTCATAATCGCGATAATGCGAGTTACCTGCCAGTGCACGCAGCCATCCGGCCCGCTTTCTGCATCTATAGGGGTTGAGGTACACTCTCGTAATGGGTGAATTTGTCTGTAAAGTTGCGGATGGAAGCGGAAGAGTTTTCCTGCAGGTCGAGCCTGCCGAGTCAGTCACCGAGGCTCGCCAGAAACTCTCCGATCGCGGCCTCTTCGTTTATAACGTCCGGCCGCGAGCCGGAATCCTGGGGCAGTTGGCTGGCCAGCGCCGCCAGAAGTCCGTGGATGGTAATGACTTCCTCGTTTTCAACCAGCAACTCAACACTTTGATCAAAGCCGGAATTCCCATTCTCAAAGCTCTGGATTTGCTCACCGAGCGCGCCGCCGCGGAGAAGCTTCGCCCCGTACTCGGCGAAGTTCGGCGACTGGTTCGCGAGGGAACTCCGCTGTCGGAAGCACTGGACCAGCAAGGCGTATTCCCTAAGGTTTATACGGTCTCGATTCTGGCTGGAGAAAAGAGCGGAAATCTATCCGGGGTTCTCGAGTATTACATCACCTATCAGAGAGTGACGACCGGGCTCCGAAAAAAACTGATTGCAACGCTCATCTATCCCACAATCCTCATTTGCGCCGCGACCGGCATCGTCACTTATCTGGTCAGTTCCGTAATCCCGAAGTTTGCGGGACTTTACGCTGACCTGAACATCAATCTGCCGCAGGCGACGCGAATATTGATTGCCCTCACGGTTACCTACCGTCCGTATCTGCTGGGGACGATCGCTCTTTTGGCATTGCTCGTGGCGGCGACGTTTGCCTGGTCCCGCTCCGAGCAGGGAGGAATGGCCATGGAGCGGATCAGGATGCGTTTGCCGCTGGTCGGGGATACCATCACTAAGTTTCAGTTCGCGCAATTCTGCCGCACGCTATCCACGCTACTCGCCGGAGGCACGCCGCTGGTGCAGGCCATGGAAACGGCGGGAGGTGCGATTGGCAGCCGCCTGGTTTCCGGCGCCGTAATACAAAGCGCGACGCTAGTCCGCGAGGGACAGTCTCTTCATAACAGCCTAGCTTCCACGGGACTCGTGCCGGATCTGGCGTTGGAGATGGTGGAAGTGGGAGAAGCCAGCGGATCGCTGGCCGCCATGCTCGGCAGCGTTGCGGAATTCTATGAAGATGACGTCAACACACATCTCACGAACCTGGTGGCTCTGATCGAGCCGGCAATTCTGATTTTCATGGCCATATTGATTGCTTTCATCCTGGTGGCGTTGTATTTGCCGATGTTCTCTTTGTCCGTCGGCGGCCAGGGGTAGGGATAGACAGCTATGAGCACAACCGACCAAACACTAACAACCGCGTCCGACCCGCAAGGCGAGCGCGAGAAATCTCGGCGGTTGGCGGAGCGCTACCGCTGCGGATTCGTCGACTTGTTCGAACAACGGATCGATCCGGAGCTGTTTCGCAGCATCCCGGCGGAATTGATGTTCCGATTCAACTTCGTGCCGATCGCGTCCCAGAACGGCGCTCTGGTCATCGCAGTGGCCGATCCTAGCCAGGTTCTGCTGAGTGACGAGTTGCCGCTTCTTCTGGGCAGGAAACTGATCCTCAAGGTCGCGACTCCCACGCAGATCAGCGATCTGCTGAAGCGTACCGAGCAGTCCCAGCGCGTTCTGGACCAGGCGACGGAAGCCTTCACGCTGACGGTGGTCGAAGAGGACGAAGAAACCGATTCGAACATCTCCGCCGACAGCCTGACGCAGCAGGATTCCGCGGTCAGCCCGGTGGTGCGACTGGTAGACACCGTGATTTTTACCGCGCTCGAAAGGCGTGCGTCGGACATCCACATCGAAGCTCGCGATATCGAAGTGGCAGTCAAGTACCGCATCGACGGCGTGCTGGTTCACGCCATGGCACCGATTTCCAAAGACTGGCTTTCCACGATCATCTCGCGCATTAAAGTCATGAGCGAATTGGATATCGCCGAGCGCCGCGTTCCGCAGGACGGGCGTTTCCGGGTGCGCTACAAAGGCCGCTTCGTGGATTTTCGCGTCTCGATCATGCCGTCCATTCACGGCGAAGATGCGGTGCTTCGCGTTCTGGACAAGGAAACACTCTCCGAAAAATTCCAGAATCTGAGTCTGGATGTGGTGGGTTTTTCGGGCGATGAAATGCGCAAGTTTCGCCGGTACATTCGCGAACCTTACGGCATGGTTCTGGTCACCGGCCCCACCGGCTCGGGAAAGACGACGACGCTTTACGCCGCAATCAATGAAATCAAGACCGACGAAGACAAAATTATCACGATTGAAGACCCTGTCGAATATCAGGTTCGCGGAATCACCCAGATTCCCGTGAACGAGAAAAAAGGGCTGACCTTCGCTCGCGGATTGCGGTCGATCCTGCGGCACGACCCGGACAAGATCATGGTCGGCGAAATTCGAGACAACGAAACCGCGCAAATCGCCATTCAATCGGCGCTCACCGGACACCTGGTGTTCACCACGGTTCACGCGAATAACGTGACTGACGTCATCGGGCGTTTCATCAACATGGGTGTCGAGCCATATAATTTCGTTTCCGCTCTGAACTGCATTCTGGCCCAGCGGCTGATCCGCGTCGTTTGCGTGCATTGCAAGAAAGCCGTACGCTATTCCCCGGAAGTGTTGCACGCCTCCGGTTTGGATCCCGCGGAGTGGGGTTCGGTGCAATTTGTGGAAGGCGCCGGTTGCCTGGAATGCTCGGGCACCGGGTATCGAGGGCGCAGCGCGATTTCCGAATTGCTGGACCTGTCCGACCACATTCGCGAAATGATTATTGACCGCCGTCCAACATCCGAGATCAAGCGTGCCGCAGGCGAGGAAGGCATGACGTTTCTGCGCGACTCCGCGCTATCAAAAGTGCGCGAGGGCATAACGACGCTCAAGGAAATAAACAAGGTGACCTTCATTGAGTAGCGACGACGGCATCCGGCAGGGGATTTATCAGAGCGGATTCGTGCGCCGTCTGGCGCGCTGGCTGGATACCGCTCCCCATCCGGTAATCGCCTGCGAAATCGCCACGGATTACGTGGCGGCGGCGCGGTGGTCTCGCACCGGATCGGGATTGGACAGCTTCGCGATCGAACCGTTGGCTCCGGGAGCGCTGATTGCTTCGCCGGTGGAAGCGAATCTGGTCGATGCCTCGGAAGTTCGGTCCGCCGTCGGGCGCGTGTTTTCGCGCCTGCGCGTCAAAAATGAAGACGTGGCGCTGCTTTTGCCGGACTCGGTGATCCGCGTGTTCGTGCTGCACTTCGATGTGTTTCCCCGGAAGGCGGAGGAAGCCATTCCGATGCTGCGTTGGCGCCTCAAGAAGAGCGTCCCGTTTGAAGCCGAAGAAACGCTGACCTCCTAGATGCGCCAGTCTCCGCGCGAGGATGGGGTGGATATTGTTACGGGCCTGGCGCGCCTTCGCATTGTTCGCGAGTACGAATCTTTGGTAGAGTCAGTAGGGATGTCTGCGGGCGTCGTGATGAGCTCGACGCTGGCGGCCGTGCCGTTACTGCCGGATGGAAGACCGGCTCTATTGGCAAGAGTCACGGGCACGACGCTGACGACGGCAATCGTTCGCGAAGGCGTGCTCTGCGGATATCGTTGCACTTCCTTGCCCGCCGATGCGCACCAGGTGACGCCTCAGGCGCTGCTTGATGAAATCTATCCATTGGCCGCTTATTATCAAGACTCCTGGAGCGAGGGCATCGCTCATGTGCGTCTCGCGGGACTGCAGGAGCGCATATCCGAATTTCGTGAATCTTTTGAAAACGAATTGAAATGCCCTGTGGATTCATTGCTCTCTGGCGCTAGTCAGGAAGGGATGATTCGTTCGGACGATCAGCCGCTGGTGGACCGGGGTATGGAAGCGCTGATCGGCTGGACCTTGAATCGCGGCGCATGACGGTCATGAGGAAAGAAGAGGATTTCCGCGCGGAATGAAAGTACGTCTCAATCTCTCTACATCTCCACTGGAAAGCAACCGGCGATTTACGCTGGGTGCTGCAATTGTCGGCACGATTGCCGTTGCGGCGCTTCTCCTTCTTTCCTACAGCACGTTGTCGGTCTGGAGACGCGATAAATTGTTGAGCGCCCAGCAGGACACCCTGGAAGTTCAAATCGCCCGGTTGCAGCAACAGCGCCAGAGCCTGTCGCAGTTTTTTGATAATTCGGAAACGGTACAGCGCCGCCAGCGCGCAGCATACTTGAATTCTCTCATCCAGCAGCGAGCCTTTCCCTGGATCAAGATTTTCATGGATCTGGAGCGCATTCTTCCCGAAGGTGTGCGCGTTGTGAGCATCGAGCCGAAATTGGACGGCGATACCGTGAAGTTGTCGGTACTGGTGGGCGCCATCAGCGACGAGAGTAAATTGAAATTTCTGAAAGCCCTGGAAAATTCACCCGAGTTCTCGCACATCGAACTGATGAGCGAATCTCGCCCGGACAGGCCGGAGCAACTGGATCGCGTGATGCTGGCGCTCCAGGCGCAGTACTCGGTGATTTGACGATGAAACCTGTCATTGTAAAGCGCAATAACATGATCCGCTGGATCCTCGGCGCCGTGCTCTTGGCCGACGCAGTGTTGATCGGCGCACGCTGGAAGTTGAACAGCACGCCTCACGTGGAAACAGGCGATTTGAACCGGCTGACCATGATGGAGAAGCAGTATCGGGCCGATAATGCGCGTCTCGAAAGATTCAAGGCCGAATTGCCGGCCGATGAAAAGCAGTGGGACGAATTTTTTACCACCCATTTTCATCCCGCGGGCGCCGGATATTCGGCTGTCAGCGAAGACCTCGGAGGGTTGTCACGCTCGGCAGGCTTGCGAGCGGACTCGATTTCGTTTCACCAGCATTCTCCCGATGCCCGGGGCTTGATGCAGGTGGATATTGCTACAGCCGTCGAGGGGGACTATGACGGTCTGGTGCAATTTCTGAATAAGCTGGAACATTCCGACAATTTCTATGTGCTGGACAGCCTGGCGCTGGCCTCCAGCACTCAGGGCAAGCTTCGCCTGAACGTGCAACTAAGGACCTATTTCCGGACCACATGACGCGTCGTACCCAAACAATCGTGCTCCTGGTGCTGCTGGCGGTGCTTGCCGGAGCGGCCTACAATTTTTATCGCGCTCGGTATTCGTCGGATGATGCCGTTCCGCAAGCGGTTTCTCCGACTACGCGTTTCACTCCCTTGAATGTTGATAATCCCGCGCTGAGATTGGATATTTTGCAGCGCTTTCTGGCCCTGGAGTACAAAGGCGTTCACCGCAGCATTTTCAGCGCATCGCTGCCTCCGCCGCCGGCGCCACCACCCTCGAAGCAGGTCGCTGCCCCTCCTGGACCTCCTCCGGGACCGCCTCCGCTGACGGTGGACGCGAAATACTTCGGCTATGTCAGCGATTATGGGGGAAGCCACCGGCGCGCTTTTTTTGCCACCACCAACAACGAGGACGTAATCATCGTCGGCGAGGGTGACACGCTCATGGGGCGTTTCCGCGTGGTTCGCCTCACGAACACCGCCGCCGATGTGGAAGAGGTTTCGTCCGGGCGCCGCGCTACGCTGCCGCTGGAGGAACCGCCTCCTGCCGGATGAACTTGACCATGTCCTTTCCCCGCCAGCTGCGCCGCAGGAGACAGTCTGGATTCACGCTGCTGATGGTGACATTCATGGTCGCCGTCATGCTGATTGCGGTTGCCGCTGTCACTCCCAATCTCCTCACGCAGGGCCGCCGCCAAAAAGAAGACGAAATGATCTGGCGTGGGCAACAGTACGCGCGTGCGATCGGCCTGTATTACAAAAAGTTTGGAAAGTATCCGACCAAAGTGGACGATCTCACCAAGCCGACCAACGGGGTCCGTTTTCTTCGGCAGGCGTACAAAGATCCGATGAACAAGGACGACGGTTCGTGGCGCTTTATTTATGTAGGCCCAAACGGGCAGTTGATCGGAAGCCTTCGCCAGACCAGTTTGCTGCAGACCACGCTTTCGATTCCGGGGCTTGGCGCGGCGGCCGCGCTTGGGGGCCTGCAGTCACCCACGCCGCCGCCCGCGAACACCGCGAATCAAACGCCCGGACAATCGGGACAGCAAGCTCCGGGGCAGCAACTCAACAACGGCTTGGCCCAGAATCCGCTGGAGGCGCAGCCCCAGGCGCTCACCGGGGCTGTTCTGGGCGGCAACATCATCGGGGTTGGAAGCAAGATAAAGCAATCGTCGCAGAAAATTTATCTGGGCGGTGAGACTTACCAGAAATGGGAATTCATCTGGAATCCGACGGGGCAGACCGCGCTTCCTGGACAGCAGCCCGCGAATCCGAACGCCAATCCAACGGCTGCGCCAAACGCGCCGGCCGGTGCGAATCCTAACGGCCCAGACGCTCAGCAGCCGCAGCAGTCCCAGCAGCCTGGAATGCAAACCCCTGTAATTAATGTGCCGCCTGCCGTTTCGCCGGCGCAGTAGAAGTGACTTAACAGGGTGCGGAAAACATGACTCGTTCTGTCATTCTGAGCGAAAGCGAAGAATCTCTCTTCGATTTAAGCATCAGAAAAGAAACCAAGAGGGATTCTTCGCTTCGCTCAGAATGACAGCGGTTGAGTTTTTCCGCAGCCTGTTGAGCTTGTTTTCTTTTCGCCGGACTTCAAGAATCAATCAACCGCAAAAATTCATGGCATCGATCAAGGGAGAGCAAAATCAATTTCTATTCTGGTGTTTTTAGTTTATGGGCTAGCCTGTTTGGACTTGCGGAAAAGAAAACAGGCCGAAGCCTGTTCTACTTGAGGACTTGTAAAGCGGCCGTTTGGTTGAGAGGGCGATAGGTGGTGCGGAACTTTTCTATCACGCGGCGAACGTAGTCACGCGTTTCGCGGTACGGGGGAATAGCGTGGAATTGTCCGACGCGATCGGGTCCAGCGTTGTACGCAGCGAGGGTCAGCGCCAGGTCGCCATTGAAACGGAGCAGCAGTTCCTTCAAGTATTTGGTGCCCGCTTCGATGTTCTGCTGGGGATCGAATATGCGGGTGACTCCGAATCGCGCCGCCGTTTGCGGCATCAATTGCATCAGGCCGCGCGCCGACCGCCAGGAAACCGCGTTCGGATTGAAATTGGATTCAACAGCGATCACGCTGGCTACGAGTTCGGGAGCCACACCATTTAGTCGTGCGGACGCGGCAATAAAATTCGCAAAGGGAACATCGAGTAATTTTACTTCGATGGGCCGGAAGTCGTCTTCCGGATCGATTCGGAGCAATTCGGCTGCTGGGATTTCCAGCGTTCCGCCGGGAACGGTGAGCCGCAGCGTATCGCCTACTTGCTGATATCCAGTTACATGCACGCGCTGGCCGGACTGCAAGACCACGTAATCGGCGCGTGCGCACGGAACGAGAGCCGCAAGCGCTACGAGCGCGCCGCCGAACCATCTTCCGCAATCACCAAGTCGCTTCACTCTACGCATCTCCGAATGCATACAACTCGATGGCGGCGGCCACGCCGCCTTGCTCGTTACTCAAGGTTTCAGGCCAGCCGAGCGCTTTCAACTCCGGCACGCCGTTTCCCATCACCACCGGAAGGCCAGCAAATTGGAGCATCTCGATGTCATTTAGGTTGTCTCCAATTGCCATGACATCGTCGCGCGACCAGCCTCTTCGACGCACCCACTCAGCCAGCGTCGCGCCCTTGGAGCATCCCGGGGCGATGACGTCCACGAGACCGAAGTCGCGCTTGTCATAAACTGTCATGGCCAGCGAAAAATCCGAAGCGAAGGGCAGCTGAGTCAGAAAGGATTCTACCTCACGCACCTGATTCGCGTACCCCGTGAACATCACCTGAATGGGATCTTCCGTCAGGCAGTTCCGCAGCGGAGACATCTCCGCCAGATATTCGCGGTTCCGCTGGAAGTAAACGCCGCGCAAGGGATCATCCCAGTCAATGCGTTCGTAAATTACCTGATTTTTTAGCGGCCGGTTGAAACATACGGATGCCAATTCACGAAACGGACCAGCCTCGTCCAGCACATGCTCGGCGACGTCCCGGGGAAGCAGATTCATGAAATGAGTTTCCCCGGAGCTGGACTTAACCAGCGCGCCGTTGTTGACGATCATGGTCAACGGGCAAGGGAACTGCCGCGCGATGGGTGTCGCAAAATCATAGCGACGTCCGGTCACGAGCGCGATTTCGATGCCGCGCGAGACAGCCTCGGCCACTGCGTCGCGATTGATCGCGGGCAGTTGCGACTTCTCATCCAGCAGTGTTCCATCAATATCCAGGGCAATCAGGCGAACCGGCATCGTTTCATTTTACCTTTTCCGAAGGGGTAGCCGCCAGAATCCTGAAACCGAATGTGTTTCTGAGGCACGTTATAGAGCCACTCGATTTCAATTCTTCGCGGGAGGCATCACGCTCGCAGGAACGCTGATGCTGATCGTCTTGGATGGACGGCTCTCGATCCCATTGTAAATTGACGGAAGACGGCAGACATGCGCACATGTGGATCAACGCTGAGCGTGCCGAAAAGGTGGAATTTGTGAAGGCGGTGTGGTAGTGAACGACGATCAAATTGGACAAAAGCCAGTTAATGGGATGGTCCGCCGCAGATCTGTAGAAGCTGTAGAGTGCGGTGGCAAGGAGGCATCCCATGAAACTACACGTGGACCCGAGGCTTTTACTCACTGAAGGGCGGGAGTTTTAGTCTCCTGCGGGTCCGTCGAGTAACTTCACTTTTTGGGATTAACGGAGAGCCACGCGTTCAGGAATTCATCGACGTTATCCTTGACAAGATCGCGGATGAGTCGAGCAGTCGGATTCGAGACCACGCCGCCCTTATCCCACGTAATTACGCCGGGGGCAAATTGCCCGTTTCGCAGCAATCTTGCCTCCTCCATTATTTGAATCTCGATGTTAGCGGCTTGGGCCTGAGACAGTACAGTGATCCGGACATACAAGAAAGGGACTTTGACGCCCGCCTCTTTACTTGTCGCGATGTGTATTCCGGCCAGACGCAGCTTCAACTCAACATCGTTTTGAATGGACTCTTCGTTTAAGCCTATTACTTTTGCGCCAACCGGAAGTTTTTCGACGCCCACGGTGAGTGAGGTGATTCCTTTCAGTTCGTCTTGACCCAGAACCGATGGAGAAATAGCGCCGATCCAGGACGCCGTCACGAGGCATATCGTTGCCAGCCGTCTGGTCATTAGGAAGCACGTCCCTTCAGGACACGGTGCAGTCGGATCAGCCAACCCTACATAGTTTGATCTACGATCGAGGAAGGAAGCGGAGAATAATTAGATAGGTTGCTAAATCTGTAATGGCTATGCTTTAGGAATTGAGACTAGCTAAAAGGGTGTCTCCTCTTTCGACGACTCGGCGAGGTCCGCGAGAAGGACGATTTGGGATGCCGCCACGGCCAGCGCGTATTCGGCGAGTTCCTTCGTCACTGTGCCCCCGTCGGAACCACCGTGTGCAACGCCTTCTCCGCTGTTTCGGAATCCGTACAATCCCTGAAAGGTTCGGGCGATCGGTTCGGGAAGCTGACCTTCATCGCTACCCGTAATTGAATTCACAACCTTGCCGAGAGTCCGCCCTCCGTCTCGGAACAAGACCTTCGCGACCGCCTCGACGGCGCAGACTGCTTCCTCCACGACGTTTTCGTAGTCGGGTTGAGAAACGTTCCGGAAGAATTTCAGTGCCTTGTTGTAGTGGGCTCGGGCAGACGCAAATCGCGGGTCGCCTAAGACCAGATCGGCACCGACAATTTGATTCGCGGTATTGCGACGCCCTCGCCGCCGCACAGAGCCGTCCGAAAACTCAAAGGCTAAGTTTTCTTCGAGGAAAAGGCGCTGCAACTCGGCGGCAACGAATTCCTGAACCGCGCTCTTTTGAGTATCGATGACCCACGCATCTTCCCAATGTCCGACTTCTTTCGTTAAATAGCTGTAGAGGCGCTCACAAAAATCGAACACCTTGTCCCACGCGAGTGCGACCAATAACAATTCTTGCGCAGCCTCACGAGGATTGCGTTCTCCACCCGGAGAAGCTCGGACGATTCGCTTAAGTTCTCCAGTAATTTCCTGCCAACCCGCTACGTAGTTCAGCTCGACGAGACGGTAAAGGAGGTGAAGCAGGCCGTTCCGAGCCGTCTCCAGAAACGCGTTATCGATCTGCGCTTTTGCGCCCCGATTTCTCGCGGAGAAGGGCGGGACTATTTGTTCAGCCATGAATCGTCGCTAAAAAGGAAAATAAAAGGAAAATATCGACCTCTTGCCGAAACACCTCAAAACGTCGACCCCACTCGAACTCGCATAAACATTGGAGATTTTGGTGGACGGCAGGGGATTCGAACCCCCGGCCTCATCGTTGCGAACGATGCGCTCTCCCAGCTGAGCTAGCCGCCCACTGACCCGTGTGATTTTAGCAGGGGTCGGCGGGGATTCCAAA
>Ga0157378_10002653_pt1 | contig 15927 bp, 14 predicted proteins | sample M65metaG_FD_115309 | JGI IMG/M metagenome (GOLD analysis project Ga0157378, IMG submission 115309) | Miscanthus rhizosphere microbial communities from Kellogg Biological Station, Michigan, USA - M6-5 metaG | ecosystem: Host-associated > Plants > Roots > Rhizosphere > Soil | place: USA: Michigan...
ACTCCGATCAGCGTGTGCTGCTCGAGAGCGGCCAGCCGCTGCACATCGGTCCGAAAGCGTTTCAGGTGCTCGAGGTTCTGATCCGCAGCGCACCTCGCGCGCTGAGCAAGAAGGAGTTGTACGAACAGATCTGGCCCGACACATTCGTCAACGAAGCGAATCTCGCGGGACTGATCAATGAAGTGCGCGCTGCGTTGGGCGAGAGTGCGCGCGAGCAACAGGTCATCCGCACGGTACACGGCTTCGGCTATGCGTTCGTAGGGACGATTGATGACCAGGACGCTACTCCGCCTGCCGCAGTCGTCGTGTTTCGTGGTCAGGAGTTCCCGCTGAAAGAAGGAGTGAACGTTCTCGGCCGCGACGCGAGCGCAGATATCCAGATCGATGACGGCACGGTCTCCCGCCGCCATGCATCGATCACAATCTCGAATATCGCGGTGCTTCAGGATCTCGACAGCAAGAACGGAACGTTCATCGACGGTGAGCGGCTCGCCGCACCAGTCAACCTCGGCGACTCGCGGACCTTCGTGCTCGGGGACGCCTCGGTGACATTTCGAAAATCGCCGCTGGCGGGAACGACGGTGACGGTGGCGAAGTAATCGTGATGACTGAGAGTAGATAGGACCTCTGGGACCTCTGGGACCTCTAGGACCTCTGAGACCTCTAGGACTGATGGGACTGATGGGACCGATGGGACTGATGGGACCGATGGGACCGATGGAGAGACGGTAACCCCATCCGTCCCATCCTCCTATCGGTCCCATTCGTCCCAGAGGTCCCAAGCACCCAGAAGCCCCAGCCCCCCAGCCCCCCAGAAACCTACTTCTTCCCCTTCGCCGCTTTCGCCATCTCCGCTCTCATGTTCTTCGTGCTATCGAGCAACTCCTGATCCGTGATCTGCGGCAGCAGTGCGTCGATCACCGCGAGCGCCTCGCTGAAGTTGCCATGATTCGCCAGCTCGATCGCCTTGTTGATCTCCACAGCCTGGCGCTCGGCGGCGACATGACCTTCGTATGAGCCGAGGAGCGTGGTGATCTGCGAGCGGAGGTCGTCGTTCGTCGTCTCTTTCTGCACCATCCGCAGAATCGGCTCCGCTTCCTCCATCTTCTCCTGCTTCATCAACGCCTCGGCGTGTTGAAGCTGGGAGAAGAGGATGGATTCACGGCACTGCCGGATGGCCTCTCGATTTCCAGTTCGCTCGACGACGTCATTCAGCATCCGTGTTGCGTCGTCGATGCGGTTGGCACGTGCATACAACTGCACGAGATTGAACGCGACGTCGTCCTGGCCCGGTGCGAGCGACAGACTTTTCTCGAGCGCGCTGATCCCGGCTGCCGGTGCATCGTCGCCGATCACGTACGTCGCGCCGACGCCAGCCCAGGCGCGTGCGGAATCAGGTGCGAGCTGCGTTGCGCGTTCGAACAGCGTGCGGGCACGCGTCACTTCTGAGGCCGGAGCCTTACCCTTCCGTGCTGCTTCGTTCGCAGCGCGAAACACCGTAGCTGCGTACGAGAGGTAGACATCGGGATCGTTGGATCCGAACTTGACTGCGCGCTCGTATTCGACGGATGCCTCCGCGACACGGCCGCCGAGGTCGTGGAGGAGTGCGAGTGTGGCGTAGGCGTTGGCGGAGTCGCTCTGCTCATAGATCGCAGTTTTCAGAAAGCGCTCGGCATCGGCGGACGCGCGGCCGTTGGTCCCGCGCGTGAGGAGATCGCCGAGCCGATACAGAAGGTCCGGATGATTCATCGCGACCGAAGCAGGAATCGCGGGAATCGCGAGATCCGCGACGGAGTAGCGGCGATATTGAAACGTCAGCCGGCGGACATAGGCCTTCAGCTCACGTTCCATGTCTTCGTAAGAAGCATTGAACGCCGTGCGGAATGCGGTTGCCGGCGGCTGGTTGGCGGCGAGGAGACTGAGGAACTTCGGCAGTTGATCGCGTCGTTCGGGAGCGTTGAGCAGGTAGTGCACGAGTGCCCATGACTCGGCATAGAAGACGCCCTGACGCGAGCCCTCGTTGTAATCCTTCGATGCCGTGTCGATCGCGAAGAGTTGTGAAAGAGGGATGAGCGCCTGATCGCGAAGCCAGAGAACGTGCTCTTTGATCGGGATGCCGAGATCGACATTCTCGCCGCGCGCGGAGAACGTGGAGTAGTACTCGGCGATACCTTCGTGGAACCAGAGCGGAAGGCCGGGGAGTGTGTTCTTGACGAAGTAGTGCGTCAGCTCGTGGTAGACGACGCGATCGATTCCGCCGGGAGCATCCGCATCGAGGAGGATGAAGTTCGCCTGGTCGCTGCCGAGGAAGAGGCCGCTGACTTCTGCGTGGCGGCCCAGCGTGACGTCGCGATAGGGGGCGAAGGAGGATTCGTTGCGAAAGACGTAAACGTTCGTCGGAACTGCGGAGTGAACCTTGAGGTGCGTGATGTGCCCGACGGCCTCGCGCATCCGGACGAGATTCTGCGCGATCTCCGTCGTCTGGCGATCGCCGGCGTTGCTGAAGATGTGGAGGTCACCGGTCTCGATCGCGATCCATTTCTCGCGTTCCGCGGGGATGTCGATGGCGAAGGAGGGGAGTGCGAATGCGATCGTGAGAGCAGCCAGGGTCCGGAGCATGCGAGTAGTGTAGGACAAGCTCTCAGCTTGTCAGTGCTGCGCGGCGGACCGACAATTGAACGCATGCCTTCATTTGCGATTCTCGCCTGCGAGCCGATTCTTCCGTTGACGATGCTCTTCATGCCGTGGACGGCGGCTGCGATGCGCGTGGGCGGGATCGCTTTGCTGATCGTGGTGCTGGTGAAGTGCGGAGTGTTTGCCGCACTGCAGCGTGGCGCCATGGATCCGGCGATGGCCGTCGTTTCGATGTTCATCGCGAACATCGTGAGTACGCTGGCGGGAGTGTTCGCCGCACTCATGTTCATTGCGCCGATGACAGGTTTCATTGGCATTCTCGTAACGATCGCGGTCTCCGTGCTTCCATGCCGTCGCTTGAGAGACCAGTTCCCGAAGGCACGAGTGTCGGTCGTGATGATCACGGTCGTGTTTCTGTGGATCGGATCGATCGCGCTATTTGCCTTCTCGCAGAAGATGATTTTCGAGAATCGTCTCGTCGCGTACTGGATCATCAAGTACGCGTCGATCGTCTGCGGACTGCTCATCAGCATGGGGCTGACGACGTTCTGGGAGGAGTACGTCATCTGGAAAATGTCAGGTCATGAGGACCTTGCATTCGTCACTCCCGTCTTCCGCACAAACGCGGTTGCGCTGTTTCTCATCATGCTCGTGGCGGCGATCGCCGTGCTCCCGGAACGGCTGCGTTCTCCCGACTTCCTGATTGCCCTCTTTTTCTCCCATTAGCGTGCCGCACGGTTTTTGCTTAGAATCCGTGACCCTCATGGGGAAGCAAAAACAAGCACCGTCTGCAGCCGTCGCCGATATGGCGGCCTGCGCGCCGGAATGGACGGACATTCTCCGGCAAATGATCTTCATCCGACGCTTCGAAGAAGCGACGGAACGTGAGTTCCGCCGCGGCAAAATCGGCGGATATCTTCACGTCTACTCAGGACAGGAAGCCGTTGCCGTCGGCGTCCTCAGCGCAACGAAGAAGGGCGACATCGTCTTTGCGGGCTACCGCGATCACGCCCACACCCTTCTTCTCGGGTCCGATCCCGGCCGCGTCATGGCGGAGCTTTTTGGAAAAGCCACCGGCATCTCCAAAGGCAAGGGCGGCTCGATGCATCTCTTCGATGTCGAGCATGGGTTCTACGGCGGATATGGAATCGTTGGCGGACATCTGACCCTCGCCGCCGGCTCCGCATACGCGCTTCGCTACCGCGAGACGGATCGCATCGCCGTCTGCTACTTCGGCGATGGCGCGATGAACATCGGCTCGTTCCACGAAGCGATGAACATGGCCGGGCTGTGGGGCAAGCAGGGCATGTGCCCCGTTCTCTTCGTCATCGAGAACAACGGCTATGCGATGGGCACGTCCGTGGAGCGCCACTCCGCGCTCACCGATCTCGCCGCACGCATTCGCGCGTACAACATCCAGAGCGAGAAGGTCGATGCGCAGGATGTGTTTGCGGTGCGCGGTGTTGCCGATCGCGTCGTGAAGCAGATTCGCGAGACAGGACAGCCGTACTGCATCGAGGCGATCACGTATCGCTTCTCCGGTCATGGCGCCGCCGACATCCTGCAGCCGTATCGCTCGAAGGATGAAGTCGAACAGCACAAGCATCGCGATCCGATTCTGATTCTGAGGAACCGTCTGCAGGAGATGTGCGGTCTGAAAGATGAAACCGTCCAGGGCTTCGAGGATGAAGCCGCCGAGCGTGTTGCTGCCGCGGTGAAATTCGCCGAAGAGAGTCCGCTGCCGGAAGGTTCAGAGTTGTTCACCGACATCGTGGCCGAGCATGGGCCGCGGCCGGTGGCGGAGGATCAGGTCCGATGAGCGAGATGAGTTACCGCGACGCGATTCGCGCCGCGATGATGGAAGAGATGGACCGCAATCCGAGCGTCCTCATCATGGGTGAGGACATCGGCATCTACGAAGGGACGTTCCGCATCACGGCGGGCATGCTGAAGAAGTACGGCCCGAAGCGCGTCATCGACACGCCGATCGCCGAAGCGGGGATGGTCGGGACAGCGGTGGGAATGGCGATGCTCGGACTTCGTCCGATCGTCGAGATGATGACGGTGAACTTCGCGATCGTCGCCGCCGATCAGATCCTCAATCATGCGGCGAAGATCCGTTACTTCTCCGGCGGTCAGGTCGACATTCCGATCGTCATTCGCGGACCGCATGGCGCAGGTGTGCAGCTTTCCGCGCAGCACTCGCAATCGTTCGAATCGTTCTACGCGCACTTCCCGGGACTCAAGGTCGTCGCACCTGGATCGCCCGCCGACGCGAAGGGTCTGCTGAAGACTGCGATCCGCGGTAAAGATCCGGTGATGTTTCTCGAGAGCGCGGCGCTCTACGGCATGAAGGGCGAAGTCCCCGACGATCCTGACTTCACCGTGCCGTTCGGCGAGTCGCGGCTCGCGCGCGAAGGGCGCGATGCGACGGTCGTCTCCTGGGGCCGCATGCTGCAGCTCTCACTCATCGTTGCGGAGAAACTCGCGAAGGATGAGGGCATCGAACTCGAAGTCGTCGACTTGCGTTGTCTCCGCCCGCTCGACATGGAGCCTGTCTACGCCTCGGTCTCGAAGACGCATCGCGCGATCGTCGTGCAGGAGCAGTGGAAGCCGTTCGGCCCGGGCGCCGAGATTTCCGCGAGCATCAACGAGAAGATGTTCGACGAGCTCGATGCGCCCGTCGCGCGCGTGACGGGCGAGGATGTTCCGATGCCTTATGCGCGCAATCTCGAATTGCTGGCAACGCCACACGAAGAGCATGTGATCGCGGCAGTGAAGCGCGTGATGTACAGATGAGTTCTGAGTTCTGAGTTCTGAGTGCTGAGTGAGATCTGGGCAAGATTCGAGTCAGAACTCAGAACTCGAGCGAAGCGGTTGTATAGAGACTAGTTGTGAGTACTGAGTACTGAGATGAAAAGTGCCGAGTTACTACTCAGCACTCAGCACTCAGAACTCAGCACTGGAGCGGAGCGAAGCGAAGCATGGCCGAAATCATCATGCCCAAGATGGGCGATGCGATGAGCGAGGGGAAAGTCGTCCGCTGGTACAAGAAAGCGGGCGATGCTGTGAAGAAGGGTGAGCCCGTGCTGGAGATCGAGACCGATAAGGTGAATCTCGATCTGGAGTCCGAGCAGGATGGAACGCTTGCGGAAGTGAGTGCGGGAGAAGGGGACGTCGTGCCGGTTGGCGGACGACTCGCCCTCGTCCTCGCCACTGGTGAGAAAGCGCCCGAGAAAGCGCAGGAGAAAGCTCCTGACGCTCGCCGCGCCACCGACAAGAAAGATTCGGTGAAACACTCGACGGGCGAATACGGCGAGGCTGTCGAGATGAAGGGTCCGCGCGTCGATCGCGCGGCTGCGCCTCCCGTCGCCGCAAACGTCGTTGCGATGCCCGCCGCCGGTGGGCGCCGGAGATCGTCGCCACTCGCGCGGAAGATGGCCGAGGAGATGGGGGTGAGTCTCGAGCAGATTCAGGGATCGGGACCGCACGGCCGCATCGTCGCCAGCGACATCAAGAGCGCGGGTGTAGGGCAAGGTGTAGGACAGGCGCCCTCGCCTGTCCCGATGAAGGCGCCCGGACAGGCGGCGCCTCTCCTTCAATCGAAATCGATTCCTCTGACGGCGATGCGCCGCACGATTGCAAAGCGCCTCGCCGAGTCGACAGGACCAATCCCGCACTTCTATCTCACCGCCGATTACGACGTCACGAACCTTCTTTCCATGCGCACGCAGCTCAACGAAGCCCTCGGCGCGAAGCTGAGCGTGAACGATTTCATCGTCCGCGCTGCGGCTCTTGCGCTGCGTCACCATCCCGCAGTGAACTCGAGCTGGAGTGAAGATGCGATCTCGCAGCATGGCGAGATTCACATCGGAATCGCTGTCTCGACGCCGGAAGGGCTGATCACACCCGTCGTCCGCAACGCGGATCAGAAGTCGATCGCCGACATCGGTGCAGAGGTGCGCGCCCTCGCGGAGAAGGCGAAGAACCGCAAGCTGCAGCCGCACGAATATCAGGGCTCGACGTTCACGATCTCGAATCTCGGCGCATGGGGCATCGAGGAGTTCACGGCGATCATCAATCCGCCGAATGTCGCGATTCTCGCGATCGGTGCGGCGGAGGCGCGGCCCGTCGCGAATGCGGAACGCCAGATCGTCGTCCGCGATCGCCTGAAGATCACGATGTCCTGCGATCACCGTGTGGTCGACGGTGCGGCAGGTGCGGATTATCTGAAGACGTTGCGGCAATACCTGGAGCAGCCGATCCGATTGATGCTGTAGCGGAGCAAACAAACAGGCTCCGGTGTTCGTACCATTGCACACGACATGAGCCTGCGTCCCACGTTCCTCTTCCTGATTCTTTCCATCGGTTCTACGTTGCCGGCAGCCGCCTGCGACCTCAACGTCCGCCTCGTCGACAACCGGCTCGAATGGGACCGCTACATCGGTGCGTTCTCCTACAAAGTTACGGAGTCGCGCGACGAGTTTTTTACAGAAACGAATTACATCGTCTACTCGACGGCCTTCGCGATTCCGCATCGCGTGAGTGAGGCGACGCACTTCTGGTATCGGATCGACGCGCAATTCGATCCGGATCATCAGATCGATGGCTCCTGTCACGGTGCGATCGAATTCACGCTCCAGCCGGATCCTCAATTTCGACGGATGACGCGAAAGGCGATCGTGCCGATCGCGGGATCGACGGTCGGAGCGAATGGCGCGCACTTCAGAACGTCGCTGCAGATGATGTCCAACCTGGGTGGACAACGGGGCCGCATCGTCTTTCACCCTGCAGGCAACGCCAGTGACAGCGACCGGTCGATTCGGTATGCATTCGACCATGTCCGGCAAACTCTGCAGTGGGATGACGTCGTCGCCGCCACCGGCGCAAGCGGGATTGGCTCGCTCGACATCATTCCCGATGACGACAGCGAACCAGCTGCGCCCACCATCACAGTGAGGCACTACACCGATGCGGCATCGGGAACGTTCGGCTCCTTCGAGCCTGCGGTGCTCCCATTCGATTTCCTCAGGCCGCCTCCGATGACGATTGCGGTTCCGGATGCGCAGTTCCGTCTCAACGTCGGCTTTCGCACGCTCACCGCAACGACGGTTCAGGCGCTCATCTACGACGCAACGGGAACGCTTCGCGGCCTGACGATTCTGACTCTGCCCGCGGATTACTTCACTCTGATGCCGATCGCACAGCTCATCGCAGACGCAAGGACTGGCGATACGATCACCTTTTTCTGCAAGGGGAGCGTCGTCCCGTTCTACACGATCACGGAAAACGCCACGAACGATCCCGCCGTTTTCGTTCCGCGGTCAGTTGCATCCAGCTTCGTCGAGTAACGCCTTTTCTTCTGTGTACGACAGGCGCCCTCGCAGCGCCCTCGCCTGTCCTCCGTCTCCCGGCATCGAACAGGACAGGCGAGGGCGCCCGTCCTACACGCTCTGGATGAAACACCCGCCGCGATCCTGTTACACTGTCTGCATTCCTGAATGCCGACCACCGCTGAGATCGTTGGCATCCTCCTCGCCATCTTCGTTCTCTGGTTCGTACTGAAGCTGGCGCGTCTTGCGATCCGCATGATCGTATTCATCATCGGATTGCTGCTGGTGCTCGCGGCGGTCTATTACGTTTTCATGAGGTAAATCAATTTGAGCGACGATCGTAAATACAAACATCGCGGATACCAGGACGGCGGCGGCTACGGCTCGCACTCCTCCTCAGGCGGCGGGCAGCGCCCGCAGACACCGCGACCGGAGCCGCAGCGTCAGCGCATGGAAGGCGCACCGCGCGGCCGTACCGCCGGAGGGTTCGGCCCCGAGGCATTCAAGTGCAATCGATGCGGGCAGCTGCGGGTGGGACTCGAAATGCCGACGCAGGATGAGACCTGCCTGAAGTGCGGCGCCGATATGCACACGTGCGGCAATTGCCGCTTCTTCGACACGACAACCTTGTGGGAGTGCCGCGAGAACATTCCGGCGCGCGTCGCGAACAAGCAGGCACGCAATGAGTGTGGAATGTTCCAGTCGAAGATCGTGAAGGATCTCTCCGCGGACAAACCGCGCCAGCCGCAAACGCCGGACGATGCGCGCAAGGCCTTCGACGCTCTATTCAAGAAGTAGCTCAAGAATCCTTGTGATCCGAGTCCTTCGTTTCACTCTCGCCATCGTCAGCGGGGCTCTCTTCGCTCTCGCATTTCCGAACGCGTCGATCAGCTGGTTTGCGTTCATCGCGTTCATTCCGCTCTTCATCGCGCTCGGCCGCGCGAGTGGCGCATGGGAAAGCACTCTGCTCGGATGGACGGCGCATACCACGTCGTGGTTGTTGATGGTGCCATGGGTCGTCCGCGTGATGTCGCATTACGGTGGCTTGCCGTATGTCACCGGCGTTCTCATCTTCATCGCGATGAGTCTCTACCTCGGCGCATATGGCGCGCTGTATGGATGGCTCGTGTGGCGCATCGCGCCCGGCGCTTCGTTTCCACGCTGGCTGCTCGTTGCACTCGCGTGGCCCGCGATCGAATTCGTCCGCACGCACGCCTTCACAGGGTTTCCGTGGAATCTGCTCGCCGCATCGATCGTCGACTACACGTCACTGATCCAGTTCGACCGCGTTGCAGGTCCCTACTTCATCGCGTTTCTGATTCTCCTGCCGTCGATCGTGATCGCGTGGTTGTTCCTCTCGCGGCCGCAGGGCATCGTCAGGATCATCGTGATCGGACTCGTGTCGATCGTGCTGTTCGTCTGGTGGACGACGGGGCTCGTGGCCTCGAAGCTCACGGTTCGCCCGAATGGTCAGCCGGTCTTTCGTGCGGCGCTGTTGCAGCCCAACATCTCGCAGGAGATGCGTTGGAACGACGCGAATCTCATCGCGATCTATCAACGCATGATGTCGATGACGAGCGATGCGATTCACGGCGGTGCGACGGTCGTGATCTGGCCCGAGTCGACCGTGCCTCTCTCGTACAACAGCACGGAATTCTTCAGGAGCACGATCGAGAACGTCTCGCACGAATCAGGCGCCGACATCATCCTCGGCTCCGTCGCGGAAGATGAGACGAATCCGAACCGGATGTGGAATGCCGCGTTCCTCGTGAGCGGCGGGCGGACGATTGGTCACTACGACAAGATCCGACTGGTGCCGTTCGGCGAGTATGTGCCGCTGCGCAAGGCGCTCTTCTTCGCGAAGAAACTCGTGCATGCCGTCGGCGAATTCGAGTTCGGTACGAAGGACACTCCGCTCGTAGGCAAGTTTCATTACGGACCGGCGATCTGCTACGAGGTCGTCTATCCGCAGATCACGCGCACGCAGGTGCGGCATGGCGCGGACGTCCTGGTAACGATCACGAATGATGCGTGGTACGACGGCACGTATGCGCCGCGGCAGCATTTGAATCAGGCACGGCTTCGTGCAATCGAGGATGACCGCTATCTGCTGCGAGCCGGAACGACCGGCATCAGCGCGTTCATCGATCCCACAGGACGCATCGTGAAGGAACTGCCGATGGGGCAGTCGGGCGTCATCTACGCGGATTTTCAGCCGCGCGAAACCTTGACGCCGTATGTGAGGTTCGGGGATTGGTTTGCGTGGCTGGCTGTGGTGATGGTGGCGGTGTTTGCCGTGCGTAGACGATAGGACCGATGGGACTGATGGGACTGATGGGACTGGGCTGCCCAACTGTCATCCTGAGGCGCGAAGACGCCGAAGGACCCCCTTCCGATGAAAACCACGCTCGCAAATCAGGGGGTTCTTCGCTGTCTTCGGAGCTCAGAATGACGGGGTCGCACTTGTGTCCCATCCGTCCTATAGAATCGCAACTTCATGAACGAAGACACCCTGACACGACTCGACGAGCTCCGCGCACGCATTCCCTCGGTCCGGAGCTATCTTTGACCTCGCTTCCGCCCGCAAGTCGCTCGACGAAGTCGAGCGTGAGATGTCCGCTCCCGGATTCTGGGACGATCAGGAAAAGGCGCAGGAAGTAGGGCGCAAGCGCGCCCGCATCGAAAAGCGAATCCAGACCGCGGAGTTGATCGAGACCTCGACCGAGGAGATCGAAGTACTGCTCGAGCTCGAGAAAGAAGGGGAGAACGTCTCCTCGGACATCGACGCACTCGTGGCGAGGCTCGAATCGGAGATCAATGCGATCGAGCTCACCATGAAGCTCTCCGGTGAGCACGACGATCGCGATGCGATTCTCGCGATCCATCCCGGCGCCGGCGGCACGGAGTCACAGGACTGGGCCGAGATGCTGCTGCGCATGTACCTCCGATACAGCGAACGGAAAGGCTGGTCGACAGAGATCCTCGAGTATCAGGCCGGCGAAGAAGCAGGGCTGAAGAGCGTGACGGTGATGGTGCGCGGCGACTTCGCATACGGCTATCTCAAGGCGGAGCGCGGTGTGCATCGCCTGGTGCGCATCTCTCCGTTCGACGCAGCGAAGCGGCGGCATACGTCGTTCGCGTCGGTCTACGTCTATCCCGACATCGACGAAGACATCGAGGTCGAGATCAACGACAAGGATTTGCGCGTCGACACGTATCGCTCGTCCGGTGCCGGCGGACAACACGTCAACGTCACCGACTCGGCGATTCGCATCACGCATCTGCCGACGGGCATCGTCGTCACATGTCAGAACGAGCGGAGCCAGCACAAGAACCGCGACGTTGCGATGCGGCTGCTTCGGTCGCGTCTGTATCAGGTCGAGGTCGAGAAGCGAAAAGAAGAACAGGCAAAGATCGAAGGCGAAAAGAAGGAGATCGGCTTCGGCTCGCAGATCCGTTCGTATGTGCTGCAGCCGTATCAGCTGGTGAAGGATCTGCGTACGGGCCACGAAGTAGGCGACCCGTCACGCATCCTCGACGGCGATCTCGATGCGTTCATCGAGGCCTGGCTCGCGCAGCAGGCGAGGACTTCGGCGGACTAGATGCAGCGTGTGCGCTGGTTCTCGCCGATGCCGCCCGCGAAGAGCGGGATCGCACACTATTCGTCGATGCTTGTGCCGGCCCTTCGTCAACATGTTGACGTTGACATAGACGTCATCCTGAGCGCAGCGAAGGAACCCCCGATCGGGAGGTCCTTCGCCGTCTCCGCGGCTCAGGATGACGCAGGCCCTGCCATCTACCACCTCGGCAACAATCCCTTTCACGAAGAGATCTACCGCGCTGCGATGCGCGAGCCTGGCATCGCTGTCCTCCACGACGTTGTGCTGCATCACTTGATCGTCGAGATGACGCTGGCGCGCGGCGATGTCGAGGGTTATGTCGCGGCGCTCCGCGCAAGCCACGGCGATGCGGGGGAGGCGTGGGCGCGAGGACGCGCCGCCGGCATGCATGCCGAGATCGGAAACTTTCTTCTCCCGGCCTCGATCGAGCTCGCGCAACGGTCGCGCGCAGTGATCGTGCACAACAAATGGGCAGCGGAGCGGCTGCCGTCATTCGGAGTCGAAACGCCTGTCTTCGTCGTGCCGCATCCGTTCGTGCACGAGGAAGCGCGAAAGAAGATCGATCGCCCGGCGGGACGCGTGATCGGTTTCTTTGGATTTCTCACTGCGGCGAAGCGCGCCGACGTCGTCATCGAAGCATTCCGCCGCGCCCGGACCAGGAATGAGAGTCTCACCCTGCTCGTGGTTGGCGAGCCGGCTCCGAACATCGACATCGAGAAGATGCGCGGTGATGGCATCGTGTTCACGGGTTACGTCGCGGATGAAGACTTCGCGTCGTATTACTCGGCCGCGGACCGCTTCGTCAATCTACGTTATCCCTCCGCCGGGGAGACCTCGGGCACCTTGATCCGGGCGCTCGATGCCGGGAAGCCGGTCGCAGTCAGCGACTACGCGCAGTTCTCCGAGTTTCCGGATGATTGCGTGACGAAGATCGCGCTCGACGATGATGAGGTCAACAAGTTGACCGATTTCATGCTGTGCGATTTCGACGTCGAGGCGCTTGCGTCACGCCAGCGGGAATGGCTCGCTGCCAACTGCTCGCTCGAGCGCGCCGTGAACGGCTATCTCGATGTCATCCGGAACAACGCAGTGCCTTTTGCGGCGGCGCAAGCGCGGAGAACGATTCCTCTGTTTCCGCGGCTCGCAGTCGCCGGCTCGGATGAGAGCTCCGTGACACTGCGCAATGTGGGGGATGTGCCTCTGCTCGCCCGTCTTTATGGACAGCCGGGCTACCGGCTGATCGCAAACGGTGAATGGCTCGATCTTCCTGGCGATTTGCAGCCGGGTGCGAGTGTGCGCATCGAATTGCCGCGGATGCATGGCGTGGTGCGGCTCGCGCACGCGATTCAGGGCATTCCGATGATCGAGGCGGAACCTTTCGCGGAGGTGCATCTTGGCGCGGTTCGATGATGACGCGCTGCGGCGCCTGCGCGCTCTGATCGCGAAGCGGCCCGCAATCGAGATCGATGCGCCCTCTCTGCGGCGCGCGGCAGTATTGATTCCGTTGATTGCAACGGCCGAGGGCTGGTCGCTGCTCTTTACGCGCCGCGCGGAGAATCTCGCTGCGCATAGCGGTCAGATCGCGTTTCCAGGGGGCTCAGTCGAGGCAGGCGAGTCCTTCGAAGACGCTGCTCGGCGCGAGGCTCAGGAGGAAGTCGGCATCCCGGAAAAACACGTCGAGATCTTCGGTCGTCATGACGACGTGGTCACGAACAGCGGCTATCTCGTCGCGCCATTTGCCGGCATCGTGCATGAGCGCATCGAGTATGTGATGCAGGAGTCGGAGGTCGTGGAAACGTTCGAGGTTCCGATCGATGTGCTTCTCGCCGAGCACAATCCGGAGGTGAGATACGTTTCGTTCCGTAACAGGAAGTATCCCTCGTACTTTTATCATCATGGGCAATATGAGATCTGGGGTCTCACCGGCCGGATGCTGAAGGCTTTTCTCGATCTGGTCTGGCAGACTATCTGACAGCTCAAGGAGGAATCATGTCCATTCGCACGAAGTCGATTCTGTTGTCGCTCGTCGTGTTGTTCTCGATCGCTCCGCTGACGTTCGCGCGCGGAAAGGCCGTCACGAATCCTGGCACTTACAAGAATTGGGGGCCGGACATCGACGAAATCGAGATCATGCAGAAATTCTCCGCGTCGGATTACGACCGCATCGTGGTGCTCCCGTTCGACACGTCGAACACTCCTTTGCCGGGCGAGAGGGATAAGTCGTACGGCGCGGTCAGGAACGTGATCGACGGATACAGCGAGACGCTCATCGAAGCGCTGCGTGACGAACTGAAGGGAAAGATGAAGGTGGAGATGGCGCGCACCTCGCCGAAAGCACAGCGCACGCTGATCCTTCGCGGAACCGTGCTCGATGTTTCCGCCGGATCCCGCGCGAAGCGTTATCTCGTCGGCTACGGCGCGGGCGCGGCGGGAAGCAAAGCCACGGGCGAGCTGCTCGACGCAGCAACAGGCCAGGTGCTGCTCCGCTTCACGCAGGAGCGCCGTTCAGGCGGAACGTGGAAGGTCGCTGGCGGAAGCGACGCGCAGGTCATGCGCGACAGCATCCACGCGACAGGGGAGGATATTGCCCACATCGTGCAGCAGTTCAATTGAAAGCCGGATTCGTGGATTCGCGGATTCGCGGTGCGCGGCGGAGGGCCCGCCGCGCAGGCGAGCCTCTTCAATCGGCGAAGCACCACGAGACCGCGAATCCACGAATCCGCGTGACCCGGGGACTACTTCTTCAGTAGCGACGCCACGTACTCCTCGAGTCCTTTGCCGTTCTCGCCCGGATCGAACAGCACGCCGTTGACGAGATACGTCGGAGTCGAATGCACGTCGTTCGAGAGCGCGACACCTGCGGCTTTCAGTACTTCGTTGTGAAGGTCCGCGGAGTTGATGTCGGCGTCGTACTTCGTCAGGTCGAGCTCGTGATCCTTCGCGAAGTTGCGCGCGAAGTCGTCGATCATGAAGGCCGAGAGCTTGTCCTGATTCTCGTAGATCGTCTTCTTGTAGTCCCAGAACGCAGCGGGCTTCTGCTTGTAGATCGCACGCCCCGCAACGGCCGCGGACATCGCCCACGGATGCATCTGCACGAGCGGCAGGTCGTAGCGGACGTATTTCACCTGGTCGCTGTACTTCGCCATGATCGGGTTCATGTACGTCGCAGCATGCTGGCACGACGGACACTCGAAGTCAGAGAACTCGACGACCGTGACGACGGGCTTCGCCGAACCTTCTTGCGGCGCTGCTGCAAGGTAAGGCTCAAGCGTCTTGAGACGCGTCGCGTTGATGTCGTCCGTGGCACGGCGGAAATGGCCCATGAAGAAAACAGTGCCCTGCGGATCGACCTCGCCCTGCAGCGGCATCTTTCCCGCTTCCGTCATCTGGATCACGTTCACTTTGTAGAGTCCATCAGCCGTGAGTGCGCTTCGGTCGATTTCGGGCGTCACGTTCAAATGCAGCGACTCCCAGGCGAAGTTCTTCAACTTCTCTTCCGTGGTCTTCCCGTCGAAATCCTTGATGAGCCAGGGAACGCCGATGAACACGCCACCGAGTCGTGAGGTTACGACCAGCGTCTGCCCTTCGCATACCGCCCGCGGACTTTCGATCTTGATCAGCACCGAGGTGAACGGTGCGGGAAGAGACATCGGCGATTCCTGCTGTGAGACCTTCATCTCCTTGCATTTCATCGTCGACGCGCGCACGACACGGTCGAGATTCCCGTCGAGTGGCTTCGGCGCGGGAGCATCCTCCGCGAATGCGGCGGTGGCGGCAAGAGCGGCAAGGAGACCGATGGTCAATCGTTTCATCGCCGTTCGAAACGGGTCAGCCGAGACGAGCTATTCCGTCACTTACTCATCGTCGCGGATACCCTCTCGGCCTCCGCGAACACCCGCATGAAGTTCTCTCCCATGATCTTGCGGACGTCGGCTTCCGAATAGCCGCGCCGCTTCAGCTCGGTGCGGAGGGAGGAAATCTTTGCAATGTGCTCCATCCCTGAGGGCGTCTCGTCGATTCCGTCGAAGTCCGAGCCGAGGCCGACAGTCTCGACGCCGGCGACTTTTGCGATGTGATCGATGTGGTCGACGATCATCGTGAAGGGGATCTTCGGCAACGTATGCGCTCTGTACAGATCATCCTTTCCGAGCTCGAAAACCTGACCCTCCGCCGGATCCTTCTTCCTGAGGGCATCGAGTTGCGGCTTCAACTGCTCGTCGCGTTTCTTCGCGAGGTCTCTTACGTTCTGCGACAGGAAGACCGGATAGAAGTTCACCATCACGACGCCGTGGTTCTTCTGGACCGCGCGGAGCATGTCGTCTGTCATGTTGCGCGGGTGA
>Ga0157378_10002658_pt1 | contig 15901 bp, 7 predicted proteins | sample M65metaG_FD_115309 | JGI IMG/M metagenome (GOLD analysis project Ga0157378, IMG submission 115309) | Miscanthus rhizosphere microbial communities from Kellogg Biological Station, Michigan, USA - M6-5 metaG | ecosystem: Host-associated > Plants > Roots > Rhizosphere > Soil | place: USA: Michigan...
ACAAATACCCACCATTGAATAGATGTTTTGTAAGCATAATCCTGCAGCCATTTGGTCATCGCATACCAGGCTACCGGGCTGGCTATAACCAGGGATAAAACCACCAGCAGCAGGAAATCCTTCGAAAGCATGGTAGTGATATTGGCTACGCTCGCTCCCAGAACTTTCCGTATGCCTATTTCTTTCACCTTAACCTGCGCGGTATAAGTTGCCAGCCCAAATAATCCCAGGCATGAGATAAATATGGCTATCCCGGCAAATACACTGAAAAGGGCACCCGAACGCTGGTCGGATTTGTACATGGAATCATACATCTGGTCCATAAAGCGATATTCGAAAGGGAAGCCGGGATTATATTTCGCCCATATCCTTTTAGCAGCTTCAACTGCCAGAGGAGCGTCTTTTCCGCTTGTTTTAATGAACATTTTCCAACAGGATGGCTGATATACGAAAATCGCCGGTTCTATCTTTTGTTTAAGCGAAGCCATATGAAAATCTTTAACGACACCTATGATGGTTCCGCGCCTATCGTGCAGACTGAACATTTTGCCTACAGGATCTTTTATGCCCGCCTCTCTTACAGCCGTTTCATTCAGTATGTAATGTACCGAATCACTTGCCATGCCGGTAAAGGCCTCGCCCAATGCCATCTTTAGCTTAAAGAAACTTATGTAGTATTTATCGATATACATCGGATGGATAAGGAAAGATTCTTTGGGATTTTTACCGTCCCAATTTGTGTCTGATGTGGTATTATCCGCCATCATAATGTTCGCCGCCCCGCTGGATATATTATGTATTCCCGGCTGATTCAACAATTCGGTACGAATCCCCTCATAATTTTTTTGCATGCTGCCCATACCAAAGGCAAACACATAAGACTTGTCGTAGCCCAATTCTTTTTCACGGATATATTTCAGCTGGCTATTGATAACCAGGGTACTGATAATAAGCCCTATTGAGAATATAAATTGTGTCACAACCAGTCCCTTGCGAAACAGGGCATTACCAACACCCAGCGAAAGTTTGCCTTTAAGTGCGTTGATAGGTTTGAATGATGACAGCAGCAAAGCCGGATAGATGCTGGACGCTATGAGTGTGCCTATTACCGTAAAACCGATTACTTTCCATACGCCCGGATCAAGCAAATTAAACTGCATCTGTTTGCCTGAAAGGTCATTATAAAACGGCATTAATATTTTTACCATAAAAAATGCCAGCATCAACGCTATCAAAAAGAATAGCGAGGTTTCGATAATAAACTGTGCAAAAAGCTGTCGTCTTTCAGCGCCAATGATTTTGCGTACGCTCACCTCTTTCGAACGCAGCATGGCACGCGCCGTTGAAAGATTGACGTAATTGATGCAGGCGATCAGCAAGATCAGCACAGCCACGATAAGGAATACCCGAACCGTCTGCATACCTGATTCAGTGCCATCGGGATGGTAAAGGTGCAATTGGGTAAAAGGTTGCAACAAATATTTCACCTTTGAAGCATCCACTCCCGATTGGTTTCGGATGTGGATGGCGGTAAGCTTATCCTGTACTGACTTAATGGAAACATTAGGTTGCAATTGTAAAAACGTAGTAGCGTAATAATCACCCCAATCCGCATCCATCGATTTCCAATAATCCGCAGCGGTGTATGAACTGGCTTTGAGATCGATAGAGAATAAGATATCAGCTTTAAAAGTTGAATTTTGAGGGAAATCGGCAAGCAATCCGCTCACTACAAAATTGTCCTTGTTATCTCCCTTTAGTACTTTGCCGATGGGATCGGTGTCGCCAAAAAACCGCTTAGCAGTTGTTTCTGTTATAACGATAGATTGCTGATTCGGAAATGGGCGGTTTACATCGCCTTTAAGCAATTTGAAATCCAGCACTTTAAAAAAAGAAGGATCGACATAATACATGCCGTTATCGCCGGGTTTTAAAACTTTGTCCTGATATTGGAAAATACTGTAACCATAGTAGCCAACCATCCGCACGGCCGCCTTCACTCCCGGTACTTCACGTAAAGCGAATGTCGCTATAGGCGGCTGCACTCCATCCCAAATCTGTTTGGAACTGCCGGTACCAATTTGGGCATTGACCTGGTACAACTGATCGGCTTTGGTATGGAACCTGTCAAAGCTTAGCTCGTCGCTTACCCAACGCAGGATGAGCAGGCCCACGCTAAGGCCAACTGTGAGGCCGGTGATGTTGATAAGCGCGTAAAATTTATTCTTCAGAATATTACGCCAGGCGGTTTTGAAGTAGTTCCTGATCATGGTGTTAGTTCATTGGTTCAATTGTTCATTAGTTCATTGGTGGCATACTGCCGACTGCTACTGCAAACCGCCTACTCACTTCTAAGGCTCTTTACCGGGTTTGCCATGGCAGCCTTAAGCGACTGGAAGCTGACTGTAATTAATGCAATCGCAAAGGTTAAGGCTGCGGCCAAAACGAATATCCACCAGTCTAAAGTGGTACGGTAGGCGAAATTTTGCAGCCAGTGATGCATGGCATAATAGCCAACAGGTATAGCAATTAAAGTTGCAATCAGTACCGGTTTAAGCAGATCTCTCGATAACAATAAAAGGATATTCGGTACGGATGAACCCAACACTTTACGTACGCCGATCTCTTTGGTTCGCTTGGCGGCAGTAAACGAGGCAAGGCCAAACAAACCCAGACAGGCAATGAATATGGCAAGCCCTGAAAAAATACTCAATATGGTTTGTTGACGGATATCAGCTTTGTACGTTTTATCAAACTGCTGATCCAGGAAACTATATTCGAATGGATAAACAGGTGCTACTTTGGCGTACACGCTCTTGATATCTTCCATAGATGATTTCAGAGCGCCAGGTTTTAGTTTGATAACCACTACCCTTCTGTCCTCCGCCGGGGATATGACCAGGGCATCCATATTTTGCTTAAGCGACAAAAAGTTGAAGTCATTTACTACGCCGATGATCGTCCTCTTTTTATCATCGCGTATTGAATTTTTTATCCATTTGCCGACAGCCTGTTCTGGGGTAAAGCCCAACTTTTTAGCGGCCGTTGCGTTGATCAGCACCGAATTCATGGTATCTGTTGCAAATTGGGACGAGAAATTTCTGCCGGCAATTATCTTTATACCGAGTGCCTGCACAAATTCAAAATCAGCAAATTCGGTGCGGAATTTAACCGGTTCATGCTGGCCTTCAGCATCAAAGCCATGGATATCGAAAAAACCTCCGGGTTCGCCTGACATAAGTGACACCGATGCAATGCCGGGCCTGTTCTCCAGTTCCGTTTTGAATGTATTGCGGTGATTGTAGATATCGTTGTTATCGATCTTCACAATAACTGTCTGCGCCTGGTCGTAGCCGAGGGATTTGGTTTTGACGTATTTCATCTGATCCATGATGACGATGGTGCCGATGACGAGGAAAACCGAAATGGAAAATTGCAGCACCACCAATGCCTGCCTGAAATACGAGCCACCTTTGCCTAAACGCAATTTGCCTTTTAAAGCCTCTATAGGTGAGAATGCTGAAAGCACAAATGCCGGATAACTGCCCGCCAAAAAGCCGACAACAAGTATTACCCCTAGCAGGAACAGGTAAATGGGGTACGAATGCCATGGAACGGTCAGCTCATAGCCCAATATTTGATTATACCAGGGCATTAACAGTAGCAACAAGCCAATTGATAATATACAGGAGATCACCGACAGCAAAATAGATTCGCCTATGAATTGCGAGATCAGGTGATTTCTTAAAGCGCCCAGTACTTTACGCAGACCTACTTCTTTTGAACGTTCCACCGCCCGAATGGTAGAAAGGTTCATGAAATTAATACAGGCGATAAGCATGATGAGTATAGCAATGGAGATAAATATATAGACAACGGTCTTTTCGCCGTGCCTAACATTATCAAAAGCGCTGGAAGGTTCAAAATAAATATCCTTCAGTGCTGTAAGCTTGAGGTCCATGTGCATGTGATACTGGGCCATTTCTTTACCCAAGTACTTTTCCATGAACTGAGGGAATTTATTTTCCAGCTGTGCCCTGTCGGTATTCGGACCCAGCATAATATAGGTGAACAGGAAATTGTTTATCCATTGTTTAGATGCAACCCGGTCGGGAAAGCTGGAAAAGGTAATAACCATATCGAAATCCATATGGGTATTTGACGGCACATTTTTAGCGACGCCTGTTACTTTCATTTGCAGGGATTTATCCAGGGTTATTACCTTGCCCATGGCGTTATTAACACTGCCAAAATACTTTTCGGCCGTTTTTTGGGTAAGCACCACACTGCCGGGGTTTTTAAGCACAGTGGCGGCATCACCCTGGATGAGCGGAAATGAAAACATTGTAAAAAAACCGGCATCGGCAGCATAAACTTTCTGTTCATCGAAAGCCTTGTCGCCAAACGTCGCCAAAAAATTAGCAGGCCAAACCTGTACCGCTGCTTTTATGTCGGAGGGATAATCATTTAACAGGGCTGGCGCATAGGGCGGAGAAAGGTAGGGAACGCGGGCCTTATCTTTATCAAAGCCCCGCATAACACGATATATCTGCTTCTCATTTTTATGAAACAGGTCGACGCTGAACTCATTGGTTATGTACAGGAATATCATCAGGCATACGGTGATGCCGATGGTTAGTCCTAAAATATGGATAAGCGAGAAAACCTTGTTTTTATACAGGTTTCGCCAGGCGATCTTGAAATAGTTCCGTATCATGGGTTGTACGTTTTATGTTTTTTTGTCTGAATCACAGGTTTTAAATGATTACTGTTATTTCATTAATTTTTTAATCGGCAATATAAAGTAGACCTGTAGTACCTCACTCGCTTCGCAAACTATTCACCGGATTTGCAACCGCTGCCCTGATGGTTTGGAAACTTACCGTTATCAATGCGATCAACAATACAAAGCCTGCCGCCGCCAGGAATATCCCAGCGTTGATATCCACACGATACGGATAGTTTTGCAGCCATTTGTGCATAGCCCACCATGCAACCGGAGCCGATATTACGGCGGAGATCAAAACCAGAATTGCGAAATCAGTTGAAAGCTTCCTGACAATACCCTCCACACTGGCGCCCAATACTTTGCGGATACCAATCTCTTTTTTACGACGCTCGGCGGATAGCGTTGCCAGGCCGAACAAACCGATGCACGAAATAAATATGGTAAGTACAGCCCCAAACGTTACGATCTGCTTCCATTTGGATTCCTTGTCATATTGTTCGGCAACTTCAGCATCTTTGAATTTGTATTGATAAGGAATAACCGGAAAATCCGCTTTAAATTCCTTTTGAATACGATTAAGCGTTTCCGATTTATTTTTATCGCTAATCTTTACGAAGATATTGCCCCATCCGTAATCGGGTTTCATGGTGAACAATACTGACGGCAACTTTTCATTAAGTGACACAAAATGATAGTTTTTAACAACTCCAACTACGGTATATTTTTTCTTATTGTAGAAGAAATCTACAACCTGTCCTATAGGATTTTTCCAGCCAGCCTGTTTTACAAATTCTTCATTAACAAGTACGGAAGTTGCGCTGTCGGAAACCATGGTTTTGGAGAAGTTGCGTCCCTTTACAATAGGCACCTGGAACAAGGGCAGGTAATCTTCATCAATATGTTTCATATCAAAGTGAATGTCCTGTCCATTATTAACATGTGCTCCAGTCATCCAGCGGCCGCCCTGGTCGGCAGTTATGCTGGTTATAGAGGGGTCTTTTAATAATTCATTTTTGAACAGAGGCAACTTGGTTTTATCCACCCCCCAGGAATTTATCGATACCACATTTTTATCGTTGTAACCCAGATCAAAGTGCATCAGGTAATTAAACTGTGAATAGATGGTGATGGTGGATATGATGAGGAAGGTAGCCAGTGTAAATTGCAGGATCACCAAGCCTTTTGATAAATAGTTCTTGCCTGCATATTGGTTGCGGTTATATAACGCCTGAACCGGGTTAAAGCCCGAAAGAACCAATGCCGGGTAAAAGCCGGCCAGCAAACCTGTGAGCAGGAATATGCCGATGTAGCCAGCCACCAGCTTAAAGCTTAACAAATAGGAGAAAGCCAGCGCTTTATTTGCGAGCGTATTAAAAAATGGCAGCACGAACATAACCAAAACTATGGCCAGTACAAAAGAGATAAAACTCAGGATGAACGATTCGCCTAAAAATTGCATGATCAGCTGCTTGCGCTGCCCTCCTACCACCTTGCGGATACCTATTTCCTTAGCCCTTTTTAATGACCTAGCAACTGTCAGGTTCACAAAATTGATACACGCTATTGCCAGTATGAACAAGGCAATGCCTGTAAGGATATAAGAATAGGTTGGGTTGCTGGCGTCAACCAAGCCATTGTCGGCCGGGTAATCCGTATTGGTATGCATTCCCAACAGCGGCTGCAGGCCATAGCTTACTTTGTCTTTAAATCCATATTTATCCGATTCTTCTTTGATCTGGCTTGCAGCGTCTGTCATGAAGACCTTGTTTATCTTGGCATCTAACTGCTTGATATCGGTCCCCGGTTTAATAACCAGGAACGTGTTTTGAAAGAAATTGAGCCACTGGCTATCAAAATGGTTCGTTTTCTTGGGCAATAGCATTTGTATCTTGATCGACGAATTTTGCGGTGACTTTTTAATAACAGCTTTTACTGTAAATGGCTGAAACTTGTCGTCCACTTTCAGATCCAGTGTTTTCCCTATTGGGTTTTGTTTTCCGAAATACTTTTCGGCTAACTCTTCAGAAATCACTGCTGAATGAGGGTCATACAGTGCGTTTTGCGTATTACCTTGTATTGCAGGAAAAGTAAAAACAGAAAAGAAATTACTGTCAACAAGCAGCGCAGGCTGATCAAAAACCTCAGTACCCCGCTTAAGCGTAAAGGAATTGCTTTGGATACGAACGAAATCCAAAATTTCGGGCAATTGCCGCTTGAAGCTGGGCCCTGCCACATCGCCGGTGCTTGATATCTTATCCACATGACCGTCCGGTTTTTGGAAATTCGCCACCAGGTGATAGATATTCGGAGCGTTTTTGTGGAAACGGTCATAGCTTACTTCATCCATGGTGTACAAAAAGATGAGCATACAACATGCCAGCCCTACGCTGAGGCCGATAATGTTAATAACAGAAAATGCCTTATTTCTCCAAAGGTTCCTGAACGCGGTTTTGAAATAGTTCCTGATCATGATGTTTAATTTCTAAATTCTAACTAGTGTTCGGTCACTTATTACCAATCACTCACTCCTCAAACTTTTAACCGGGTTTGCCAGCGCTGCTTTTATAGATTGAAAGCTAACCGTTGCTACAGCAATAATTATTGCTGCTATAGCAGCAGCTGCAAATACCCACCATTGTATGCTGATATGGTACTCATATCCCTTTAGCCACTTGTTCATACCTGCATAAGCTATCGGGAAAGAAATAAGGCACGATATAATTACCAACTGCAGGAAATCTTTTGAAAGCAAAGTAGTAATACCCGTGACACTGGCGCCCAGCACTTTGCGAATGCCGATTTCTTTTGTACGACGTTCGGCGGTGTAGGCAGCAAGGCCAAATAAACCCAGGCATGATATAACGATAGCCAGCGCTGCAAATACCCTCGATAGTTTACTGGCCAATGCCTCGGCCTGGAACATCTGGTTAAACTGATCGTCAACAAAGCGATAATCAAACGGATAAACAGGGTTGTATTTTTTCACTACGGATTGAATGACTGCCAGCGTTTTATGCAGATCAGTTCCCGGCTTCAGGCGGACATACATAACGGTGTTATTTTGCGGGCTTGCCACCATAAACATAACCGGGTCTGGTTTGCCATACATATTGCCGTACACGTAATCATTTACAACGCCAACTATGGTCACAACCGTGGTGTCGCCTTCGTAATGCATGGTCTTACCTAAGGCGCTGCCTTTACCCATCAATTTTTCCATCGATTGCGTAATAACAGCATGAACAGGCCGTCCTGTGTCTCTAACCACCAGGTTACGGCCCTCTAAAATTTTAAGGTCTGATGTTGCAAAAAATTCGGGCGTCACATAGCGCTGCGATATCAATACTTTCGATCCGGCAGGCTTTCCCTCCCAGGTCATGCCATCGGTATTGTTTCCGCCGTAAATAATACCATGGTCGGCCAGTGCCGCATTTTCTACCAAACCGGTATTCATCATATCCTGTCTCGCCGCATAGTAATGTTTAGCGAGATCTCCCTGCAAGTCAATTTCAACCAGGTTATTTTTATTGAAGCCCAAATTGCGGCTTTTAACATGCTGTATCTGCTGGTAAACAATAACCGTAGCGATGATGAGAACGATAGAAGCTGTGAATTGTAACACCACAAGACCTTTGCGAACATAAGCCGCACTGCTGTCTTTCAGTTTGATGCCTTTCAATACTGATACAGGCTTGAACGACGATAAGTATAACGATGGGTAACTGCCTGCAACTACCCCGCAGATAATGGCAATAATAAAAAGTGCAGCGATATGGTACGGGTTATTGAAACCTATGGACAATTGTTTTTCTACCAATGTGTTGAATGCCGGCAGCGCCAATGCTAACAGGATTACGGCTATAAAACCGGACACCAGCGCCATAAATACTGCCTCTCCTATGAACTGCGCAATAAGCGATTTTTTTCCGGCGCCAAGCACTTTACGCACGCCAACTTCGCGCGCACGTTTTTCGCTGCGTGCTGTGGCCAGGTTCATAAAGTTGATACAAGCAATGAACAGGATAATCCAGGCGACAATAGAAAACAGGTGGACATATTCAATACGTCCGTTACCGGTTTTCCTGCCATCTTTAAAGTCATAATATAACCGCCAGTCGTTCATGCTGAACAGGAACAGATGGCTTATTCCTTTTGGCTCATGCTTTTGAATATAACTGTACAACTGTTTATTAACCGACTCAGCGTTAACCCCGGGCTTTAGCTCCACATAAGTGCTTAACGAATTATTGCCCCAGTAGTGTAGCCATGGACTGTTATCCCAATAGATCTCGAACGGCATCAGCCACTCAAACTGCATGCTTGCATTGGCGGGAAGGTCTTTTAATACCCCTGATATAATATAATCCTGCTTATTATCAACCCGTAGAGTTTTGCCGATAAGATTCTGGCCATTCCCAAAGAATTTTTTAGCTGCCTTTTCAGTAATGACCACGGAATAGCGCTGATTTAGGGCGGATGATGCATTGCCCTGCACAAATGGCAGCGTAAACAGGCTGAAGATCGATTTCTCAACGTATTTCCCTGAGGCATAAACTGATTTGTCGCCCTGTGAAAACAACAGGGTTGATGGTCCTTCGGATGTGCGGCAAGTATTGGCTATACCGGGCAACTCCGCCAGGATAGCCGGGCCCAACGGACCGGGTGTCGACGAATGCGTAAATGTATAAGTATCATATTTCTGATTCTCACGGACGACAAATAAACGATCTTTCTTCGCGTTGTTCGAATCAAAATTCACCTCATCTTCAACCCATAAAAATATGAGTGCAGCGCAGGCTATACCTATCGCCAGTCCAAAGATGTTCAGAAAGCTGAACCCTTTATTCTTCTGAAAGTTGCGGAACGTTGCCCGGATAAAATTCTTAATCATGCTGTTAGTTCATTGATTCAATTGTTCATTGGTGGCTTTTCTCTAAAATCTGCTTATGCTGCCGCTGCCGCTTTTTGTGCTATTGATGGTTTTAGCTGTGCCGGTATAACTTACCTCCCCGGAACCGCTTATTGCGGCATCTACCCTGTCGCTGGCGTTGATGCGTGCGCCGCCAGAGCCGGAAACTTTCACGGCGGAGTTTGTAGTGACCAGTTCAGGAGCGTTGAAGTTTCCGGAGCCAGTCATTCTTATAGCTGAACTTTGGGCAGTTCCAGACAATTTAATGTTACCAGAGCCGGAGATGAAGCTTTGTAATTGCTTTACGGCCACCTTGCCCTGTATGCTGCCCGAGCCCCGTACCCTTAATTTTAAAGAATTTGCGGTAATCCCTTCGTTAAAAAACGCGCCGCCCGAACCGGAGAGCTTAATGCTGTTAAGGTATTTCACCGTTACATAAACTTTTATCTTTTCCTTGTGCCTGCGCCACCAGCTCTTTTCGCTATACCAGCTTTTTTCCCCGGTGCCCCAGTTATCATGTTTGTTGCGGATCTCTAAAGTACCGCCATGTACTTCGGTAATAATACGCGGTAATATCTCTTCGGGGGCTTCCAGTTTCAGGGATTCGGACGTACCCTGGGATATGTACACATCAAACGGGCCCTGAATGTGAATAGCATCAAAGCCAGAAACGGCACGAGCCGTAACAGAAACTGAATCAGCTTTAACTACACCCTGCCGCCTGGCAAAAGCCGTTGTGCCGCCCATTAGAAGCGCCGCTGATAACAGGAGAATTGATAGTTTTTTCATTTTATTTCTCTTTTTGTCCGGATCACAGATTTAACTGATTTCCCAGAATTCATTTGTCTCGTACAACTAATTATTCGCTACGCAAACTATTTACCGGGAGCTATAGCTCACTCTGAGCGAAGACTCTTCACCGGGTTTACCCTTGCCGCTTTTATCGTTTGATAAGCTATGGTTATAGCAGCAATAGCGAAAGAAGCTACTATAGCAACCGCAAATATCCCCGGGCCAATACTGATATGGTAAGCGTAATTATTCAGCCAGTTATACATCATCCAGTAGCCTAATGGTGCAGCAATTACAAATGCAATCACGATCAGCACAACAAATTCTTTAGAGAACAGGCCGATAATGCTCATAAGCGGTGCTCCCAGAACTTTACGGATGCCAACTTCTTTGGTGCGCTGGGCCGCAGCAAACATGATCAATCCGTATAAGCCAAGGCAGCCAATCAAAATGGCAATGCATGAGAAAAACTTAAATGCCGTGTATTCCCTTTGCTCCTGGGTATAAAAGCCGGCGATGTGGTCATCGAGGAATTTATAGTCAAATAAATTATCTGGAAATAATGCGCTCCACGATTTATTGATCTTGTCGATCGTCGCATTAATATTGCCGGGCTTTATCTTCACGCTAGCCATAAAAAAGCCGTCGGGTACATAGGCCAGCACAACCGCCCTGCGTTTTTTATGCTTTGATTCGCTCTGGAAATCCTGTACCACTCCCATAATGGTAGCAGGAGTCTTATCAAAATATATATTCTCGCCGACTGCTTTATTAGGATCCGTGATCCCCATTTCGTGGATCATGGTTTCATTGGCTACAACGGTTATAGCTGAATCTTTGGATGATTTTTTAGCAACCTTTTGCCCGGCCAGCATTTTCAGGCCAAACATATCGATGTAGTTCTCGTCAACAAATTTCAGTTCGGAAATACCATCTTTTGTAATGCCGAATTTGGGAGCTGTAAAACCGTTAAATGCATTGTTGTATGACGGCGCTCCATTTGAGAAGGTAACCTGTTCTATACCGGGATTATTAATAAGTTCCCGGCGCAGCACGTCGGCTTTCTTATTGTCGGGGATAAAAAACGAGACCACGGCCTCCTTTTTAAAACCGAGATCCTGGTTTTGAAAAAAATTCATTTGGTTAGCTACGATGATCGTACATACGATCAATACCTGCGATATGGCAAATTGAGTAACAACCAATCCCTTGCGCAGCGTAAATCCTTTAACGAATTTCCCACCTTTATCTTTAAGCGAATCAACCGGCTGAAAGGCCGACTGCACAAAAGCCGGATAAAGGCCAGCGATAAGGATCACCATAACGGTAATACCTGCTATGTAAGCGACAACTACAGGGTCAGCCAGCTGTGAAGGATCAAGTTTGGTATTGATCCATGCACCCGACTCTGTCAAAAACGCCGAAGCCAGCACAATGCCAAGCGTTAGCGAGAAAACTACCAGCACGGTAGTTTCACCCAGGAACTGCCCGATCAACTGGCCGCGATTAGCGCCCAAGACCTTCCGTACGCCTACTTCTTTGGCCCTTTTTAAGGCCTGTGCGGTGGCCAGGTTTACAAAATTGATACAAGCCGTTACGATGATGAGCAGCGCAACACCAAACAAGGCATAATAGGTGTCCTTTGAGGTTGGTGTAACTACGTTGTTGATATAGCGCTGATCGAAATGAATGTCTTTTAAGGGCTGCAGCGGGAACCTCACTTCTTTAGGGTTAAGATCCCAGTTTTTATGCATGAAATCGGGCATGCGGGCTTGTATCCGCTGTATGGAATAGTTTTCCGGCAGAAGCATGAAAGTAAAATAGCCGCCTCCGATATTGTATATATTGTTCATGCCATTTTTGACCTGGTTCCTGACCGTTTCGAATGAAAGCATTATCTGGATCGGAACGCTACGGTTTGAAGGCAGGTCTTTAATAACACCGGTAACTTTTGCATTAAATTGATTCTCGACATTGATGACTTCACCCATAGGGTTGGTACTGCCGAAATATTTTTTGGCTATGCTCTCCGTGAGCACAATGGCATTCGGTTCCCTTAAAGCAGTTTTAGGATTGCCTGATATCCATTGGAAGTCAAATATTTGAGGCAGATATTCATCAGCAACAACAAAATCTTTTTCCTTGAAACGCTGATTGTTGATCTTTATCATCGTCTCCTTGTTGTACATCACCTGCGAAACCTGGAGCTCGGGAAATTGGGCACGCATTTTTGGCGCGACAGCCAATGATATGTTTGAATTAAAATCTATCGCGTTCCAGGTAACCCGGTAAATGCGATCTGCCTTTTTGTAGTTGTCGAAGGTGAGTTCATTCCTTACTACAAGAAATAAAATAAGGCAGGAAGCGATCCCTAAGGTAAGTCCGAAAATATTCAGAAAGGTGTAACTCCAATTACGCCTGATATTTCTGGAAGCAATGATAAAATGGTTTTTGAACATAGCTTTAGCAAATAAAGTGGGCAAATAACTCTCAAACTAACCCCTTCTTTGCTTTAAAGAAGGAGTTAGGGAGACACATTAATCAACTGTTATTATAAAACTAAATACAGTTCCGGGCTGACCTGGGCTTATCAGATCATTATATTTTCTACTACGGTCTGGCCGTCAAGCAGGCGGATAATACGGTGGCTGTAACGGGCATCGTGCTCAGAGTGCGTTACCATGATGATGGTTGTACCCTGTTCGTTCAGGTCCGTCAGCAGTTCCATTACGTCGTTACCATTGCTGCTATCGAGGTTACCGGTGGGCTCATCCGCCAGTATCAGTTTAGGTTTGTTTACAACCGCGCGGGCAATAGCCACACGCTGCTGCTGACCACCTGACAGTTGCTGCGGATAGTGGTTGCGGCGGTGCATGATCTGCATTTTATCAAGCACTTCTTCTACCCTCTTTACACGTTCGGCGCTTGGCACACCGGTGTAGATCAATGGCAGTTCCACGTTTTCAAACACGGTTAACTCATCGATCAGGTTAAAGCTCTGGAAAACAAAGCCAATGTTGTGTTTGCGCAGGTCGGCGCGTTTACGCTCGTTAAAATGCGCCACTTCAACGCTGTTAAAAACATAGCTGCCGCCATCCGGATCGTCAAGCATGCCCAGGATATTAAGCAGGGTTGATTTTCCGCAGCCTGACGGACCCATGATCGCCACAAACTCGCCTTTTTTTACCTCGATCGACAGTTTGTTCAGAGCGATGGTTTCTACCTCTTCCGTACGGTAAAATTTTTCTAAATCAGTAATCTTTATCATTTGTGCCTCCTAAATCCTGTTGTTTAATTGTTAAGGATTTGATTATTTTATGTGTTAGTTATTTAATTGGATTTTCTATCTATTTCTGTAATACCAGTTCCTGTATATCGCCGTAATTCTCATAGCTCGAGGTGATAACTTTGTCGCCAGGTTTCAGGCCACGTGTTACTTCATAATAATCAGGGTTTTGCCTATTTAGCTGTATATCAACCTTGTAGGCGGTCTTGCCATCGTCACTTACCTTAAATATCCAGTTACCGCCTGTTTGCTGGTAGAAACCGCCTTTAGGCAACAATAATGCGGGCGCTTCGTCGCTGAATGCAAGGCGTATCTGCAAGGTCTGTCCTTTTCTTAAGCCCTGGGGCGCTTCGCCCACAAATAGCATATCCACCTGGAAAGTTCCGCCCGTGCCAACTGAGCTAAAAACTTTTTTCACTACCAGTTTATAAGTTTTATCGTCCGTCGGGTAATAAGCAGTCAATCCTGCAAACACCCTTGATATGTAATGTTCGTCCACATTTGCGCGAACTTTAAGACCCGAGAAACCGTCGATCTGCGCGAGGTGTTCGCCTTTGTTTTTGTTCTGACCAACTTCGGCGTCCAATGACGTCAACTGGCCGTCTATCGGCGCACGCACGGTCAGGTCGGCCACTTCCTTGCGCATCAGTTGCAAACTGCTGTTCATCTGCTTATATTGCTCCTGTACCTGTTTATCCTGTACTTTGGTCAGTAAGGTGTCTTCACGTAAGATCTCCCTGGCCAGGTTCCTTTTGCGCAACTGGTAATTGTAATTATTCTCGGCAATCTTATATTCCTGCAAGCCTATTGCTTTTTGCTCGTATAACTTTTTGTCCAGGTTATATACGCGCTCAGCTTCTTTAAAAAGGCTTTCCACATCGGCCATAGTTTGCAGCTTGTTTACCGTATTTTGCGCAGCATTATTTTTTGATATCTGCATTTGGGTTTGCTGCCCGTACACCGAGTTCTCGGAAGTAGCAAGGTTCAGCTCAACATCCGTATTAGACAACTTTAAAATAGGGTCGCCCTTTTTCAGTTTGGCGCCGTCCTCTACATATTTTTCCTGTACGGTACCACCCTGTACAGCATCCAGGTAGATAGTAATCTGGGGCATTACTACCCCGTTGACTGGTATAAACTCCTGAAACGGCCCTTTTTTAATTTCGCTGATCGTGATCCGGTCAACCGGCACGTTATACTTGCTCTTTCCTGTTAACCCGGAAATTGCAACAAAAACAATTAGTGCTACGAGCGCTGTAATGCCGGCTATCATCATTAAACGTTTGGTATTCCAGCGGCTCTTTTCAATTTTTCTATCCACAGTTATAAGTTATATTTTGGTATTGTTTACAAAAAGACATGCCACAAATTAAAAAGCTGTTTCTCAGCAATTTAGTGTCAAATTATTTATTTCAAGCGTACGCTTCTGTTACAGCAAGTGTCCGGTTATGATACAATGATTTTACTATTTTTCAGTTCATGGTTCATAGTTAATACTTAATAGCTAATTATTTACGGCATATAGTACAAGGTTAACAGGTTTTAGCATAAAAATTGTGTTTACAGTTGCGAATTGAAAGTTGATGGCTAACAGTTTTTATTACTAATTTAGGACGTTGCCATAAACTATGAACCATAAACTATACGCAATAATATAATATGATACTAAAAAAAGCGACCGTTTTAGTTGTTGATGATGATACCGATGTGCTTACCGCGGTAAAGCTTTTGCTGAAGACCGAGGCGGGCGAAGTGATAACCGAGAAAAACCCGGAAAACCTGAACTGGCTGCTGCAGCGAAACCAGGTTGACCTGGTATTGCTGGATATGAATTTTAACAGCGCCATTAATACGGGTAATGAAGGTTTATACTGGCTGCGCAAAATAAAGGAATGGAAACCGAACGTATGCGTTATCATGATTACGGCCTACGGCGATATCGACCTTGCCGTACGATCATTGAAAGAAGGTGCCAATGATTTTGTGGTGAAGCCCTGGCACAATGAAAAACTGATAGCTACCATAAAGGAGTTACTGGATAAGCAGGAAGGCGTAAAACCGGTGAAAGCATCGGAGAAATCGTCCGGCGATACTTCAATATTGGGCGAATCGGAAGTGATGCAGGATATATTCCATAAGGTGAACAAGATAGCCCCTACCGATGCCAATATCCTGATACTTGGTG
>Ga0157378_10002666_pt1 | contig 15887 bp, 6 predicted proteins | sample M65metaG_FD_115309 | JGI IMG/M metagenome (GOLD analysis project Ga0157378, IMG submission 115309) | Miscanthus rhizosphere microbial communities from Kellogg Biological Station, Michigan, USA - M6-5 metaG | ecosystem: Host-associated > Plants > Roots > Rhizosphere > Soil | place: USA: Michigan...
CCGGAGGCGCCGGAGACAAGTCGAAGGCGCGAGCGTGGGGACTGCGTCTGAGTGTGCATGGGCGAACCGCCGCACGCTCTGCGTGCCACGGTCGGGTGCCCGCACCTCAGGCGCGGGCACAAGACGACCCGCCGATCGTGACTCAGTTGCCGACCAAGGGTTCATTGGCTCACGCAGCACTCCGAGGCTGCTAATGCCCGGCGCGCGCGAAACGCTCCTGACCCCTCCGGCGCCAGATAACGCCCAGTATGTAGACCTGCCGGCTGGCTGACGAGGTCCTACTGACTCAGCATCCGAGCCTCGGCCACCACCTGTTCGAGCTCGGCTAAGCCCTCGATGATCGGACCCAGATTGGCGATCCGTAGCAGCAGCTCCCGCTGCGACGCGTCCCCCCCCACTTCGACCGCCGGCCCTCCTTCAGCCGCGGGCATCGTTGAGGGCAGATCGAGCAGGTCCTCCGCGGTAGTCCCCAGCGCCGCAGCCACCCGTGCGACCTTCGCATAGCTGTAGCTCGCTTGATCTCCCTTCCGCCAAAGGCTGATGGTTCCCTTGTTGATACCCGTCTCATCGGAGAGCTCGAGAGTCCCTCGACCCAGGTCGTTCATCCGCTCGACGAGACGTCGAGGAAAGCCCGGCGAAGCTACAAGCCGGGACGTCCCTGAATACGGATGCATCCGTATAGATTGACAGAAACATCCGGGCTGACCCGTATCTTCGGTGGAGTGTCCGGACCAGCCCGTACGCAGTCGCCCGAGCTGAAACTCGTCGAAAGCAGCGGCGCAGCAGGAGGCCACGAGGAGTCGGCCCTGCTGCTATTTCGATCACCGCGACTGGAGCGCTTCGCAAGCGCTGCGGCAGCCGAGGGGCTCCAGTTCGACGAAGCGGTTCGCCTCGCGTTGGAGCATGGGCTCGCGCTGAAAGATGTCGCCGCCTTCGGCCTCGATGCCGATACCGCGCGACGGCTGCTGAACCGTGCCGCCGCCGGAAGCCGCGCATCCCGGCCGCTCGGCGACGCCGACGCCGCTTACCTGCGACGCCTTACCCACCGTTCGAAGATGCCGCCGCCGAGCTTGCCGCAGAGCATCAAGGTGAAGCTCGATGAGCGGACTTCGACGCGCGTCCGCGACTCATTGAGTGAGTCTGCAATCAGGCCCGCGGTAGTCGAGGAGATGGTCTTCTGGAAGACCGCCGCGACGCTGGAGGGCAGGACGATGAGCGAGTGGGCGCTTCACACCCTCGCCCACAGTAGACGGGCCGCTTAACGACCGGCGTCGCCCGCCGCTCGGGCGTCGCCGTCAGCTTCGTCCAAGCGCAATGCTGAATCCTCGGACTTAGCGAGGCCCCCGACGCCGGCGGCCAGCTGGCCGATGCGCTCGACGAAGGCGTCGATCAGCTTTTCGGAATCGATCGCGAAGGGCCTGAAGGCGTCTCCCGCCAACTCGATCTTCTCCTCCCGAGCGGAGAAGTCCCCCTCCTCGAGCTCGGTAGAGCAGGACTTCCACGCCTCGGGAGTCAGATGGACATCGTCAACCGCCGCCTCTGGATCACATGCCTTAGCAAGCTTGGTCACCTTATTCATGGCATGGGCGACGACGTTGTTGCCGTCGTCCTCTTCGAGCTCGCCGGTGTGAGCGGCGACATGGAAACGCCAGGAGATCCCGTCGATCCCGGCGGAACGCAGCGCCGCGGCGTGTTGGAGAATCGCCGCGCCGCACATCACCGCCGCATCACCCGGCGGGAATTCGATCCAGACTTCATCTCCCTCCCGGGCTTTCCCTTCCCTCCCGGTAAACGCACGGGCCCATTGCGCAGCAAGGTTGAGGCCGGCCCCGATCCACTTCCGATGCTCTGGTGCATTGTGGTTGCTGCCGTGATCCGAGGATCCAGCGATGTCGACCGAGAGCACCGTGACCGTTCGCTGGTTCTCACCCAAGGGACGGAGATGACCATCCCAGAAGCCGCGATATAGCCCTGCCGTAGCAGCCACAAAAGCCTTAACGAGCTCGATGACGTCCAGCAATTCTTCGGCCGCGAAGACGAGTGCCTGGCGTGGATCTTTGGGCGGCTCGGGGGGCTCGTAGTCCTCATCGAACGTGAATAGCGCCGCGTGGATCTCGGTGCAGGCGTCGACGACCCGAGCCGGCAACTCGACGTCGGCCGGCTGTGGTTCCTCCTCCCAGAGTCGAGCGGACGCCTCGTTGACCTGTTCGGCCAGCGGTGCGAGGGCTTCAACCAGCTCAACGAACCTGACGGGAAGGTCGTAGACGGAGAGGGCGGGGTCGGGAGCGCCAAGCGAGTCGATCACACGCTTCTGCCGCTTTGACGGCCTCTCATTCCAGCGCTCGCGCACTGGGCCGGCCCAGTCCTTTCCAAGCACCCTTAGCTTCTCACGTGCAGCATCCGCGTATGGCTTCCAGCTGACCTCAGCGGCGGTGTGGATTTCTTCGCTCTTGACCTGCTTCAAGGACAAGGCAGACACCGCGAGTGCAGCGTCGAGCGAGCTACGGACGTGAGTAAGCCCGAGCCGGCGATCCGTGCACATCGCCCAGGCCCTGAGCAGATCGCAGTGATCGTCGGCCTCATGGTCGTCAAGGAATTCGATCAGTAGAGCAACGTGCTCCTCTATGTCCTCAGTACTCTTGCGTTCGTCAAGGCGAAGCTCATTCGCCGTCCACTCTTTGCGAAAGCGCGGGCTGGCCTGCACGCCGTTTTCGGTGATGCTCAGCATGTCGCCGTGGTGCTGGTCGAGCGTCAGGGGTCGGTCGTCCTTGCAGAGCACGATCTGCTCGTGAAGAGGCTCTGGGAGCGCGCGCAACTCGATCGAGTGCTCCTCACAGACGAGGCCACGCAGGATGCCGACCAGCGAGGAGAGCAACTGCGGATCGAGCGCCTTGGAGCGGTAGGAATCCGAGCGCTCTGCCACGCAGAAGCAGATCGAAGCGAGCATCTCGGCCGAAAGCGCCTCGCGCACCTCGCTCATATCGCCGTAGGGCCGGCGATCGTCTTCGCGCGGCTCAGAGACCCGATAGCGGCGCTCAACCCACAGCCCATTCTCGACCCGCCGGAGATCGACGAAGGGAACGAGCGTCGTCATGGCGAGGCCGTAATCCACACATCGACTGGCGAGGAGCCGGTCGCCCACGAGCTCTTCGAGTCCGCGCATCGAGAGACCTACGCGACGAGGCGGAAAGGAGTCTCCTGGGGCCCTGACTTTCTCCTGCATCGTCCGCAGCTGTTCGGCGATTCCCTTGGTCGCTTTTGCGATCTCGTGGTCGAGAAATGGTGTCTTCTCGGCGAAGGCGTCGGGGGCTGTGGGATCCGGCTCGCTCGGCTCGGCGGCCGGACCGACGTCGGCGAGCGCGTCATTGACCGCGGCGGTCACAGCGCCGGCAGCATCAGGGCCGTAGAGGCGAAGGTACTGCTCGGTCTGAAACCGCAGAGACGAACCCGGTAGCGCACGGTCGATCAGAGCCTTCAGTCCACGAACCAGCTCGAACTCAACCGTGGTGGAGACAACAGCGAAGACGGTTTCAGGATCGAGGACCCGCGCTCGGTCCAGCAAGATCCTCCCAATCGCGCCTTCGCTCCCGGCGGCCTCGACCAGAGCGCTGCTGGCGGTCTCATGCGAATAGCGCCACAGCTCAGGAGACTCGTCCGCCGCAGTCTCGGGGGCGGGAAGGTCGAGGGGCGGGAAGGAGACCGGCACGACATATATGCAGTCGTTGACGGGGTCGGGGAAAAGCCGAAGCTTGTGCGGCGCATCGAGACCAGGCTCTCGGAGCCCAGGGAAGTCCGGGAAATGTAGGGTGATTGGCTGAAGCGTCTCACCTTCGATGTCGGGTGCATCAAAGGTGAGCGTTCCGTGGTCGCCCAGAAGTGCCTTCAGCGCCCACCACGAGCTCTCAAGGCGACCGGGCAGGCGCAACTCGAAGAGATGGTGGTCCACCTCGGGTGGCAGGCCCCGCGAGACCACGAGCTCGGCCAGCTGCCAGACGTGCTCACGGTAGGAATCGGGATCGACGCTGCGATAGCAGTCGGCCCCTGGATGAGCCTCGGTGGAGTCGCCAACGCAAGCAAGGGCCTCGATAACGGTCGGACCGTAGCGTTCGATACGTTCCCGGTGGCGCAGGAGGCTGCCGCCGGTACGCACCGCATCGTCAACGATCACCACCCTGCTCGCAGCGAGCGCCTCAGGGTCCATGTAGGCCAAGGCGGAGGCGTAAATCACCGGAACCGAGACCGGTTCCCCGAGCTCTTCTCGCGCGAAGCGCACCACCGCCTCAAGCACGCGGGCGCCCTTCGTTTCCACCGGAATCAGGTAGTCAGGTTCACGCCGCTCGAGCTCATCCAGGATCCAGTGCGTGAACCCGGGGAGCAGATTTCGCTCGAACGCCGTTTTCCCGCGGCCCCTGAAGACCCGGTTTAGGGATGGGTTGGCCAAGGTCGCTCCCACAGAACCCCCAACGTACCCATTCTTAAAAGAACTGGAGTGTGAGCATCGTCCCAGAGCTGCAAAGAGCGGATCTTTCCTGCGCCCTGAAAGCGAAGGGCGGGTGAGCGTCGGCCGAAAGCGCGGCTAGCCTGGGTCGGTGGCGCAGGACAAGAGGAAGAAACGGGATAGACCGAGCCCCGATGACGGCCTCGCAATGGAGAACTACCCTGGGTTGAATCGACTCTTCACGGGATGAGCCCTCACGGCTACCTGCGGATGCGCCTACGCAGCCTGTACCTGTGGCTCGGCAACCCTGAGGGCATGAACGATCTGATCCGGAGCGGGGTGATGTTCGACGAGATGGCGATCAGCCAAACCGAAGGCCCCGACTCGGACGACGAGCAGGAGCAACAGAGATCGGCCGTAATCGAGTGCGAGACGCTCCTTCACCACACGGCGGAGACGTTGTTGCGGCTTTACTTGATCCACTCCCGAATCCCACCGTGCCCCTGGCTTGAGCTGTCGCGAGAACGCGACTTCAGGAAGTTCAAGAAGGAAGTCGAGAAGTTGCGTGCCCGGCTCGTATCGGGTGACGAGGAGGGCCGCATCCATCAGGTCTTCCACATCAACGTCGACCCCGAGCGGGCCGCGCTTTCGCCCACGCCCGACAAGGAGAGCTGGGACCGGGCCGCGGAGAACCTCGCCCGCTTTCTCGACTTTTACGCCGGCCATTTCCTCGACTCGTCCTCCTATAACGCGGCCAAGCACGGGCTCGCCGTAACCGCAGGGGAGCAGGGCTTCGAATTTGGGGTCGGCACCGATCGTGAACCCGTTCTCTCGCGGAGGGGCCCAGCGATCGAGTATCTGAAGGTTGCCCCGGGACCTGGTGGCCGCCTCAGGTGGGAGCGGGAGGTCAAGTGGATCCACGCCAAGCGGGCGATCCCGCTGATCTATATCGGCTGCAATTTCATCGAGGCGATCTGGAACGTCGGAGCGGGACGCTATGGGATCCGAGAACCCACCAAGCTGCAGTTGTTTGACCATCCGCCCTTTGAGGAAATGATGGCACGTAGCGAGGTGACACAGCCCGGCCTGGATGGCATCGCGATGGACCGACTGTCCGAAGGGCTGATCTACCGCCATGATCGACCCGAGTCCCCGACGTGAAACTCGCTCGATTGTGGCCACGGGGTCCCGCCCAAGGAATGAAAGCCCCGCGAGTTGCAGCGAGCGGGGGGCGACGTGGCGGTCCTGACTTCTAGGCTCCCGGCGATGCCTAGAGACCCGATCCTGCAGCGCATCGCCGCCGCCGACTGGACTGATGTTCCCGAGTCGTCGGTCTGCTCACAGCTGATCATGCCGGTCCTCATGCTCCTTGGCTACGGTCAACACACCCTTCACAAGGTTGCCGAGCAAAAGACGTACAAGCTCTCGGACCCGACCATCATGAAGGGGAGTCGGCGGCTGAAACTCGACTATCAGCCGCGGGTCTACGAGGAGGGCCTTTGGGTGATTGAGGCAAAGGGGACCGACGCCGAGGTGTCACCGAAGACGCTCGGCCAAGCGCGAGACTACGCGATTCATCCGGAGGTGAGAGCGGCACTGATGGTCACCGTCGACCGCGCGGGCTTTCGGATCTTCGATCCGTGGGATGAGCATTGGGATACCCCACTCCTCAGCGTTTCCCCGGAGGAGGTTCCCGCGCGGATCGACGAGCTCCGTGTCGTACTCGGGGTAGACCGGGTCGCCGGCTTCGTGCGTCGTCGACATCTCGATCATCTGCGACGAGCGCTTTCGGCGTCGCTCGAGTTTGGCGTACTCCTCGAAGCCGAACGAGAATTTCGAGAGCTTCTCGACGAGGCGCGGAAGAGCATCGACGCGAAGCGGATGGTGGTCTATAGGAAATCGCGAGAGGAAGTTGAAGAGCTGCACGAGCGCGTACTGGTGGACAGCGGCGCCTGGGGAGTCGCCCAACATCACAACAGCGCCTGGGCTGACTCAGTGGCCTCGACCCACGACCTCGCCAAGGCCGTCATGGCCCAGGAGGAGCGCCAGCGCCCGACGCAGATGCTCCAGGTGAGACAGGCGATTGAAGCGGTCTTCAAAGACCGCTGTCCGGAGGGTGCGGTCCTCTACCGGCCGCTCTGGTGGCTCCACGTCATCATCCTCGCCGGCTCGCTGGAACTGCGGGGCAAACCTGGGTGCGAGCCATATGCGGGCGACATGTCTCGCCAGGGAATCTGCGACACGCTCCTTTGCTTTCCCGACGATGAGGTGGCCGCCGCCTCGTGGCGCTTTCAACGCAGCTTCATCCCCCTAGCGGCACGTCTCCTCTCCTCCGGACCCCTGGAGGACCTCTCGGCCCAGGCGAGGTCGCGGATGAGCGCCGAGGATCAGATCCGCTGGCGGATGGACCCCACCTGGTTTCTGATGCATGGAGTGACGATGAGCGTGATCGGCAAACTGGCCGAAATCGATCCCTGGAGCGTCGAGCAGCTCGAGCGGGAGGCGGCGACGGCGCAGGAGGCGCTCGCGAAACTGCCCCCTCCACACGAGGGCTGGGTGGGCCCGATCGGGGATCCCTGGCTCGAAACCTGGGGGGACATCGATCACCTGCAGATGTGTGCCCTGGTCGTACTCGGGGACAAGCCGAGTGCTGATGACCTTCTCCAGGAGGAGGATGTCCAAACGGCGATCCTTGGCGCCGCGCGATCGGAGCATCAAGCCCTTAGTCGCTTTGGCAAACCCGTGGCTGAACGACTCGGACTCGCATAGTTGCCGCCGATTGACCCGTTTCGGATTGAGCGCACTGCGCTGCTCGCCTGGGCCGACCGGGTCTCAGCTCAGAGCGAGTTCCCGCGTTTCCTCCGCCGCCTGATCCTCGAGACGGGTGAGGATGTCCTCGGCCTCGGCTTCCCCGCTGGCGAGGGTGTCTCAGCGGGCGACTGGGACGGCTCGGTCCGCTCCGCTGGCGCGACCCCATTCATTCCCGCGGGCCTCTCGGTCTGGGAGCTCTCGGTCAACAAGAACTCCGGCGCGAAGGCAGACAAGGACTACGCCAAGCGGACCACGACGCCCGACGGGACCCCGACCGCCGAGGCCACCTACGTCGCCGCGATCCTGCGGCCCTGGACCAAAAGGGCCGATTGGGCCGAGGAAAAGACGGTCGAGGGTCGTTGGGCGGCGGTCCATGCCTTCGGCGTCGACGACATCGAGACCTGGCTCGAATCGGCACCGGTCACCAGCGCCTGGTTGGCCGAGCTGCTCGGACTCGCCTGCTCCGGCTTGCAGGCAGCCGATCCATGGTGGCGGCGTTGGGCGGGGTCGACCCAGCCGGCGATGCCGCCGGAGCTGCTGCTCGCGGGCCGCGAGAAGGTCACCGGGGCGCTGGAAGAGCGCCTCGTAGGTTCAGCTGGGATCACGACGATCTCCGGTCCGAGCATCGAAGAGGCCGAGGCCTTCCTCGCCGCCTTCGCTGTCTCCTTGGCCGAGGATGCCGGCGGGTTCCTCGCCCGGTTGGCCTTCGTGGACCAGGTCGCGACCTGGCGCACCCTCGAGGGGATCGAGCATCCATTGGTCCTGGTGCCGAGGGGCGAGGAGGTACGAAAGGAGGCGGCCGGCGGGTCTCGCCACCACGTACTGGTGCCGCTACCCGGCAGCGCCGACGTGGATTACGAGCTGCCTGCGATCGACCCCGAGGGAGCGCGTGGAGCCTTGACCGAGGCGGGGATCACTGATGAGGACCGCTCCCGTGAGCTCGCCTACCTGGCACGGCGGAGCCTCCTCGCCCTGCGCCGCAGCCTCGCCGTTGCCCCTGGCCTCCACTCGCCGGCCTGGGCCCATCCGCCCGCCAACCGCACGACCCGCGCTGCCCTCCTGGCAGGACGCTGGAGCGATGCCGGCCCCGGCGACCTGGCGGTGATCTCCGAGTTGGCTGCCCTGGAGGGCGAGGACCTGCGCGAACCACTCGAGCAGCTCGCCGCCGCTGAGGATCCGCTCGTGGTCAGGCTCGGCCGATCATGGGCGCTGACCTCGCCATATGACGCCTGGTTGCAACTCGCCGACCAGATCCGAGACGAGGACCTTGCTCGCCTCGAGAAGGCGGTGCGGAGCGTCATGCTCGAGGTCGATCCGGCTCTCACCTTGCCCCCCGGCGAGCGCTGGAAGGCCGGCCTCGAGGGCAAGGCCAGCGCTTACAGCGCGGCCCTGAAGCACGGCCTCGCCGATTCGATCTTGTTGCTCGCGATCAACGGCGAGAAGGCCGGCGACGGCCGCGGCAGCGACTGCGCCTCCTACCTCGTCCATCTATTGGGCGAGGGGGCAAACAAGGAGGAGACCGGCACCCTCTGGGCGAGCCTCGCCCCGCAGCTTCCCCGGCTCGCCGAGGCCGCTCCGGATACCTTCATAGAGGCTGTGCATGCCGGACTGGCGGGGGAGCAGCCGGTGATCACCGCGCTCTTCGCCGACCCGAAGGGCGAGAGCACCCTCTTTAACGCAGGCTCGCCCCACATCCACCTGCTCTGGGCTTTGGAGACGCTGGCCTGGTCAACAGACCACTTCGGGGCGGCGGTAGACGTCCTCGCCCGCCTGGCCGAGATCGACCCAGGCGGCAGCCTCAATAACCGACCGTCGGAGAGCCTCACCCGGATCTTTTGCCCCTGGTATCCCGAGAACTGTGTCGATAACACGCGGCGGATCGCCGTAATTGACACCTTGCGCGAACGCCATCCCACCGTCGCCTGGGGACTGATGCTGTCGATGCTGCCCGATAGCCATGGCTTCCACATGCCGACGGCGGAACCCACCTACCGCGACTGGGTCCCGCCGCGCCGGCAGGTCGGGGGCGCCGAATATTTCGAGCTGGTCGAGGCAGTCGCCGAGCGACTTGCCGAGGATGCCGGCGAGGAGGCGCCGCGCTGGGCGACGCTGATCGAGAAGGGCGCGGACCTGCCGCCCGAGGGCCGCGGGATGATTCGCGAAGGTATCGCCGCGCGGAGCGCCGCCTTCGATGCCGCCGAGCGCGCCGGCCTTTGGGAGGAGCTCCGTGCCTTCGTCGCCCGCCACCGCGAGTACGCGGACGCCGACTGGGCGCTGCCGGCGAGCGAGCTCAAAAAGTATGAGGCGCTGCTGGCACATCTCTCCCCCACCGCCGCCACCGAGCGTCTGCGCTTCCTCTTCGACGAACACCACCCCGGTCTGACCAGCGCCGGGCTCGAAGATCTAGATGCCTTCGAGGCCGAGCTGGAGGAGCGCCGTGCTGCTGCCGCAACCGAGATCGAGGCCGAGGGCGGGCTCGACGCGCTGCTCGAGCTGGCGCGCTCCACCCAGCAGCCCGGCACGGTCGGCTGGGCGATCGCGGCGGGGTCGGAGGCGCACCACGACGAGGCGATGATGGAGTTGTTGTGCTCGGAGGATGCGGCGAATCGGAGGATGGCCGCCGCCTACTTCGAAAAGCGCCTGCTCCAGGATGGCTGGACCGTCCTCGGCACCGACCCTATTGAGCCGGTGCTCACCGCCCGCATCCTTCTCTGTAGCCGCGAGCGCGAGGAGGCCTGGGAGATCGCTTCCTCCCGCGGCTCCGAGGTCGAAAACGCCTACTGGTCGGAGTTCTCCCCCTACGGTCTCGGCGGCGACTTCTCCCGACTTGGCTTCGCCGCCGAAAAGCTTCTCGGCGTCCACCGCCCGGCAACTGCCCTCCGTTTAATCGGCCTCTCCCTGCGAAAAGACATCGGCGCCGCCGAGCTGGTGCCGCCCGCGGACGAGGCGCTCGACGCACTCCCAGTCCCCTTGTCCGGGGCGAACGCCGAGAGCCAGCTCGATGGTCTCGGCACCTACGACTTCGGCAAGCTTTTCAAGTTCCTCGAGCAGCACCGCGAGACGCTCAGCATCCAGCGCCTCGGCCAGCTGGAGTGGGCATACCTCGGTGCCCTCGGCCACGAGCCCTCCGTCCCCACGCTCTATGAGGCCCTCGCCGAGGATCCCGCGTTCTTCGTCGGAGTGGTCTCGGCGATCTATAAGCCACATTCCGCCGAGGCCACCGAGCCGGATGAGGCCGCTCGACGGGCCGCCGAGAACGGCTTCCATCTGCTCTCCGCCTGGCACCGCGTGCCCGGCGAAGCCGACGACGGAACGATCGATGAGGAGGCGCTCAGGACGTGGGCGGAGAAGGCTCGCGAGCTTCTCGCCAAAGCCGACCGGCTACAGGTGGGCGAAGGTCAGATCGGCGCGATCCTGGCCTACGCCCACCAAGATGCCGACGGCGCCTGGCCTCCTGAGCCCGTGCGAAACGTCCTTGAGCACCTCGACAGCAGAGCCATCGAGCGCGGCATGGCGACCGCCAAGTACAACAGTCGGGGCGTCGTCTCCAAATCGATCGATGCCGGCGGAGAGGCCGAGCACGAGCTTGCCGACGGGTTCGAAAAACATGCGAAGGAGTTCCGTGATCGCTGGCCGCGCAGTGCCGCCGTTCTCGGTGATCTGGGGGCGAGTTAACATCGAAACGCGCGACGCGGAGACGAGGAAGCCGAGCAGCGTCGCCAGGGCTTCGACCCCTGAGAGTGGCCGCGCCATCCCCAAATGGCCGGCCGCTTGAACCGGACTCCGCGGTTTCGGGAACTTCTCGCCAGGAGTTCCCGAAGCGGATCACATCGGCACATCGCACCCAGGAGGTCGATCTTGAACCGGCCTTCGCGATTTCGGGAACTTCCCGCCAGAAGTTCCCGACTCGGATCACATCGCCGCATATCCGCGCATATTCGGCGCGAGGATCGCTCCTCGATGAACCCCATCGATGAACCTAAATTGCCTGGAAATAAGCTACTTCGTGCAGGATGCAGCTCTGGCTGCCGCCGCGGATCGCACCCAGGAGGTCGGCGGTTCGAATCCGCCTAGCTCCATCGCCGGAAGTTCCTGAACCTCGGGGGCTTCGCTTTTTTGAGCCATTTCCAACCGCCCTCGCCTCGCTTTGCCATGGGCCAACCGCCTTTGCCTTCTCTTGGCGCCCGAGGCAGTTAGCCACTGCGCCATCGGAATCGTGATCAGGGCCCGGTCCGTTTCCCCATCACGCCTGGTCTCCGGACCATTGAGAGCCCAGAGACCTTCTCGAACGTCCCCGCCCCTAGTAAGGCGCGAGCGCTCCGAAGCGCACGTCGCGCAGGTAGGCGGGCCCGGTGCCCTCGATCCCGGCATAGCCGGAGGTGTAGGTGGCGTCGTTGACGGTGATCACCTGGGTGTAGGTGCCGCCGCTGACCGGCGCGCACCAGACCGAGACGGCGCCACCTTTGTCGACCAGGGCCAGCTTCGATCCTTTGGTGCCGCCGGTGGGGACGAACCCGGTTTTGTTGATCAGCGTGGTCGGCGTGCCGCTGATCCACTTGATGATTTTCAGTTCGAGCGCGTTCAGGTTGGTTTCGGCGACGCGCAGCTGGTAACCGCTCTTTGCCGTCGCCGGGCTCGGCATGTTCAGCCAGAGGCCGTAGTTGTAGGGGTTGGGGCCGGAGGCGTAGTTGTGGGTGGCGATGATCGCATCGCCCGAGCCGGTGTCAGAGAAGATCGGTTTTTGCCAGTAGGCGCCGCCGGTCGTTTCGTTTTCGGAGCCCAGCCAGCCGTTCGCGACGGTCGTTTTGCCGGTTTTGACGGTGGCCGTGTCCCAAAAGAGGGCAGCCCAGGCGCTCGAGAGCGAGATCGGCGATTCGGCCCGGTTGAAGTCGTCGGCGATCGCGATGCCCTTCAGGGCGGCGTCGGCGCTGGCGGCTTTTTGGGCGACCAGTCCGACTTTGAATTTGTTGACGCGGGTGGTGGTGGCGCCGGCGACTTCCACGCCGGCGTAGCCACCCATGTAGACGACCTCGGTTTTGGAGAGGATTTTGCTCATCCCGGCGCCGGTGTCGAGGAAGGTCGAGACCGTGAGGCCGGAGTCGACGATCGCGACCTTGGAGCCGGCGGGGATCGAGACGCCGGTTTTGGAGCCGAGGGAGAATTCGGTGCCGCTGCTCCAACGCTTCATCGCCACGGTGTAGGTGTTGGCGGCGGTTTCGGTCAGAGCCAGCTCATAGCCGGATTTGACCGTGCCGGGACTCGACATCTCAAACCAAAGCGAGACGCGCCCGCCGACTCCGGGGCCGGTGGCGATCGTTGCCTGGGCGGCGGTGCCGACGCCCGGTTCGGTGAGGCTTTTGCCGTTGTCGGTGACCGGCGAGGTGAAGTAGGCGCCGTTTGCGCTGGTGTCGGCAGGGGCATAGCCGGTTGCGGTGGGGGTTCCCGTTTTGCTCGCGGTCCACTGCAGCGCAGACCACTTGGTGGTGAAGTTGGAGACCGCCGTGGCGCCGCCGTTGAAGGCCTCGGTGGGGGCCATCGCCCCCAGCGCGTCGGTGGTCTGGAAGGTGGTGTCGGGCCCGTAGGAGGTCGAGATCCCGTTGGTCGCGACCAGGCGGTAGTGATAGGTGCGGCCGGGATCCAGTTCGGCGATCGCCGCTTTGGCGCCAAACCAGGTGCCGCTGTTGAGGGCCATCGCCCCCGAGCCGGCGGGCGCTTCGGCGGTTTTGGTTCCGTAGGCGGTGGTCGGGCCGTATTCGAAGTAGTAGCTGGCATCGACTCCGGCCGGATCGAGGGAGCCGCGCAAGGTGGCGGTGAAGTCGGTGATCTGGCTCGCTGCTTCGCCGAGGGTGCGCGGCACCGCGGCCGAGCCCGACCAGGCCTGGGTGAGGCCGTGGTTCACCGAGGCGGCGTCGCCGTAGGAGCCGACGGCGTGGCACTCGGTGCTGGTCGGGCAGGCGATGCCGTTCAAGTTCACCGCCATCGCCGCCCCGGAGGGTGCCTTCGGCGCCTCTAGGTGCCACCAGCCACTGCCGCTGAAGCGCTCGCTGCGGCCTTCGGTGCCGACCGCCCGGCAGGAGGTCGCCGAGGAGCAGGCGACGTCGTTTAGGACGTGGTAGGGGACGGTCGGGGTTTCGATGTTGTCGGCATAGAGGTAAGACCAGGCGTTTGAGGCCCAGCGCTGGGTGAAGGGCTGCTTGACGTAGCCGACCGCCCCGGCTGCCTGAGAGCCGACCGCAAAGCAGGTGACCGAGTTCGGACAGGAGACGCCGGTCAGCCAGAAGTTGGTCTGCCCGAGCGCGGTCGAGTTGGCGATGTCGGCGCTGTCGGCGGCCCATTCGACCCCGGTCAGGCGCTCGATCAGCGGTTTGTAGGTGAGGGTTCCGCCGATCATCGAGCGCAGGGTGCCGACCGTCTTGCAGGTGGCGACGTTGGCGCAGGCGACAGCCTCCAAGACGCCGCCTTCTTTGCCGGCTTCGCCGCCGGGCCAGGTCGGGTTGGCCGAGGTGCGCTGGGACCAGGAGGTGCCGTCGTAGTGCAGCGCCAGCGTTTTGGTCGGACCGCTGGTCGTGGTGCTGTAGCCGACTGCCTCGCAGCTGGTCGCGCTCGGGCAGGCGATGTCGTTTAGGTAGGTCATCGAGCCGCTCGGCAAGGTGCCGGCGGAGACTTCGCTCCAGCTGCTGCCGTCCCATTTCATGATCAGCGCCCGCGAGTCGTTTGAGCTCGGCAACACGTAGCCGACCGCCATGCAGTTGGTGATCGAGATGCAGGCGATCGCGCGCAGTTCGGAGGTGGCGCCGGTGGGGGCAGGCGGTTCCATCGCGCTCCAGGTGCCACCGGCAAGGCGCTCGGCGGCGATCGCCGATTTGTTCGGCGTCGTTTTGTCGGTGTAGAGGCCGACGGCGATGCAGTTGCCGGCGCTCGGGCAGGCGACGTCTTGGAGGAAGTCGTCTTTGGCCGCTTTGGGCGGGCTCGAGGCCTCGTTCGACCAGCCGGTGGTCGCTACCTGGTCGGAGCCTTTGACCGTGCGGTCCGGGTTGGTGGCGACGAGGCGGTAGTGGAGCGTCTGGCCGGTGGGGAGACCTTCGACTGCTTTGCTCAGCGGCTGGAAGCCGCTTGCCGCCTGCACGCTGCCTTCGCCGGTTTTGAAGCCATAGTTCGTATCGGGGCCGTATTCGAAGTAGTAGTTGCCGGCCAGCCCGCGCACGTCGACCTTGGCGGCGAGGGTGATCTTCGACTGCGTGATTTCCCCGGGCGGGCTCGCTTCCACCCGCGGCGTCAGCGTCGAGAGCGTCGTGAAGGCTTTGTCTTTGCCGTAGGCGGTGCCGGTCGAGTTGGTCGCCCGCAGGCGGTAGTGGTAAGTCGTCCCCGCGCTGAGGCCGGGGAGGCCGTAGGAGGCGCGAAAGCCGTTATAGAGGGAGCCGGTGACCGGGGCCGGGGAGATCGGGTAGCTGCTGCCGTAGGCGGTGGTAGTGCCGATTTCGAAGTAGTAGGTGGTCGGGGTGCCGGCCGGCCAGACGATGCCCTCGAGACTGGCGAAGCTTTCGCCCACGTTGGTCGGGTCGTAAGTGGTCGCGTCGGGCATGAAGGCCGGCGTCACGAAGGTGACGTCGTCGCCGTAGGTGGTCCCGAGCGCGTTGCGGGCGACCAGGCGGTAGTGGTAGAGCGTGTTCAGTTCCAGGGCGCCAAAGACTTCAGAAGCCGCCACCGGGCTGAAGCCGGCGCCGATGTCGACGCCGTTGACGTCGCCTTCATAGGGGACGACGTAGGTGTATTCGGTGGTTTTGCCGAGCTGGAAGAAGTACTCGGTCGCCAGGCCGTTGGGATTGACCTGGCCGTTCATCCGCACGCTGGTACGGGTCAGCTCGGTCGGGGAGCCGGTGGTGACGGTCGGTTTCGCTTCGTTGGTGGTCGTGAAGGTCTGGTCGTTGCCGTGGGTGGTGCCGTTGGCGTTGGTGGCGACGATTCGGTAGTGGTAGGTCGTGCCGGGCGTCAGGCCGGTGATCTTGTTCCAGCAGAAGACGCCGCCGCTGCCCGAGCCCACGTCCATGCCCGGCGGCGTGGGGATGGCACTGCCGTAGGCGGTGGTGGTGCCGTATTCGAAGAAGTATTTGGTCGCGAAGCCCCGGGGATAGGTGAAGCCGTTGAGGCGGGCGCCGCCGCCGTTGACCTCGTCGGCGGGGTTGGTCCAGACGGTCGGCTTCGGGGCGACGTAGAGGCTGGTCAGGTCGAGCAGCGGCTCCTTTACGCCATCGCCGGAGCTGTCGTTCCAGTTGTTGGTCCCCTGCGCGCGCAGGGCATTGCGAATCGCTTCCACTTCGGCCCGGTTGTCGGGGTTGTTCTGCGAAGCCATCACCGCTGCGGCGCCGGAAACCAAGGGCGCGGCCATCGAGGTGCCGGACATGTTGATTTCAGGAGGCGTCGGGTCACGCCACGCGTATTGGCCGTTCACCCACGTCGAGCGAATGCAGCTGCCGGGCGCGGCGATATCGATCACGGCACCGAAGTTGCTGTATCCGGCGAGCCAATCGTCGAAGTCGGCCTGATCGCACCAATCGGCACCCTGACCGCCCGGTACCCCGTTGTAGTCGGTAATCGCGGAGACGGTTATGACCTGTGGGTCCGAAGCAGGACTTTCGAG
>Ga0157378_10002673_pt1 | contig 15873 bp, 15 predicted proteins | sample M65metaG_FD_115309 | JGI IMG/M metagenome (GOLD analysis project Ga0157378, IMG submission 115309) | Miscanthus rhizosphere microbial communities from Kellogg Biological Station, Michigan, USA - M6-5 metaG | ecosystem: Host-associated > Plants > Roots > Rhizosphere > Soil | place: USA: Michigan...
ATGGTTGCAGGATGTCTGGAGCCTGCTGCCCGATTTGAAGTTGTCGACGGGACTGCGCTACGAAGACTGGCGCGCTTATGGGGGCAATAACGTCTCCGCCTCGCCGGTGCTGAATGTCAATCAGCCGCGCATTTCCGCCAGTACCCTGTCGCCCAAGGCTTCACTCGCTTGGCAGATATCCGACGCCTGGCGCGTCACCGGCTCTTGGGGCGTCGCCTTCCGCATGCCGACCGTGACCGAACTCTATCAAGCCGTCGCCACAGGCACGGTGCTGACCGTGCCCAATCCCAACCTCAAGCCGGAGCGCGCCAGTTCCTATGAGTTGGCGGCGGAACGAACAGTTGGCGACGGCCACTTGCGCCTGTCGCTTTTCGAAGAGGACATCACCAGCGCGCTGCTCTCACAATCGGCGCCACTGGTGCCGGGATCGAACACGCTATTCAGCTTTGTGCAGAATGTGGACCGTACCCAGGTGCGCGGCGTGGAGTTCGTCGTCGATCAGTATGACGCCTTCCTTCCGGGCTTGGAGTTGATGGCGAGCGTGACGGCAGCCGACGGCCGCATCCGGCAAGACAGCGCCTTCGCGGCGGCGGTCGGCAAGTTCATTCCAGGCGTGCCCAAGCTCAAGGCGAACGCGATGGCGACCTATCGGCCAAACGACAAATGGTCGTTCACGGCAGGCGCGCGCTATGCCGACCGAAGTTTCGGCACCATCGACAATAGCGATCCGGTGTCCCAGACCTATCAAGGCTTCGCGGGCTATTTTGTGGTCGATGCCCGCGCCCGCTACAAGCTGGACGAGAGTTGGAGCGTCTCGCTGGGCGTCGACAACCTCAATAATGACAAATATTTCCTGTTTCACCCCTTCCCACAACGCACGGCGATTGTGGAAATTCACTTCGCGCAATAAAGACCAAATTGCGCTAGCGAAAAAAGGACTGCCATGAACGACCTGATCGCAATGTTCGCCACCGTGTTCCTGGCCGAATTCGGCGACAAGACCCAACTCGCCACCGTGCTGTTCGCGTCGGAGCGCAAGATGCCGGCCTTGATGGTGTTCCTGGCGTCGGGCGGCGCCCTGCTTCTCAGCAGCGCCATCGCCACATTCTTCGGGACCGTGGCCAGCCGCTATCTCGCCGGCGTGCCCTTCAAGCTGATCGCCGGCATCGGCTTCATGCTGATCGGCGCCTGGACATTGTTCCAGTATTACAAAGGCGCCTGAGGTCTTTTATACCCGGAACCGCCCGTCCAGGCGGGCAATCATTTCTTGGGGCGTGAAGCCCAGCGCCTCCAGGCGCCCGGATCGCGCCAGCAAGGCCAGGCCGGCCAGCGCCGCCGCGACCAGCACCACATCGCATTGGCTCTGACGGCTGTTGGATGGCAATCCGCCGGCGTCGGACAGCGCCTTCAGGGCTGCAATCAGCCGGCCATTGAACAGCCGCTCCGCATCCTGTCCGCCGGCACCCGGCAATGCTGCAGAGGCCGCCGCCATGGTTTCGGTGCGGCTGAGCAGGTCGAGCGCCGCAGCACCTGCCCCCGCCAGCCCGCCCGCGCCCCGCATGGCCCGCGCCAGGGCGGTGAGATCGTCGGCGGCCAGCGCCAGCAGCAATTCATCCTTGTTGCGGAAATAGCCGTACAGGGCAGCCGGTGCGAAGCCTGCTTCCGCGGCCACGCCACGCAGGCTCAAATCCCGCGCGCCCTCCCGCGCCGCCACCCGACGCGCCGCGTCCAGGATGGCCGTTCGTGACGCGGCCCGCGACACATCGCGTTGCCGCCGTTCCTTGGGAATCCGAACCGCCGCCTCGCCCATGGCGGGCCATGATAGGTGATTCGCGGGTCTGCCGCGCGCCAGACCTCCACGTCTTTCGCGTCGCCACCGCGGCAAAAGGAATCAAGCCCTCAGTTGGAATGCGCGTTCTTGTAGGCCGCCATGGCGTTGTTGAGGGTAGCGCCCACCTTCTCCTGCGCCTTCTTGCTGACATCCAGCCTGGCGCGGGCGCCAGCCTCGACCGAGGCTTCGAAGGGCCGGCCTGCGGAAGTCGCCTGGCTCTTGGCATCCTCCACCTCCTTGACCAGGCATTCCTGGTAGACGCCTGACTCCGCAATAAAGCTGCGGGCGTCCGCCATGGCGGCGCGCATCTGGTCGGCGCTGGCGGCGGCGCCATCCACCGGCATGGGCATGCTGGGCTCTATGCAATGGCTTTGGCCCATGGCGGACGCGGTGCTCAGCAGCAGACCCGCGATCAACAGAACACTTCGCACGTGCGATCCCTTTCGATGGGCAAGTCTCGCACATCCAAGGGAACTCGCGCTAGGCGTGAAGGTGCTTCAGTTGCGGAGGGATATTTGCCGCAAATTTGACACGGTTTGCCCAAATGAGGCCGGCCGCGGAAAATCGGCAAACCAGCGATCGGCAAAACGGGTCAACAAACCCGCCACCATCAAGCTCAAACTGATGTCGTAGAAAGCGTCGGGCCGGTGGGGCCCGGAAATGCGCGCCAGCGCCATGATAGAATAGCAAAGCCAGAAATAGCCCGTCGCAGCCGCCAATAAGGCCCGGCGGGCTTTCTCGACAACTGGCCGGCGGTTCAACCGTGCCAAGGGCGCGACAGTCAGAGCCATCACGGTGACCACGATCCCGCCGAAGACGACCATCAAGGCAGCGCCGGCCGACGGGCTGATGACATGGGGCAGGAAAACCGAAAGCAGGTAGATGCCGTAACTGGCGCAAAAGCCCCACACCAGCCTGCGGCTCAAATCCGGTGGCGCCTCGAAGCCGGAAGCGAAGCGCGCCGTTATCCGACAAACCGGACCGCCCACAAGGCTCAGGAAGAAAGCGAAGAAGGCATAGCGCCAGGCCAACTGGCTCGCCAGGCGAAAGCCGTTGTCGGAAAAATCCCGCGAGGCCAGGGCCCACACCACCACGCTCGCGCTTCCAAGCGCGATCGCGCCAACCAACGGAGTGAGAAGGAGTTTCAGGCGGGGAACCCGGACTTGCCCCAGCAGGGCGGTATTGTCGAGGGCCACCATTCGTACAAAATCCGGCAAAGGCTGCTGGAGAAGAACGCGCCAACCCGCCGAAAAGTGCCAATTGTCAGCGCTGCAGCGCCACCGCGTACCCTTCCACCGGCTGGCCGGCTTCCCGGCGCGGCTCGGCGGCCACCAGGCCCGCGACGCCAAAGCCCGCCCCTTCGGCGCGCGAACGCAGATAGGTCTCGCTGTGACGCCAGCGGCGCTTGGGGCCCAGTTCAAAATCCGCGCCGGAGGCTTTCTCCACCGTGAACAGAAAATACCCGTCGCCGCGAAGACGCGCATGGGCGGAGTCAAACACGCGCCCCAAATCGCCCAGATACACCAGCGTATCGGCGGCCAGGATCAAGTCGTAACAGGGTCCAGGCGCGGCAAGCGCCGATTCCAGGTCGGCAACCTCCAGCCGGTCGTAAATGCTGCGCGCCCGCGCTTTGGCGATCATGGCGGGCGACAGGTCGACGCCATCCAATCGGGCCGCCATAGGTTTGAAGGCCATGCCGGCCAATCCGGTGCCGCAGCCGAGATCAAGCACGGACATTTGCGCGCGTCCCGGCATTACCATGCCGGCCAAGCCCAGCAGGATCTGGGGCGCGGCATAGGCCAGCTGCTCGATCATGCGCTGGTCGTAATCGGCGGAGAACTGGTCGAACAGGTGGCGGACATAACCGGGATCGGAGCGCGAAGCGTGTTTGATGGCTTCGCAGGCCGCGATCATATCCGGCGGCGGGTTGTCCAAGGCCCGCAGCTGCTCCAGCGCCTTGTCGGCTTCGCCGGCCTTGAGCCAGGCCAGGCCGATCAACTCCCGCGCCCGCGCCAGGTCCGGGTCCAGCCGCAAGGCGCGTTGCAGCTCGGCGATGGCGGTGGGCAAGGCGTCGGCCGCCAGCAAGGCCTCTCCCAAAGCCAGCACCGCGACCGCAACCTGGGGATTGAGCGATACCGCCTCGCGCGCCTCTGCCAGCGCCGCCTCGACGTCGCCCATCACCAGCAGCGCCTTCACCAGCGTCAACCGCGCCAGCAATCCGCCGCGGCCGGCCTGTAGCCGAGTCTCCAGAGCGCGCACGGCCTCCTGAGCCCTCCCCGATGCGATCAACGCCTCGGCGGCCGCGATCGGATCATCCTCAAGCAAGCAGGCAAAGCCCGTTGTTCAGCACCACCGTGCCGGGCCGCTCCTTGACCGAGGCGCGATAGGAAATTGTGCTGCCGTCCTGCCACAACTCCACCACCAGCGTTTCGCCCGGAAACACGGGCTTGGAAAACCGCACGTCGAACTGGCGGATGCGTTCGGGCTGGTATTGGGCAAGGGTCGACAGCACGGCGCGGCAAGCAGTGCCATAGGAACACAGGCCGTGCAGGATGGGACGGGGAAATCCCACCAGCTTGGCGAAGGCGGGATCGCGATGCAGCGGATTGCGGTCGCCGGAGAGGGCATAGAGCAAGGCCTGGTCCGGCCTGGTATCGCATTCCCGGACCAGATCGGGGGCACGTTCAGGAATGGCATGCAAGGGCGGTCCGCCATCCGGCGCACCGCCGAAGCCGCCATCGCCGCGCGCGAAGATGGAAGACACAATGGTGAACAGCTTTTCGCCGCTCGCCGCCTCGCGCGTCACGCGTTCCTGCACCAACACGGCACCCTTGCCTTCACCTTTGTCCAGGATCGCAAGCATGCGCTCGTCGGAAATTACTTCGCATTTGGGCGGCAAGGGCTTGTGGATGGTGATGCGGCGTTCGCCATCCACCACCAGCGCGAAATTGACGGCGGACTTTTGCGGCATGCGCTGGCGCTCGGGAGGCGCCTCGCCGCGATTGATGACGCTGGCGAATGTGGGCAAGACCTTGAGCCCGTTATTCTCATAAACGAAAGGCAGTTCCTTTTCGTCCAGCGGATCGCGCCCCATGCCGACGCCCAGGGCATAGAGGATCACATCCTTTTTGTCATAACGGGCAGCCAGTCCGGTGGCGCCGGACTGCATCATATCGTCATAGTCGATGGGCATCAGATTCTCGCGCGTAACTCTGGCCTCAGACTAAGGCCTATGCTGGTATGAATGCCATGACTATGCCGGCCCCCTCTTCCGCGCCGCCGCCAAATTATGCCCCTCAGCAGCGCAGCAATGGCTGCCTGTGGGGCTGCCTGATCCTGTTGCTGATCTTCCTGCTGCCGCCGGTTCTGCTGGGCGGCTATGGCGCCTGGTTCCTGTATGACGGCTATCGCCGCAATCCCGTCTTGCGGGTGGTGGGCGAACTGGTGCGCGAAGACGGCTTGGCCCGGCAAGCCCTGGGCCCCGGCGCGGTGGTGGCGGGAGTGGAAGGCGATGTCTTTTCCTGGGTGCCGGGCAAAAGCACCGACAGTTACCAAGTCCTGCTGGAAGGTCCCAAGGGCGAGGGCCATCTCGCGGTCACGGCGCATCATTCCGCCTTCGGCCCGCCTGCCTTGGACAGCGCCATCCTGACCGGGCCCGACGGTCGCCGCTACGACCTGATAAACCACCGGCAATTGCCGGACGATGGCACGGCACGGCCGGACAATACGATTTAGGCGACGATGATGTGGGCTGACCCATCGCCCGCAGAATGCGTCAGCGGGATGCCGTTTTTCTCGATGCAGGCGCGGGCGGTGTCGTAACCTTCCTGGATTGCCTTGTCGAATTTCTTCCAATCGCGCAATTGGATGTCGGGCATGGGAGGCTCGATCAGGTAATCGCATTGCTCGCGCACGATGCGGCGCTGGGCTTCAGAGCCCACTGTGCCCGACCGCATCAGGATGGAAATGATCGAGGGATTGCCGCGCATGCGTTGGCCGAACAGCCACCACCAGGGCCGTTCGCCATAGCGGGTGTCCCGGGCCTGCAAATCCACCTCGCCGGTAATGTCGCACGCGATGATGGGCCCTGCCCCACCGGCCTGCTCGCGCATGACATCGACAGGCAGGTTGTTCATCACCCCGCCATCCACCAGCAAATGGCCATGATGGGTGACGGGGGGGAGGATGCCCGGCAGCGCCACGCTGGCCCTGAGCGCCCGCCACAACTTTCCCTCGCGGTGAATGTGGATTCGGCCGGTGGTGAGATCGGAAGACACCGCGAAGAAAGGCAGCGGCAGTTCTTCGATGCAAACCTCGTCGAAATGCTCGCGCAATCTATTGCTGACCTTCTTGCCCTTTACCAGTGCGATCAGCGGCAAGGTCCAGTCCGAAAGCGGATTGTCGTCCACGAAAACCGCGCGCATGCGGTCGCGCATCTCTTCCAGGCTCCATTCGCGGGCAATGCCGGCGGCGATGATGGCGCCCATGGACGTGCCGCCCAATTGGTCGAAAGGAACGCCGGCTTCCTTCAGCGCCTTGATGATGCCGATATGGGCAAAGCCCCGCGCCCCGCCACCCGCCAGCACCAAACCCACGGCGCGGCCGGCAATGAAGCGGGCAACCCGCGCCACGTCCGCCTGGTGACCGGCGCGCAGGTGATAATGGTTGGAGAACAAGCCGCCGCGCACGGAAAAATGCTCCGGCAGCACGGCACTGGCGCCGTCGGGATGCAGCAACAGCAATTCCGGTGCGCCCGAAGCGCGCTCCTTGAAGGCCGGCAGGTCAAGCGGCGCCAGCGGCAAGGGATGGTTGGCGCGCGCCAGGAGAAAGATACGGTCCGCCTGGCGCAGGCAAAGATGGGTCCAGGGGCTGTCCGGCGCGTCCCCGCGATAAAAGACGATGTCATGCGCCTGCTCGAAACTGTTGAACCATTCCGCCGTCTGGTCGCCGGACCCGGCATCCAGTACGGCGGCGCGCCGACCCATGCCCGCCAGGGCATTGGTCAGACGCTGGGCGATGGGCACTTCGCTTAAGCCTTCATGGAGCGGCACGATGGCAAAAGTCTTGGGCTGGGATTTTGGGCTGCGGCCGCGATTGGCGTCCTTCAGCCGCTTCACCAGCATCTGCATCAAATTCATCATCACCCGCGGATGGCGGGCGATCAGGGCTTCGAAGCCGTCAGGACTGATACGCAGCAGTTCGGTGTCGCGCAACGCCACCAGCTGGGCGGAATGATTGCTGGAGCCGGCGATCAGCGACATCTCGCCCACCGTCTCGCCGGCCGGTATCAGCGCCACCATATGGCGCTGGCCCTGTTCGTCGCAGACAAAGACACCCAGGCTGCCCGTCACCACCAGGAACAGGGCTGCGCGATTTTCGCCGTCGCGCTCCAAGAGCGTGCCGCCGGGAAGCGCGAACCAGTTGGCTTCGGAAAGCAGGTTGCGCAGCGCCGCATCGCCCACATTTTCCAGCAGCGCAAAGCTTTTCAGCCGCTCATGCAGCTCTTCGGGATAGACGGTTTGCTGACCGATCCGAAAGGAGGACAGGAACGCCATGCGAATCATTTACCCCAACCCTGTCGGACTCACCAAGCTGTCCAGCCGCCATCCACCGCCAGGCTGGCCCCCGTCATGAAAGAGGAGGCCGGTGCCGCGAGGAACAGCAGAGGCCCGTCGATTTCGGCCGCGGCCCCGATGCGGCCCAGCATGGTGCGCGCGGCCAGGCGCTCTTCCAGGCCGGGCGGCATTTTGCCCGGCTGGGGGAATGGGCCGGGCACCAGGGCGTTAACGCGGACCTTCTTCGGGCCCAGTTCGGCGGCCAGGTGGCGGGTGAGTTGTTCCAGCCCCGCCTTGGCGGGACCGTAGTGGAAGGGACTTTGCTGTCCTGGCATGTCGTACAGCCGGGCGTCGGGGGAAACCCTGCCATACATGGACGAGACGTTGATCACACTGGCGTCCCCTGACGCCGATACCGCTTGTTGCAGCGCGGGCAGCGCGGCGCGCACCGATTCGAAGGCCGCCGTCACGGTGGCGGCGTAGGTGGCGGCAAAGTCGGCTGGCTGGAGCTCGGCAAAAGACTTCGCCTCCAGGAATCCGATGTTGTTGACCAGCACGTCGAGGCGCTTCAGCCCGCCGAAAAATCCGCGAATCTGGCTCACGTCATGGGCGTCGAAGGGAACCGCCTCTACCGAAAGCCCCTGCGACCTAAGGTCTTCCGCAAATGCGTTCAAAGCCTGGGCCTCGCGTCCGTTGACCAGGACATGCGCGCCCGCATCCGCCAGCGCCCGCGTCATGGCCTGTCCCAAATGGCCACGGCCGCCGGAAACAAAGGCGATTTTGCCGTCCAGACGGAACATATGCCGCGTCATGAAAATCGCCCGAACCTGCTATCAAGCGTCCGGCACCCTGCCAGCACCGGGTAAACAACTATTTACGATGCCAACAATCGATTGTTGCAACGCAGCATAGCCTTCCCTGATCGCCTTATTGGAAACAGCCCTTTGCCACAGTAAAGTTGCAAACACGCGCACAATAAGACACCCAGCAGGGGTCTTCTTCCCCGGCCCCCGGGCCGCTTCACAAAGGACGACGTTCCATGACCAGCAAATTCCTCCTCGCCGCAGCTTCGGCGGCCATCCTGCTTGGAGTTGCTTCCACCGCCATGGCGGCCGAAGCCGCAAAGGGGCCCAAGCCCACGGCTGCCGTGCTGAAGAACCTCCAGGCCGCGCAAACCGCGAACAACAAGAAGGATTTTCCGGCGGCACTGGCCGCGATCGATGCTGCCAAGAAGGTTTCGGATCGCACGCCCTATGACGATTATTTGATCGCCCGCTTCGCCACCAGCATCCATATCGGCATGCAGGACCTGGATGCCGCTGACGTGGATGCCGAAGCTGCTGCGGATCTCGACCCCTCGGCCATTCCCGACACTGAAAAGCCCGCCGTCTACAACACGGCGATGCAGCTGGCGCTGAGAGGCAAGCATACCGACAAGGCCGTCAAATATGCCAAGGCTTACCTGGCCACCACGCCTCCCCCGACCGGCAAGGACCTGGAGACCGTGGTCATGGCGCTCTACCAAGGCGGCGATTATGCCGGCGCCACTGCGCTGGCCCAAAAGAACATCGACGCCGCCATCGCCGCGAACCAGAAACCGCCGCGCAACGATCTCGACGTTATCCTGGCTTCGCAGGTCAAGCAGAAGGACGAAGTCGGCGCCGAAAAGACGCTGGAGACCCTGGTCGCCAACTACAACATGCCCGACGACTGGAACCAGATCATGGGCGTGGCGCTCACCACCAAGGGCATGCGCGATGTCGATTATGTCTATATGGGCCGGCTGATGTTCCTGCAGGGCGGCAAAATCACCCCCAGCGACGCCTCGCTGATCGGGGCCACTGCCTCCCGGTTGGGCTTTTTGGGTGAAGCGGCACAAGCCCAGAAATTGGGCGGTACCGGTTTCGCCGATCCCGGCCCCAAGATCGAAGCCGACAAAAAGACCTTCGCCCAGCAAGTTGCCGCCGGTCCGAAGCAGAACGGCGTCTACAATGTGAAGACTGCCGAAGCGGCCTATGGCTATGGCATGTATCCCGAAGCCGAGGCCCTGGCCAAAGCCGCCAAGGAAAAGGGCGGCGTGCAGGATTCCACCGAGCCGGACATGGTTCTTGGCATGGCACAGGCGGCGCAGAACAAGTATGCCGACGCCGCCCAGACTTTTGGTGCGATCAACCAGTCCAATCCGGCCTCGGCCCGCGTTGCACGCCTTTGGGGTTATTACGCCAAGGTGAAAGCCAACCCCGCCGCCAACTGACGTCATGAACGATAACGGGGTGCGACGGTGTCGCGCCCCGTTTCCTTTGCGATAGGACGCGCGCATGAACTTGGTGGCGGGCTTCGCGCCATTCATCCTGTTCACCATCCTGTCGCGACTGTCGGTCGACCTTTCCTTGTGGATCGCTTTCGCCACCGCATTCGTCGTCACCATCCGTGATTTTGTCGAAAGTCCCTCGCTGCGGCTGTTGGACGCCGGAAGCCTGGCTTTGTTCGCGCTGCTGGCCCTGGGACGCGGTTTCCTGGATCCCAATCTTTCGCTGGCGGCGGTTCGCTTCATCGCCACACTGTCGCTGTTCCTGCTTTTGGGACTGCCGCTCTTGCTCAAACGGCCATTTTCCGTGGACTATGCCAGGCTCGATCCGCGCGAAGCCGGCTGGCCGCCCTCCCTGTTCCTGCGGGTGAACAACCTGGTTTCCGCAGCTTGGACGGCAGCCTTTGCCGTCATGGCGGCCGCCGACGGCGCGGTCACTTTCGATTCGGGATTGCCGCTTTATGGCAGCATCGCCATCAGCCTGGTGGTGCTGGCCGCCGCCATCACCTTCACCTTGCGCTATCCGGCCCTGGCCGCGAAGCGGCTGGGCAGTTAGGCTGGCGCAAGGGAGATCGCATGAAACAGGCAGTGATTGTCTCGACGGCCCGCACGGGCCTGGCGAAATCGGTTCGCGGCGGCTTCAATGAGACCCATGGCGCGGTCATGGCGGGACATGCCGTCAAGCACGCGATCGCGCGCGCCGGCCTCGAGCCGGGCAGCATCGAGGATGTCTATATCGGCTGTGGCTTTCCCGAAGGCGCCACCGGCAACAATATCGCCCGGGAAAGTGCGATCTGGGCGGGATGTCCGGTCACGACATCGGGCGTCACCATCAACCGCTACTGCTCGAGCGGATTGAACGCCATCGCCATGGCCGCGCAGCAGATCATGACCGACGGCACCGATATTGCGGTGGGCGGCGGCGTGGAATCCATCTCGCTGGTGCAGATGGGCGGGATCAACCTCAAGCATTTCACCGAAGAGCACCTGCTCCAGGTCAAGCCCGCTTTGTGGATGACCATGATCGAAACGGCGGAGATCGTGGCGGAACGTTATGGCATCAGCCGCGAGCGCCAGGACCAGTATGCCCTGCAAAGCCAGCAGCGCACCGCGGCGGCACAGGCCGGCGGAAAATACCAGGACGAGATCGTGCCGCTCGCGACCAAAATGAAGAAAGTGGACAAGGCAACGGGTGCCGAAAGCATGGTGGATTTCACGGTCTCGCGCGATGAGTGCAACCGTCCCGACACCACGCTGGAAGGATTGGCGGCGCTCAAGCCGGTCCATGCCGGCGGTCAGCAAGTGGCACAGGGAAAATACATCACCGCCGGCAACGCCTCGCAATTCGCCGATGGCGCCAGCGCCTGTGTGCTGATGAGCGAAGCGATGGCCGCCAAGAGAAACCTTAAACCGCTGGGCATTTTCCGGGGATTCGCGGTGGCGGGGGTGGAACCCGACGAAATGGGCATCGGCCCCATCCTGGCAGTGCCCCGGCTTTTGTCGCGCCAGGGCCTCACGGTCGGCGACATCGACTTGTGGGAGTTGAACGAAGCCTTCGCCAGCCAGACCCTGTATTGCATGGACAAGCTCGGGCTCGATCCCGGCAAGACCAATGTCAATGGCGGCGCGATCTCCATCGGTCACCCTTACGGCATGACCGGTGCGCGGCTGACGGGCCACATTTTGATCGAGGGGCGGCGGCGCGGCGCCAAGTTCGGCGTCGTCACCATGTGCATCGGTGGCGGCATGGGCGCGGCCGGCCTGTTCGAGATTCTGCCGGCCTGACCATGAAACGTCTCGGCCTCATTCTTTCGGCCGTGCTGCTGCTTGCGGGCTGTTCGGTTTTCGACTCCGCCAGCCCTCCGGCGCGGCCTTTGCCTCCCGACCCCAAGACCCAGATGGGCGCCCTGGAGACCCGCATCGCCGTCCTGGTCGAAGAGCAACGCCACAAGCTCGATCCCCAGGCCAGGCCGCTGGCGATGGATGTGGAACTGTCCCGAATAGCCCGCGCCCGGGCCAGCGACATGGCCGCCAAGAATTACCTGGCGCATGCCGCGCCCAATGGTGACACCTCCGCCTCGCTGCTGATGCGGGCGGATGCCCAGTGGCAGGGCCTGTTGGGCGAAAACCTCGCGGCACAGCATTACACCCGGGAAGGGGGAGTCGCGGTGGAGGTCTTTGCCCAGCGTTTCCTCGACGAGTGGCTGAAAAGCCCGCCGCACCGGGACAATATGATTTTCGCCAACTACGACCATGCCGGCGTGGGGGCCGCGGTGAATGGCGATACCGTTTATGTCGCGGTGCTGTTTTCCACCGATATGGGCCTGAAGCCCCGAACGGACGGTAATCCGGCCAATGCCGTCACAAGCTGGGAAAGCCCGGCGGCGGCGGCCGGGGCTCCTGTTCCCAAGAACGATCCCCCCCGGTTACGCGGTTCCGAAGGGGCGCGCTGAGCCCGGTCCGGTAGGCGCAAGTATCTGTGCATGACTGTCCGCGCGGGTGCCTGGCTACTGCTCGTATCGTCAACATTCCTTTACACAATATTTTGACCCCGATACCTTCTGTCGTGGGAGCATGGGTGCACTGATTCGAGATGCGGGCAGAACTCCCTTGGAACGTCGCCGGTATTCCGCCTGAGGCGCGGGAGGCTGCGCGGGCGGCTGCTCGGCGGGAGGGGCTGTCTGTCGGCGAATGGCTTACGCGGCACATCCTGCATGATTTTTCCGAAGTGGGAGACGAGACCTCAAGGTCCCTTCAAGGTCCCCCAGCTTTGGGGGGCGAGACACCGGACGACGGGACTGGATCTGGCAGTGCCGACAGCGAGGCGACCCGGGCGGGAGAAGCGGGACCCGATGACGCCTGGCGCCGGGTCGAGGAACAGTTGCGCGGCCTTGGCCGGCGGCTGGACACCAGCGAGCGCAGCCACAATGACAGCAATCGCTTCCTGTCGCGCACCGCGCAGGAAATGAACGCCAACGCGCGCGAGCAGGCGCAAGCGTTTGACCAGCTGGGCCACACGCTGGGCAGCTTGCGCGAAAGACTGGAGCGCCTGGAACGCACCGCGCCGGGCAACAACATCCGCGAGGCGATCAAGGCGCTGCATCTCGGCTTGTCGCGGCTGGCCGACCAGCTGACCGTCACCGCCGGCAAATCCGCCGGTCAATTGGCCGAGGTGATGGGCAATGTCGAGAAGCTTGCCGTCCATATCGGCAAGGTCCGGGAAGATAGCGACAGTGCCGCCCGTTTGTTGAACCAGCGCATCGACCTGGCCCAAGACGAACTCGCGCAGCGCTTGCAGGACGGCGAGAAGAGTTTGGCAGCCCGCCTGTCCGCGGCTGAGAAAACCACGCTGTTCAACACCAATGCGCTGGACCACGCCTTGGAGAAGATCGAGGCGGCCGCCACCGCGCGCGCCGCAGAGTTGGCCGAAAACCACCGGCGCGCCTCGCAGCAGGAAGAAATCCTCCGCGAATTGAAGGACGGTCTGGCGCAGCTGGAGGCCCGCCTGCCCGGCCTGAAGCTGGAATCGCGACTAAACGGAATCGAAAGATCCATCGGAGGCCTGAAGGAGGCGGTCGCGCAGCGCGATCCCGCGCTGGCCTTCGGAGTCACGGTGCAGGACCTGGCGCAGCGGCTGGAAAGACTGGAAAGAGACCAAGCCGGCCTCAGCGAAGCGTTGCACATGACGCCGGCGGAGGATGCGGCCGCCTCCCAATTTCCGCACGCCTCTTTGGAACCGCTCGTCGAGGTGCCGCCCGAACCGCACATCGTTGCGCCGGATTTGCCCCAAGGGGAAATGCCGGCAGGCGAGGCGCTCCAGCCGCCAGAGGCGACCGAACAAGACATCGCCATGCCTGCATTCTTTTTTGCATCGGAACCCGAAGAGCCTGTCCCGCAAGAGGACGCTCTCGAAGACCGGCAGATGGCATTCGCGCCGCGAGATTACGCTGTCATTCCACAGGCCCAGGCGGAAGAAGATGAGCCCGACATCCTGTTCCAGGAAGTCATTGTGGAATCCAATCCGGACGCGTTGTTGGCCGAAGCTCGCCGCTCCGCCCAAGCGGCGTTGGAAAGAGCGGAAGGCGAGCGCATTTTTCGTCGGCCCTCCTTTCATGCGGGCGAAGTCGCGACGGACGACGAAGAAAGCCCGAAGCCGCGCTATTGGATCCCCCTGGCGGCCGTCCTGGTGCTGGCCATCGTGGCCAGCGCAGCGCTGGTCTTGAGCCAGCGTGCCAAAAGGCTTGGGGAGGAACTGGCCGCCTCCAATCCCCTTGCCGAGAAGATCCCGGTTCTGCCGATGCTCCCGCCCGGCAAGCCAATGGTCGCGCCTGCGGCCGGGGCACCTGCGAGCGAGCCAGACGGCGACCAGACGGCGGAGATACCGCCCACGGCCCGCAAGGTCGAACACGCAACCCTGTCGGCGGATGCGAACCAGCCTGCCGCCATCGCCGCGCCGGACGCGCCCAAGAACGTCAACCGCAAGACCATCGCCTCCGCCGGCGCCGACCGCGTGGTTCAGCTGGCCACGGCCGGAAATCCGGTCGCGCTGACCATCCTCGGGCTCAAGGCACTGGAAGGCACGTCAAGCGCCCCAGCCAATCTCCCGGACGCGGTCAAATTCCTCACCCAGGCCGCGGACAAGGGCCAGGCGGTGGCCCAATACCGGCTGGGGACCCTGTATGAGCGCGGCCAGGGCGTTGCAACCGATTCCGCAAAGGCCATGCATTTGTATGAACTGGCGGCCGACCAGGGCAACCGCAAAGCCATGCACAATCTCGCCGTGGCCTATGCCAGCGGACCGGCGGGAAAAAGAAACATGACGCTGGCGGCGCGCTGGTTCGCCAAGGCGGCCGCACTGGGGTTGGCGGACTCCCAGTTCAATCTGGCGGTCCTTTGCGAGCGCGGCGAAGGGGTGCCGCAAAGCCTGCCCGACGCCTACAAATGGTACGCCGTCGCGGCACTGACCGGCGATGGCGAAGCCAAGGCGCGCATGGGCGTGCTGGATACGCAGCTGAGCGAATCCGACAGGGCCGCAGCCAACAAATCGGCGGCGAGTTTCCATGCTTCGCCGCTGATCCGCAGCGTCAACGTGCCGCCCGAGCCCGCCGACCTCGGCGGCTGACATTCCGCTGATTCAATAAGACTTTTTGCGTTGACCCGATGCGTAGGCGCGCGCATGGTCGCTATTACGCGCCGCGCCGCCGAGTTGGTTGATGGAAATATATCTTCCCGTCGCAGAAATGTCCGTCAACTGGCTGGTCCTGGTCGCGCTCGGCACCGGCGTCGGTTTCCTGTCCGGCATGTTTGGGGTTGGCGGCGGATTCTTGATGACACCGCTTTTGGTGTTCACCGGCATCCCATCGACCGTGGCGGTGGCGACCACTCTCTCCCATGTCACGGCGTCCTCCATGTCGGGGGCGCTGGCGCAATGGCGCAAGCGCGCCATCGATTTCACCATGGCCGGCGTGATGCTGGTGGGCGGTATCGGGGGCACGCTGTTCGGCGTCTGGTTGTTCGCGCTGATGCGCCGGCAAGGCCAGATGGACCTGATCGTGGCGCTGACTTATGTGCTGATGCTGGGCAGCATCGGCACCATCATGCTGCGCGAGAGTCTCGCAGCGCTAAGAGCCTATCGCAGCGGCGCCACGGTCAGCAGGCGGCCGGTCAATCGCGGCTGGATCCAGGCCTTGCCGTTCAAGATGCGGTTCCGCCAGTCGCGCCTGTACATCAGTGTGCTGCCGCCCATCGCCATCGGCTTCGCGGTGGGCGCGTTGAGCGCGATCATGGGTATCGGCGGCGGCTTTATCGTGGTTCCGGCCATGATCTACCTCTTGCGCATGCCGACCAAGGTGGTGATGGGCACTTCCTTGGTTCAGATCATCGCCGTGACGTCCATCACCACGGTGCTGCAAGCCACCAGCAATTACGCCGTGGACATTGTGCTGGCGCTGCTGCTGATCTCAGGCGGGGTTGTGGGCGCGCAGCTGGGAGTGCGGGCCGGCGCCAAGCTGCGGGGCGAGCAGCTGCGCCTGTTGCTGGCGCTCTTGGTGCTGGCGTTTGCGGTAGTTTTTTTGTAGCAGCTGATCGTCACCCCCGCCGATCTCTTCTCCTTGTCCGAGGCGGCGCCATGAAACGCGCGGTGCTGGCGGCGTTGCTTCTGTTTGCCGTTCCGGCGCACG
>Ga0157378_10002674_pt1 | contig 15872 bp, 12 predicted proteins | sample M65metaG_FD_115309 | JGI IMG/M metagenome (GOLD analysis project Ga0157378, IMG submission 115309) | Miscanthus rhizosphere microbial communities from Kellogg Biological Station, Michigan, USA - M6-5 metaG | ecosystem: Host-associated > Plants > Roots > Rhizosphere > Soil | place: USA: Michigan...
CAGCAAGCGATCGCGCGCCGGTTCAGGACCTGGCAGGACTACGGACGGGATGTCATCGTAGCGCTGGCAAACGAACGCGCTCGTGTATTCCAGGTCACTGCCGACGTCAGCCTTTCGGACCCCGACGCGCTCTACCGCGCGATGCCAAATCTGAAGCCGCGGCCACTGCTTTCGGTTTGCATATCGACCTACAACCGTGCGGCCTGGCTTTCGTTGAGCCTCAAGAACCTTCAGCGGCTCCTCCCAACACCGCTGCCTGAGGTCGAGATCCTAGTCTGCGATAACACTTCCACCGATTCGACTCCCGATGTCGTCCAGCCATTTCTGGGCCGAGCGGACTTTCGCTACGTGCGAAACGACGAGAACGTCGGCATGCTAGGCAACCTCCGGGTCACCGCGAACCATGCTCGCGGCCAGTACGTCTGGATCCTCGGCGACGACGATCTGCTGAAGCAAGGCAGCATCGAACGGGTGCTGGATGCGCTTAGGCGCAATCCGCGAGTGGCGCTTGTCTACCTCAACTACGCCTACACCCGCGAGGAGAGGGCCGAACGCGTCGTTGATCTGGTGCGCTTCCTCGAAGAGTCGACCCCGATCGTTGAGCCGAGCGACGACATCGTCGGCACCGTCCGCGACGTGTGCACGTGTTCGGAGAACTTCTTCACTGCGATCTATTGCCTGGTGTTTCGGCGCGACCACGCGATACGCGCCTATTCGCAGAACACTTCTGGCAGGCCCTTCTCTACGATGCTGACCTGCATTCCGACAACCCACTACGTGCTGAACTTCATGATGAACGAGTCAGCCTACTGGGTCGGCATCCCTCAGCTGGTTGTCAATATGAATGTTTCTTGGATGCGCTACGCTCCGCTGTGGATACTCGAGCGCTTGCCCGAGGTGTTCGATCTCGCCGAGAAACTCGGCGCCGATCCCGACAAGATCGATCGTTGGCGAGTTCACAACATACCGGGTGTCGTCCACTTCTTCGAGAAGATTCTTTCCGACGATCCGGAAGGCAATGCTGCCTATGTCTCTGTGCCCCGACTTCTGAACAGCTTTAAGCACCTGCCGGAGTTCCAGGAGCCCGCGAAGACCCTCAAGGCTCTGTACCGAAAGGCCCACGAAGCAAGGAACCCGTTGGCGCCTGACGCTCCTGATCTGGTGTTCTCGGCCTTCAACTAACGTATCGTCATGGAGAAATGCATGAGCTCCTATCGAGCCATTGCCCAATGCAGGATTGCGCCGAGCAATCATCTGGTTTCGGTTCTCAACCTTGGGCACCAAGCCCTTACGGGCGTATTCCCTCGCAGCTCAGAAGAGCTCGTCACCGCGGGTCCACTCGAACTCGTCTGGTGCCCCGACAGCGGCCTGCTGCAACTTCGGCATTCGTACGATGCCGGCGAGATGTATGGCGAGAACTACGGGTATCGCTCGGGCCTGAACCAGTCGATGGTGAATCATCTGACCGACAAGGTTTCTTACCTCGAGCGATTGGCTCACTTGCGCGCTGGCGATGTCGTAGTTGACATCGGAAGCAACGACTGCACGACGCTGAAGGCTTATTCGACGCCAGGCCTGCGACGCATTGGCATCGATCCGACGGGACGGAAGTTCGCTCAGTACTATCCATCCGACATCGCGATGGTGCCGGAGTTCTTTTCGTCAGCTGCTTATCGCTCTGTCGAGTCGAAGCCAGCGCGCTTGGTCACCTCGATTGCCATGTTCTATGACCTCGACAACCCGATCGAGTTTGCTCGTCAAATCGAGTCAATCCTGGCAGATGATGGAATCTGGCATTTCGAGCAAAGCTACATGCCGTCGATGCTCCGCCTAAACTCCTACGACACGATTTGCCACGAGCATCTCGAGTACTACTCGCTCGCGGTCGTCAAGCGGATTCTTGATGCCTCCGGGCTTCGCCTAGTCGATGTCGTCATGAATTCCGTCAACGGTGGCAGCTTTGCGGTGTCTGCCGCGAAGGCAACAAACCGATCGGTCTCGACAAACCATGCTGTCGTCGAGTGGCTGCTGGAGCAGGAAGAGCGCATGGGCCTGAACACACCCAAGCCCTACCGCGACTTCGAAGAGCGGGTGTTCCGCCATCGCGACGATTTGGCGCGCTTGATTCGTACCCTCAATTCAGACAGTAAAACGGTCCTCGGCTATGGCGCTTCCACGAAAGGCAATGTCGTGCTGCAGTTCTGCCGGTTCACCGCAAGCGACATTCCGGCGATCGCTGAGGTCAATACAGAGAAGTTCGGTCGCGTGACACCAGGGTCACACATTCCAATCGTCTCGGAAGCAGACGCGAAACGCATGCAACCGGACTACTTCCTCGTACTGCCATGGCACTTCAAGGAAGGTATTCTGCGGCGCGAGAAGGAATATCTAGCTCGCGGCGGTCGCTTCATCTTCCCGTTCCCAGAGATCGAAATCATCTGATACCTTGGCTGTCGCGTCGGCACAGCACTGGGTTGATCATTCTCTCCTCTTGATAAGTCAAACCAATGAAGTCTGCAGTTGTTACCGGGGTCACCGGGCAGGATGGCGCGTATCTCACCGAGCTGCTGCTGGAGCGCGGCTACACCGTGTTCGGGACTTTCCGCAGAACCAGCTCCGTAAGTTTCTGGCGATTGGACGAGCTCGGACTAACCAATCATCCGAATTTGCACCTGGTCGAGTTTGACCTGACCGACCTCGGAACCTGCATCCGCCTGCTGGAGAGGGCGCAGCCGCAAGAGGTCTACAACCTCGCCGCTCAAAGCTTTGTCGGTGTGTCGTTCGAGCAGCCCATCACTACCGGTGAGATCACCGGAATCGGTGCTCTCAATCTGCTCGAGGCAGTCAGAATAGTTGACCGTGGTATTCGCTTCTACCAAGCCAGTACTTCGGAAATGTTCGGGAAGGCACAGACGATTCCCCAAAACGAGTTGACCCCGTTCTATCCCCGCAGTCCCTATGGTGTGGCAAAGCTCTACGCCCACTGGATGACGATCAACTACCGTGAGAGCTATGGCATCTTTGGATGCAGCGGCATTCTGTTCAACCACGAGTCGCCGCTCCGCGGTTTGGAGTTCGTGACTCGAAAGATCACCGATGCCATGGCCAGAATCAAGTTGGGCACACTCGACCTTCTCGAGCTCGGGAATCTCGACGCCAAGCGCGACTGGGGCTACGCGAAAGAGTATGTGAGCGGCATGTGGCGAATGCTCCAGGCGGAGCAGCCCGACACCTATGTACTGTCGACGAATCGGACACAGACTGTGCGTGACTTCGTTGCCCTGGCTGCCAGTCTCGCCGGATTCGACTTGGTGTTTCGCGGGGCGGCCGAGCAAGAGATCGGCATTGATGCCCGAACTGGGCGGACCCTTGTTCGAGTCAATCCCAAGTTCTATCGTCCGGCAGAGGTCGATCTGCTGATTGGCAATTCCGAGAAGGCGGCGAGGCTGCTCGACTGGACCCCGACAACCAGCCTCGAGGAACTTTGCCAGATGATGCTCGCGGCGGATCTCCGACGCCAGTCTGCTGTTCCGGCAAGCAACGTCGGAGCAAAGTACAACGGAGCGAAGTAGTTGATTCCGCACAGGCCTTGCTTGCCCGACCCAGGGGTCGGCGGCATATAGAACCGATGAATTCGCGGGTCCTCGTCACCGGGATCGATGGCTTTACCGGCCGCTACTTGGCGCCGGCACTGCGTGTCGCTGGCTACGAAGTTCACGGGATGGTCGCACACACAAGACCGGCTGGCGTCGACGGTGCCCAGGTCCTACATCAGTGCGACCTGCTGGATGAGGAACGCGTGCTCGAAACCGTCGAGGCCGTTCAGCCGAAAGCCGTCGTGCACCTGGCCGCCGTCTCTTTCGTCGGTCATGGTGACATCGACGCCATGTATCGGGTCAATGTGCTCGGCACGCGGCACCTCCTTCAGGCGCTGGCGAAGCCGACCGCCGCTCCGGTATGCGTGCTGCTCGCGAGCAGCGCGAACGTCTACGGGAACAGTACCGAAGGCGTCATGAATGAGTCAACTCCCCCCGCGCCGGCGAACGACTACGCAGTGAGCAAGTTGGCGATGGAGTATCTTGCCCGCCTCTATTCCGATACGCTCCCGATCGTCATCGTCCGGCCCTTCAACTACACGGGGGTTGGACAAGCACATTCTTTCCTGCTGCCAAAGATCGTCGAGCATGTCCGCCGAGGCGCTCACACGATAGAGCTCGGAAATCTGGACGTTGCGCGAGACTTCTCCGACGTGAGAACAGTGACCCAGGCGTACATACGCCTGCTTTCGTCGCGTGCGGCAATTGGACGAACGCTCAACGTCTGCTCAGGACGCGCACACACCGTTCAAGAGGTCCTGGCTCTGGTGAAGGAGGTCTCCGGTTGCTCGCTGGACGTGCGTGTCAATCCATCCCTCATCCGCCACAACGACGTCAAGATTCTTCTTGGAAGTAGAGCTCGCCTCGACGAATGCATCGGGCCAATCCACAACATTGAACTGCGAGACACGCTTGCCTGGATGCTCGGCGCATCCCAGTGACGGCAACAGGCGAAGCGCGCAACTGTCGCGCTCTTTCGCACCACGGGCACAACCTGAGTCCCAAGTTTGGTCGCATGAATGAGGACTACCAGTTCTGAAGAGCTATGCCTACACCCTTGGATTTTTCGCAAGTTGCTTCCACAGATATTTCGACCCAGCAAGCCATAGAGGCGTTTGGTCGCATAGCACTTCCGCGACTCGTGGCCCACGACGCAATGGGATTGGAACTTGGCGTTGCTACCGGCTACTTCTCGAATGCACTGCTATCGGTCGGCAACTTTGCTCGCCTCTATTCCATAGACGCATGGTCCGACCATCACGACACAGCAGAATACTTGCGATGCATCAACCTGCTTGCGAAGCACGCTAACCGGAGCGTTGTTATGCGAATGTTCTTTGCAGACGCACTGCTTCACTTCCCTGACGGCTTCTTTGATTTTATCTATGTTGATGCGTATGCGCATACGGGTCAGCAGGACGGAAGATTGCTATCTGATTGGTATCCCAAATTGAGGTCCGGTGGACTATTTGCCGGCCATGACTATGATCCTGCTGCATGGCCGCAGACCGTCGTCGCCGTGGACAGATTCGCGGCGGCTATCGGCAAACGACTTGAGTTCGTTCCAGGTGCCAGCACCGGCTTTGCGGAAGACATCTATGCAAGCTGGTACTTCTACAAGTAGCAGCTCATCATGACTTCGGCGCGATCGCTTAAGAACAGAAGAATTGTGCCTCTCCTTCATGTGACCCAGCCTAGCCATTCGCTCCTAACCAGAGCAAATGATGCGGCCTAACCCCTCGTTGCATCCAAACTGCTACAGCCGCCGTCAACGGCTTCCTCGTTCGGGTGAACTCAAACGTTAGCCAGAAGAGCCTCATGGACCGTGACTTCAGCATCTCTGCTCGACACCTCGTCGAGGTGCTTTACAAGGAAATGCTTCAGCGAGAACCCGACGCGCTCGGTTTGCAAGGTCATTTGCGAGAGCTCCTCCGCCACGGCGACCCCGCCAACACACTCAGGACCTTCCTCACATCACCGGAGTTCCGGGCCATCGTGGCCCGTCGCATCTCTGCTGCGCCGGAGTTCCCGCATGATCTGTCGCCAGCGAACCCGATTGAACTCGCGTTATCGGAGCAGCAGATGTCTGCGTTGTGGCGCCATGTTGAGACCCTGTGGTCCACGCTGGGCATCGAAGACCCCTACTGGTCCGTGATGACGAGCGATTCCTTCAGGCTTTCAAAGATGAGCAGCGACTCGGCCCTGGGTGCGTTCTACGAGACTGGACTCCCGGAGATTGAGCGGCTCAAGTGCTGGCTGGCGCGTCACGGTGTGACTCTGAGTGGTTCCGGCATCTGCGCGGAGTATGGGTGCGGCGTTGGTCGGCTGACCTACTGGCTATCGAAGCTCTTTGCCGAGGTCATTGGCTTGGACATTTCGCAGCCCCATCTCGACGCCGCTGATGCTTGGCTCACCCGTCACGGTCGACGGAACGCCCGCTTCCGGAAGGTATCCGGCCGCACGGATCTGTCCGCGCTCTCCGACGTCGACTTCTTCTACACAGTCATCGTGCTTCAGCACAATCCACCGCCGATCATGCATCAGATACTTAAATCGGCGCTCGGAGGATTGAAAAGCGGTGGACACGCATTCTTTCAGATTCCAACTTATTTTCTTGGCTACAGATTCGAGTTTGCGAAGTACATTGCCACGCCACCGCCCGAGAACAAGGTAGAGATGCACTGTCTGCCACAGAGCGCGATCTTTCGCCTGGCTCGGGACCACGATTGCGACGTGCTTGAGGTCCAGCCAGACCACATGACCGGGAGCCCTCACGTTTTTACCTCGAATACCTTCTTGCTGCGCAAACACTAGGGACGTAGACCGCGCAGGAAGCCATCCCATCTCGGCAGAATGCGGTCTGGCAGATAGCGGGCGGAGACCTCGGCACCTGCAGCCAACAACTGGCTGCGGACCTCTCGTCGTTCTGGATCGAGGACGCGATCGATCGCAGCAGCCGTATCAGTGACGGAGTACGGATTGAAGTACTCCGCCGCTGAGTCATAGACTTCACGATGCACCGGGATGCTCGATGCCGCGACCACTCCGCCGCATCGCATGGCTTCAACGCCGGAGTAGTCGAATCCTTCGCCGAGACTCGGACAAACCGTCACGCGTGCGTGGCGATAGAGAAGCCGAAGCTCATCGGCCGGCACGTCGTGCAGCAGGAACGCTTGGGCTCGCGCCATCCACGAGTCCAATGGGCGCAGAATCGATTCGTGACCCCAGCCAAGCCCTCCCACCAAGACAAGCTTGAGGTCTGGGTAGCGTTCTGCCCTCAGGTGTTCCCAGGCAGCAAACAGGGTAGAGTGATTCTTGCGGGGTTCCAGCGTCGACACCATGAGCAAGTAGGAGAAGTCACCCGCACCTGCCCTTGCGGCTTCCAGCTGCGTATGGTCCCGCAGCTGCGTACGATGGCTAATCCGCTTTTCGAGGATGTCCGGCACGCGGCGCGGCGAGGAGTCTTCCAGATAGTAGTGGTGCGAGATCATGCAGTGAATCGTCACTGCACGAGCGGCCGCCTGAGGAAAGACCGCAATCAAGTCGTTTCTGGTAGCGTCCGACGCACAAACGAAATACGAGCCCCGGGTAACGTTGTGCCGCAGCGCCGTGTAGTGAAGCGCCTGGTGGAATGACTTGCTGATGATCGTGTCTGGCATCAAGAGCGGCACGGCATCCAAGTAGCGGACGACCAGCTTGGTCGACTCCGACACGGTGGCTGGAAACGGCGTCTGCGCGATGACCACGTCTACGCCTCGCGTGTCCAGCTTGGGGTACATCGAAACGCCGAGTCGACGGGCCATCAGTCCCACCATATGCATGAGAGCGTATGGTGGACGCAGTACGCGCATACGCGCGCGAGTCACAAGCTCGAGATCCTGCGCGGGCAGTGTCTTGGCGAAGAGGCGCCGCCAAAAGAAGTCACTGAATCGACCGGGCAAGAAACCCGTCAACCGATGCCGCCGCCTCAGAATCGTCGCAACGCACAGATGGATCAGGACCATGCCGGTCACCAAGCGACGGATCTGCCTGGCGATACCCCGCGGGCGTGTCTCTTCCGCGAGCGTCACGACAATGCGCGACACACGATTGGTCTCTTGATCTGCGGTCAGGGAACACCGAATGCACCCATCAACCACCGGTAGACCCTCCGGCAGCAACAGATGGCCGCTCTGGATCAGGCCCTCGACATCAAAGCTGTCCGACGAACGCAATCCACGGAACAGCAGGCGATTTTCTTGCGGTATGCCAGCGTGGCCATCCAACGCGGGCCGCAGTTCGAGCAGAAGTTTCAATTCAACGGATCATCGGTCGGCACTGGCGCCTCGCGCGTGCGCGTTTCGTAGAAGTCATATGCCTCGTTGACCGTCGCGAACGCACGCAGTTTTCCGTCGTGCAAGACACATGCGCTCTCACAATAGTGTCTTATCTCGTTGGCGTTGTGCGAAACGAGAATGAACGCGCGATCCTTCCGTTTCTCGAAAAGCTCGAAGTGGCAGCGTTCGTGGAAGCGTGCATCGCCAACAACCATTGTCTCGTCTATCAGAAAACAATCGAATTCGACTGCCATCGACAGCGCAAAGGCCAGGCGCGTCGCCATGCCCAGCGAGTAGTGCGAGACCGGCTCGCGGAAATACACCCCTAGTTCGGTGAACTCCTCGACGAATGCGACCTTGGGCTTGTAGTCGACACCATAGACTCGGCAGACAAATTTAAGGTTATCCAGCCCGGTCAGGTGTGGCTGAAAAGCACCACCAAACGCGAGTGGCCAAGATACGCTCATGTTTCTGCGTATGCGACCTGCGGTAGGTTTCTCCGCACCGCTCAACAACCGGATGAGCGTCGATTTCCCAGCGCCGTTGCGACCAAGAATGCCGACGTTTCGGCCCCGTTCCAGTCGGAGGTTTATGTGATCGAGAACTAGGCGCTCGCCCTTTCGAGTGCTGTATGTCTTGCACAGGTTCTCGATGGAGATCATGGCGCCTCCACTCGGCGTCCGGCGTCGCGAGTTAGGAACAACCCGATCAGATTGAGAACTAGGCAGCAAACGGCCATGTAGCCAGCGTCATGATGTGTCCGAACGGTATTCCCGAAGAAGCCCTCGCGGACGATCTCAACGCCATGGACCATGGGAAGCAACAGAATGATCTCTTGGCCAGTTTTGGGGAGCCATTCCACCATGAAGGCTGCACCGGAGAGCGGAAACAGCAGATAGGACGTCGGATGCCAGATTCGATCAACCAGCTCCGAGTAGGCGGTAGCTGCACCAAGGGTGAGCCCAAGTGATGCTCCAAACCACGCGAGCATCAACCAGCCGCCAATGACCAGAAGCAGGTCTTCTGGGGGTTCGATCGTGCCAAGGGAGATGAAAACGATCGACAAGAGCACGAATGAAGCAGTCGCGCCGGCGAGTTCGAGAATGATACGGGTTACGAGCAGATCAACCACTTGGACATTGCGGTGGTACAAGAGGTTGAAATTCTGCGGGATGGCCGCGTTGCACCGACTCGCTGTGTTGCGCCACAGCAGGACGGACGAATACCCAGTAATGGCGAAGGCAACGATCGGCAAGGCTGACCCGTGATTCAATCCCGCTGCGCTCCAGAGCGCCGACACCCCAAGAGTGAAAAGAGCGGGCTCACCGATCAGCCAAAGCACACCCACGTTTTCTCGTCCGAATCGCGTGATGACCTCGCGCATGAGGAGCGCGCGAATCACGCGCCATTGAATACGCAACGACGCGAGGAATGTATTGTTTCCCTCCACGCCTCGTCCTATTCGGTGTGCTCTCGAACGCTCGCAACGACGAGGCTAATGACCCCCCACAGGATCATTCCCAACGCGAACACCATAAGCACCGAGCGAAGCCGCCTGGGCTCGAGGGCCATGTCTGGCAGATTTGGCTGCACCAGTCGCTCCAAGTAAAGCTGCTTGCGGGCAGCCTCATTGCGCGCGCTGTCTAGCGCAACCAGCGCCGTAGCGAGCTGGCGGTCCGAGAAGGCCTTCTCGAGCGCTAGGCGATCGTATGCCGGTGACTTCGCGGTCAATCCACCTTCGCGACCCAACACCCGAGAGTTTTCATCGCTGACAGCCTTGCGCAAGACCTCAACGCGCAGTTCCAGTGAGCCGATCTGCGGATTGTCTGGCGACACTTTGCGGACTTGTTCGAGCTGCGTTTCCGCGTTCAGCAGCTCTTCGCGCAACTTCGCGATGCCCTGCAATTGGATTGCGCTCTGACGATCGGGGTCGAAGACCGATCGGTCGGTCCTGAACAGCGATAGCGCAGCGGCAGCGTCTTTGGCGCGATTCTCGGCGGCTTTGACCTCCATCTCAGCAACTTGAATCAAGTCGCGGCGGCTGCGTAAGTTCATCGTGTTGACCAGGCGCTCACCCATTTCCAAGAGCTGCTCGTTGATCCGCAGAGCGTTCTCGGCCGTATATGCCCTGACTCGCAGAACAGTGATCGATGACACGGTGTCGTACTCGATCGCCACATGATGCAGATAGTGCCGATACAGCGCCTCGAAGCTCTTATCCCACCACTCGAGCGTATTGAACCGGTTCACGAAATCTATGGACGGATCCTCATAAGACTTGCGAAGTCCCATTTGGTTGTCGAGCTCACGGAGAGCGTCACGGCTTCTGACGAAGTCGTGCACGGAGTAGGTTTCATCCTGAGAGCGAGACAAGGCCGTACCCTGCAAGAGTGCCCCGAGCCCAGTCTGATTCGAGCGCTGGGGGTTGCGCACGACGAACCGCGACTCCGAGATGTAAACGTCCGATGCGACGAGGCCAAAGTAGATCGACGCAAGGAGTGTCGGTAGTGCAACTGTAAAAATAAAGATCTTGTTGACCCGCGTCGCGGTGCGCCGCCACCAAGCCACTTTCGACTCGATGGCAACCGAGGGCTGCCGCAGCAACTCCGGAGGAGGGTTGGCATCCACGTCAGTTCCTTGATGTCAGGCCGCGCCCGCCGGCACCAGCCGGCGATACATCTGGAGCGTGCGCTCGGTCATCTGTCTTGCGCTGAACTCGCCTTGATAGCGTTCGCGCGCACCCTCGCCCAGGATCCGGCATCGGTCGGCATCGCGCAGCAGGACACCGATCGCATCGGCAAGCGCCCCACTGTCATGTACCGGCACGTTTAGGCCTGTCCGACCGTGCTGGTTTACCCATGGTACCCCCGAGCCGGCGATGTCGCTCGCCACCACAGGCTTGCCCATAGCCATCGCCTCAACCATAGCCACGCCATAGGCTTCGGCTCTCAGCGTGGAAGGCAAGCAAAACACGTCACAAGCCTCGAAGTAGCTGGCCAGTTCGTGATCGGGAATGTGGCCCGTAAGGTGCACCTTCGACTCGAGGCCCTTGCGCTTGACCAATTGACGGTAGTAGTCACACAACTCGCCGTCGCCGCCGATCACCACCGAGCAATCGTCGGGCAGCGAGCGCGCAGCATCGATCAGCACATCGAATCCCTTGTAGTAAGTCATCCGCCCGAGCGCAAAGACGATGCGCCGCGCGCCAAGGCGGCGCCGGATGGCGGCTGCGCGTTCGCTGCTCGAACTGCCTCGATTGTCGCTGATGCCGATGGGCACCACTTCCACCTTGGGAAGCCACGGCTTCAGCGGGCGCGACGAGTCGGCATACGCCTGGCTGGTGGCGATGATGGCATCGGCACGCTGCAGCACCCAGCGCTGCAGCGGCTCGTAGGCCCACATCGCCACGCGCTGGCGGACCACGTCGCTGTGCCAGTGCACCACCACCCTCGCCTGCGGCCGGGCCGCCCACAGAGCCGCCGCGGCCATCGGGTCGGGCATGTGGATGTGGATAAGGTCGCAGCCCCGGCTAAGGGTGCGCAGCAGCCCGACCATCGGCAGCGCCACCGACGTCGACATCAGCCGCCCGATCGATGCCGCCCGCACGATCTCGTACCCCAGCGGGGCGCGTTCGCGCACCGTGCGGGGCGCCTGGTTGGCGCACAGGACGTCGGCGCGCACGCCGGCCCGGTTCAGGCCCTCGGTGAGCTCCCAGGCCACCGATTCGATGCCACCACGGATGGGTGGATAGAACTTCGAAACCTGGATGACCTTCATGGCTGGCCGGCATCGACGAGCTGCGCGCCGGCCAATTGCGTGAGCAACGCGCTTGCGGAATCGCGCCACGTGAATAGGCGCGCGCGCCGCCGCCCACTGTCGCGCAAGCGCTGGCGCAGATCAGGGTCCTCGAGCGTCCGCCGCATGGCCGCTGCAATGTCGTCGACGCGGTCGGCGTCGACATACAGCGCCGCGTCGCCACACACCTCGGGCAGCGCCGCGCGATCGGACGCGATCACCGGGCAGCCGCACCACATGGCCTCCAAAGGCGGCAAGCCGAAGCCTTCGACGCGCGACGGAAACACCAACGCGACGGCGTTCGCGTAGAGCGCTTTTAGCTCCTGGTCGGTGACCCGGCCGGTGGAGATCTGCTTGCCGGCCGGAGCTTGCCCATCGTGGCCTGCGGACCGAAACACCGATGGGTTGCCGCCACCCACCAAGACCAGCCACGCGCCGTGGTCATCCGCGATCGCCTCGAAGGCCTGCACGATCGCGCCGTGGTTCTTGTTCGCGCTCGGGCTGCCCACGACGAGAAAGTAGGGCGCGGACTTCTGCAGCCCCAGCCGGGCCAGCACGGTGGAGTCCGCTTCACACGCATGCAAGTGATCGGCCCCGTTCGGCACCACGGCGATCCGGCTCGGGCTCACTTTCAGCCAATGTGCGAGACGCTGTCTGGAGTGCTCCGATACGGTCACTATCAGCGCCGCAGTACGCGCCAGTCGTTTGAACAGAAAGCGATACCACGCGACGAAGACGCGGGTGTACGCCTGCGGTGTGTCGAATACGGCGGCGTCATGCAGCATGCACACCAGCCCGCTCTGGGCTGCTGGCGCCGAGCCGCTCAGGCAGATCAGCAGCGAACCGCGGCAAGCCAACGGCAGGAACACCTGCTCCCACAGGGCCAGGCCGCCCCAGCGGGGCCCGGCCACTCGCACTTCGATGCGCCGAAGATCGGGCTTCAGCCCGAAGGCCGGACACAACAAAACCCAACGGGCTTCGGTGCAGCGAGGCTGCTCCACGAGGGCATCGTCGAGCGCCGCCACCAGACAACCCGCCACACGTTGCACGCCAGTGGTCGGCTGCGCGGTGAACTTGCCATTGATGTAGATCGTCCTCAAGCGACGGTCTGCGAACGCTCGGGGGCCATGCGGCCGATGCCGTGGTACTCGATGCCCTCGCCCGCCACGAGCGCCGGGTCGAACAGGTTGCGGCCATCGAACACCACGGGCTGCTTCAGGCACTTGCGCAACGCGTCGAGATCGGGGCTGCGAAACTCTCTCCACTCGGTGACGACGACCAGCGCATCGGCCTCTTCAATCGCCTCCAGCGCGCTGGCGGCGAAATGCACGCCGTTCCAGTCTGCCGTGACGCGGCGCGCCTCCTCGGTGGCCACCGGGTCGTAGGCGCACACCGTGGCGCCGCGATCGATGAGCCGGCGGATCACCACGAGGCTCGGCGCCTCGCGCATGTCGTCGGTGCCTGGCTTGAATGCCAGGCCCCACAGCGCGAAACGCCGGCCGTTGAGGTTTTCACCGAACCGCCGCACGATCTTGGCCACCAACACGTGCTTTTGTCGCTCGTTCACGCCCTCCACGGCCGCGAGCACCTGAAGCTGCAGCCCGGCGTCCTGCCCGGTGCGAATCAGCGCCTTCACGTCCTTGGGGAAGCAAGAGCCGCCGTACCCGCACCCCGGGTAGAGAAACTGCGTGCCGATGCGCGGGTCGCTGCCGATGCCTTGGCGCACCAGCTCGATGTCGGCCCCAAGGCGCTCGGCCAGATTGGCCAGCTCGTTCATGAAACTGATGCGCGTGGCGAGCATCGCGTTGGCCGCGTACTTGGTGAGCTCGGCGCTGCGGCGGTCCATCACCAGCAGTCGGTCGCGGTTGCGGATGAAAGGCGAGTACAGCGCCCGGATCAAGTGGATCGCGCGCTCGTCCTCGGTGCCGATGATCACGCGATCGGGCTTCATGAAGTCGTCTATCGCGGCGCCTTCCTTGAGGAACTCGGGGTTGGAAACCACCGCAAAGGCCACGTCCACGCGGCGCTGAGACAGCGCATCGCGAACCGTCGACTCCACCGTGTCGCCGGTGCCGACCGGCACCGTGCTCTTGTCGACGATCAGCTTGAAGTCGGTCATGCGCGCGCCGATCGAACGCGCCGCGGCCACCACGTACCGGAGGTCGGCCGAGCCGTCGTCGCCCGGCGGCGTGCCGACCGCGATGAAGATGATCGTGCCGTGCTGGACGGCTGCCGCCTGGTCGGTGGTGAACTGCAGCCGTCCGGCGGCGGCGTTGCGCTCGATCATCGGCTGCAGGTCGGGCTCGTGGATCGGGACGCCGCCGCCTTGCAGCATCTCGATCTTCTTGGCGTCGACGTCCAGGCACACCACGTGGTTGCCCATCTCCGCCAGGCAAGCGCCTGTGACGAGACCGACGTAGCCCGAGCCGAACACGGTGATCTTCATGTGTGATGCATCCAGGGCCGCGCGCGGCTACAGGGGGGCCTATTCTCGGTGGTTCTTTCGATCGGAACTTCGGTACTCCGGCACCGCTTGTTCCAACGCTTGGCGCACCGCTTCGTCGCCGGCCTGCGCATCGGATGACGCCAGCGCCAGCAGCGCATCGAGTGGAGCGCTCTGGTGTGCCAACTTCGCCAACCGCAATTGCGGCATGCGCGTGGGCAGCGTGGTGTCGGCATCGGCGAGCAGCTCTTCGTAGAGCTTCTCGCCCGCGCGCAGGCCGCTGAATTCGATGCCCACTTCGTCGGCCGAGTGCCCGCTCAGCCGGATGAGCTGGCGCGCCAGATCGACGATGCGCACGGGTTCCCCCATGTCGAGCACCAGCACCTGCCCGCTCTCGCCGATCGCGGCAGCCTGCAGCACCAGGCGCGCCGCCTCGGGAATGGTCATGAAATACCGAATGATCTCCGGGTGGGTCACCGTCACCGGGCCGCCGCGCGCGATCTGCTCCTTGAACTTCGGAATCACGCTGCCGCTGGAGCCCAGCACGTTGCCGAAGCGCACGGCCATGAAGCGCGTGGCGGGATGCTGCTCTGCGAGCGTCGACACCACCATCTCGGCGGCGCGCTTGGTGGCGCCCATCACGTTGGTGGGGTTCACGGCCTTGTCGGTGCTGATCAGCACGAAGCGCTCGACACCGGCCTCCCCCGCGGCCAACGCCGCGTGGTAGGTGCCCAGCGTGTTGTTGCGCAACGCTGCCAGCGCGTTGCCCTCTTCCATCAGCGGCACGTGCTTGAACGCCGCAGCGTGAAACACCACGTGCGGCCGCGTCTGGGCCATCGTGTGCCGCAGGTGCGCAAGATCTTTCACATCGCCGATCAAGCGCCGCAACGGCAGTGACGGAAAGCGCTCGCCCAGCTCCTGCTCGATCGAGTAGAGGTTGAACTCGCTCAGCTCGTAGAGCACCAGCGTCGCCGGCCGGTGCTGCGCCACCTGGCGGCACAGCTCGCCGCCGATGCTGCCGCCGGCCCCGGTGATCATCACCGTCTTGCCGCGCAGCGTGGCGGCGATGCCGGCCTCGTCGAGCTCCACCGGTTCGCGGCCCAGCAGGTCTTCGGGCTCGATGTCGCGCAGCAGGTCGATGCGCTGGTTGCCGTCGCGCAGTTCGTCGACCGACGGCACGGTGACCACGGGCAAACCGGTATTGGCGGCGAGCTCCAGCACGTCGCGGCGGCGCACGCCGCGCAACGACGGGATCGCCACGATCAGGTGGGTGGCCGAGCCGAGCCGGCCCTTGTCGCGCAATTGGTCCAGCGGGCCCAGCACCGACACGCCCGCGACGCGCAGGCCTTGCTTGAGCGGGTCGTCGTCGAGCAGACCCAGCACGATCCAACCCTGACGGTGAATCCCGGCCACCAGCAGCCGCGCGGCCTCGCCGGCACCCAGAACCAGGGCACGCCGCACCTCCGAGTCTCCACCGGTGATGCGCATGCGTGAGTGCTCGTACAGCATGCGGTAGCCCATGCGCACCAGCGCCAGTGCCATCAACGTGATCACCGGGTGCAGCGCCAGCACGGCGCGCGGCACGCCGCTCAGCCGGGCGCCCATCACCACCGCCGCGCACGCCGTCCCCGCGATCGCGCAGGCGATCGCCAGGCGCCACACCTCGCCGAAACCGGAGAAGCGCCACATGCCCTTGGGCACCTTCAGCAGCCACAGCGCGAG